>Ga0172372_10001252_pt1 | contig 39490 bp, 31 predicted proteins | sample LakKiv5m_2_FD_114544 | JGI IMG/M metagenome (GOLD analysis project Ga0172372, IMG submission 114544) | Freshwater microbial communities from Kabuno Bay, South-Kivu, Congo - kab_092012_9.5m | ecosystem: Environmental > Aquatic > Freshwater > Lake | place: Democratic Republic of the Congo...
CCCGGTGCAAGTGCGGCCGAAACCTCCGGCAGTTCAAGCTTGCCGGGCGGAGCCCGGGCGGCAAAAATCGTCTTCACGCAAAGTTCGTCAGCCGGGTCGTTTGATTCGGCTCCAAGCACCGGCACCATCAACAGTCCGGGCAACGGGCATCAGGCCAAGCGCGTGTTCAACGCCGATGGCAGCCTGCTTGCTTCGGGGGGGCCAACCGCCAGTGCTTGGCCCAAGTGGCTCTCCGGCGTGGAAATCGGTGTGAGCGGCGCATCCAATACGGGCGCTAAAAACTCAGATTGCGCGCGATTCACGGCCACCAGTGAATCGACAGGCTCCTCGCAATGCAACTTCGATGGCGGATCATCGCCCTGCGGAGCCCCCGACGGCTACTTTCGAGTTTCCGAATATGACTGCACTAAAAGTGCGAGTTTAACCCTCAATGGCAACGGCGGTCCCACCGACGGGGTGTATATCCGCGCAAGCTTTGGTCGGGATACGAGTGTCCTTGGATCGAGCGAAAACATCCTCGTCACACTCGAGTACTCCGCCAATTTCCTCAATTCCGCGGCGTCGGAGCCCGGCAATTGTTTTCAAAGTGGAGTCTTTTACCCGACGCGCGAAGGCTGCTCCGATCAGCTCTGGCAGATTTTTCTCAAGCATACTTCCTATGAAGTCGTGCAGCCCTACCTGATGCTGGCCCCGGCTCCGACACACGTCGTGGACCGGACCAATGGACATTTTGGCGGCAACCCCGGCAGCAAGCAATTCATCCTTCCGTTCTCGGGTGACTCAAGCCTGAGCGTGCTGCAAATCAGCCGGATCCAGGGTCCCAAGAACAAGGAGACCGTGGGGGCCATCGAGAGCACGGACGCCTTGAGCACTTTCTGTTCCAGAGGTGGGGCCCCCACTCAGGTTGCAAATTCGCCAGGTTGCGTGGGCATGGTGTTCCACTCGATGACGTTCATCCGGATGTGATTCCAAACTGATATGCAATACAGGCACCCGAAACCGCAGAATCGAGCCACCGCACCCAAGGTCACCCGCCTTGCGGCAGTGCTCGTTCTCGCTTCGAGTCTTGCGGCCTGCGCCGGCAATCCGCTCGAGATCCCCGATTTTACCGGAGACGGCACGGCCGGAAACGAAGCCGATCAGGAAGCGCAAACCAGCACATCGGCCCGCATTGTCTTCCATCAAAACAGCTTTTACACCCAGGTTGAAACCTCCCCCACCAACTCCTGCGCCGGCGATATCAGAACGTTCTACAAGACCCTGGACCTGAACGCCCCGGGTCTCTCGACCGACAGCGATGACGAGGATGGCTTTGCCGCCGGCAATGACTCGGGCTACACGGGTGCGATCCCCTTTGGCGAAAGCGCACTGACTGCCGGAGAGAGCGCAAGACCCGCATTCATCAAAAACGTGGCAGTGGACATGACGGATGCCAACGCCGCCCTCAGGGGCAACAATGCCAAGTCGTGCGCACTCTCCGAGAGCGTCATCCCCACCAGCAACTGTGCTACTTTTGATTTTGGCGCCATCGGCGGCATTCCGACCTCCCTCGGCGGCACACTCATCCTCATTGGCGGTGTGCAGGGGACCAACTGGAGCGGCATATCACCCATCGATTCTGACACCTGGGAAGGCGTGACTCCGCCCTCCGCCACTCGAGGCCTCACCGTGAGCTGCGGCGCAGTCCGCGAGCCCGCAAGCCTGCCGAGCGCCTTTGGCGGGGATGCCGGGATCGGGGTCACCGCCTGCTCGCAATCGCTCTTTGCGCTCGGCGTGGACAGCATCCCGGCTGTGAGCCTCTCCAGCGCCTACTCGACCGGAAACGCCCTGGCGCCGGGATTGGAGGGCCCTCCCGAGAGCGGCGAAAACATATCCAGCTGGGCCAATCTGATCCCGGATTCAAGTTCAAGCTCCGCCGATGATGCGCCAGGTGGGCGGGCGGGCGCATCCGTCGCTTATAGTACGGGCAGTCAGAAGCTCGTCGTCTTTGGCGGTTCGGCAGTGATATCAGGACTCGAGACCGAAGGCACCTCCCAGGACACGCTCGAAACCTGGGTCTACAACCTCAAGGATCAGACCTGGGAACTCAAGTCCCCGACGGTGACGGCCTCGCAGGACATCCTCAAGATGACGGACTTTGGCGACACGGAAGAATCCGCTGGAACGGAAATCACAAGCCTGCTGTCGCGCCAAAGCGGAGCACGGGCGTATTTTGGGTATGTACCGGTGCCCTTTAACGGGCTCGAAAACTTCGCTTCCGACAACGGTGATATAAATGGAAAAGAGGATCGCACGGAGCGAATCTGGATTGTTGGCGGATCGGCGAGCGGGATCGAACGCTACATGACCCGGAAGTTCAATCCGACGTTCGGGCCGGAATTTCAGGATGCCTTGAACGACAGTGACAATGACCTCACCGTGGATGACATCGGAACGGGATCAGGTGCCCCCGTGCAATGGGCTGCGGCCTATCCGCTCCAGCTCTTGAGCAATGCATCGACAGGCTCATACTTTCGGCCCGACTACAGCTTTGATAAAGATGGCGATGGAGCTGACGACGACGATGAGGAGCCGCAATGGTTCGGAGCCGCACGCTTCCGCACCAACGGAAACATCGGTTCGATGGTCACAGCTGGAGGCTTTGACGCCGAAGTCACAGATCACTCCACTCCTTCCTCGGACACCACCACCTTCTACTACGCAAAGAGATATTCAGACGCGGGAAACGACACTCGAAACGGAATAGCATCCACCTTTCTTTCGCTCCCCAATCTGCTGACTGGCGAGCGCGTTTCTCCGATTGAATGGAAAGCTGCCACGGATGCCGGACCGATTGCCAAATGGTTCGGAGCTCCCCTGCTCGTGGCGGGACTCTGGCTCGAGGAAAACGACTACGTCTACGTGGGAGGCACGACATGTCCTTTCTTCATGACCGATTCCACGCTTGCCGGGGACTGCGACTTCGACAATGCGGGCGCTTACCTGCGACTGGGATCCGCCGAAGACCTGAACACAAGTACGATTCCGGAACTGAGTTTGAATGCGGAAGCTCCGGCCACACCACCCATCTCCGCCGGCATGAGCGGAGCACGCGGCTATGACACTGCCACCACCCCCACTCCGATTGTCGTGGCGTGGGGAGGAATGGAGGACGCCACCGATCCCAATGCTGGAAATATCCACATTCTCAGGGATACGGGCGGCGACGATACAGATATCGGTGACTTGAGCTGGACCGAGCTCGATGCCTCCGACTCCACAAAAGTGAGCGGAGATCTCCCGCCCGTACTCACCGCCTCCCAGATGGTCTACAGCCACGTGACTGGCAAATTCTATATCTTTGGAGGATATCAGGCGACCGGCACCGTGGGCAGCAATGGCGATACGTATGAGCTCACGATTACAGGCGAGGCGGGATCTTACACCGCCGTTTGGCGAAAACTCGATTCCGAAAACGGCCTCACCTGCACCCCCTCCTGTCCCACTGCCCGGCGTGGGCACGGCATGACCGAGGTCAATTACAATGCGCCTGAGTTTGCCAATCAGGATGATTTTTTCGCGACCACCCAATGCACGGCCGCCGCGCCCTGTTCTTTCGCCATCTTCATGGAAGGCGGCACCAGTGATGGCAGCACCTTGCTCGCCGACCGCTGGATGTTCGACCCGACCGCGCATGGCGGAGCGGGCCACTGGCAGCAGGTGGGCGATTTCCCGCCGCGTAAGCTAGCTTCCATGGCGGCAGTCACCTTTGAATCCCTGGGTGGCGGACAAAAGAACTGGGCCGTACTCTTTGGCGGCGAAAGCGGCCTCGATAGTCCAGAACAAGTGCAGTCGGGTAAATTCATGGTGCCCCCCACTTTTGGGGACACGATGATCTATGATTTTTCCTCCAACTCGTGGAACCGCATGAAAATCCTCGGACAGGGTCGGGTCGAGGCAGCCGGAGGGTCACTGAACGCGACCAGTTTATCGGAGCTGGAGAAGCGCCAGTCCTATATCATCAAGACCAACGCCACTTCTGAATTCCAGCGAGCCATGTCCATTTCATCCGACCTCACCACCATCACCACCACAACCGAGTCCACCATCGCTGACCTCGCTCCACCCGCACTCTCGGGGGCGATGATGATCACCCGCACGCAGCCGCGCGCCTTGCATGGGGCGAGTACAAGCGTAACGCCGCTCAAAATCCCTGAGCTCTATCTGATCGGGGGCCGCAAAAAGGATGGAAAACCGCAGGCACTGCAGGAAGTCTGGAAGCTTTGTGTGGCATCTCCTGGCGAGCGGATTCCGATCACAGGAGTTGATATCGATGATGCCTCCTGCGACGCTTTTGATGAGACTGACAATGCGGACTCTCCCGCTCCCCTGACCGAGTACGCAGGGCGCTGGCTCCATAAGAAGACTGAAGCTGGACCTCAGAGTTTCGATCAAAAAGGCGCCTACCTGGCCGCAGGGGCCTACGACTCGCAGTTTGATCGGATCGTGGTGTACGGCGGGATCAATTCCCACGACGGCGCAAACCACACGGGAATCACGGATACTGCGGATACAGACACCGATGGCACCCCCAATCGAACGCTCAACGACGAGATCCTCGAGTACACGCCCCCGAGCAAAATCAATACGGTCACTGCCAGCGAATACCATGGAGTCTGGAACCGCATCCCTCACTGCCGAGACTCAAGCGCAACCCTGCTCGCGGCCCCTACCCCGCGTTACGGACACTCCTTGAGCTATGATCCGATTCAAAAGCGCCTGATCCTCTCCGGTGGTTTTGATATCAGTGGCTCGGCGCTCGCCCAAACCATCACGACCGAAAATCCAGCGGGCTCCTACAGCGCACCCGAGGTCTGGACCGGAACCCGCATCGTGGAAAGCGGCACTTATTTTACCGACACCGACGAGGACGGAACCCCGGAGGACGTGAACGAGGACAACCCCTGTTACGCCTGGCGCAAGATCACCGTTTTTGGCAACAGTACCGAGATCGTGAGCGCACTCCCACCGCAAACTTCAATCGGCCTTGCGGCCTCGGTCTTCATCCCGCCCACCGGCTACAACACGGGCTATTACTCGATGTTCGACGAGCAGTGCGTGGATCAAGGCCCGTTTGCCGGCACCGACGCAATCACTTCCAAGCAGTTCGCAGGCGGTGTGTATATCGATCTGGACCGGACGGCGCTCGGCGAGCGTGAGAATTTGGCGCTGAACCTGACCTACCTGCCCTTGGGCACCAAAAACCAGCGCCCGGACGGGCAACTCTATTCCCGCGAAGAAAGCGCCTATTTCAAAGTGCATTTGCTCTCCACGGGCGAGTCGCTGTCGGACCTGCTCTCGGCACTGCAGCCGCGGCACCTCTGGTACACCAACGAAACCGACTACCCCAAGATCGTGCACTCGATCGAAGTGCTCGCCCCTCCGGATGGGAGCCCGCGCACCGAGCAGATCATCCTGCCACTCGGGCTCGACGCCTCGATCGACCGCATCCGCATCGAGCGCGTCTCAGGCTCGGGCATTCTGATCGATGCCGCCCTCTACCGCCTGGGACCCAAGTGAGATTCCCGCAGAGCGCCTACGCGGCCCGGGCCGAGAACCAGGGGTCCAGGGAATATCAAAGATTCCAGAGCTCCCTTCGCCACCCCACTCCCGTGAATCGTTCAGATTCCCTTCCGCTCAGAACAATTCCGGATGAATCTGGTGGAGAACATCGGACAACACCTCGATCCTCCGGAAGATCTGAGTCCTGCGCCCCGTAACGATCTCGCGGGCATCGAGCTTGAGCTCGGCTGGATATCCCAGCTCCTGCAGATCAATCGAATTCCAGAGAATGGCCGTGGTCGGACTGATATCGATGAGCTCGACGACCTCACCCACGAGCGCATTCAATCCCTGCATGCGCTCTTCGTTACTCAGCCCTTTTCCGGTCTCGCTCGTCGGTGAAAGTGCGATCAAGCGCTCCACCCAGAGTTTACGGAGCGGCAGTAATTGCTTGAGGTCCCGCGCACCCGAGGCTTCAGGCAGAGCGGCAAGCCCGGCCTGCAGCTCGCGGTGAGCGGCAAGGACACGAGCCGTCTGTTCCGGCGTCCTGCTATCACCTAAGGCACCGAGCTTCATGAGTTCCGAGAGGAGAGCCACAGGGTTACTTGCACCCTGCTCACTCATGTAGGCTGCAACGTGATCGCGTCCCTGGGTCGCAAGCACGAGTCCCGCACCAATATCAGAACCCGCGAGCGGAAAGAACCTGCGCTCGCCGGGTTGATTCCCGACACTCATGCTTTCCGCCACACTGGGCAGCCTTGGATCCGGGAGATAATTGGCCCCGATCCGGAACGTGCGGGCCAAATCCACTTGCTCCTTACCGGAAAGGAGACTTCCTGCCGAATCAAGGCCGATCAAGCCCCCGATCACGATCGGATACAAGAGGTTCCCGCTCGAACCCGCAGACGCCATGCCAGGAGACATCGGCGCAAGACTGCGGCGAATCGGATCGGTCGGACGACTGACGAGCACAGGTTGAAACCGATCCTCGAGGATCGAGCGCACCGCATCCAGCGTGGGCGAGAAGGGCCCCTGCGCGGTTGCAAAGATGCCACTGCCGAGCTCGAACTCGACCGGTGATACCGTCAGTCCCGCTTTTTGATACCTCGGATGACCGTAATCCCGGATCAAGAGCGCGATCAGGGCTGCGATCTTGTCGTGCTTCCAGCCGCGAGCCACGAGTACCTCGCTGCCGCCGGCATCGGTGCCACCGAGATCATCAAAGATCCGAGGTTCGAAAAGAAGCGGCGTACCCTCCTTGTCCTGGATGGCAATGACCTGCTTGAGCACGGTCTCTTCATGACTCAAGACATCGGGCGTCCCCACCACTTCGTGGAGGAACTGCTCGGCTGCGACCGCAGCCCGCATCCACTCGGTTACTTGATCCTGATCCTGCGACGTGAGCGCCACGCGATTGGCTTCGTCGATGAACTGACGCACATCGAGGTACAGCCCGACTCGGCCCGCAAAGAATCCGGGCAGGCTTGCGGGACTGAAGCTCAAGCGCCCATCCGACAAGTGCGTGAGCGGATAGAGCGCAAGCGTCGAGCGCCGGAGGTCCTCCACGATCGCCCAAGGGCTGGTCCCCGCATCATGCCTGCGGCAGCGCGGATCATCGCCCACGTTTTCGTCGGTGCAGAAAGCAAACTGCCTGAGTCTGGGCAAGTTGCCCGCGCGTGCGCGTGCTTTGAGCTCGGTGAGACTCAGGACTCCCTCGGAGGTTTCCAGTCTGCCGGAGTAAGCAAGCCGCAAGGCCGCCACGTCGTGCGGACCCGCACCATCGTAGGTGATATGGTCATCGCTCAAGTAATCCATGATGGACGAATAAGTCCGCCTGGAGGCGTCATCCTTGTTGAACTTCCAATTGGCCTGGTCGAAGGACCCCATGAAATTGTGCCGGAGGCCCAGATTATGGCCAATTTCGTGAGCAAGCGTCGAGCGGTACATCGCGACCTGCAGGTCCTCGCTGCTCGAGCGGAGCACCGCGGACGATCCGCGAGAAAGTGCCGCAAGTTCGGAGGCTGCATCAAAGGCACACTGGTGGCGTACCGCAAGCGCGCTCCGTGAGGCCTGAAGACGCTCGGAAACTTTGAGCTCGGACTCAAGCTCCCTACGCAAGGAGTCGCTCAAGGCTCCGCGCTCAAGGAGCGCTTGCGTGAACTTGCCACTCAGATCCTTGATGCTCTTTTGGGAGCGGATCTGCTCGGACAAGACATCCATCAGGATTTGGTCCTGCTTGGAAAGCGACTGAGCTTTGACGAGACCTTTCCAGCCAACTGCAAGACTCGAGGCGGAGTTCGCGCCCCCCCCAATCCGCGCACTCACGCGCGCTGTCGCAAGCGCATGCACTTTACCGGCACTTGCGCCTGCAACCGCCACGCGAGCATCGGCGCCCGCGGGAACCTGATCCGCCTGCGCGATCGGATTGGAAAGTGCGTTTGCGATCGCGCTTTCGCGGGCCTTTTCAGCCATGGCCATGCGCTGCATGCTCTCCACGGCAGAACGTATATTACCGCCGTAGAGATTGACTGCACCGCTCACCAGGGCTCCGGAGCGGGGATCCGCGTGGGGCCCACCGATCCCGATCACGCCCGTCTCGCTTGCACGATCAAACCAGCGAATCTCATGGCGGTGCAAGTCTCCGGCCTGCCCATTCAGGCCCAGTGCTGCAATCCGGGCGTCGTCTTCGCCCTCGACCAAAAGCTCAAGCACGTCGCCCTCAAGAGCACGCGGAGTACCGCTCAAAGCCTCGGCAAAAGCCTTGTTCCAGTGCGAAATCACCTCGCGAGTCGCCGCCACGAGCTTGTGGCGGAGGCCGGGGTTTTCGGAATGAGCCGGAATGCCGCTCAAGATATAACGGACCTTCTTTCCGTCCCGGATATCCAAGAGCGATGCGCCTTCCTCGCGGCTGCCTTCGCGGCCGTAGTTGCCCGCCTCGTTGACGCTCACTTTCTTGTGCATGAAATACCCGAACCCGAGACTCCGAGTCAGCTCCTCGTTGACTTCAGCGATATAAGAATCCGCAACCTCCGGTGCACGTTCAAAAGACACACGCTCCGAGAAGGTGAAATGCGTCTGGATCTGCCCCGTAATCCGCGCCAGGCCGAGCCCCGCGTAGCAGCCGCGCGAACCCAGGCCATCGATGAACGTTTTCTCGAGCGTGAAGGCAAGGCGACCGTTCTCGCCCGAGGAGTCTAGATCCGTCACACTGACGAGCGAGGCGCCACCGAGGCAATCCTCGACGCCAAAGTACTGAAGCGGCGAATCGATCCGCGGGATCCTGTTGCCGGAGAAATCGATTTCCGCCAGCACTCCAGGATCCGTGCGCCTTGCGCGCTCGTACCGGGGTTGCGAAAGCACCGCGCCCTGGGCGTCACGATCGATTACGCGCCAATAGGCCACCGGAAAGCTCATCAGGGTCTCAAGGTCCGCACGACTGGTACGATCGCGCCGCAGGAGAGCCTTCTCGCGCAACACGTCCACGCGGCCTTCTTTGAACTGGAACTTCACGCGTTCCAGTTCGCTTGCAGCTCCGGCAAAAACGCCCGGAAACAAATTGGGAACATCCGTGATCATGGAGCGCAGGTAAAAGGAGCCTTTTTCAAACTCACCCACGCGCACGACGTTGGATGCCGCCCGACTGAACGCGCGAGGGTCGACGACTTCCCGCGAGGCAATACTGCCCTTTGCGATCCGGAACACCCGGGCGCCCCGGGTGGTATCACTTTCGATGCGGGGTTCGCCCAACCAGTGACCGGAGTCATCCTGAGCGACCGCCACTTTGACCGGGACCAGATCCACCGTGTAGCGGAGCACCAGCACACACTCGTTACCCGCTGGCGCGCTCCGGTCCCGGGCTCCGCGGCTCTGGACTTCGGCTGGACAAGCTGCCACTTGCTCGAGACTTCCGCCTGAGCGATCGAGGCGCTTGATGAGCTCCGGGTCGAGGGCCGAACGCTCCGCTACTTCCCAGACCTGAAGTTCATTGCCGTTCAATCGGGTTTGCACGAGCGCATCCGGGTGCGAAAACGCAAGCACGACTCCGATATCCTGCGAGAGCGTGGCCGCTCTCTGGACGCGCCCTTCGAGCCGTGAGCGCGAGAAAAGCTCCGAAGAACTTTCGCTCGGAAGTTCGACAGCCGCGCGATCGGAGGCGTGAATCCCGATTCGCACATGGGTGGCATCCTCCCAGCTGGATTCATGCAGGGTCAGGCGGCTGGTCTCCTCACCCAGGTCGTTTTTGATCCTTTCCACTTTTCCAAAACCGCGCACCGGCACCTGGAAAAGCGGCAACCGGATCTGCGAACCTTGTTTTTGCACGACCGAGCGGTAGAGCTCGGGCACCTGCTCGGAGTTTTCGATCACCCGCCACGCGGTGAGATTCCGGGAATCCAGCGAGAACACCACGGGAAAACGCTCGCGATCCCCGTGAGTGACCTTGAGCTCGTCGAAAATGGACTTGAGGCGCGAAGGTGCGGACACCACCCGCACTTCCTCCTGCACCACTTCTCCCGTGCATTTGGCGGACTCGCGCGAGACCGCACTTGAGTGCGCCTGAGCGTTCTCGATTTCCTCGAGTTCGATTTCGGACTTCACGAGCTCGGAGACTTCAAAAAGGTCTTCGTCCTCGCCCGGACCAAAGGCGGCCTCGCGAATCTTGGCACACCCGGAAATCGTGAGAGAGGCGCAGAGGATCGAAAACCCCATTTTCCAGGAGGCCCCCGATCGCGCACTTCCTTCGAAACTCTTCAGGGACGGCACTCCTGCTGCGAGTTGCAACTTCTTCATGCGGAATTCACCCTTCATTTGTGACGTCATGGTTCTTACCTTCAAAACTGATATCCAAACGAGGTCCACGCCAACCCGCGTTCGGGATCAAAGATCGCCAGATTGGGGTCCACACCATTGGCCTTGAGCTGCGAGCCGGAAGTGCTCACGCCCAGACTGAGCGAGGCTCGCTCGGTGAGCCCCACCGTGATATCGAAATCCGAGCGAAAACGGTCGGATTGGCTCCCGCCGTAGGTCCAGCCGTTCTGCAATACGAATCCCAAAGATGCGCCCACGCGCTCATGGAATTGATAATCAGCCGCCACGCGCTGTGAGAGCGAGAACTCCGGATTAGGGGCGCCATCGACCGCAGTGCGGTACTCGTGAAAGAATTTGGCAACCCCCGGCTCATAAGCCACGGTCAGGCGCTTGAAATCGGGAGCCTGAAAGGCGAGCCTTGCTCCGACCCGCGTGCCGGCGATGAGCGACTCACGGACCAGGCGCTCCCCGCCAAAAGGCAGAAGGAGTCCGGAGTTGGCGCTGACTCGCAGGTAGGGATTGAGCGCTCGCCCCGCCCAGGAGAACCCGATATCAGTTCGCGTCAGGCTCCACTCCTGAAGATCCGTCAAACTCTTGGAGGCCCCCAGAATCAGACTCACGCTCCAGTCAGGATGAAAGCGCAAACCGGGCACGGCCGTGAAATCCAAGGACGCCCAGTAGTCACTGGACTCAGTCGATATCAGGCTGCTCGAAGCCCCGGACTGAAGAGAAAGTCCGAACGAGGGTTTGAAGGCCTTGCTCTCGGAGTTCGGTGCGGCAAGGGACACCGAAGAGGAGGACAGGAGACCCGAGAGCGCAGCCAGGGCGACAGCACGGGCCCTGATATTACACAGGGCGACAGCACGGGCCCTGATATCTATCAAACCTCGAGCCGCGATCGATCCTTTGTACGCTGCACGCATCCGGTCGCACCTGCCTCTCCGGGGAGGATGCAGTGCACGGGATGTGCCGGAGGGATGGACTCCGCGCCGGCCCCAAAACCAAGCACCCGCCGTTGGCCAGTGTCCAAACATTGGACACCTGAAAACAGCGGGCGCAGGGGGTTCAAATCCGGTCCGGTAAGGGGGGCTTACGGTTATATCCCAGCGCCCTCGTCCGATTGCTTAGACTCCGCGACTGGAACTTCCGCGCTCACGCTCGTCGCAGAGCGGGGCTTGGGCTTGAACTGAACTTTGACGTTGAGCTCGATCTCGTTGCGCTCGAGCAGCTCCTGCACAAGCTCCTTGGGATCAATTTTGGAGACCACTTTCTGCATGATCTCTTCGGACAGTTTTCCGAAAAACTCGTTCTTGGTCCGCGAAGCGGAATCCAGAAGCCCGGTCAAAAGCTCCTTGGGGAGCTTGACCTCGCTGACCAAACCTCGGAGTGCCTCCTCAGTCAGGAAAACCGTACCGACTCCCACGGTGAGGACCTTCCTGACAAAATCACTGGCCTTGGACTGCAGATCATCTCCGTCTTTTGCCATGGTCTCAGCCCTTTCTGGCTTGCTTGACAAAGCTCTCGATCATGCTGGGCAGGCTCCCTTTGACAAGCTTGCTCAAGAGGAACCCCGGCACCGGAAAAGCAAAATCGATATCAATCTCGTAGTTGACTTCGGTTTTGCCCTTGCCCGCATCCTTGAGCACCCAGCGCCCGACGTTGCCTTTGAGAGCGTCGCTCTTCACAAGCTTCCACTCCACCCGGCCGGACTCGGCGTCTTCCACATGATCGAGTGTGTAAGTCACGTCCTTCATCATGGAAACATGGTAAGTCACGCGCGCGTGGCCGGGGCCCTTGCGCTCCACTTCCACGCTCGAGCAACCGTCCACGAATTTGGGATAATCCTCGTAGCGAGTGATCACCGAAAAAAGCTTGCTGCGATCGATTTCAACGGTCTTCTGAATATCAGCCTGCGCCATGGTGGTTTTTCCTCCCGGATAATGGGGTATCAGAACGAATAATCAGGTTTGCGGTCAAAGTGGTGTTCGGCATGGATCATCCGCACCGTGCCCGTCTCCGAGCGCATGACCACCGAATGGGTGGTCGCTCCTCCACTGAAGAATCGGACGCCATCCAGGTAAGTCCCCTGGGTCACGCCGGTCGCGCAAAACATCACGTTGCCGCGAGCAAGTTCATCGATGCGGTAAATGCGATCGAAATCCTGAATCCCCATCTTGCGGGCGCGCTCGCGCTCGTCGTCTTTACGGAAAAGGAGCTGGCCCTGGAAGTCTCCCCCCAAGCACCGCAGAGCTGCGGCTGCAATCACACCTTCAGGAGCGCCACCGCTGCCCATCAGCACATCGACGCCCGCATCACGCTTGCAAGTTGCAATCGCGGCCGAAACATCGCCATCGCCAAGCAGCCAGATCCGGGCTCCTGCCTTGCGCACTTCCGCGATCAGATCCGCGTGGCGCGGACGATCGAGGATCGCCACCGTCAGATCTTCGACATGGCACTTTTTGGCACGCGCAATGTTTTTGAGGTTTTCGCTGGCCGTGGCCTTGAGATCGATCGCGCCCTTGGCTTCCGGACCCACTGCGATTTTCTGCATGTAGGTGTCGGGCGCATGCAGGAAATTCCCGTCTTCCGCGATGGCAATCACCGAGAGTGCGTTGTTGAGACCACGGGCGCAGATCGTCGTGCCTTCCAGCGGATCGAGTGCGAGATCAAGCCTCACGCCGCCTTTGCCCACTTTCTCACCGATATACAACATGGGCGCTTCATCACGCTCGCCCTCGCCAATCACCACGCGCCCATCGAACTCGATGGAGCCCAGCATCTTGCGCATGGCCTCGACCGCGGCGTGATCGGCGGCCTTTTCATCCCCGCGTCCCATCAAGCGCGCGCTCGCGAGCGCCGCAGCTTCGGTGACACGCACAAATTCCATCGCAAAGTTCCTGTTCATGAATCGTTCAGCTCCCAGAAGATCAGAATGTGAATCGGGTTTTCATCCGGACAGCGGCTGAGCTCCGCCGCCCACCACTGAAAGCAGGCGGGATCGAAGCAAATCCGCGCAAAAGTCCCGGAATTCCTGCTTCTCGTTACACCCCGAGAGCAGCTGAATTGCAATGCGCAACTTGGCCGGATCCGGTTCCGCATCCGGCTTGAGCACCCAGGTTTCCATGCGCACCGCCCCCGAATCAAAATCCACGGGCAGCATGTGCCCGAGCGTTCCGCTTTCGAGTCGTCCGGCCACCGCACTCCAGCGCACGAACATCCCCTGCAGGCGCACGAGAAAACTCGCGACTTCGCCCGAAGACGTGAGCTCCAGACTCCAGTCCGCGCCATTGATCGCATGAAACCAAAGCTGCTCGAGGCTCGAGCCGGGGATCAAGCGCAGCTCCGTGCCGAGAGCCGTCGGATCGAGTCGCTGCTTGAGACTCCCTCGCCCCTCCTCGGTGATATCAACGATCTCCAGACCGGCAAACCCCCGCTCCACATGACAGACCCGGGCCCGCACGGCATGACGCTCACCGCGAAATCCCAGCTCACCCGAGACTTCGCTTCCCAACATGAAGGCGTTCAGATCATTGTCGTCGCTCACCCGAACCGAAAACCCCCGAAACGACAAATCCGCCAATGCGAAAAGCTTGCCGACGGGCTTAAGCCGAAACGCCTCGCGCGAGACCGCAAGCCGCGGAAACCGCCGGCGCTCTTCGGCGGGCGTGCCGGTAAAAGAAGGTTCATTTGAACTTGCGGACGGGTCGAGGGATGTCGGTGTCATCTGGTTTTGCTCCTTGAGTTTCCCGAGGCCCCGGCGAAGGGGTCGGAGAGGCTTGAAATGAAATCACGGGACTGGAATCCTCGGCAGGCGGCGGCACCTTGCCCGACTCGATATAGGATCGGATCCGATTGGCGGTGAAACCAAATACAACCTGCGCCCCCTGCTCGATCACAAAAGCCGGCGGAAATCGGTTTGCGATGGATTGCCCCCGCATGAAGACCAGCGTGCCGTCGCGGCCTTCTTCTCCCACGGGTTCGAGCAGGATCTCGCCCACCATGCCGCGAAAATGGCCGCTGATGATCTTGAAACGTATCCAGCCCTCGCCCCGCTCCTCGAAGCGCACGCGTGAATTGATCCGGTAGCGCCAGATGCCGCCCTCGATCTGCAGGGTTTTGGTGACCGGAAAGTACTGCGTGCGACTCACATAGGGGACCAGTTCCGAGTAGACTTTGTAATTCGTAAGGACCTCGCGCGTGCGCTTGAGTCCCGCCTTGACGAGCACACCCACGTAAAAATCATAGGCTTCGAGCGGTACTTCCTCGCGAGAGGGAGCAGCCTTGGCCCCCGTGCCTCCGAGCCAGCTTTTCCCGGGGGGCGTGGGAAGCAGCACGGGCCTGATCCCGGGGAACATCTCCGTCCCCTTTTCAAAATCCTGCAAATCAGCGTGGGTCATCACTTCGCGCTGCCCGAGCACCCGCGCGAGCACCTCGCTCCTGGCCAAGCTCGAAATCAAAGGCGCGGGACCGTAGCTTGGCGAAGCCTTGGGGGCGGGAGCAGGAGACGGGCTCGCAATCGTCGGCGATTTGGATTTTTTACGGGGCGATTTCGAGGTCTTGCCGGCAGACAGCGATTTTGCGGGCGCACTCCGAACAACCGGGGACTGAAGAGCAAGGCCCCCCAGAGCAAGCAGCAACAACGCTCCTCCCGCAGGGCCACGATTCCCGGCAAACCGATGAAAGAGCTTTCTGCATTGCCACGGCATACCGTCCAGTTTGAAGGGGTTTCGCCCCCGCCGCAACCGAATCTGCGAGCGAATCCGCAACCGGCCGCGAGCGATATCTTTTTGACTGCCCTGTTTCACTCCCCGCCCCCGCGCGCCAAACTTTACAAAGCGAGAGGGCCTCGTTAGTCTTCGAACGCAAATGACAAGCCCCAAGTCCGACAAAATCCCGCCGACCCTCGACCCCCTCCATCCCGATTACCCGGACGACGCGCGCCACGAGGACGACGAACCCGCGGGAAGCGACCCCGACGAGCACTCGGACGACCCCGCCCCCGCTGAGGCCCGGAAACCGCCGTTCGACGAAATGACTTTTGGCACCACCCCCAACATCCTGACTCTGATCCGGATGCTGTTTGTTCCGGTGGTGGTGTTCATGCTTTTCCAAGGCACGCCCGAATGGGACCTGGCCGCGGCCTGGGTGTTCGGGGCGGCCAGCATCACGGACTGGATCGATGGGTATATCGCTCGCAAGCAGCAGGTGATCACCATCTACGGCAAACTGCTCGACCCGCTCGCGGACAAGTTCCTTGTGATATCATCGCTCGTGATGTTGCAGGAACTCAACCGCGTGCACGCCGTGATCGTGATCCTGATGATCTGCCGGGAACTCGCAATCACCGGACTCAGGGCGCTCGCCAGCGCCGAGGGCGTCATCATCCCCGCCTCCAATTCTGCCAAATGGAAGACCGCGATCCAGATGTTCGGTATCCCGTTCGCGATGGTCACGAGCCGCCCGCTCGGACTCCCGCTCTATGAGATCGGCATGGGTCTGATCTATATCTCGGTCGGCGTGAGCCTCTGGTCGGCCGCCGATTACGTGGTGGATTTCTTCAAGGGCCTCAAAGCCTCCCGTGAGATTCGCACCCGGGAGAAGAAACTGGCGCGCGAAGCCCGCCGAGCCGAGCGGCTGGCCCGCTTGCAGCAGCGCCTGGAGAGGGCAAAAGCCGTTCTGGACCGGGCCAAAGGTGTATCGTCGGATGAAAAAAAGCCGACTTGATTCTCAGGGACGGAAAACGCCCTGTCTGTCACCGGGCATGACTTTACAAGCCGACCGGACTTGGCTACCGGCCAAGACCATGAATGCCAGACCCTTGCTCCTGATCCTGATTTGCGCCTTTCCGGCTTGCGGAATTTTGAGTCCCGATGAGTCCGGAACCCCGGAGCGGGACCAGCAAGAGGTCACGTCAAAGCCCAGCCCCGAGGCTCCCGTCACCGATCCAAGCGGCCTGGATATTGCCCTTGCTGATTCCAATCAGCCGGAGCTCAAACCGGAAACTTGGATCATCCCTGCACTCTCCCAGGACCCTCGCCCCGAGACGACGCAAGGCCTCCGAGTCGCTTTCTCCCTGGTCGCCGCCATCGAAGAAAGCAACCTCAAGCCGCACTGGAACGAGGCCGGCCAGGAAGGAATCCTCCAGTTCATCTTTGCATCTCGTGAGTCCTACGGTGAAGTCCCCTACACCCCCAAACGCACGTACTATATATCAAGTGAAGTCTACCTCTACACGGACTTCAGCCAGCGGGAGCTCGGTTACCCGTATGACAATCAGGGCGGACTGATCCGACTGCGGTATTTTTCGGAAAGCATCCCGGTCGGCCGCTACCGCACGCCCCTGACGGGCAAGGAATATCAGACCTGGAGCCACCCATTTTTTTGCGAAGAGGAATTCGCGTCCACCTGCCAGTTGACGGTGGGGCTCACCTTCAATGCGGAGAAAAAACACACCCAGTTCCCCTACCGGGGGACGTTTTTCGTGACCCTCAAGCCCGGGGTTCTCGGACCGGACCCGGTTCAGATCCCGCTCGCCGTGATCCCGGAAGTGAACGCGGGCCTGAGCGGGAACCCGTTCGGGGTGGCCCAACCCAAAACCCCGTGACGATTGCCCCCCCGTTTCTTCGGGACCTCTTTTCGAAGTGAGCCCCCCTTGAGTCCTGGTTGACGGCGGTATTTCTCAAGTGATCCGGCACCTGCATCGAGATATCTCCCCCGCCGGAGAAAAACCAATGCGGAAACTCATATCACTTGCAGGACCGATGGCCCTGATGGCTTTGATCCTGGGATCCGAGGCTCATGCGCTTCCGATGGACTTTGGCGGGGTGGTGCCTGGGCCCAGGGAGTGCGATATCGAAAGTGAACTCAAAACCGATTCCAAACTCCCGCTCAAACAAAGCGAGTTCACCGCTCTCTGCGGCCGGGATGCCGAATGCTGGCATCTGAAGTCCTACCGCCCCGGAATGTCGGAGCTCCATGAACTGCGCCACTCCGCAATCGTGAGCCGAGGACTGCGCTGTGCGCAGTTCAAAGAACCCTCAAGCCTCCTCATGAAGCACTTGGCTCACTTTGCGTGGGACTTCAGGGATGCGGCGGACCTCCATGAGGTGCCCGAAGCCGCATTGATCGGCGTGATCCTGGCCGAGAACTCACTCAATGTCTCGCTGGATGACAAAATCCAGGACCTCCTCGCCGATACAACAGGAGGCACGGTCCCGTCGGGGTCGATCGGATTGGGGCAGATATTCCCCGATCGGGCTCTCAGTGTGGAACGCATGGCCGCTTGGATCGAAAAGCGCCCCCTGCGTGGCAAGCGCGAGATCTCAGAGGCTTTACTGACCGAGCGCGGCTCGATCTTTTATGCAGCCGCCATCCTGCGCGACGCGTGGAAGACCTACGCACGGGCGGGGATCGATATCCAAAACAACGTGCCGGTGCTGGTCACACTCTACAACCTCGGGGACGTGCAAAATCGTGCAAACCAGGCCCGAAACAGCCGCAAAACGCCGCAGGAAAATTACATGGGAACTTTTGTCCGCTGGCAACGATCCGCAATCGATTCACTCAGACTGCAGCCGGAAGTCTGTGATCCCTGAGAAGAACTCGGACAACGCCCAGGCCTCCCGAGGCTTGTCCAAAGACGACTCATGCCTGACCTACCCAAACGCCCCCTTCACGCCTGACCGCTGCCCGAGCCCGCAGGGATTTCAGGTTTTTTCGCCCGCGGAGCAATCCAAGGGGTGTCCTCGCGCTCTTTCAGCGAATTCGCAAAACGGGCGCAAACAAAAAGGTAATCACTCAAGCGGTTCATGAACTGCATGATATCTTCGCGCTGGGGCTCCGCCCGATGGAGCACGACCACTTCGCGCTCGGCCCGCCGCGAGACGGTCCGAGCCAAGTGCAGCTCGGCTGCAAGCCTGCTCCCGCCCGGCAGGATGAACGTCTTGAGCGGAGGGAGCTTTTCTTCCATCTGATCGATTTCCTGCTCGAGCTCCTCGACCCGGTCCATCGAGATCAATTCAATTCCGGGGTTTTTGCCCCGGGGTGTGGCAAGCTCGGCGCCGAGCTGGAACAACTCCCCTTGCACCCTCAAGAGACGAGCTTTGAGATCCACGAAACGTCCGTCATGCGACTCGGACTCGTCGATCTGTGATATCACCATGCCGAGGATGGAGTTGAGCTCATCGAGCGTGCCGTAAGTGCGGATCCGCAGATGGTCCTTGGGCACGCGAATGCCGCCAAAAAGCCCTGTTTCTCCCTGATCGCCCTGCTTGGTGTAGATTTTCATGATGAGCGACACTATGGAGCCGGCCCTCGCCGGCAGCAACCCCAGCCTCGAATCGCCGAACAAAAAAATCTGTAAAACAAACCTTGACCGAATTCCTTCACGTGGTTAGACATCATCTCACTCTGCGGGTGTAGCTCAGTTGGCTAGAGCGCGACCTTGCCAAGGTCGAGGCCGAGGGTTCGAGTCCCTTCACCCGCTCCATTTTTTAACGACAAAGGCTCCTTCGAAAGAACGGAGCCTTTGTCGTTTTGATCGCCAATCCGTCAGGCACGGACCCTCGAGAGATCTCCCAGCATGCTCCACCTCATCGCCGCTTCCCTGATCTGGGCCTTTTCATTTGGAATCATCAAGACCTACCTGAGCGGCCTCGATCCGGTTTTTACGGCGACCGCCCGCCTGGGACTCTCCTGCCTGATCTTTCTGCCGTTTTTCAGGCCCGGGCTCTTGCGTGGCAATCCACGCCTGCTGGCGTCCCTCGGGTTTGCGGGCGCACTCGAGTACGGAGTGATGTATATCGCCTACCTGAGCGCCTTCCGGCACCTGCCCGCGTGGCAAGTGGCCCTCTTCACCCTCTTCACCCCCCTGTACGTCTGGCTGATTCATGAACTCTACGATCGCAAGATCGAATGGGCGCGCGCCCTGCCTGTGGTCCTCGCAGTCGCAGGCAGCGCCTGGGTGAGCTTCCGGGAATTCGAAGGACCGGAATCCCTGACCGGCTTTCTCCTCGTTCAGGTCTCCAACCTGTGCTTTGCCTGGGGCCAGATCCACTACCGCTTCACGGTCAAAAGCCACGCCCTCCATCCAGCCACCGAACGAGGGCTCTTTGCGACTCTCTACCTCTCCGGCTTCGCACTCACCCTCGGACTCGCCGCTTTCGGAGTCGACTTTCAGGCGGCACTTCTCCACCTGCAGACCAGGCCCGACGCCCTTGCAGCCTTGCTTTACAGCGGCTGGATTGCATCGGGATTCGCGTTCTACCTCTGGAACCGCGGGGCGACGCAGGCTCCTCCCTCGGTCCTCGCCGCCCTCAACAACCTCAAGGCGCCTCTGGCGATGGCGGTTGCGATCCTCGTGTTCGGAGAGGCGGCTGATATCAAACGACTCACGGCCGGGCTTGCCATGCTCGGACTCGGAGCGGGACTCGGCGTCTGGCTCGAACGGAGACGTCGGACCTAAAACACCGCAACGGACACACGCCCTCACAACCACTTGCGCGTATTGAACCACCCCAGCATCACAAGCGGTACGAGCACCACGACGGCGATGAGCGCCCGCAGCAGGTCAACTTCCTCATAAGGGAGCGCTGTAAAATTCATTCCGAAAAATCCCGTGATGAAAGTGAGCGGCAGAAAGATCACCGAGAGCACGGTGAGCCTGCGCATCGCTTCGTTGGTCCGGTGCGCCGCGATCGCAAGAAACGCATCCCGGATGGTCCAAAGGTTCTCGCGCAAGTCCTCGATGCGATTCTGAACCCGGACGGAGTGATCGAGCAGATCCCGATACCACGGGAGCGAAGACTCCCGAATCTGCGGGTAGCGCTCCTCGTGCAGCATTTCGAAAACCTCGCCTTCGGGCGCAAGCACCCTGCGCACGAAATTGATCCGGTTCTGAAGCTCATGCACGCGCTCGAGCGCTTTCTCCCCGCGCCGCTCCACGAGCACCTCCTGATCCAACTGCTCGATCGCCTCGTCGAGCAGCTCGAGGTACCGCGGTTGCGCTTCGACCACGCCATCCAGGACCCGGTGGAGAAGCAGATCCGGAGAAGCCGGAATCAGACTGCGATCCAGCGCGAGTTTCTGCAGCAACTCGTCAATCACCCGAATTTCACCGTCATGCACGGTGAGCACGGCCTGCGGAAGCAAGAACGAATGCAACTCACGGAGCTGCTCCTCGCTTGCCGCCTCCAAGGCCTGCTCGCGCAGCAAGTGGACATCCACCTTGCGCGAACCACCGCCATGCGCGGGACGGGCGGTTTCAAAACTGTGGATCACCACAAACAGATGACCCAAGTAATCCTCCACTTTGGGGCGCTGATCGGCATGCAGGCAATCCTCGATGGCGAGCGGGTGGAGCGCAAAACGCCGGCCGAGCCACTCGATATCAGAAGGACTCCCCCCCTGCAGATCCACCCACAGCAGCTCGCACTGCGAGAGCTCGGGGAGCGCGTCGCGCGTCGCATGCTCCTGAAAAGTCGCGGAAAGCAGGGGGGCCTCGATCCCGTCACCTGCGACCACCACGCCCCGCTCCACCACACCGGTCCTGAGAAGCGCAATCCAGCGGATCATTTTCCGATCTCCCGTTCGAGGTAATCCAACAGCCCTTCTTCGTACTGGTCCGCACTCGTGATATCAGCCCGATACATCGGGTAGTTGGCCGGCACCTGCGAAAGTTCGGCCAGAATGAACGTGGGTCGTCCGGGATCGTACCCCAGACGGCGCAGCATCTCCGGGTCTTCGATCCACATCAGATTGGGCTGGCGGATGTCGGCATGATATCCTGCTCCGAAAAGCGGCGAAAAAAGCTTTTTCTGCGACGGCACCGCGTCCGCCACGGCCTGGACGAAAGCATGAATCTCCCGGAGCGACTCCCGCAGCCGGGCCGGGGGATTGAAAATGAACCGGCCCCGCTCATCTAAAGAGCCGTACTTGCGGGCGAGCTGCTTGAGGCTCAGGGCGTTTTCGATCGCGGGTTTGATCAGAATCGTCTCCCGCGCCGTGGTGATCCGGTCGAAGATCGGAATCACGGGAATCCCCCCCCGCGGCCAGGGAGGATTGCGCGGGTAATGCGCGCTTGCTTCGATATCAGGCACACGTCCGAGGATCATGCGGTAATTCCGGTATTCGGAAGCATTCTCCCGACTCGCGTACTGGAGAGTCGTCCCCAGGTAGCGTTCCGAGTGGGGGAACTTGGCGGCGAGCGCCCCATCGAACCCGGCGGGCACCTGAATATCGCCGACATGACTCTCGATCCGATAGACGGAACCGAAATACCCGGCGCCATAGCGTCGCCCGAGCGAAAGCTGAATGGCGCGCGCACCGTTGCCAACTTCCTCGAGCCGGAGCGCAGTACCGCTCAAGTCCTGCATGTGCGGCGCGATCAGGACATCCTCGGCCCTGCGGTTGATGGCATCGAGTGCAGCCGAGAGGCAGGCTTTGGCAAGCCGGGAGGCCGAGGGGACAGGCCCCCCCCCGTGGGCAAGGACACTGCCACTCGATAGGAGGCCGAACGCAAGCAGGAGCTGCGCAACCGAAGACCTGCTTGAAAACGGCCATTTTTTGCGCCTTGCGAGCGCAACGATCTCAGTCATGAAATTGGCATCACCCCGGGAATTCTTGCGTGAGCGAGCGTCCCCGCTCCAGTCTACTGCGGATCGGAATAAATCTGCTTGAGCTTGATGGCGGAATGGCTCCAAACGCTCCCGCACCTCCCGGTTCCACCCCGGTATTCCCGGCCCAGACCGGTCACTCCAACCGCCTGATTTCAACGCGAATTTGAGGTTGGCTCCTCCGCCCCTTCCCCGCTATGCTCCCGCCCAACCTATGCACTCAAAAACTCCGCACGCTGCCCCGATTGCGATCAAAAATCTGCCCCTTGCCACCGAGCGCGCCCGCCTGCTCCAGGAAGTCCTCGACGAACGCATCCTCGTGCTCGATGGAGCCATGGGAACCGCAATCCAGGAACTCAACCTGACCGCCGACGATTACGGCGGCGCCGACCTCGAAGGCTGCAACGAAAATCTCGTCCTCACCCGGCCCGATGTCATCCGCTCGATCCACAGCCGCTACCTCGAGGCCGGCTGTGATATCGTCGAGACCAACACGTTCGGCGGCACCCCGCTCGTGCTCGACGAGTACGTGCTGGGCGCCAAGACCGTGGAGATCAACCGCCGGGCGGCGGAACTTGCGCGCGAAGCCTGCGAGCGCTTCTCGACGCGCGAAAAACCCAGGTTTGTCGCAGGATCGATCGGACCCACGACGCGCGCGATCTCGGTCACGGGAGGGGTCACGTTTGACGAACTGATCTCCAATTTTCTCGCGCAATCCCGCGCGCTCTGGGACGGCGGCGTGGATTACTTCCTGATCGAGACCTGCCAGGACACCCGCAATATCAAAGCGGCACTGCTCGCCTTGGACATTCTGTTCGAAGAAAAGGGCGCGCGCCTGCCGGTGGCCGTGAGCGGGACCATCGAACCCATGGGCACGATGCTCGCCGGTCAATCCATCGAAGCACTCAATATCGCGCTCGAGAGCCGGGATCTGCTGTATATCGGACTCAACTGCGCCACGGGTCCCGAGTTCATGACCGATCACGTGCGCACGCTCGCCAAGGGCTCCCAGTTCCGGGTCTCCTGCGTGCCCAATGCGGGGCTGCCCGACGAGAACGGCAAATACCTCGAAACCCCGGAAATGGTCGGCAAGGTGTTGGAGCGCTTTGTCGAGAACGGCTGGATCAATGTGCTCGGCGGCTGTTGCGGCACGCACGCAGGCCATATCGCCGAGCTCGCGCGCCTGGCCTCGCGCCACAAACCCCGCAAACCCGTCCCCGAACACCGCTCCACGCTCTCGGGCATCGATTCGCTCGAAATCACCGATGAGATGCGACCCGTGCTCGTCGGCGAGCGCACCAACGTGATCGGGAGCCGCAAATTCAAGAACCTGATCGCGGAGGAAAAATTTGAGGAAGCCGCCGATATCGCGCGCTCCCAGGTCAAGAACGGCGCGCAAATCGTGGACGTCTGCCTCGCCAATCCGGATCGCGACGAATTCGCCGATATGAAGCGGTTTTTGGAAAAAGCCATCAAGACGGTGCGGGCGCCGCTCATGATCGATTCGACCGATGAAAAAGTGATCGAACTTGCGCTGACCTACTGCCAGGGCAAAGCCATCATCAACTCCATCAACCTGGAAGACGGCGAAGAGCGATTCGAAAAAGTGATTCCGCTCGCCGTGAAATACGGCGCGGCACTCGTCGTGGGCACGATCGATGATGATCCGGTCCAGGGCATGGCGGTCTCGCGGGCGCGCAAACTTGCCGTGGCCGAGCGTTCCTTCCGCCTCCTCACCGAAAAGTACGGCGTCAGGGCGGAAGACATTTACTGGGATCCGCTCGTGTTCCCGTGCGCAAGCGGCGATGAAAATTACCGGGGAAGCGCGGTCGAAACGATCGAAGGCATCCGCCTGATCAAGCAGAAATTTCCGGGCACCCGCACCATCCTGGGAATCTCGAACGTGAGTTTCGGGTTGCCCGCCGCCGGGCGAGAAGTCCTGAACTCCGTCTTTTTGTATCACTGCGTGAAGGCGGGCCTGGACCTGGCCATCGTCAATTCGGAAAAACTCGAGCGCTTCTCCCACCTGCCCGCGGAAGAAATCCAGCTCGCCGAAGATCTGCTCTTTGATCGCAAGACCGCCGAAAACGGCGGCGATCCGATTGCCCCTTTTGCTGCGAAATTCCGCGATAAGAAAATCGCGCAGAAACCCGACCGTAAAACCCAGCCGCTCGATCAGCGGTTGCGCAACGCGATCATCGAAGGCTCCAAAGAAGGCTTGATCGAAGACCTGGAAGAAGCCCTCGCACAGAATCGCCCCCCGCTTGAAATCATCAATGGTCCGCTCATGGCCGGCATGGACGAAGTAGGCCGCCTCTTCAACACCAACCAGCTGATTGTTGCCGAAGTCCTCCAGAGCGCGGAGGTCATGAAAGCCGCGGTTGCGCACCTCGAACCCCATATCCAGAAGGCCCAGGCCGAGAGCGGCAAGGGGCAGGACTCTTTGCGCGGCAAAGTGATTCTGGCCACGGTCAAGGGCGATGTGCATGATATCGGCAAGAACCTGGTCGATATCATTCTGTCCAACAACGGCTTTGAAGTCGTCAACCTGGGCATCAAAGTCCTGCCCGAGACCCTGATCCAGGCCATCCGTGAACACCGCCCTCAGATCGTGGGGTTGTCGGGCCTGCTCGTCAAAAGCGCGCAACAGATGGTGGTCACGGCCGAGGACTTTTCGCGCGCGGGCGTGAGCACGCCGATCCTGGTCGGAGGCGCGGCCCTATCGGAAACATTCGTCGACCGACAAATCGCCAAAGCTTATCAAGCCGGCACCGTGGCCTACGCCTCGGACGCCATGCACGGCCTTGAACTTGCCAAGCGGATCGTGGCCCCGGGCGGACTTGAAGAACTCACACTGGAGCTCGAGACCAAGCGAGTGGCCCGCGAAAAAGAACGGGCCGCCCGCGCAGCCGCGCAGCCTCAAACCGCCGGAGCGGGCACGCGCGAGGCCTCCAAGGAACGCTCCAAAACCGTGCGTTTGATGGAGGAAATCCCCACCCCGCCTGATTTCGACCTCCATGTCCTGCGCAACACGCCGATCGAGCAGATCTGGGGTTATATCAATCCGCTGATGCTCTACGGACGCCACTTGGGTCTCAAGGGCTCGGTCGTGCGACTGCTCGAGAAGCACGCCGATGGCGACAGGGAGGCCACCCTCAAAATCCGCGAGGAGGACCCGCGCGCTCTTGAGGTCTTTGAAGCGGTCGAAACCGTCAAGACGCGCTATCGCGGCACCGATTTCCTCAGGCCCGCATCCCTGTGGAAATTCATCAAGGCGCAGGCGACCGGGAACGCACTTGAACTTTTTGAAAACGACGGTGTGACTCAGGCGGCAAAGCTCGAATTCCCCCGCCAGAAACGCGAGGACGGACTCTGCCTTGCGGACTACACGCTACCTGCAGCAAGTGGCAAACCCGCCACCGACAGTGTCGCGATGTTTGTCGTGACCGTGGGTCGTGGCGTCCGTGAAGAGGCGGAACGCCTCAAGCAGGCCGGCCAATACTTGGAGAGCCATATCCTGCAAGTGCTCGCGCTCGAGAGCGCCGAAGCCTACGCGGAGTTTTTGCATTCGCGGCTCCGCACCATGTGGGGACATCCGGACTCTCCGGACATGACACAGATGCAGCGGTTTCAGGCCAAATACCGCGGTAAGCGCTACTCGTTCGGCTATCCGGCCTGCCCGAGACTCGACGATCAGCGCGTGCTCTGGAATCTGCTCAAACCCGAGCAGATCGGAGTCGAGCTTACCGATGGTTTCATGATGGACCCGGAAGCCAGCGTGTCGGCAATCGTATTCCACCATCCGGATGCAACTTACTTCAGCGTGGGGAGCGTCGCAGGAGAGGGAGGAACCGAGGAGAACCGGCAGTCGTGACCGGTTCCGAGCGATCCGGAATTCGGCACCCCATCACAGGTATTGGCAGCCTTCCACACTTGAGTGTGGATGCGGCGCTCGATTACGCGTTCCGATATGATATCCCCTACCTGCCGCAACTGCCGATCCTGAATCCGCGCGAGCGCATGATTCATCAGGCTTTGGCAGGATTCCCGGGCGTGCAGGCGCCAGCGGGACCGGAGGACACCGAGACGGGTGCGGTCCTGGATGTGGCGATTTGGTCCAATGCACAGGCAGGGCTCCGGCAATCCCTGAATCAGGCTTTTCAAACGAGCCATCGTAAAAGCGCGTTTGAAGCGTTCCTGCCGAGGCAGGAAGACTACCGGGCGCTCAGGCCCTTTATCTGGGAGCTGTCCGAGCGTCACGTCACGCAGGCCAAGCTCCAACTGGCAGGGCCCATCACGACTCTCAGAAACCTCAAGACGCGGGACGGCACCCCGATATCACAGGAACTGGAGCGGGATCTTCAGCAATTCCTGCTCGCGCGCGCCATTGCGCTCGTGCGCCTGGCTTTGGAGGCCGTTACCGAATCATCGGAGACGCGGGTATTCTTTTCTTTCGATGAGCCGTGGCTCTTTGCCCTCAAGCCCGAAAAATCCCCCCGCGACGAGCTTGCGCTCCGGGAGCTCGGGCTCCACCTGGAAGCCATCCGCAAACACACGGCCCCGGCCCGGGTCCGCGCCGGGATTCACTGCTGCAGCGATCCGGACTGGACGCGCGTGCTCGAGGCCGTGAAGCCTGATTTTCTTTCGATTGACGCGTCAATCTCCCTCCACTCCCTGACTGGAGTGCACAAGGCTGCTCTCGAAGTGCATCAGGCACAAGGGGGATTGGCCTTCTGGGGAGTGATTCCCGCCAACACGGCGCTTGATACCATTTCGATATCATCCAGGCTTGCGGAGAAGTCGGTATTCACTCCGGCCTGCGGCCTTGCCTACCACTCGCCGCTCGAGTGCGAGGAGGTTTGGGAGCGCCTCACTCAAGCATCCCGTCCACCCACCACAGGATGAGCATCTCACGCTGGGTCTCGGTCAATTGTGTTGCTTCCCGCGGAGGCATGGGTTCTGTCTTATCGCTGAAGATCTTGTGGTAGATCGTCCCCTGATTCGACTTCACGTCCTCGTAAGTATCGTAAGCTCCGATCGGATCCCCTTCTTCGTTCGTGGCGCCCGGAAAATGACAGTCACCGCATCGGGGTTCGATGATTTCCGGATAAAGGGTCGAAAACCGAACAGGCCGCTCGATTTCGGCAATTTGACTCGGTGGAGGCGAAGGAGCGGGAGCAGGCTCGGAGACGGTGGAACTGGAATCGCTGTTCTTGACCACTTCGGGCGCTCCAGCCGCGATCCAGGAGGCAAGCATGCTTTGAACCGAGTCCGACACGGGCTTGGACGGCGGCATGGTCTCCTCGGTGATCACCGTGGCTTGGATCGCACCGAGATTGGCTTTAACCTGATCGTAGGTCAGGAGCACGGGAGAGCGGGTCGTGTGGCAACTCAGGCACTTGGGCTCGATGAGCTGCTTGCGCACAGTTGCGTAATCCACTCCCCCACCACTGCTCGCGGGGGTCGCCCCCTCCGTCCCGGAGGTCTCTTCGATACCTGCTTTTTTGAGACTGAACGAGCAGGCAGGAAGACCTGCAAGCAAAACCGCCACCCAAACCACACCGATCAGCCTCATATCAAACCTCCGGGGAACAGCCTTGAGTCAGAACCCAATGCAAGTGCGTCTTACGGACTCAGATCAGCCAGATCAAGATCGAGTTTCACTTTCGCAGTATCTTTGACCGAGATCAGGCCTGCCCACGCAATCACTTCCACCCCGAAGTCCTTGAGGGAGAGGTTGAAGCGACTCCGCACACGGAGTCTGCTCTTGCCGCGCTCGTCCAGGGTGCGGGTAAGCTTAACGGCCACAATCTGGTCCTTGCGCACCCCATGGATCGTAAAGCTCCCGACCGCAAGCACGGACGACTCGGCACCCGCGTCGATTCGGGTCAAAGGCGTGCCGTCGGCGGCATTGAGCCCACGAAGCTCAAAAATGATTTCAGGATAAACGACAGAATCCACGCCAGTTGCAGGCAGAGTATTATCCCCGAGGCAAACATGCTTTTCCGGGAAACTCGAAATCGCGTAATCCAACCCCAGGGACTCGCGCATGTGGCAATCCCGCTTGGCGCTCCCCGTGGTCATGGAGCTAATGGGCACCCGGAACTCAGCCGACGAGACCGAGGAGTTTTCGAAATCAACCAGTGCCCGACCACTCAGAACCGAAGCATATCCTTCGTGGACTCCCAGCGTGTACTCGATGGAGAGATCCACTCCCGGACGACCATCTGCTTTGGCTTGCACTGCAAGCTCCGTGTTCGCGGCATGCCCCGCGGATACCGTGAACAGGCTCACTGCCAACGCGGCGATTGACAAACTCCTCATGACTTCACTCCTTCGCAATTACTGCAATGTCGATATACTTTTGACTCGTAGCGCTTTACTTCCAGCATCCATCGATGGCAATGAACATTTCAAAGTTTCTCAAAAAGGGATTTCCGGACATGGAGGCTTGCCCCCGGGAGAGCCAACCCCCGTTTTTCCTGACTTTTTTGAAAACGATATGAACGAGACGAGGACGGAAAAAATCATGATTCAAAAAAAATTGATCCATTCAGCAGTTCTGTTTTCGATGGCCTTCGCAGGCCTGCCTGCTTCCGGGGCCCCGCTCCCGCTCTTGACCACCGCGGGTGAGCCCAAGGTTGCGTTCAAAGCCGTGGGTCGCCCATCGGCCCTCAAGATCGAGGGGAAATCCTCCCAGCTCGCTTCAAAGCTCGATCTCGAAGGCGGACAACTCAAGGGGATCATGGAGTTTGAACTCAAAACTCTCGACACTGGTCTTGCCCTCCGGGACCGTCACATGAAGGAGAAATACCTCGAAGTCGAGAAGCATCCCGTGGCTCGCATCGAGTTGAACGCCATGACTTTGCCGAAGTCCTTGCTCGGCACCGAAGGCGGGAGCGAATCCCTCAAGGCCCAAGGAAATCTGACTCTCCATGGAGTGACCCGCCCGGTGGAAGTCCAAGCCGTACTCGCCCGCAAAGAAGGGGCCCTGAAGGTGCAATCCACTTTTGGCATCAAACTCACGGACTTTGGCATTGATATCCCCAAATTCGCGGGAATCACCGTGGCCGAAGACGTCACCATCGAGGTCGAGTTCGCCGCTTCCGCTCCCTGAAGCTCGGCCCGCTCCCCAATTCAATCGAGGCACTCATGTTTTTGCGCATTTTCCCGGCCTTTGCCCTGACGTTGATCTCTTTGCTTTCTGTCCCGGCCGCTCAAGCGTTCCCTGAACTCGTGCGCCACGGCTACTCCAACTGCGTCACCTGCCATATCAATCCGGGCGGCAGCGGCGTCCTCAATACCTACGGTCGCGCGCTTTCACTCGAAGCGCTTACGTCCGCAGGTTCCGAACAGGAAAGCGAGTTCGCTTGGGGCGCCGTAAAAACTCCCGAATGGCTTTCGGCCACACTGATGGCGCGATCCTTGAGCTTCATCCGGGATACGCGTACCACCATCGACGGCCGCACTCTGCTCATGCAGCTCGACGGCGAAGTGGCCGCCTCTTCGGAGAAGTTCACGGCTTCGGTTACCGGTGGCTTCCAGGACACGCGCACGGGTGCCGCTCCGTTCGCACTCCGTCGTGGCTATATCACCTACCGCCCGACGGACGAGTTATCGCTGCGCACCGGAAAATTCATGCACGTCTTCGGACTCATGCCCGCCGATCATCGGATCGCCACCCGCAGCCCGCTCGGCTGGGATCAAGGCAACGAGACGCTGAACATCGAAGGCGCCTGGATCGGCGAAAGCATGAATATCTTTGCGACCGGGCTTTTCGGACGCCCCGACCGCGAGGACCTCGAGCGGGGCGGCTCGCTCAGTGCGAGCGTTTTCCTGAACAACCGTTACAAGGTGGGCCTCAATGCATATTCGGGAGTCCGACCCTCGGATGACTCCTCGCGCCTGGTCCTGGGGACCCACGCGGCTTTGGGCTTCACGCCGCAGTTCTTCTGGCTCGGCGAGCTCGACCTCCAAAACCGGGACGAAAGCTGGGGAACTTATCAGTATCAGAAGCTTGATTACGAGCCTTGGAAGGGCTTCCACTTCTACCTCATGCAGGATCTGCAGAAATCCGACTGGTCCAATGGAGAAACCCAAATCCTGAGTTGGGGACCAGGACTGCAATGGTTCCCACGCCCCCACGTGGAGGGGCAGTTGTACGTCAACTGGCTCCACTACCCGGAAACGCTCTCCAGTCTGGATACGACCACCGTCTACCTGATGCTGAACTTCTACCTCTAGGAGGCTGGTTGGGATGGCAGGGTACTCGCCGCAACTCATCGCGTGGAAAAATCCCCTGGGAGACCGCCTCGGTGCGGATTTTTTTCGAACACTTCCGAATTCACCCGGCATCTACAAAATGCTGGATGAATCCGGCGTGATTCTCTACGTCGGCAAAAGCAAGAATCTGCGGGCGAGACTCCACTCCTACCGACACGCCGCCCCCGGCCGCGTCCCCGGCAAGGTCCTGCGCCTTTTATATCATATACGCACGATCGAGACCGAAACCACGCCGGACGAGGCGCACGCACTCGTTCTGGAAAACCAGCTGCTGCGCACCCTCAAACCCCTCTACAACCGGCAGAACACGCGGCCCGAAAGCTACCTTTTTCTGGGCCTGAAATTCACCGAGATCGGCAAAACCCTGGATGTGCGCTTCCGCCTCACGGCCCGTCCCCGACGCGAGCAGAGTGATATTCTTCATGGGGTGTTCCGCAGCCGGAGACTCGTCAAGGAGTCCATGGCAGCCCTACTCAGGCTTTTCTGGTTGATCGCGAATCGGGACGAGAGGTTCGCAGTTCCCTCGCGTCTCTTGTCCCGCCAGTGTCCGCGCATTTACTCGCTTCCGATTCCAAAAGAACTCAGAAAACCCCTCGAACTTTTCTGGGAAGGCGAGTCACCGCGATTGCTCGAGGAAATTGCGCTCCGACTTCTCGACGATGAACAGGCTCCCGCGATGCCGCCCTTCCTCTACAAGTCGATTCAAGCCGATATCGAATTTTTAGGGGAATCCTTTCGAAAAGGACCCGAGGCGAATCGACGCATGAAAGAGCATTTCGAATTCAAAAAGCGTCTGATCCCGCAAGAACTCGTGGATGACTGGCTCGCCCTGTATCGCGTTTCCTGAGAACCAACGCTCGCGGCTCCTTCTAGCACTTGACTGATCGCGACAGACTCGCTACTCGCCCCGATCAATCATTCAAACTGATCCGGAGATATACCCATGAATATCGTGAAACCTGTTTTCGCCCTCTTTTTATCGGCCATCTTTTCGATCGCTGCCGAGGCCTCGACCGAAGTGACCCGGGTCGATTGCGGCGGCTTGAGCGTCAAGATCAGCAACTACCGCGATGCCGAGAGTCTCTTTCTGGCACTTCCGGAAAGCTCGGAATCACTCGGCGACAGCGCGCTCTGGCGTGCGAGCGAACTTCGTTCTTCCCATGACGGCATCCGTATCTCCTGCGCCCTGAGCTCGGGGTATCAGGGCGTCTGCAGCGTGGTCTACACGCGGAACTCGGCGACGACCGACAGCTGCGACACCGTGCCGGACCATTTCCCGGTTACCGCATCGTTGGCGGCGCAACTGACAAAAACGCTTGAATTGCCCGCAGCTGGTTATACCACGAAAGACCGCACCTTCTCGCTCTCTTGCACCGGAGCGAGCTGCGCCCTTGCCATCCGTCGCTGAATGATATCGCACCCCGCTCTTCGCACAGGGCGGGGTGCGATATTCATATCCCGGTCAGACCCGCACCGGCGTCAACCCGATGACGCAATACTGCTCTTGCGCCACCATTTCGGCTGATTCCCGAGCCCCTGAACCCTTCTCGTCCTGGCTATCTTCGGACACAATCAGGAGAAAGGACGTGGCGCTCATGACTCAATCGACTCCCTTCTGGTTCCAGGACCCTCCCTCGTTTTTTTCATCCCTCGTGCCCGGAGCCTTCATCCTCTGGGTGGGCGTTGCTTCGGGGAGCGGAACCCTGACGAGGCGCTATGCACCCGAACGATTTCCGGCCGCGGCATTGACTGCGACCGAGGCCGCAAACCCCGAGCAGGCTCCGCTGGCCCTCCTGCAACTCGAGAACAGAATCGGCTTTGAACTCCCCTGGTGACCCTTCATGAAAACTCTCCACCTGTTCATCTCCGCACTGGTTCCGATGGTCACTCCCGCGCTGCTCGCGACCGCTGACGCGGCCGCGAGTACGAAAGCCAAGGCCCCGGCTCCCCAAGAAGAGGAAATGGAGCCTGAGGCGGTCCCCACTCCGGGTGAGCCACGGGGCCCGAGCCTTGCCGGAGATTTCATCGCGATCGGCCCGGGCTTCCTCGGCAATCTCAATTCAACCGGTCTGGGTTACTCCCTCTCCGGCGGGCACGCTTGGGACATGCGGGGTGCGATGCTCACCCTGCTCGGTGATATAACCCTGCAGGGCGACGCCCTGATGCTCGACGGCGGCATCGGCGCGCGCTTCTTCCCGTCGGAAGCGGATACGGCGCCGTACTTGGGCGGATTTTTCGGACTCGGAGCCTCCAAGAACGGCGGCGCAGGCCTGTTCAGCGGCGCGCTCACGGGAGGGTTTGCGGCCGGAGCCGATGCGGGCATTCAACTGTTTCGGACTTCTGATCTCCATCTGGAACTGGGTGCCAGCTTCAGGATCCTGATGAGCCGGTTCGAAACCGGCGCACCTTGGGGCGGCTTGATCCGTGTCGGGCTCTTCTTCTGAACGTGAGAAACCACCACTGCTCTTCCCGCAGAGCGCCCGCTCCGGGCGCAGGCGGTACGCCCTCGCCCTGTTTTGGCTTGCGCTGGCCGTTCCGAACGCGCGCGCGCAGACGGTTCCTGATATCGATATCGGGGACTCCATCCCGACCGCGGAACTGGCACCCGCCCTCCGGATGGTCGGGATGCTCACGACCCATCGGCCCTACATGGGCGCCTCGTCGCTCTTGGGAGATGGAGCTAGCGGCATGGGCCTCGATCTCGGGATCGAGGCCACCCTCATGGGAATTCCCTCGGATGTGGTTTTACCGGGGAGTTCGGAGCCGCTGGACCTCCCTTCCATCCCGGTCGCCAAGCTCCACCTTGCCAAGGCGCTCGGCCCGTCACTCGATCTGGCCCTGTCCGGGCTCGTCTACAAGGGCACTTACATTGTTGGCGGATCTGCGAAGCTACTGCTTGCGCGACCGACCGAAGGGTTTGAATGGGCGCTGCGTGGAGGCGTGAATTTCACGAGCCTTGACATCTCAGAACTCACCGGCACCACGATCCCGCTCGAGGACGGGGGCTTTGAACTCGGCACGCTCGCCCCCGTGTTCCGCACCCAGACCTGGACTCTCCATGTGGTGACCTCCAAGGTCATGGCGTTTTCCGAACCCTATATCGCCTTGGGGCTGGATTACACCCGGGCCCAACTCGCCACGATCCTCACCCTGAACGTGCTGGAGGACTCGCAGATCGTAAACGCCGCAGCCGTCAGCCAGGTCGCAGCCGATGCCACCCTCGGCGTGCGCTTCCGCATTCCGGCCGTGGGGCTGCGTCTGGGGTTCGAGGGCTCTTGGAACAGCGCGAGCATGCACACGCTGGGAGTCAAAATCGGGGTGGCATTATGAAGAGGGCGCTCCCATGGCTCGGAACGATCACTCTTCTCGTGCTCGAAACCTCAGGGTGCGGATTCATCGTCCCGGCCGATACAAGCCTCGATATCGACGAGGATCAACTCCGCATCGCACTCCTTGCCCCGAGCACGGATCAGGAACTGACAGGTTTCTCCTTCGACGACACATCGGTCGGAGCGACGGCGCTCATCAGCGTCCTGATCAAAAACTTTGGCGAACTCGACGCCGAAGGCCTGACCGTCACCCTCACCAACTCGGACGGTTCGAGCAGTCCCTACGCTTTCGCGGGCGGAAGTTACCCGGGCACGAGCGGCGCACTCAACGGAAACTGCTCGGACGCACTCGAGTCGGACGCCACGTGCGCTCTCGTGCTCGAATTCGCCCCCCTGTCGGCGGGCACTTTCACCGGCACCCTCGCCCTGTCCTATTTCAACGGACTCGCCACAGTGGAAACCGAGCTGGAAATCACAGGCACGGCTCTGCCTTGAGTGCCCCCCCCCTCAGAGAGGGGCACTCGGCCAATCCGTCCCGGCAGCTCGGGGCTTTTTGTCCGCAGTCCACAGGTACTCGGGCGCCAGATCGGGTTCCAGACGCCTCTCGCAGCCGGCCCCCGAGCGGCACGTCGAATGCTCTGAGTTCAGGGCATGAAAACACAAAACTACACCCCGACCTTTTTCGTTCGTTTCGTCCAGTTTGGCTTGGCCATCGGCATGACTCTGAGTCTCATGCTGGCCGTGTTCAGTCTTGCAACCGACCGCGACTATGCGGCGTTTGGAGGAGTACTCTTTTTCACGTTTGCACTGACGAGCCTTGCGGTCGCTTTCAACCGCTCGCCGGCCAACGTGCATCACCCTCTCGAAGCCCCGAAAGGCTGACCGTCCCCCCGGGATTGATATCCCCCTGCATGCCGACCGGTGTCCGCAGGCAGGGGTTGGAGTCGACAAGTCTCAAACGGACTCAAAAACCGTGGCCACACCCTGCCCCATGCCGATGCACATGGTGGCGACGCCCAAGCGGGCGCCGCGGTTTTTCATGAGATGCAGGAGTGTGCCGCTGATGCGGGCCCCGGAGCAACCGAGCGGATGACCGAGCGCGATCGCGCCGCCATTCAGATTGACCTTGGTCTCCATGACCGGCAGAAGCTCGAGATCCTTGATCACGGGCAGCGATTGCGCGGCGAACGCCTCATTGAGCTCGAAGAGATCGATATCACCGATCGCAAGGCCCGCTTTCTTGAGCGCCTTTTTGACCGCGGGCACCGGACCATAACCCATGGTCGAGGGATCGCAGCCGGCCGCAGCAGTGGCCCGCACTTTGGCGATCGGCTGGATCCCCAGGGCGCGAGCCCGCGCTCCCGACATCACGAGCAGCGCCGATGCCCCATCGCTGATTGCCGAGCTGTTGCCCGCAGTGACAGTGCCGTTCTTGGGATCAAAGACCGCCTTGAGCTTGCTGAGACCTTCCAGATTGGTGTCGGGACGAATCACTTCGTCAAAATCAAAAAGCCTTGGGGCTCCGTCCTCATCGTGCCCTTCGGTGGCCAAGATCTCATTCTTGAAACGGCCTTCGAGCGTGGCCTGATGCGCATTGCGATGCGAACGTTCCGCAAACCGGTCCTGCTGCTCGCGGTTGATGCCGTGCATGCGAGCCAGCAGCTCGGCGGTCAAGCCCATCGCTCCCGCACCCTTGGCCATCACGCCACCCAAGTGCGGATTCCAATCCAATCCGTGAGTCATCGGCACATGCCCCATGTGCTCGACGCCGCCCACGAGGTAGATATCACCATCGCCCGCCTGGATTCCCAAGGCGGCGGAGTGCAGTGCCGTCATCGAGCTTCCGCACAGGCGATTGATCGTCTGCGCGGGCACGTGCTTGGGGATGCCGGCAAGCAGAGAGCCAAAACGGCCGATGTTATAGGCCTGTTCGAGCGTCTGCTGCACGCAACCCCAGATCACATCATCGAGCTCTTCCGGGTTGACCTTGGGATTGCGGGCAAGAATCCCCTTCATCACGTGCGCGGTCAGATCCTCGGCCCGCACGGCCCTGAACATCCCGCCCTTGGAGCGTCCCATCGGAGTCCGGAGCGCATCCACCACCACCGCATCGCGATCTTGAAACGATTGTTTTGACATATCTATGTATCACTTTCCGCCGCTCTCCCCGGGAGATGCGGCCATTGAATTTGAATCCGCTGATCCCGCCCTCAACCCCTGCGGGCGCTGCCAGGATAAAACTTGTTCCCGTCTTCGGCCATGCGACGGATTTGCGCCGTAGGTTCGTAAAGTTTGCCCAAGGAAGCGTACTTGGTGCCCAGCTCGAGCAGCTTTTTGGCTCCGATCCGATCCGCCTGGCGCATGACACCGCCACGGAATGGAGGGTAACCGAGCCCGTAGAGCAGCGAGAGATCAAGCTCCATCGGAGACGCCACGATCTTGTCCTCCAGGCAGCGTGAGCTCTCGAAAAGCATGGGCAGCATCATGCGGTCCACGATCTCTTCGTCGGTGATCTCCACGGTGCGCTGCACGCCCGCCTTGAGCAGATCCGCCACCGAAGGATCGATTTCCTTCTTGGGGCGTCCCTTGGGGTCGAGCGAGTAAGTGAAAAATCCCTTGCCGTTTTTCTGACCGTAGCGCTTGGCTTCGTATTGGATATCAATCACGCTCTTGAAGTCATACTTCATGCGATCCGGGAACCCTTGCGCCATGACATCCTGCGCATGATGAGCAGTATCGATGCCCACCACATCGAGCAGGTAGGCGGGCCCCATGGGCCACCCGTACTTTTCCATCACCTTGTCGATGCGCTCGAACGGCACGCCGTCGCGCATGAGCATATTGAATCCGCCGAAATAAGGGAAAAGCACGCGATTCACCAGGAATCCCGGGCAATCATTGACCACAATCGCGGTCTTGCCCATCGCAGTCGCATAGGCGACGGCGGTGGCAATCGCCTTGTCACTGGTTTTTTCGCCGCGGATGATCTCCACAAGCGGCATCCGGTGCACGGGATTGAAAAAATGCATGCCTGCGAAATTCTCGGGACGCTTGAGACTTTTTGCAAGCCGCGTGATCGAGATCGTCGAAGTGTTGCTTGTCAGGATCGCATCGGGTCTGAGCAGCGCTTCGGTCTCGGCCAGCACCTGGCCTTTGATCTTTTCATTCTCGACGACGGCTTCGACGACGATATCGGTATTCTTGATCTCCTCCATGGAGAGGGTCGGACGAATGCGACCGAGCGTCTCGGCCATCTGGCCGGTCGTCATCTGACCTTTTTCCACGCGCTTGTCGAGGATCTTGGCCGCTTCCTTCATGCCGAGCGCGAGCGCCTCCTCGCGGATGTCTTTCATCAGGGCGGGAATCTTGCTCGAAGCCGACTGATAGGCAATCCCTCCGCCCATGATTCCGGCTCCGAGCACTGCGGAGCTCTTGACGGCCAGCGCTCCTGCCGAGAGTTTCTTGGAAACTTTTTTGGCATATTGATCGGAGAGAAAAACCCCCACGAGCGCTTCTGCAGCCGGAGTGCGACAGATCCTGGTGAAGTAATCCATCTCGATCTTGAGCGCCTCATCGCGATTGAGACGCGCGCCTTTCTCCATGGCCTCGATCGCGGCCACGGGAGCCGGATAATTGGGGCCCGCCTGGCCTGCGACAAAAGCCTTGGAGCCATCAAACACCATGGCGGACTCGATCTTGTTGAGCTTGAGCGGGCCTTTTTTCTGCGCCGTGCGGGCTTTCCAGTCGAGCTTGCCTTCGCGGCATTGTGCGAGTGTCCGGAGACCCGCGTCCCAAAGTTTTTCAGGAGCGACGACACCATCGAGTGCGCCCACCTTGAGCGCCACGTCGGCCTTCCACTGGTTGCCGGAAGCGATCCACTCGATGGCCGTGTCCGCTCCGCAAAGACGCGAGAGTCTGACCGTGCCTCCCCAGCCCGGGAAGATCCCGAGCTTGGTCTCGGGCAATCCCACTTTGGCGGTGAGGGTCCCGATGCGGTAGTGGGACGCGAGAATGAATTCGCAGCCCCCGCCGAGCGCCACGCCGTGCACGAGTGATATCACAGGTGCGCGAAAATCCTCGATGCGGGAGAACAGTTCCTGCGTGCTCCACACCCACTTCTGAAACTCCTCGTCCGTCTTGGCGAAATGATCGGTGAACTCGGTGACATCCGCGCCCACAAAGAAACTGTCCTTGCCGGTCGTACAGAGCACTCCCGTCACTTCCTTGTCCGCTTCGATGAGATCCCAAGCCTGCTTGAGCTCGGCGAGAGTGAGCGTATTGAAGCGATTGGTGCTCTCGCCTTCGTAATCAAAACGGAGCTCGCGAATTCCGTCGGCGTGCCCGAACACGCGCACGGCCTTGCCGGTGAAAAGCGTTTTACCCGCCTGAGCGGAAGTTGCCGAAGTCATGGTGTGGTTTTCCTTTCAACCAAAGAGTCTGAAGCAAGTTTTCAGGTCCGTCAAAGAAAGCCGAAGCCAACCCAACTCATCCCGGGTGACGCGTAAATCACTTGAGACGCGCAAAAGTGAATGCAGAGTCACGCAAAAAGAACTCGACCATTTTTCCGATTAAAACACTCAGCTTTTAATTGACGCATCGCGTTTTTATATCTATTTCAATACCCGTCTCGACGAGACACCCGAGACCCCAACCCCCTCGGGAGTTCACCCCACTGGAGACCTCATGATCCCCAAAAAATCCAACCTCCGCTCGACCCTCGCAGCTTTGACTGTTCTGATCGCGTCAGCCGGCGCCACGGCCTCGCATGCGGCGCCTCCCGCCAAGACTTTTGAAATCGGCGGCGGAGCGATTGCAAGCTTCGGTCAGACCGAGGAAGTCAACGTGCTGATCCGGGTGGACTACAGTGGTTACACTGCTTCCGAGCGCAGCCACGAACGCCTCATCATCGGGCGCATGAAAGTCCATGGCGCCATGGGCGAGGACGGAGGTCAGACCCGGGTGCGCTACGCCGATATCGAGCTCGAAGGCATGCGCCTCGAAGCCGGTGAAGCGGGCGGATTCGACCTCGCGGCCTTCAGTGTCGGAAAATTAGATATCACTCGCAACCTGGCCGTCGGCAACAATCAGACCATCACACTCTCCCTGGTCGGTCTCGACCTCAAGACCGGCGGCGAGATCACGGAAGGCGTGAAAGCTTACGTGCAGACCACCATGAACCTGATCCTGGCCGGAATCTCGACTTCGGTCGGAGGCGATGAAACCGAAGGATTGGGTGCCAATATCAAAGCGGAGGCGGGAATGCTTTTTGGCAATACCTTCTCGGTCGCCATCGGCGCCGATCTGACCGCGATCAACAGCCCGCTCGGCAAGGATGCCTGCAAAGGCGTCAAGACCGAGGCCGACCCGAACGGCCGGAACACCGCGGTTTGCAACTGGAATGACGGCAAGGACGGACAGAGCAAACGGACCCTGGGCTCAGGATATATCAAAGCGATGGCCCGCCTGAACGACCGGCTCTCGCTGTTCGGCGAGGTCCATGACTCCATCTACAAGATCACCTCCCGCAGTCACCCGGATCAGGACAACCGGGAGAGCGCCACCCAGTTCTTCTTTGGCGTGAGCGGCAGATTCTGATTTGCAGCGCGGCCCGGGCCGTCCTCGCGCGGGACGGCCCGCCTTGCCTGCGAACGGAAAGACTGTGTCAGTCCCGACCCATCTCGCCGAAAAGATGCGGATCCTATATAACTGAGGACAGGATGCAGGAGTCTTCCGGCAGGGGTTTTATGTTGAAGCTTCTCGGTGTCGCAGCGCTACTGCTGCAGGCGGGGCTGTCACCCGCCTCCGTTCACGCGACCCCGGAAGCCGGGGCCATTCCCGCGCCCCCCAAGGATCCCGGAGCTGCGGAAACGCAAATTTTCTGGCAGCAGCGCAACCGGGATCACCTGATCCTGCAACAGC
>Ga0172372_10001253_pt1 | contig 39489 bp, 34 predicted proteins | sample LakKiv5m_2_FD_114544 | JGI IMG/M metagenome (GOLD analysis project Ga0172372, IMG submission 114544) | Freshwater microbial communities from Kabuno Bay, South-Kivu, Congo - kab_092012_9.5m | ecosystem: Environmental > Aquatic > Freshwater > Lake | place: Democratic Republic of the Congo...
GCCGATAAAGAACCAAGAATCTTAGAGACCTGTCCCATATCCTTGCCGAATATTGGGCCCAACGCCCTAAAATCAGGCTTTACCGTGATAGTTACAAGATCTTCTTCTTTTGAAGAAAAAAGAACTGATTTTACATTCAGCTCTTCACGAATGTGCGATTCAAATTCCTTTAACACAGCAGCATCGTTTTGATCTCGCGTTACTACTGTAATAGATGCTAGCGGTTGACGAACTTTCAAGTCAGCCCGAGCCCTCAATGCCCGACCGAGGCCCACTACATTCATGATAAGACCCATGTCGTGTTCGAGCTTTTCATCAATTAATTTGCCATCTGCTTGCGGATAATCACACAGGTGCACACTCTCTGGTGCGCCTGGAGTCAATTTTGCAAGATTCTGATAAATCTCATCGGTAACGAATGGCAAGAAAGGAGCCAAAGCCTTTACGAATCCATCCAAAACAAAATAAAGAGTATCGTACCCTTTCTGCTTATCAGCGATATCATCTGACCAGAAACGTCTGCGAGAACGTCTCACATGCCAGTTAGTTAGTTCATCCAAGAATTGCAACAAGGCTGGAACCACCGCATAGAGATGGTACTGGGCCATTTCCTTTTCGATATTCGAGAGCACACTTTGCAATCTCGATATTATCCATTTATCCAGCGGATTATCTGAGCTTGTGAGATTTTTACTCGGAGAGAATTTGTCTACATTGGCATAGGTAGTAAAAAACGAATACGCATTCCAAAGAGGAAGCATTACGCTTCGCACAATCTCTCTTACTCCGTTTTCAGAGAATCGAAGATCATCACCTTTTACAGCGGCAGAATTGATCAGAAACAATCTAAGCGGATCTGATCCTATCTTCTCCATCACATCTTTCGGATCAGGATAATTCTTCAAGCGCTTGGACATCTTCTTACCGTCTTCGGCCAAGATGATTCCGTTAACAACTACATTTTTAAAAGGAGCTTTATCAAACAAGGCTGTCGAGATAACCATCAAGGTATAAAACCAGCCACGAGTCTGATCTACGCCCTCAGCAATAAAGTCAGCTGGGAATCCGGCTTCGAATAACTCTTTATTCTCATGTGGATAGTGAAGTTGTGCATAGGGCATCGAGCCGGACTCAAACCAACAATCAAGCACCTCTGGCACACGTTTCTTTGTGCCACCACACTTACAACTCCAGGTAAGCCCATCAATAAAATGGCTGTGGATATCGGTTACTTTGGTTCCAGATTTTGCCTCTAATTCCTTGTAGGATCCGAGGCACTCTTTATCGTCACACTTATTACACCGCCAAATAGGCAAGGGATTTCCCCAGAATCTATTTCGAGAGATATTCCAATCGCGCGCGCCCTCAAGCCACTTTCCAAATCGCCCTTCTTTAATATGATCCGGCGTCCAGTGAATAGTCTTGTTGTTGGCAACCATCTTCTCTCGAAGATCTTCCACCTTCACATACCAAGCCTTCATAGCTTTGTATATTAGAGGGGTATCAGAGCGATCGCAGAATGGATAACTGTGATTAATTGTATCCTGCTTAAAGAGGAACCCACGATCTTTTAGATCTTTGGTAATATCTTTGTCTGCTTCTTTAATGTTTTTACCGGCGAACTCTTTTACTATTGGCTTGAAGTTACCCTCATTATCAACAGGATCCACCAACGGAATACCCTGCTCTTTTGAAATTCTGTGGTCGTCTTCACCAAATGCCGGGGCCTGATGCACAACACCTGTACCGTCTTCTGTTGAAACATAGCCATCAGCAACAACACGGAATGCGCCGTAAGCTTCTTGTTCTACGAAATACGGGAAAAGCGGTTGATATTTTTTACCAACCAAAGTTGAACCCTTGAACTTCTCAAGAATCTCAATCTCTTTCGGCTTGAAATAGGCATTTACCCGGGCTTCTGCCAAAATTACGACCTCGCCCTCTTTAGTCTTTAATTTTACGTAATCAATCTCAGGACCAACGCACGCTCCCATGTTGCTAATTACAGTCCACGGAGTAGTTGTCCAGGCTAGTAAAGAGGTGCCTGGCTCATCTAATAATTTAAAGCGAATTGTGATGGCAGGATCTTGAACATCTTTATAATTCTGACCAGCTTCGAAATTAGAAAGCGGGGTTCCCAGACGCCAGCTATAAGGCATTACGCGTGAGCCTTCATACACTCGCCCCTGATCCCAGAGCTGCTTAAACACCCACCACACAGAATCCATGAAGTTGAGATCCATGGTCTTGTAGTCATTTCTAAAATCTACCCATCGACCTAACCGATCACAGACTGTCTCCCATTCGGATGCGTACTTGAGAACACCTGAACGACAAGACTCATTAAATTTTCCAATTCCATAATTTAAAATATCAGTGCGCCCTTTTAGTCCAAGCGTCTTTTCGGAATCCATCTCTACAGGCAGACCATGAGTGTCCCAACCAAAGCGCCTCTCCACATACCGGCCCTTCATGGTCCAGTAACGCGGCACGATGTCTTTAATTGTTCCCGCTAAAAGATGACCGTAGTGAGGAGTCCCTGTCGCAAAGGGAGGACCATCATAAAACATATAAGGCTTGCTTTTCGCCCGGTTCTCTAGAGATTTTTTGAAAGTATGGTTCTTCTTCCAAAACTCAAGAATGCTCTTTTCTACCTCTGGGAAGCTAACCTCAGGGCTTACGCTTTTCATCATGGGCAAATCTCACTAAAAATCTGGTTTAAATTAGCATATTAATCGCCCTGGCGTAAATTAATCGTATCAAAGAAAATGAAAAAATCTGTGTCGATTATGACCAGGCTCTTATACAATCAGAGCGAATTATTAGAGCATTTTAAAGAGGTCTTTTGGATATGCTTCAGGAATCAGTCAGAACTACTTTACGCTTTACCGAAGGCGGAACCGCTATAATTGAATTAGGTACAGCAAACGAACATGTTGTTACCTTAACCTCTGAGAGGTTGGAATCCTTTAGAGAGAATCTGGCTCAAGTGAAAGCCAAATTGGCAAAGGGTCTAGTAGTCATCGGGCCATCTGAAGGAATGTTCTGCGCTGGGGCTGACATCGGTAACATCGGCAACATATCAAGCCAAAGCGAAGGCGAAAAGCTTGCTGCAGCTGGGCAACAAATATTCGATGAGATTGAAGCCCTATCAATTCCCACAGTCGCTGCGATTAGCGGACCATGTGTAGGTGGCGGTTGTGAGTTAGCATTGGCCTGCAAATACAGAGTCATCTCAAACTCACCCAAAAGCCAAATTGGTCTACCTGAAACAAAGCTGGGCATCATCCCAGGTTTTGGTGGCACCCAACGATTGCCTCGCATAATCGGTTTGCCTAACGCCCTTGATATTATTCTTGGGGGCAAGACCCTCCGCGCCAAAAAGGCAAAGGATATGGGCCTCGTGGATGAATTAGTCGGATACGATAAACTACTTGAAACAGCGGTCAAAATAGCCTCTGGTCAACTCCGAGTCGAAAGAAAATCTATGGGTCTGGTGAATAAATTTCTAACCTTCACGGGTATCGGTAGATCTATTGTTGAGAAGAAAACTAATAAATTATTGGCGAAGCAGACCAAGGGGTTCTATCCAGCCCCACCAGCCGCTCTAAATGCTGCACTCTATGGACTAAAAAATGGCCAGGCTCCCGGCATGAAGTATGAAGCAGCCGAGCTTGGACGCATGGCGGTTTCACCCGAGAGCAAAGCTCTAGTAAATTTATTCTTTCTGACTGAAGGATCAAAAGGGCTCGGCAAATCAGCTCGATCTGACATCAAAGGAATGTTCGGGGCGGTCATTGGCGCTGGCACGATGGGTGCTGGAATAGCCGAGATTCTTGCCCAAAACGAGCATCGAGTGATCCTCCATGATAAGAGCGAGGAGTCAATAGCAAAGGGGTTAGCTCTAATTAAAAAAGATATCTCCAAGATCTCCTATCTAAACGAAGCAGAGAAGAATTTAATTCTCAATCGCGTTGAGCGTCACGATTCAGATGCCCCGGTATATGGTTCTGTAAACCTAGTCATAGAGGCAGTATTCGAGGACATTAATCTTAAAAAGAAGATCCTGAGTGAGATGTCTAAAAAAGTGAGGAATGATGCGCTAATTGCGACAAATACATCCTCCCTCTCAGTAACCGAGATCGCATCTTCAATAGAAAAGCCAGAGCGCGTAATTGGCATGCACTTTTTCAATCCAGTGCCGAAGATGCCACTGGTAGAAATTATCAGGGCTGAGCAATCAAGCCCTAAGACGATCGCTATGACAGCAGCATTATCTACAAAGCTAGGGAAGTTCCCTATTGTAGTAAATGATGTCCCAGGATTCTTGGTAAATAGGGTGCTGTTTCCTTACTTAAATGAAGCCATGTATATGGTCATGGATGGCTACGACATCGTTGATATAGATAAAGCCGCACTAAAATTCGGCATGCCTATGGGCCCAATTAGATTGCTAGATGAAGTAGGTCTAGACGTGGGTGGTCACGTTGCTGAGATAATGCACAAAGGATACGGCGAGAGAATGGCCGCCCCACCACTAGCGGCCTTAATGGACAAAGCCGGGAGAAAAGGTCGTAAGAACGGTAAAGGTTTTTATGATTATAACGGGAAAGAGGAGACTCCTTTTACTGGGCTACGCTCCTTACTCAACATCACAAAGAGCGCTCCTGCGGTAAATTACGAAGCCATGGCTGAACGTCTACTATTTAATATGATCAACGAAGCAGTTCGCTCTCTAGATGAGGGAGTTGCTGGTCAATCCGGCAAGGATGCTGCCAATCAAGTGGACTTAGGATCCGTAATGGGATTTGGATTTCCACCGTTCAAAGGCGGAGTTCTTTATCATGCAGACATCGTAGGCGCCCAGCGGCTTCACGAAACGTTAGAAAAACTAGCTAAAGATTTTGGTACACGTTTTACTCCATGGAAGGGAATCCAAGCCAGGGCTCGCGCAGGGAAGAATTTTCATTCAGGAGTTTAGGGGGAAAAGGGTCGCTCTTTTAAGCAGCTCGCTGAGTTATGTGGCCCCACTTTCTCTCTAATCGCTCGATGGCACCGGGGATCTTCCTCTCCACAGAATCAATGGCTTGAGCCAGTGCAAAAAGCTGGTTCTCTGTTTTTAAGTCAGATGGCTTGGGAAGCTGTGCTAACACATTAAATGCTAGTTCTTTTTCTGGCGTTAAAAATTTTGCTGCGGCTGTGAACTCCTGAACACTTTTCATTAGATCGATGATTAGCTCACATTTGATGGCTAACCGGATGTCTTCACCTAATTCTTTAACTACTTGATAAACCAATTCAGGATAAATCTCTCCTGGATAATTCTTAATTCCGTAAGACCAGCCGCTCACAGTTTCCCAGAATAATTCTTCCAAAGACTTTTCTGCCATAACCTACACCAAAAATATTAGGCTGCGTTTGATCTTGCCGCTTTAATTTGACCTATAATCTTACCAGCGATTCCCTCTTCGCCAATTGCCTCGCTAGCCATTTCACTAAATTTGCTTAGGTTTCTAACCTGACCAGCGATTCTTTTTATGACATTTGCCTGCCATTGTAATCGAGCGAAATCGAATTCTTTGAAGGCCGGCTCTGACGTTGCCACCTCAGCCAATACGATATCTCCACTTTCGAGTGTTGTAGGATTCTCTGTTGTAGGATTTACTGGCTTTTTGAACGGAATGATTGTTCCAGTGGATGCACTTTCATCTTGATATTGAGATTCGAATTCGGCAGGTGCCTCTTCCGCAGAGCCTGCATACTCCTGTCCCCAACCGAGGCTTTCTACACCGGCACCGGTGTCTGGAGCTTGAGAAAACTCCTCTTCAAAGCTATCAACTATTCCATTGCCGTCAGCATCTAAAATTTGCTTTCCGGAATTAAGAGTTTCGTTAGGCATACGAACTTCCACTACAATATTGAAAACCTAAAGATAGTTATGGAAGGTTTGTGAATCTAAGTAACGTAGGAATATGCGCTATCTAAGAAAATCCAACCTTAGCTAACATGTTAATATTCCTCTATTTTTGTCTTGGACTAAATATCCTTTAGAAATGGCAATGCCTTTCTGATTGCTCCAAGCTCGCCTTTGCTAAGAACGATCTCCTTAATTTCCTCAACGCCAGCCTCGCAAATACTCTCTTCTCCCAGAGGATTTATAACTACCGAATCCCCTGTGTAAGTTAATCCGGCACCATCAAGCCCGACTCTATTTACTGCGGCAACATAAGACTGATTCTCTATGGCTCGAGCTTTCAGCAGAGTCTGCCAATGAGCACGTCTTTTCTCTGGCCAATTTGCGACATAAAGAAGTAGGTCGTAAGCTGTCTCATGGCCGGTCAATCTATTTCGAGATAGCTCTGGGAATCTGAGATCGTAACAGATCTGCAACTGAATCTTCCAGCCTAGATAATCTACAATAGTATTTTTATTGCCCGCAGAATAAAACTTATCTTCTCCCGCTAATCCAAATGTTTTTTGCTTATCATAAATAAACAGCTCACCCGAAGGCTCTACAAAGACCCCTCTATTGAAATATTTATTATGATCTTTGATTATCAGCGAAGTAAAAAATGCTGCTTTCTTGGCTTTGGCCCTAGCTCTTAACCAGGCGATTCCCTCAGAATGCTCAATATCTTCGGCTAATTTCGCCGAATTCATAGAAAATCCTGTATGAAACATCTCAGGTAACAGAATAACATCTGCGCTGTTTACCGAAGCCAAAAGTTCATCATAATGAGAAAGATTAGCAGATTTATCTTCCCATATTTGATTTGCTTGGACTAAGACTACTTTTAGATCTGATTTTAGATTCGACATAATCTCTCCGCCGCTTGGGTAAGAGTTGGGGTATCTTTTGCAAAACAAAATCTTATTAATTTCTGATCTTTACCATCTTTGTTAAAAACAGAGAGTGGAATAGTTGCCACCCCATGATCAAAAACTAATTTTTTACAAAACTCTATATCCGGCTCAGCAGAGATATCTCTATAAGAGGCCAATTGAAAGTAAGAGCCCTCGGATGGCAAAAATTTAAACCGACTTTTTTTCATTAGATTTTTAAATAAGTCTCTTTTATCCTGATAAAATTTTCCTAGCTCACTAAACTCAACAATACCGAGATACTCACTTAGAGTGGCTTGTGCCACACTGTTCACACAAAAAACTAAAAACTGGTGGACCTTTTTTATCTCAGCTATATAGGCCTCGGGCGCTGTCAAATATCCTATCTTCCAACCAGTGATGTGAAAGGTTTTACCAAAAGAAGAAACCACCACGCTTCGCTGCCTCAACTGTGGTCTGGTGTTAACTGAAATATGTTTCTTTTCGAAATGAATAAATTCATACACCTCATCAGAGAGAAGAATCAGGTGCGGATGCCGCTGCATCAATTTATCAAGCTCAAGGAAGTCCTGCTCAACAAGAACTCTGCCCGAAGGATTATGAGGATTATTAATAATCAGCATCCGAGTATGTTGATTGATAGAGCGATTGATCCGCTCCCAATCAGGGCTAAAATCATCGGCTAGCGGAATTCGAACGGGCCTCGCTCCAGTTAATATGACCGGGGCCTCATAACAGTCATAACTTGGATCAAGAATTAAAACTTCCTCCCCGGCTGCCACCAGCGCCTGGATGGTTGCAAAAATACCTTGGGTGGCCCCTGCTGTCACAAGGAGCTCCGTCTCAGGCCTTACCTCTCTGTCATATTTCTCTGCTATTACCCTTGCAATTCCAGCCAAAAGCTTAAGATTGCCTCCCATCGGGGCGTATTGATGATTATTACCAGCAGCTACCTTCTGCATAATCTCAACCAACTTAGGGTCGATGGGAAAATTCGGAAAACCCTGGGAGAGGTTTATCGCGTTATTCTCAACCGCTAGCTTTGACATTACGGTAAAGATAGATGTGCCCACATTCGGCAATTTCGACATAGCTTCCTTTTCAAGGATATGAAGTAGCTACAGTTTTATAAATCAAAACTCTCGTTTATTGGAGAGAAAGTTTTGATTTAATTGTCGAAATGCCCCAACTGAAACCGTGTATAGATCTGGACAAGTACCGCTTATTCAATTCTAATAGCCTTTTAAGCGCTATCCCCAAAGAATATGAACCAATCAATAATATTAGAATTAGCCAAAGCTCTAGAACCTCATGTTGGGATGAGTGCCGCCGAAGCTCAAAAGCTAATCACAAAACCTCAAGATAGAACCCATGGCGATCTTACTTTCCCCTGCTTTCAGTTGGCAAAAACACTACGGATTGCGCCACCAGAATGTGCAAAAAAAATAGCCGCTGAACTGAAGCTCCCCGCTGGTATTTCAAAAGTCGAAATTGTTGGCCCTTACCTCAACTTCCGATTCGATAAAGGTAATGTAATAGGCACCCTGATCCCCAAAATTTTAAACGAGAAAGAGCGCTACGGTCAGAAAGCCCCACTCAATAAAAAATTGATCGTCGAATACTCATCCCCTAATATTGCCAAGACCTTCCATGTGGGTCACCTAAGAACCACCCTAATCGGGCATTCATTAGTGCAGATATTCAAACACCTTGGTTATGATGTCTTGGGCATCAATCACCTTGGGGATTGGGGAACTCAGTTCGGAATTGTATGGGCCGGATGTGAAATCTGGGGTCGTCCCAAAAATGCCACGGTCGACTCCCTGGTTGAAGTTTACCGATTGGCTGGAAATCTTAAAAAAGCCCAGGAAGAGAACAAAATATCTGAAGAGCAAAAAAAATACCCAAGCGTTACTCAATTAGCGAAGGACTATTTCATCCGTCTTGAGGCTGGAGACAAAGCTGCCCTGGAGTTCTGGCAATGGTGCTTGGATGTATCGATGGAATACTTCAAAACAATGTACGATCGTTTAGGAATCAAATTCGATCACTACACGGGCGAAAGTTTCTACCGAGATATGCTTGAGGATGTAGAAAATAAAATAAGAAACAGCGGAATCCTTGAAGAATCTAGAGGCGCCTTGGGCGTAGATTGCGGTAAAAAACTCGGATTTGCCCGAGTCTTCGCCGAAGACGGCCGATCTCTTTATATAACCCGAGATATTGCCACCGCGATGTACAGAGAAGACACCTTTCATCCTGAGAAGATTCTTTATGTAGTAGCCGCCCAGCAGAACCTACACTTCCAGCAGCTGATCGAGATAATGAATAGGATGAAGCACCCCGTTGGCCCCAAAATGGTGCACGTGTCATTCGGCTTTGTTCCAGGCATGAAGACTCGCGAAGGGGGCGGAATATCTCTCAAAGATTTCTTGGATGAAATGCAGGATAGAGCTCTCCAGGCCTATAAAAACGAGGTCGAGAAACGACCTGAGGGCACTGATGAAAACCTAATTGCAGAGTCAGTCGCAATTGGTGCCACCTACTTTTACTTCCTAAGCCACAGTAATGTGAAGGATCTTCATTTTACCTGGGAACAAGCTCTAAACTTCCAGGGCGAATCCGGTCCATACTTGCAGTATGCCGTGGCTCGATTGAATAGTATTGAATCCAAGGCCAAAGAAGCTGGCATCACCTCTAGTCAATTTGATCCTAAATATTTAACGGAGGAATCGGCTTACGACCTAGCCTCGCTGTTAGCGCAGTTCCCCACGATGGTTGAGAACGCAGCACGCGACTATGAGCCTTACTACATCAGCCAATTACTGATTGAGATAGCAAAATCATTCTCCCGCGCTTATCGAGAACTGCGCGTAATCGGAGAGGATGTTTCTCAAGAGATAGCCTCTTCAAGATTAGCACTCTTTTTAGCCGCCCGTGAAGTTATCAGCTGCGGCATGAGCCTGCTGGGTATTCCCAGAATTGAGAGGATGTAGTGGCAGAGTGTCAGCCGACCTCCGGGCGCCTGGACAAATTAGCCGTTGTAATCTTTTATCTCTCGGCCGCAGTAATCGGCGCTCAATATGTAGTATTCACTGAACTACGTTACTGGCTTTGGGACTTTTGGCATCATGCTGCATTCATTCGTCAGCTGCAAAATGCTCCCTGGAGCCTAGGAAACCCTTTTTTTGAAGGTCCCGATATTTACACCCTTTATTGGCCTTATGAATATTTAATATCGGGCTTGGCTAATTTGACAGGAGCAACTCCGCATCTAACTCTCGCCCTTTTTGGATTTATCAATCTGAGCTCCCTGATCCTACTTTTAAAAAAGTTCTCGAATTTACTAAATCAATCTCCGTTAATGCCGGCATTTTCTCTTTTATTGATTCTTCTTTTTTGGCCGGGAGATCCGCTTATATTTAGCTCATTCTATTCGCTATATACTCTTTTTTTTATTGCAGCCTACCCAGGAACATTTGCTCTAGTATTAACTCTGGGAGCAATTCTTGTTTTGAAAAATAATCTCTTCAGGAACCATCAACGCTATATTATACCCGTCGTGGCGACATTAGTGGCCCTTATTCATCCCATCACCTTTATCTTTTTTGCAGTAACTCTGAGCGCCCTTTGGCTAGAAAAAAAAGCGCGGCTAGTCTCTTTGATTCCAGCATCAATTTTAATAGCACTTGCTGTTGCATTTTTTTGGCCATTCTTTCCTTTATCTGAATTAATTTTCAGCAAAACTTTCTCCGCTGATTCTAATGGCGCTGCCGTCTATCGGGACTTTCTATCTAGATATTGGCCGACTTTTATCGCAATTCCTATCATAGCGCAGCGACTCTGGAATGATAAAAGAGACTTTTGGGGAATCTCATTTCTCGCTCTATACTTACTATACTGGGTCGGCTACCTCGTCGAAGTCTGGAATCTAGGCCGAAGTATCGCTTTTGTTATGTTAATCTCACAGATCCTGATTGCTGATTGGATCATAAGATTTTTTATCTCCCTTAAAACAAAGTACGATCTGCGACTGGCGCTGATTTATCCAACAGCCATGCTTGTAATATTATTTTCAATGTTACTAACACTTGCCGGTGTTTGGATTAACCAGACTATAAAAAATCCTCCAACCCTTTACCAAGACGCCCAAGCCCTTTCTTCCTTGATGGAGCCTGGAGCCACTGTCATTGCAGACTCAGAAATTTCTCAGACTCTCCCTTCATTTGGTCTAAAAATAATTGCTTTTAACACCCCACCATTTTTTAGAGGGACTTATGAAGAGAGAGTTGCTGATATCGATACATTTTTTAATGCAATCACCTCCCCAGAAGAACGAGCACAAATTATTAAAAAATATGGGGCGCGATATCTGGTAAAAGATGTAGCTAAAAATCCAGCGGCTCTACTAACCGGCCTGCCTAGCGAACGGCTCTACTCAAATTCAAGATACGAGCTACTGAGGCTCTATTAGCCCTTTTTTGTAAATTGTACCCAAACTGCCAACCTAGTATAGTGCCAGCACTATGGGAGCATCAGTTACAGCTGTTCAAAATCTAACCTTAGCCGAAGTTTTAAAGAGATATTCTGGGGGACCAGATACTGGGGTCTTCACCGATGGTTCTTGCTACGGCAATCCTGGTCCAGGAGGTTGGGGCGCCGTCTATGTAAAAAATGGCGAGGTGAAAGGACAAGACCATGGCCACGATAAGCACACCACCAATAATAGAATGGAATTATGTGGTCTAATAGCAGCTTACAAAATGTTACCCCCCGAAGAGGATATTCTGATCTACACTGATAGCAATCTATGTGTGCAAACTATTAATGAGTGGGCACATGCTTGGAAAGCGCGCGGTTGGAAGAGGAAGACTGGTCCGATTGCGAATCTTGAGTTAGTTCAAGAGCTATATGAGCTGGCTCAGAGTCATCCAAAAGCTAAATTAACTTGGATTAAGGCCCATAATGGTCAGCGCTGGAATGAGTATGCCGACTCACTCGCGAACGCTTGGGCTCGAGAAGTTTTATAATTTATGAAAAGTAGAAATATGAGCCGAGTGTTTGGGCTGGCACTTCCTTATTGGAAGGAGCTCTCTCTTGGTATGATATTTCTGTTGGGCGGTAGTGGAGTTAATCTTCTATTCCCTGAAATTATCAGACGACTTCTCGATTCAACCAATTTTTCTTATCTGACCGAGCACATATCTACTGTAATTGCAGGTTTGGGTGCCCTAATTGTAGTCCAAGGTTTATGCTTCTATGGTCGCTCCTACATATTCGGTTTGGTGGGACACAAAGCCGTCGCCGAGCTAAGGAAGACACTATACCGCTCACTAGTGGGTCAGGATGTAGAATTTTTTGATAAAAATAGGGCAGGCGATCTTGTGTCACGCCTTGCCTCTGACACTATTCTTTTGCAAACCGCTGTCAGTTTGAATATCTCAGTTCTTATCAGATACGGGATCCAGGTGATTGTTGGCGTTATCTTGATGGCTTGGATCTCTCTTACTTTGACGCTAGTCCTACTTGTACTGTTGCCGATTTTAGTCGGCATCTCTATGGTGCTAGGTCGCAAATTAAAAAATGCCTCCAAAAAGATGCAAGAGGAGCTGGGGCGTGCCAATATGATAGCTGAGGAAACCCTTTACGGGGTCAGGACGGTAAAGGCTTTCGCTCAAGAACAAAATGAAGCTAGCCGTTATGCTGGAGCGATAGACGCAACACTCTCTATGGCCAAAATTAGAACCTGGGTGGCCGCGTTTTTTGCTTCGTTCACCAGCGTGCTGATGAATTTTACTATTATTATGATCCTAGCCTTTGGAATCTATCTTCTAAAATCCAACTCTTTGACTATGGGAAGCCTCACAGCGTTTCTTCTATATGGATTAATCGTCGCCATCAGCTTTTCTTTCTTAGTGGGCACTTATGCTGAATTTGCGCAGAGCCTGGGTGCAGCCGAGAGAGTTTTTGAAATCATCGATCATAAGCCAAAAATTGAAGTAAAAGCCTCTGCCCCACAAATTGAGATAAAAAATGGGGATATCTCATTTAGTAATGTCTCATTCGCATATCCGGTCCGACCTGATAAAAAAGTGCTCGATAATATATCCTTCCATATTAAGGGTGGGCATTCACTAGCACTGGTTGGACCTAGCGGCAGTGGCAAAACTACCATGATAAATCTTCTCTTAAGTTTTTATAAACCAATATCAGGTGTAATCAGTATTGATGGAGTTGATACCTCGAACATGCAGCCATCCTTGTATCGTAATCAGATGGCTTTAGTTGCACAGGATCCGGAGATTTTTTCGGTCTCAATAGAAGAAATCCTGCGATACGGCAAACCTGATGCAAGCGGAGGTGAGCTCAGATCGGCCTGTAAGGATGCAAATATCCTTGAATTTATAGATTCGCTGCCTAATAAGTTTAAAACTCACGTCGGGGATAAAGGGGTACAACTCTCAGGTGGCCAGAGACAGCGGCTGGCGATCGCCAGAGCTATTCTCAAAAATCCAAAAATACTGATCTTAGACGAAGCGACATCATCACTAGACAGCGCTAACGAGGCCCTTATTCAAGAAGCCTTAGAGCGAATAATGAAAGGACGCACAACCATAGTGATAGCTCATAGGCTCTCCACCGTTAAAAATGTCGATGCAATTCTGGTTCTTAAAGATGGTGCCATAGTTGAGCAAGGAAGCCACGCTTCTTTGATCGCAAAGAGAGGTCTCTATCGAGAATTAGTAGATAAGCAGGAACTTAGGGCTTAACTCCTCATTTTACTTGTCGACTCCAGTATTCCAAAGTAACCTTAATATATGAGCTTTCAAATATTAATCATCGATGATGACGAATCATTCAGACACCTACTAAGTCTACGTCTCAAAAAAATATTTCCTGGCTGCTCAATCAAAGAAATTGATAATTTAAAATCTGCGAGAGCTTTCTTAAAATCTGAGACTCAGAGCATCGATTTAGTAATGCTTGATCAAAACCTACCGGATGGCAGAGGTCTAGAACTTTTAGACGAGGGACTTCTGGCAGATCTAGCCGTCTTGGCCGTGAGCTCTGATGATGCCCCTCATATCCCCGGAGCCACGATCAAAGCAGGGGCTGCCTATTTTTTGAGTAAAGTTCATATATCAGAGCCCCTATTTGAGCCGTTGGTGAGAGGAGTCCTCGACCGAAATAGACTCTCACGAGAGTTAACCAAAGCAAAAATTGATGCTGCCAAGATGGATACTATCAAAACTTTAGTTCAGACCCTGCGGCATGAGATAAACAACCCACTGGGCGCCGTCATGGGAGCAGCTTATCTTGTTAAAACTGACAAAACTTTATCAAAAGACCAAAAAGAAGCCGCCGAAATTATTGAGAGTAGTAGTAAAAGAATTCAACATGTTCTTCAGCAGCTTTGTGATGCGGCCTCTGTAGAAGCCATGGAAAAAGGCGGCGAAGTAGTTTTTAACGTGCCTGGGGATAAGCCCTGGGGCAAATAATTTATTCAGATACTAACATTGATGCATTTCTTGTTGCTATCAGCCCGTTCAATTCGCGCTTCTGCAGTACAAGATGACCTGGATTCTTCCCTCGAAATAAAGCGACCTGTCTAATGTTATTCTTCAGCTGAGCAACATTGCCGGACTGAAATGTATACATATTATCTCTCAAACCAGCTCGGGTCATTTCAAGTACAAATCCGATATTATTGCCGGCAATTATCCCAGTGGGATTGTTGCGGTTGATGAAAGAGGATTCCATCACCACCTGATTTAATCCATCTTCTGCGCCACCTGTAATTACAGTTCGGTCTCTCATCAAAGCAACGATCAGATCTCTATGTTTAGCACTAAATCCCTCAGAGATAACAAATATTCCTGGCCATTTTGCCTCTAATTGGAGACCAATCTTTGTGGCATGGTTTGCATAAGCTGCTTTAAAATTTAAGTGATCATAATCTTTGCTAGGATCGGGCATCAGGGATGTGACTGCAAAAAATCTGTACTTTTGCTTCAAACCATCCATTCCAAGATAACTACGCTCCTCTTCAAGGAACTTATCTATCGCTGTAAAAACTACATCTAATCCTTTGATCGGATCCATTCGATCATATATTCCGAACTGATGAGGCACTCCCTCTGCTTCAGCTCTAAATGCCGCATGAATCAAATTTTTCTGTCGTTCACTAAAGCCCTCAAATCCCTGAATCTCTTTCGTGTAGTTTCCTGGTGTTACCCTGGACTCTCTCCGAGCAAGATCCTCCTCATCAATACCAAGGGCAAAAGTTCTATATTCCGGATGCGGCAAATCTAATCGATCTAGGATGCTTCTTAATCTTTCGTTGTAAACTTCGGTATGAGTTAAAACTACGTCAGTAGCACTCGCGGCTCTGGCAATCCCAGCTATCAAGCTTGGAATTTCTACCCCATTAGGAATAAATGGGACGGTCGTGTGCAAATGATAGGTAGACAATCCGCCATACTCTTTTACTTTTGGCGCTGCTACTTCTATCAAATTGTGAAAAAAGTAATCCTGAAAGTTAAATACAATATGCTTACTCTGCGCCTGTGCCCGCGCTAGCTCTTTTGCAACCCCTGACTCAAAAGATTGATTGAACTTGATGCCAGCATCAATTTGAGGTCCATACTGCTTTACATATGCATGCAAAAACTCTTGGCTACCAAATTTTGGTAACGAGGCTGTTTCCGGAGACTGTCTTTCAAGTTTTTCCATTACAGCGTTCACGGATTCGGCATCATACATGGCTCTCAAAGTTTCAAGTGGCACACTGCCCTCGGTGTGAGCTTTTGGATGCAGTAATGACCAGTAGCCTGTGCCGAACCAGAGATTAATTAAATCATTTGTAAACTGGGGCCTGTCAGCCGCCACTACTCTTATACCGTCGAAATTCTCTATATCTTGCTGATCGGTGGAGAACATCACCACCTTTTTCCCTGCCGAATTCTTGGCCTCATTCATGATAACATTAGGCAAACCACCATCAGGGCGTTCACTAATAGCGAAAGGAAATGTCAGATAATGAGTCTTTTCGGAATCGGGCTGGGCGCTACCTTGCTGTTGATTCAGGTCTTTGACAATTTTAGACATTTGATTCCTTTTACAACTTTACTCTGGAAACAAACTCTGTAAACTAACAGGGTCTGCGCAAACGCCTTTTATATTAAACTTTATTACGAAAAACTAAACAACTGTGACAAATAATCTGAACTCTTATCCCGAACCATCAGAAATCCTCAATGATTGCAGGGTCAAGGCTGAATCCCAGACTCGAGCAACATGCAGCACCACCGTAGGGGCACCTCTAGAAATCGAATTTATTCAAGAGGTTGGCTGGGCACTCGAAGTACGCTTCGACAAATCAGTCAAAAATGTAAAAAGACAACCACTGACAGGAGATCAGTCAACTCTAAAACTCTCTTCTTTGTCGGTATCGTCATCATCAACCGAAAGTGTCATCAAGGCGGGGGATCATACCCTTTCAATCAATCACAAAAGTGGTGAAATAAACTGTGCATTTAAGGACAAAAATTACTGGGCTAGTGGACGTTCTGCATTTTCATTCCACCAGACCCCTGTGGATATCCTGGAAGATATTCAGTCAATCGAACACACCACCTGGGATGAGCCAACACCCTGGCGTATGAATCCCACCTACTTCCAAACTCACATGGCTAGGTTCCAGTATCCGATGCCAAAAGGTGCTATCCTGGGCCTTCCAGGACAAGCCGGGGAGCTGAATAGACGGGGGTATCGGTACGACCTATTCAATAACGATCAACCCCTACACATCCCATCAAGGCCTCAGATGTACCAAAGCTGGCCTATTATCATGCACAGGGATTTAAACGAGAGTGGTTGGGTTGGAATATTTCACGACAATCCAAGTAGAACCTTTGTAGACCTTGGTGACTTTTATAAAGACCGAATAGTCTTCGAATCTTTAACTAATAATAGCCGAGTTTATATAGCTCACTCTGAGTCGCTGGCTGGCATTACAAATAGTTTCGTAAAATTGTTAGGTACGCCGCTCTTTCCCCCAGCCTGGGCCTTTGGCTATCAACAGTGCCGATACTCTTACATGTCCTCGGACGAAGTGCGATCAGTTGCAAAAAAACTTCGAGAGAAGAATATCCCATGCGATGCCATGTACTTCGACATCGATTATATGGATGGATACAGAGTTTTTACCAAAAATAAAAAAACTTTCGATGACCTAAGCCATTGTATTGAGGATCTCAAATCTGAGGGCTTTAGGTCTGTGTGCATCATAGATCCCGGCGTGAAAGTTGATCCTGGGTATACCAATTATGAGGATCTTCTTAAGAATGATGGTGCCATCAAAGACAAAGAGGGCAAACCTTTTGAGATAATCTGTTGGCCAGGTAAAGCTGTATTACCAGACTTCTTCGACCCCAAAGTTAGAACCTTGTGGGCGCAAATGCAGGATGTTTGGCTAAGTGAAAACAAGTTCGATGGTCTTTGGAATGATATGAATGAGCCATCAAACTTTGATGGTGGTAGAGAGAAAACCGCTACAGGTTTCTCCACTCAAGGTTCCTTCCGAGAACTATTTAACCTCTATGGTTACAGCATGGCTCGAGCCAGCACCGAAGGATGGAAGCTCACCAACCCCAACAAAAGAGGGGTAGTGATAACCCGCTCGGGATATCCTGGGGTACAGAAGCATGCAGTAATTTGGCATGGAGATAATTACGCCTGGTGGGAGCATATCAGACTCGCCATCGATACTTGTTTGAGCTATGCCCTCTGCGGAGCCTTCTACACAGGACCTGATGTTCCAGGATTCTTCGGCAACCCTACTGAGGATCTGGCGGTCCGTTATTTTCAGGCTGGCGCATTTCTGCCACTCTTTAGAGGACACAGCTACAAATTAAATAGCAGCAAAGAACCATATGTTTATGGTTCAGAGGCAGCCAAGTTAATTCAGGATGCTATCAAATTAAGGTACTCCCTTCTGACGGAGTGGTACTCTAATTTTGAGCGATGTATCAGTAACGGCAGAGCTCCGATGGAACCAGTCTTTGAGGAGGATGGAGCCCCGGTGAGAGACACATTCCTTTTATTTGATAAATTCTTGGTAGCTGCAGTCACCCAGCGAGATGAAAAATCGAGAGCAATCTGGCTACCAGAGGGCACTTGGTATCGCCTTGGAGATACTAAAACTGTCATCCAAGGGAACCAGTGGATAAATGAGAAGATAAATCTTGATAGGATTCCTGTTTTTGTAAGGGGCGGTTCAATTGTTATTAGGAATACTCCAGGCAAGAACTCTGTTGAAACTTTCAAAAACTCCTCACGATTCGAGATCTATCCAGACCAACAGGGCATGGCGAAGGGTTATCTTTATGAGGATGATCAGATCAGCCTTGCTGATCCAAAAGCGAAAAGATGGCAGCTGGAGCTTCTGAAAGGGGCAACTGAGGTAACCAAGAAGCCTTTATAAAGCTCGGTTAATTTAAGCTAAATAAAAATCCCGGTCTCTCTTTGGTTATTCACCGCGAGAGCCGGGATTTTTTACGCCTTCTTGGCAGCTAATTATTAACTAGCACCAGAGAAAGATAGAAGACCGATATTCTGAGCGCGCTTGATGGCACGTGCCATACGACGTTGATTATAAGCACTTAGACCAGTCAATCTGCGAGGAAGAATTCTACCGCGCTCACTTAAGAAGCGGGAAAGGATTCTTACATCTCTAAAATCAATCTTGAGATTTGGATTCTCCTCAAACGGATCGGCCTTACGACGACGCTTGAAAAAGAGCACTCTCTGCATTGGTTGGAGAGGAAGTCTGTCTTCCTTCTCGCCTTGCTTCTTGCCGCGATCTTCAGCAACGCTGATTGGGCGACCATTAAATATCTTAGTATTCAATGCATCGATCGCCTTTTGTGCATCCTCAGGCATTGCCATCTCTACGAAGGCATAACCACGAGATTTGCCGGACTCACGGTCGCTAACCAATGTAAGGTTAACAACTGGGCCGACTTCGGCGAATATTTTCTTGAGGTCTTCGACCTTCAATTCGAAATCTAAATTGCTCACGAAGAGCTTTGCATTACTCATGAGAGAAATCCAAAAAAATTCAACTGTTAGAAGCGCGGAGTGTAGGAAATAGTGCTGAGGATGTCAAGAACACGGCAGATAAACTATTGTTTCTGAAACGATAGTTTATGAATTGGGGGTTCAAGATCAATTTTAAGGGCATTCTGTAACTCCACCCAAACCTTAAGTGACTGATTCGAGATGTAACTAGCTTATTTTGTTGACTCTATAATTTTAAGTAGCTAAAAGCTTTAGGTGAGTTGAACTAAGGTTTTTGCTGTTGTGAATAGGTTCGATAACTAACTGTTTTCTCAAAAGGAATTGAGTAAATATGAGTAATACTTCTGCGGCCGGCAACTTCTTTAATCCAAACGGAATTGAATCCCAACAATCCCCCTCTCCAGTTAAGCCCGAGAGGAACCTTCTAGCCGCCGTGCTTGCCCGAGCAATTTGTGATGCCTTTGGCTCTGCCCAATGTGATCGACATGAGGTACGCAGCGCCCGTCAGTGGCTCTTTGGACAACTCACCCCAAAGCTGCCTTTCAGCTTTGCCTGGGTAGCAATTCACCTAGATCTAGAACCAAATTCTCTTCAAGATACCCTTAGAAAATACGAGGGCGATCCAGCTCTGATTGAAGAGAGATTAAATTTTCTTCGATAATTCGGCGCAAAATATAAAAAAAAGTTGATTACTGCCTCCTTCTGTTTATACTGCAGTGAGCACACGATTATTTCCACAAGTTGTAAGGGTAGAATAATCTTCTGCAGCTTCTAATGGGCTATTTTATTTATAAATTGCCCCTCCGAAGCTGTGGTTAGACCGTAAGGTTTTTTCTACCGTTTCGGAATTCTGTTTCCATCAACCCAAAAAGGGGGCCATACCCCCAGAAAGCGAGGGGAGCATGCAGCTCCTCACGTTTGTTCTTTGTCTCGCCTTGGTGGCGAGTCCCGACAACTCCGGCGGCAGCTACGGTGGGGGTTCGACCCCGCCGTGTCTTGCGGATGGCGACTGCGTCACCATCTGTGAGTCGAGGCCGCCTCTCGGCCAAGAGGGCGACCCCGCTGATGCCGAGTGGGTCGGCGGCACGGGAAATCCCCGTGGCGTCGAGGATGACCCCGTGTACGATGACGATCTCGGTGCAGCCTACGGTGAAGACCCGGCTTGCATCGAGATCTGCAACGTCGGTGGGAACCTTCAAGGTCCCAACGGCGACGATCAGAACGAGGGCTCAGAGGGAGACGAGATCGAGGTCAAGGTCTGTTGGACATACAGGTACCGGGTCACGGTAACTGTTGAAACCAGTACCTCAACCTCGACCAGCAACCCGCTGCCCGGTGGGTCCAAGGTCGGCAGTCAGACTACCCACAGCAAGTCCACCACCATGACGGTGTGGAAGTTCGGCAAGAAGTGTTCGACCACTACGGTCGTCAAGGCTTGCTAGGAGAGATCCAATGCGACTCTTCTTGGTCTTCCTGTTGGCAGCGCTTCTCTCTATCCCCTTCCTCTTGCGAGGCAAGGAGCGTGAAGAGGGTGCGGCCATCGCCATCGAAGCCCCTGTGGAGCAATCCATGGGGGCCGCCCAAGATGAGTCCAGCTTGGCCTCATCTTTCTCTGAGATCTCTAGGAAAGCCGTAACAACGGCTGCTGAAGGAGCCTCAGCATCAACGGTTACCCCGGCAATCGACGTAAAACCCGCCTCTCTGAGGGGAGTTCTGCTCGATGAAAAGGGGGAGCCAATTACGAAGTCAGAAGTTCGACTTCTGGATTACGGGGGCGACCTCATGAGCGAATTCAAAAGCGCCATGACAGACATCCAAGGTCTTTTTGCGTTCACAAACCTTCCGCCAAAGGTCTATGTGGTCGCGATCAGAGCCAAAGGGTCAGAGAGTGTCACCAAACTAGCCACTGTGACCCTCAACAGTGGACAGGAGGAATTCCAGACCTTGTTTGTTGATGGAAACCGCACCCTCACAGGTGCTTTCCCCTTCAGCAAAAGCAGGGAGTGGAATCACGACACCGATAAAAATGTCGTTGTCCTCCAACTGTACCGCGCGTACGGACCAGAGGAGATGGTAGCATGTGGTGTTGCAACCACATCACATGACGAGCCGGAGCTATCCGGTTCTTTCAAGTTCACCCACCTACAGCCCGATTTGTATCGGTTGAAGGTCGTGGTGTCCGCGGAGGGAGCATACCTTGAATTTGAGGTCGATCTCTCGAGCTCGGATCAAAAACTGGAGCCTGTCCAGATTGAACCGAGTACCCAGCTCTTGGCCGCGCGCTAAGAGCTACTAAAGGAAGAGGAGATAGGGGGCGGCTAACTGCGCGTCAGTATGGCTTGCCCCCTTATCCTAAACTTTTTTTAAGGTCTAACTACAGCGATCGCCAGTTGAAGATTAAAGAGACTAAGCTATAATCCTTGACTAATGGCTAGCCAGACCAAATACAACAAAAAATTAGTGCTTATTGTCATAGCGCTGTCTGCCCTTATTACTTTTAGACTGTTAGAGGCCGCCATTCAGCAGAATAATTGGCCTGGATTTTATTGGTCGCTTCTGCACGTAGTCATAGTAGCAGGGGGCTCCTATCTCGCCCTTCGCCGATCCCAAGTCGAATAGATTCACTGCTAGTTTCTTTTTACATATCTTTTACAAATGACTCACTCTTCTGTGACACCCGAATAGCCATTCCATGCAACAAAACAATCAGTCGAAGAGTGCAGAAGCTCATGGGAAGAGCGCACCAGAAGACTGAGACGCAAAAACGCCATTCACGGAGGAATTATGGCACGGGTTTCTAAAAAGACAGATTCTAAAGAGCCTACTGATAATGACTTAGTAAAGCTAGTTAGAAAGGGCTCAGAAGAAGCCTTTGATACTATTGTTAGGAAATACGAGACCAAAGTATTTAATCTTGCGATGAGTCTCACCCGGAATCGAGAAGATGCAGAGGAAGTTCTGCAAGATGTGTTTGTGACGATCTATAAAAAGATGGCGAGCTTCCAAGGCAAATCAGCCTTTTCAAGTTGGCTTTACAGAATAACTGTCAATGCGGCCTTCATGAGAATTCGAAAGAATCGCCAGGAAAAAAGTATCCCTGTTGAAGAAATCACTCCTGCCATGGAAGTTGAATCCTCCGAACACGATAAGCCCCACTTTCCATCAAGCGAAAGCATCACTTTGAATGAGGAGCTGAAGAGCACTCTTCACGGAGCTATTGCCAGACTACCGGATGAGTACCGGAATGTTTTTATCCTGAGAGATGTAGATGGTCTGACTAATAAAGAAACAGGCCGAATTCTAAAGCTCTCAATACCTGCGGTAAAATCCCGCCTCCATCGAGCCAGGGGGATGCTAAGAAAGAAACTGAATCGGTACTACGAGGAATACTCCTCTCCGAACAAGATAGTTGGAATTGCACCCAAGCTTTTATGGCAGGGCAGCACCCAATAAATAGCTAACATATTGATTTGCTTGGATATGTATCTTTCTTGAAAATATTTAAGATTTTTTAACACACATCTACGCAAACTCCTCATAACTACTTGTAAGGAGAGAAAGGTGGCGGTTTTTGGCCAGCTACTTTGTGATTACTAGTATTTGATTAGCGTCCTCCCCTCACCTATAAAAGGGATGCTTTTAACAGTAGTTAAAGAGGTAGTTCAAATGATTCGCTTAACGTTATCAATTTTTGCATTAGCTGTCTTTGCATTCACAAACAACGCCCGAGCCCAAGACCTGAGTTATCTTCCAGATCCGGTGATGATGGCGGCGACTAATTGTGTGTCATTAGTCCCTAACAGAACAAATAAGATTATCAACCTCTGTAACAAGAACGTTGATAATGATAACAAAATTGTAGAAGAGGAAGACAAATATACCGAAAAGTTGGATCAAATATCTTTCAAATGGAACTTTAAACGGGAATCGATCAATACTACCTACAGTAACAAGGTGGCGAATATTGTCGCAAATATTGCAATGCTTACCGCTCGCAGATTGGAAATTTTGGCCAACTGTATCGGTGGCTTTTTGGGCGGAGAAGGTGATTGTACACAGAAAGCTGCCGTCTTAGCAGTTCAAATTGCTAAACTTGGAATCAAGATAGAACAGACTGAAGACAAGCGAAATATAGCTCTTGCAAAAAATGACACTAATCGCGAGAAGCAAGAAACCAAGGCACTTTTCAATAAGAACAAAGCCATTAACAAGATTAACACTAAGATAACCAAGAACGATACCAAGATAGATCAGTACAACGGTGAGATCGTATCTTGTAACGCTGCTCCTGTTAGTTGCCCATCTTAAGCAACTAACTTTGATCTACCTTTAAGATTTTAACGTCGCCATGGTACTTCTCAGTTCTGGCGGCGTTAATCTTTTTAAGTCCCTCAATTATATCAGCCAGTCTTGAAACATCCCCTTTGATTGAGGCTATAATCTTCCTATAATCGGGGTCATTCTGATCTGTAACCCCAATTAGGTGGCAGTTCAGTTTGAGCGCAGTGATAGGTTGTCCCAAAGCATGGGCGGCCGTAGCTGCCAGTTGGTTGGCCAGCAGTTGCCGCTCTTGAGCAACAATCTTTTCTTGAGCTTGGGCTAGCAGCTTATTCTGCTCCATTAAATTAAGAGCCATCGTCCTAGTCCTTACCAAGGACTTTATACGGGCACGCAATTCCTGAATGGTAAAAGGCTTAGCTATAAAGTCATCGGAGCCTGCTACAAGGGCATCCACGGTATTCTGCACCGCAACCAATTTGCTTCGGAAGGCATCAGTCTGGGTTAAGGTAAGAATAGGAACGCTCTCTCCTCCCTTTAGACCTTTAAACCAGGTACAAAATTCTAATGAGGCACCTTTCGGGTAGCCCCCATCAATTACCACTACGTCAGGCAAATTTTCCTGGCATATCTGTCTGGCCAAAATCAGATTCTTAGTCTCCACCGCTCCATGGCCAAGATATGTAATTGTTCGATTAATCATGTCCGACATGATGTCATCTGGCTCTATTACAAGAATCGATAGGCAACGCTGCCCAGGTGTCGGTTGTGACACAGGGTTAACAGGTGTAGTAGCAGATCTTAGATCCCTTATTTTAGTTGGCACTGCCGATCCTTAGCCTAAGTAGTTCACCAGGAGGTATCGGCAGTTTAGGAGCTTTTTTTGACTACTATTTTATCCCAATTTATTCAGAGATCTTAAGGGATTTCCTCAAATAATCGCTGGCCACAGGGTCTGTGCTGAGCACATCAGTAATAAAATCGGTAGCTTTGGTATATTGAGGACCAGTTAACATTAATCTCTTGGCAACTCTCTCGGCTACAGCTTTGGCAGCCATATCAATACTTTGAAAATGCTCCTTTTTAAGACCCTCTATCTCTTCCTTCCAAGTCCTTAAAGAAGCCTCTACCCTTGGATCCTTTTTATTTACGTTTTCAGCTTCAACCCCTATAGAGGACTTCCTCTTATCTTTGGTCTCAACCTCGTTTTTTAATGCTTTATTGCTTTTAGTCATAACATTCCAATACAGTGAAAATTACCAATCTAACAAAACCTCATCCATCACCCTCTGATTATGGATCAAGAGTGGCGTTGATTCTATAACTTTTGCCTTCAGAAGCTCCCTACGAGCTTCTTCTCTCTCATCTAGATATTCGGCCATAAAGACAGAAAAGTTTCCTCTAGCTTTATAATTTTTTGGATCCTCTGCTATTGCTCTTCGATATAGAGTATCCGCCACAGTAAGGTTCCCTAAACTCTCCTGCACTAAGGCCAAATTGGCAAGGGCCATAGGGTAGCCCCCCTGGTTATAAGCTGCCTCGAATAATTTAATAGCGACCTCTGGCTCTCCTCTTAAAAAGGCGATGCATCCCAGTCCATCCAGTGCGGCCGGGATCTGACCGATCTCTGAAGCTGCTTCAAAACTGGCCTGTGCTTCATCAAATTTATTTGCTCTTAAAAATAAAACGCCCCTATCTACAAGCTCAGAGGCTTTGGCGATATTCTCTGAAGTGGCAGGCGGCTTGGGCAAAGCACACCCTGATACAGTCGCAAGCAAACAGATTATTGTAATGGTCTTGAACATCGAGCTCTTCATGCCGCTAACTCCATAATCACCTCTTCGGCTTGATTACTTGGCAGGGCGATCTCTCCGACCTTCTCAATCCGAGTGCTCTCTGTTATTTCATCAAAAGCCAAGCATCGAAGACGAATTCCTTTAGCTCCCAAGACCTCCGAGAATAATCTTCGAGCACATTTTGAAATCAGAACTACCGAGTCCTCGGATAAATCAAAGGACCTTACTGAATGCAATATCGCCAACAGATGTCGCGGCTCAATCTCCCTACCCTCCTTTTCGGCTTTGGTCAGTAACACATCAAACACTGGGTCTAGTGTAAAAACTGAGAGGGTTCCACTCGGTGCATATTTTGCAGAGATAATCCTTCTTAATCCCACCCGGATCTCCTCAAGCAAGGCTCGTTCTGTTGAGGCTTTCGGGCCATTTTCTGCAATAGCCTGCAGAATGATATCAAAATGCCGGAGAGTAATATCATCACGCAGAAGATTTTTAAGAATCATTGTCAGCTGAGTTACCGAGATTACCCCAGGCACAACAGCCGCCACTAGCTCGGGCGCATCTGCATCAAGAGCATCCAAGAGTCGGCGAGTCATCGAATCATCGACTAATTCTACTGCGTTCTCTTTAACCGCCTGTGTAAAAGCTTTGATTATATTGTTGAGATTAATCTCGTCGGCTTTTAAATTTGAAGGAACCTCAACGCCTCTAATCCTTATTTTTGGCGCTTCTGCGCCGTCTGCTAAAACCGCAAAGAAGGGTCTCTGAAGAAGTATGCCGATTGAATTATGTATATCTGCTCTAAACTTATCGAGCTTCGCTGTTAACTCGCTCTCTTGTTGAATCTTTAACAATGTCTCTCGTGGCAGAGAAACTTCGAGTACTGGCACAACTCTTGGCTGAAATGAAAAGCTGGGTACACCTGCCACCGGCGGCACTGGTTTTAGAAATGCAAATCCTGCCAAAACCGCTGCCATGGTTAAGAAAGGCATCGCCGGTAATCCAGGCAAACAAGCGATAATTACCCCAACAAAAGCGGTCAAAAACTGCACCGATCTAAGAGAGGAAAGCTGATTAATTAAATCTTTAGAAAGAGAACTATCATTTGTAGTGGCAACACGAGTCACTATAATTCCAGCTGCTGTTGCATTCAAAAGGGCCGGAATCTGAGATAACAGGCCATCTCCCACAGTTAAAATTGTATACTTTTGAAAGGCTACAAATAAATCAAGTTCCTGAACCGCCACCCCCATTATCAGGCCACCAACGATATTAATAGCGGTGATTATTAAACCAGCGATGGCATCGCCCTTTACGAATTTCATGGCACCATCTAGCGAGCCATAAAATCTAGATTCGGATTGGAGATCGTCTCTTTTCTTTCTTGCTGTTTCCCCATCAATTAAACCAGCTCTGACATCGGCATCAATAGACATTTGCTTGCCAGGCAAAGCATCAAGTGTGAATCGTGCTGATACTTCAGCCACCCTCTCCGCACCCTTAGCCACTACTATAAACTGCACCAATGAAATTATTAGAAATATAACCAGTCCGACTAGGACATTGCCTTGAATAACCACCTTACCAAATGCTTCGACCACCTCTCCTGCGCTTCCCGTGCTCAGAATCATCCTTGTGGTCGCTATATTAAGGGCTAATCGATAAAGAGTGGTCAGAAGAAGGAGGGTTGGCAATACAGATAATTTAAGTGGCTCTGATATATATAGGCCACTTATCAGAAGAAGAATTGCCAGGGTAAAGTTTATCACTAGGAGAAAATTAAGGACTGCTTCTGGCAGTGGCACCAGCATGGTAGCCACCATTGCGACTATCGCTAAGGGAACAAATATCTCGCGTCCCATCTGCAGTCCTTAATTTATTTATCAACCAGCTCTGAAATTTCTTACAGCGGTCATCTTTGATTCATGCTTAGTCTTCTCGATGTTAGACTCCATAGTCACCATCTGAAGTTGTTCTTGCATAGCAATCTGCTTTTGAAGAAGCGCTTGATAAGAGGGATCAATTCCAACCATTCCTCCTACGCCTTCACTTGCTACCTGCCCCACGGTTTGCAGGACGTTTCCAAAAGTAGCAGCCACCCTACTCTGCGGCTCTGGGATGAATCGGAGCAGATTTGTCGCACCCGATAAATAAGAGCCAATTTTTGAAATTCCACTCATAAATCTCTCCTCAAAAAATATGCCTCACCTATTAATCGCTATTGGGGCAGAAAAGTTGCGTCTGCTGGAATATTCAATAATAACAGACCATTAGATATGTTTAATTGGACTTTGGTCCATTCCTTTCCTCCCACACAAAGCACTCCATAGGCATCTTTGGACCAATCAATCTCAATTAGACTTCCAGGTTTAAGCTCAAGAAGATCTTTTAACTTTATGGCGATACTGCCCAGCTTTATTTCAGCCTTTATCTCATTATCAAATTGATCTTCACTCATAACTACCTCCTTAATAATAAAATCTCCAAATTCATTTAGCTCCCCATTTAACATCACACCCATCGCTGATTTGGCGGTCAGCTGTTTAATCTCCATGGATTGGGCATTCCTTAATCCATAAATTGTCATCTCAATCTGAGAGTCTTCTACTTTTGATTCGAGAGAAGAAATATTAGTAGAGTCTTTTGGTAATCCTTGGAGAGATTTGGTATCGCAACAAATAGTGAGATGGTTGGTCCCATTTAGTGTTTGAACGTAAATAGACTTAGTCAACACGGGTTCTCGTAACAATCCAGGAGCAATCTCTTCAAGGAGTAAATCTGGATGGCTCACAGCATGCTGAGCTAGAGCGAAAACACCTTTAAACATATCCCTTGTTGAGATCGAATGAATTTGGATCTCAACTGTAAGACTCCCTGTAAAGTGCAGTAAAATCGACCTTTTTGGGGCCCTTTCCTGAGCTGGGCCTATGCAAATTTGCTTTATTGGGGAGCCTAGCAGGATGCTTAAAATCCCACCTAAGTACTCCTCAAGCATAATTAACTCTGGATCAGAGCTGAGCGGTGCGGAGATGGATCTGAGCTGAAGGTTACTCTTTATCATCGGCCCACAACTGCTCAACCAATAATTTACTCCATGAACCGGGAGTGGTGTAAAGCTCCAATAACTTCTCTTTGGCAATCTCGGCGTGTTCTGGCTTTAAGGCATCAATAGGCAGATCCGTACCAAGCTCAAAAGCTGTAACTGCAATGCGCTCTGCCCAGTAATAATCCTCTAAATTATTCGGCTTCATGCACTCCTAGTAGACACCTCAAAGTTTTGTTGTAATTTTTTGAATCGACGCTTACTTGATATAAATATGAATCCTAAAACTATTAGGACTGCACCTGCGCCAAACAATATCGCCCAATCAAATTGTTTTGAGGCCAAAGTATTGTTCAGATAAATCGAAGCTGATGACTGGTTGCTTTCTGCGCTCTTTGATTGAATCACTGATATTTTATCTGCCGGAATACCCGAAGCTCCCGACACTAATCCAGCAATATCGCCATTACCCAGGGTCATATTTGCGTTGATGACCATGAGCACGCTGCCGGTGCCAGCCATATTTCCTGATACCTTACCAAGCAACGGATCAGGGGTGGGAAGATTCAGATGCACTCGGGCATCAAGGACTCCATCAAGACTCATTAAGGTGTTCTCAATTTCTCGGCTTAGTCCTCTTTCGTATTCAAATTTTTGGGCCTCTCTACTAGAAATCACAGAGCCCTTCAGTAGGTTGGATTTGCTTGGAGAGCGGAGAACGCGCTTATCTTCCAGTAACCTTAACGCCACCATTGAGTTATCTTTTGGAACTGCAATTGACCACTTCCCATCAGGTTGGATTTTTTTCTCAACATCTAATCCTGAATCATGGAGCACCGTAACGATTCTATTGGCATCAGACTCCTCAAGATTATGTATGATTGGCTCCTTACACCCTGTAAAGGCAAAAATTAGAGATAATAGGAGAATTAATTTTACTTTAGAAAAATTCTTCGAAGTCCATATCTCCCAAGGCTTCTTTGAGGGAGGTAAGTGCTCTTTGATGCAACCTAGATACCCAAGATTTAGAGTTACCTGCTTCTTCATTCGCTATCTCAACGAAACTTTTATCGTGGAAGTAATATCCCTCGATTATTAATCGCTGTTGCTCAGGTAAAGTTGCTATGGCTTCAAGAATTTTTTTCTTTATTAGTGACTGATTTAATTGATCCTCAGGGTTAAGATCTTGATTAGCCTGGTCATTTGCTTCGCTTTCATAATCATCAAAAGATAATCGAAAAGCCAAAGCACCATCAGCGGCTATATCAAAAACTTTAGCCAACATTTCATCACTAGAGAGAACTTCAGAAGAGGCTTGCCTGGCTTCAAGATCCGCCTCTCTAGCACTATGAATAGCTTCTAATGCTTTCTGATACCTGTACGCATATCTAGATAGAGAAGATATCTGGCGCACGGCATCAATAACAGCGCCACGAATTCTTAGGTATGAGAAATTTAAAAAACTAATCCCCTTAGATTCATCAAATTTCTCAGCGGCCTCCACTAAGCCCAGGTATCCTGCCGCCTCAAGTTCAGGGATCACATCTACGGGAAGATTCATTGACTTCACCATCTTCTTTACAAGATTGCTTGTAAATAGTTGCGACTCTGTTATGAGTTGATGCTTTCTTTGTTCGCTGGTCTCGGCCATGCAATTACTTATAATTTAGTTCCCTATAGTTAATCGCCAACAAAATTAAAAAGTTTCCTGATTTAAGGCTATTCATCGCTAAAATTCACTTTAATCAATCATATCGACTAGTTATAAAACCTTTAGGGCTAGACCTCTCATCACCGAACTCTCTGCTAGATGAGTGGGATATTGGAGAGGATCGGCGCTAAAGCTCCTCAAAATTTCAAAGTGACGCTCAGAGTGTCCGAGAACCTTATCGAGGTAAATCTCAATAGTCTCGGCTGAAAGATCCGGAGCATTTAAGGTGATAATTAAATATCCACCCCTTTCAATACATCGAGAGGCCAACTCTATGAGCTCGGGAAGATCATGGTGAACCTTAAAGAGGCCTCGATCGCTCCGCCCAATGGTCGGCGGATCCAAGATAATCAGATCACAAAATCCTCGTTTGCCAGTTTCAATTCGTCTAGCTTCTTTCTCTAAAAATCCAAGGACATCATCTTCTATAAACCTCATGATGCCACCGTCAGAGATCTTATTGAGCTCGAAATTTTCCTTGGCCCAAGCTAGAATGGCAGAGCTACTATCAAGTTGAATTACCTCTGCGGCACCGGCCATGTGTGCGGTGATACCCAAAGAACCTGTATAGGCAAAAGTATTAATTACTCTGCCTTTTACTTTTATTTCAGAGATGAAACTCCTAACCGGAGAAGAATCTAAAAAAATTCCGGCCTGGGGTAACCGCTCAGGACGAACAATATGCTTAATGCCGTCAACCTCAACCGTAAATTCAGGTTTGGCCGGTCCAAAAATAAGCTCAGCCTGACGCGTTCTTGAGTCATTATCCCTCGATCTAGGCCAAAGATAGATGGTCTTTACTAGGGGCTGCAGCGGCTCCACTAAGTTACTAACGACAAAATCCCGCGTAACCAATTCAGAGTATCCGTGCACTACCGCCACGTCAGATAATTTATCGATTACTAAACCACGAAATCCCTCACCCAAACCATCAAACAACCGGAGGCACTCCTGGCTCTTTAATAGCTGCGTCCGCTTTGCGAGCCCATCATTTAAAACTTTCTTGTCAAACATCTCTGCGTTTTACCTTTCTAATAAGAGAGCGGTATTCTGCGACCTACTCCAAAAGACTTCTCTGTTATACGAATCGCTGGTGGAGCCTGTCGCCTCTTGAACTCAGCCAATTTAATTCGCCGAGTGGCAGAGTCGATAGCCTCAGTTGAGTATTTTTGACGCAATTCTTCTATATTTTGATCGGATTCGATTAAATCTTCACAGAGCGGGGAGAGAACTTTGTAAGGGAATCCAAGACCTGCCTCATCAGTTTGTCCTGGTTTCAGCTCCGCTGTTGGGGGTCTATTGATCAAAGCGTCTGGAATAACTTTCTTTTTTGAATTTATAAAATCAGCTAATTCGTAAACGCGGTTTTTGCTCAAATCCCCCAGGGGCGCGAGTGCTCCATTCATGTCGCCATAAAGGGTACAATACCCTAGCGAGAGCTCTGTTTTATTTCCGGTATTTAATAACATGGCTCCAGTCTTATTGGCGTGTCCCATGAGAACAGCCCCACGAATCCTTGATTGTACATTCTCAAGTGCCAATTCCTCGGCTGCCGTACTATTGCTCGGCAGTTTTTTAAAAATCTCCCTGAAAGACTGAAATACAGGCTGAATACTCTCTTCAATAAATTTTGCTTTTAAATTATTTGCAAGTTCAGACGCATCAGCTCTCGTTTCTTTAGAGGAGAACTCTGTTGGCATGGAGATTAGATCCACATTATCTGCTCCGAATGCCTCTACCGCCAAAGCGGCAACAACTGCCGAATCTATGCCACCACTCAATCCCAAAACTGCCTTCTTGAATCCTACTCTCTTGGCAAACTCAGAGATTCCAAAAACTAGGGCATCATGAATCACTCTAACCTCACTCTCTACTGGTGCCACAGCCAAAGAGGTAGATTCAGTATCAATTACTATCAGATCCTCTTTGAATGGGGCGGCCATGGCTCTAATTACACCGGTTTGATCCATGAACATGCTTCGACCATCAAAGACCACCTCTCCTTCATAGCCATCAAAAACACCTGCCGTATTTACATAAACAACGGGAGCCTTTGTTAAAGATTGCGCCTTTTTTAGCCATTCCACTCTTTTTGCAATCTTCCCCACAGCAAATGGCGAAGCTGACATATTGATTATTAAATCTACTCCGTTCTCGGCGTACTCTTCGATGAGATTAATAGGGTAGCCAGAGGTCATAATATCTTCACAGATCTGAAGTCCCACCTTTTTGCCATTTATAATTATTGGGTCCCGTCTTCTTGATGTGGCAAAATATCTCTTCTCCATGAAGATGTCGTACTCAGGCAGAAGTGACTTGTCTCGAACAGCTGTGATCTTTCCATCTTCAATCAATACAGCAGAGTTGTATCTTAATAGTTTTTTGTCAGGTCGAGCTCTTGTTTGATCTATATCTACAAAGCCGACTATGGCTTTGATGCCCGAGATAAGTTTTGCAAGTTGTCTGATGGCGTTAATATTCTCAGCCACATAATCATCATTTAAAAAGAGATCTAGCGCGGCATATCCGGTGAGAGTCAGCTCTGGAAAGACTACCAATTCAGCACCCGCTGCCTTGGCTCGTTCAGCATAATCCAAAACCTTTTTCTTATTATACTGGATTTTGCCCGGAATAGTGCCGATTTGTGCGATTGCTATCTTCATAAAATTCTCTTAAATACCCTTATATCAGAATAGTTTAGAGAGAGTCATTTGGCTATCTTTTAATAAACCAGATAGCAGCTAGATATCCTTTAGATGGCAGTAGATATATTTTGTGGTAATAAATCCTCATGAACAACGATGCCCTCAGATTAGTCAGTAAAGATTTCCCCTTCCCTGATGCACCAGACATTGAAACATCCTCTGAGGGATATGCTAAAAGATTTTCAGGAGAGATTGGGCAGTGGTTCCTAACAGTGCAAACAAATGCCCTATTAAAATTGTTAGGTTCAGATAACTCTCTCTCTGTGCTGGATGTTGGTGGGGGACATGGCCAGAATGCGGGTGCCCTTCTAGCAGCAGGATTCAAAGTCACAGTCCTGGGGAGCTCTGATTCTTGCGCTGAAAGGCTTAAACCATTCTTGAATCATCCTAATTTTAAATTTGTGGTGGGATCAGTAGTTAATTTACCGTTTAAAGATAAATCATTTGATGTTGTCATTTCATTTAGATTAGTTTCGCACCTAAATAATTGGAGTGATGTGATTTATCAATTTTGTCGAGTAGCAAATAAAAAAGTAATTATAGATTACCCGTCTAAGATAAGTTTTAATGCTATTGAGTCTTTATTATTTGCGGCAAAAAAGAGGATAGAGGGAGATACTAGGCACTTCCTAACTTTTTATCCGAAGGATATTAATCAAACTTTTGAAAACGCCGGCTTTAAAAAAAGTGGCTCTATTGGACAATTTTTTTGGCCAATGGCGCTGCATCGAGCGATAAAATCCCCAGCGATATCTGCCTTTCTAGAGGGAACTGCGGCAATAGTGGGATTAACTCAGTTGTTGGGAACACCAAGAATCGCCTCTTTTGAACACCAAAAATAAAAAGCCCCCATCATTTCTGATGAGGGCCTCTGAGACTAAATTTATAACTTTTAGTCTACTCTTATTGAAGGGTCAGTAATCACGGCTGTCAAGCACTTGCCGTTATTAAGGTTCACACGGAGCCTGATGGCACCATAGAGACTCTTATACATAGCCCCTGTTATGGAGTAATCCTGGAAGTGCTCTCGTTCAACACCGCCTGGATCAGGATTACCAAAACCTTTAGTTGTTAGGTTTTTAATAAACTGATTATTAGAGTCTTTGTAAACAGCTACACTTGAAATCTGCTTGTGTAACGCAGAAGTAATAATCGCTACTGCAAAAAACTGCGTATCAGAATTTGGTTTCCATACGTTTCCGAATGGACCATCAGGCATATTTAGCTTGCCGCATTCCTCTTTGTTTTCAAGAGCTGCGACTAGAAATCTGCCGACTGGAGTTCCATCAAAATTTGTGACCGTGGTTGTTGTTTCTGAGAAAGGATTGTAGACCTTCATCTCCGTTCCAACCTGTACGGCTACCTCCTCGCCAGGATCCCCTCCGACAAAGTCACCTATGACATGCTTTCCATCCTGAGAATTACCTGGGTGCTCAAACTCAACAGTATCCAAGATTGTTCCGAATCGATTGCGGAAAACAATTCGTGTCTTACTGGAAGTTTTTGTGACCAAAGCTAGAACATCCTTACCTGTTGCATCCTCTATAGGCTCAGGAGTCCCCGCAAAAGTCCCCAAATTTATCGTATCTGTATCTTCAGTCCGCGGATTTTTTAATCTTAAGATATACTGCGAGGGATTTGATATCTTTTTATCAGCTACGCCAAGCCAATCTCCATCCCCTTCAAGATCCATGTAGGTGGGCTTGCCTGATTCTTTATCGCCATAATCTATCTGGTCTTCGGTTGAACCCCCGCCCAGTGGGCTGTGCTTTATGAACCAACGTAATTTAGTTCCTACGCCTCTAACAGCCACCGCATCTGGCAAACCGTCTCCATCAAAATCAGCACCGGTTATTAAGGTATCTGTCTTACGACCGAAGGTGAAAGACCCTAAAGGATCCCCCGTAGAGGCAGTCTTTGCAGACCAAATAACTTTACTTCCAGAGATAGAGGAGCTCAATCTAGTAATTGCAGCACCGTCTTCCCAATCAACTACTGCAGTTAGATTGCCCTTAGAACCCAGTAGCCCTATATTGTTTAGAGTTGAATCTGAAGATTGTTTAGCAGCCCACCTAATTTTATCGGAGGAACTAAACTTGGTGCGAAATAGATCACTTACGCCGTCGCCATCAATATCGTTTGTACCAGCACCCTGCGCAAAAGCCGTCATGGTCCCAAAAAACAGACATATACCAATTACAATCTGTAATTTTTTGATCATGTTTATCCCTAAGTTTTTTACTAACATCTTTCCCTATTTTGATGCCTCAACCCGGTAATCGGATAGAGGGTCCTAACTCTTCTAAATATTTCACACTGTTTTCTAAGGCACCACTCCCAATAAGACTTTTAGAACAATAGTTTAGGCTTATCGGCTGGAGAACTGAAGCCGTTGTATAGACTGGTGGCAAAGGTTTCTTGAGCCCACCACAAGGGCCTTGGGAGAGGATCCGGGGATGAAATTAAAATCCTCACCGGATTCATTAATCATCAACGCACCAGCTTCCTTCAAAACCACCGAGGGGGCCGCAAAATCATGCGGAGAAAATTTATCAAATCTAAAAAGTCCAAGATCCACTTCGCCTCTGGCGGCCGCAAGAAGGGCTCGACTGGTGACAAAGTTCTCTTCCACATTGCCACTAAGATTACCCAAAGAGCGAGGTCGTGAAAAATATCGCGCGGTTTTTATATCCGCACATGTCGAAGAGGATATCCTTACCCCATTTACAAAGGCACCGCCCCCTAATTTAGCCTCAACAAATAATCCTAGGGCAGGAAAGTACATGATTCCAAAATTACACACACCCCCAAGCACCCGACCGATTAAGATCGAGAAATCGTTACCCCCTCGGATAAAACATCTTGTTCCATCAAGTGGATCCATAATCCAGGTATTTCTCTCAAGCTGATCCTCGGAATACTCAGGATTGCCCTCCTCAGAGAGAACTACATCTTCAGGAAATAAATCGTGAATCCCCCCGGCTAAAACTCGATGGGCAAAATCATCAGCCTCTGTAACGGGAGTGTCATCTTTCTTATTTCTAATACTAAGAGGGCGATTAGATCGGCCTGGCCACAAAACAACTAGTTCTCTCCCGACTTCTCGAACCAAGGAGCGAAGTTGATTCAACCTATTCGTGTCCATTACTTACTAGGGTTTAAGGATTTTACTTTGTCCCAAACAGCAACAATTAAGGGATAGGTTTTTTTGAGCTTCGTAGTTGGATTCAAGTCCTCAAAATTCATCTTCTGCATTAAATCAACCAGGGCCTGATCCAGTTTATGAAGTTCAGAATTTAAAATATTTTGGATTGAGTTGAAATCTTCAACTCCATTAAAAGTTTTTTTATCATTTTTCCTATCGCTTCCTGCCTTACGGCCTTTCTCATCTGCGAAGTTATCGAGAAAATCATCAACAATCTGAAAAGAGAGTCCAATTATGCGCCCGGCCTTGGCAGCTGACTTTACAGCTTGATCATTTGCACCCGCACCTAAGGCACCGAATTCCAAAGAGGTAGAAAACAAAGCCGCAGTTTTTAAATTATGAATCAGCTCTAATGTATTTTTGTCCTTGGCACCTTTGAGATCCAGCTCCTGGCCGTTGCAAAGGTGAATATAGGCACGGCTAAGACTATCGACAAACTTAACCTTAGTTTCGGCTGGATAATCGACAGCTGTTAGAAGGTTATGAGCCAGCGCTACTAAGGCATCACCGGCTAATATAGCCGTAGCCTCATCAAAAGCCTTATGACAGCTCGCCCGACCGCGCCGCATATCGTCATTATCCATTGCAGGCAAATCGTCATGAATTAGAGAGCTGGTGTGTAAAAGCTCTAGTGCCGCAGCAGCTGGCATGAGCTTATCTGCACTACCACCAAGATCTTCACATAGAGCCAGAGCCAACAATCCTCGGATCATTTTACCAGGAGGCATTTGAGAATGAGAGATCGCCGCATGCAGCTGCTCTGTTAAGCCAGCGGCATCAATAATCTCTTTTAATTTCTGCTCTAATGGATGCATTCTTAGATTACCATCCGACTAAATTTTTAATTTCGTTAAGCACCCGTTTATAAACGGGTCCAGCTTTTATAGTGACAGGGGTTTCGGTTGAAGCGCAATCTTTAATCTCTATAAAAGTGATGTCCCCTGGGAGGCTCCTAGGCGCCAAGGTACATCCTTCTGCCTCTAAAAATGGGAAATAATTAAACTTTATGACTGCAGATTGGGACTTCAATTTAAGTCGAATCTTAGAGCTAGATTGGTCTAGAATCTCACCATCTCCCTCTAAAAACCAATCTTTAGAGGATTTTTTACGAGTGTAAAACAGAAACTGCCTTTCTTTTGCTCGATGTCGGTAAAAGCTTCTATGGTCATTCATGAACTGTATCCAGCTAGGTTCCCTGACTACCAAGGTATCAGCGTTCATCAAATCAAAATATTCTTCTACCCCCTCGAGACCTCTCTCTAAATAATACTTCGGAACAACCTCTGAGTACCACCAGACCTGATGGAATGGATAATTAGCAACCAGCGGAACTTTGCTAATAAATATCAAAGGAGCAATGTGTGTCCTTGCTAGATCATGAAGTATAAACCCAGGGAAAAGTGTCCGACCCCCCTTACTCAACTGAGAAATCTTCTGCCCAACTCTATTAAATGACTTATCCAAAAAATAGTATTGCTCATGCTTTCGACGGTTATGAAGAATGGATGTGGTCGCAAAGACCGAGAGCAAGAGGAATGAGCCGATAAGCACACCGACAATTCGCGATGGCAGCCCTCGGGTGATAGATCTTTCTAAAACATAATTGATACTTAACGCCGCAGGTAAAGCGCCGATAAAGGATGCAAATAAGAACATTCTTTCAAGCTCAAGTTGCGGCTTCAGAGGAGCTACGAGTAGAGCCAGCGCTATGTTCCAGAGAACCAAGGCAATAAGCGGCAAAAAGGCCCTTCTAGTTAAAAGTGCAAAGCCAGGAATCGCCATAAAAACTATTAATGGATTAGTCATCAAGGCTACCTCACGGGCATGATTAATAATCTCCCGCGGCTTCAATCCTTTCGATTTGCCCTTCACGACCAATTTGGCCATCTTTCCACCATACGGATCAGTCTTATAACCCGACTGAGGTTGCGCGATGGTAGCTCCGTCAGAAGCTACCTGCGTAGACACAGCAGACGAGCTTCCAAGGGACAAGAATCGACCAACTTTGGAAACCGTCATAAACGTAGCTGCCCATGGAAGATAAACGGCAAGAAAGCCAAAGATTAACCACTTAGAGTATTTCTTCCTCCATATTATCTTTATTTTATACAGGGCAAAAAAGATCATCGGAAGGAAGGCCAGTGCACTCAGTGGCCAAAAGCTCATGCAGACTAGAGTGAACCAGAAAATCAGCATCTCAGTTTTGGAGAATTCTCTATCTGGGTCTGCCAATTTAAGGGTCAAAGCAGTATTAAGAGGCAACAAGATAAGAGATGTACAGAATCCCATGGCCCCGTATTTAAGACACCACCGATACCATAAAAGCCCCGACGTCATGACTAAAAATGCAGCAAGCAGAGAAACTCGCTTTTCAGAGCCCAATATTCGCGCCCCAAAATATGATGCGCAGGGTAGCAGAATAAAAAGTGTTGCTGCTATGAGATAATTATAAAGCTGCTCGAGCGGGAATAGGTAAATAAGAGGCGCAAAAATCAGGAATATATTAATCACCCCTGTTGCAAAATAATCCCTTGAATCAATTCCTGCATTCCACCAAGAGTTATAGTGCGGGATATTGGGGAAATTATCCTTCAACATCTGAATTCGATAAAAGAAGGCCGAGTGATCATCGAATAAGAGAAGATTTCCCCCTGACTGCCAAAAAAATACTGCGATAAAAACAATCGCGGCGAACGGTAGAATACTTTTTAGAAGTGGCTCAAACGAATGTCTTGAGATCCAAGCCACAAAAAGTGCCAAGACTATTAGTTCCCCCCGAAATGATTCGGGCGGAAAGAAAGAATAAGAACGGGCAAAATAATCAGCCACCAAAATGATAGGAAAGGCCAGCGCGGCACCGAAAGGATTTATCTTTGGGCCCAGCCCTGGTCGATCTTTTCTAAGACCCCAATAGCCCACCAGAGCAAGAACTAATCCTGGCAACATGAACCATTTGCCTGAGATACCAACAGTGGTGAGATCAACAGTCCAGAATCGGGTCGGTCCTGCTAGGAATCCGAATAAGATCAACGTTAGCCCGAACGCCAGATAGACAGAGTTTAAATTTTCTTTGATTCTCGGGGTCATTACCCGAGCACTATATCCCAGCTTTTAAGGAAATTTCCACTGGCGGAAAATCTCCACTCTGTTGGTTTATTTAATTGCATAAAAACTAAAGACTCTTCTCGATAGTAAGGTCAACGACCACTATTCCCGTTTGAATCGAGCCCCCTTGGCTACCCGTAACCTCCGTAACCGTATTGCTCTTACCCACTTTAAGGGTTGAACTTTCATTCGGTCTATTTGGATTACTTATTTCAAGCCAGCAGGTTCCATCCTTAGCTTTTTTTGCTTTGGTTACAGTCACGGAGTGGGTATTTCCACTGGCTAGTCCGCCAAGAGTCGCCCAGGCACCCCCTCCTGTTTCAATCGATTTTTTTACCTCTGCGCAAAGATCGACTATCCGATAAGTTGTCGTGACGATATCCCACCAAGGGGTCTTGAGTTGATAAAAGTCTAAACCTATCGGCTCACCGAATTCACTCATCTTTAAAATTTTACAGGCTTTGATTATTTCGTCCTCATAGGAGCCGGGATAAACTCCATTCTGCAAGGAGCAGATAGGAATTTGATAACTCTCAAGGCACTCCTCCATCGCCTTGAAAAACTGGTCATCACTATCATCAATACCACCAAGAATATTGGAATTTATAATGCTTACTAGATAACAAAACTGACCTTCCCCTTGATCCCAAAGCCCTTTATCTTTATAGGGCATCATACAGGTATGCTCATCAGCATTCCCCTCGGGAGATGCCTTGCCCAAC
>Ga0172372_10001257_pt1 | contig 39416 bp, 33 predicted proteins | sample LakKiv5m_2_FD_114544 | JGI IMG/M metagenome (GOLD analysis project Ga0172372, IMG submission 114544) | Freshwater microbial communities from Kabuno Bay, South-Kivu, Congo - kab_092012_9.5m | ecosystem: Environmental > Aquatic > Freshwater > Lake | place: Democratic Republic of the Congo...
CGGATCCGACTGATCCGACGGATCCGATGGAGGCGACGGATCCTTGGTGGGGGGGGAGGGGGAGGGAGGCGGGGTGGGGTGTGATGGCCAGGGTGCGGGTGAAAACGGGGCCGGCGGGGGTCTGGGTCAGGCCGGGGGTTTCGAGGATGCGGGTGCCGTTGACGGTGTATTCCAGGACGACGGCGTTCTGGCCGACATGGAGCTTCTGGAACTGGACGTTTGCGCCCTGCCAGTGCGAATCCTTCGGGAGTTCAAGGGCGGGTTGACCATCGGGGCGCGGGGTGCCGATCAGGCCGAAGCGGGCTGGGTCGAAGCGGATGAAACCACCGGTCCAGGCGGCGCGGAGGCTGGCGGTGGCTAGGTCGTAGGCGACGCCGCCGGTGGCTTCCCCGGCACCGAGGCGCAGGGCGAGACCGCGGGTGAGCGTGGAACCGTCGGGAAGACGGAAGGTCGCGGCGAGATGGTGGCCGATGTCGGCGGCCTGCCAGCGGTTGTCGACCCAATCGCCTTCGCCCTGGGCCCCGGGCTCGCGACCGGAGACGGCGGGTTCCCCGGGGCCGCGGGTGGCGAGGGGTGCGAGCTTTTCGAGGCCCGTGAGTTCCTTCCGGAGCTTCACCTCGGCGTCTTCGTCGGTGTGTCCGATGATGCCGATGGGCCCCTTCCAGCCGCTGGCGTGAACGATGCGGAGGAGGTTGAGGTCTTCGTCGCCGGTGCCGAGGGGTATGATCTTGCGGCCCTTCCGGTCGCCTTCCCGGACCATGCCGTTGAGGTTGAGGGTGAGGAGGTGGGGCTTGAGGATCTCCAGTTGTGCGGCGAAGTCACCGATGTGGTCGTGGGCGTGGTGGAAGTTGTAGACGATGCCGACGTTGGCGTGGCCGGCGGCCTGGAGGCGCTGGATGATCTCGACCTGGTTGGCGGGTTCGCCGAACCACCCGAGGTGGTTGTAGAGGGCGACGGTGCAACCGAGGCGGCGGGCCTCGGCGCAGAGGGGGGCGAGGGTGGAGACGGCAGCGCTGATCTTCTGTTGGAGTCGGGCGGCGTCAGGCTCCGGTTCGGTGCCCATGGTGATCCAGAGCTGGGGATGGATCTTCTTCCGTTCGATGCATTCCAGGATGGCGCGGGCCTCGGTGTTCAGGCCGGCAGGGAACCACCAGGCACTGATCTCGATGTTTCGGGCGCGCATGGCGTCGACCTCGGCATCGAAGGTCGGGATGTGTTCAGAGCGCCAGTCGTAGGCGAGGCGCTGGATGCCGAGGTTGGCGAGCATGGCGGCGCGTTCCTCGGGGCCGCGCTTCTTCGAATCAAAGGGGACGATGCACCACGCGACGAGATTGGTGCGCGAGAGGTTTCCGGCAGGCGGCAAGGCGGCCTGTGATGGCACCGCGGAAAGGAGGGTGGCCGCGCAGAGGAGACCGGGGAGGAAGCGCATAGGGAGAGTTGGAAGATTCAAGATTTACCGCGGGTGGCGGTCGAGCCACCGGCGGATGTTCTCGGCCTGGGGGTGGTTGGGTTTCAGGGCAAGGACGCGCTCGTAGTGGGTGCGGGCGCAGTCGGGGTCGGCGAGGTCGCCGGCACAGAGGGTGGCGAGGGCGAGGTGCGCGTTGGGATCGTCGGGGTGGAGGCGGGTGAGCTTCTCGAGTTCCTCGGCGGCATCGACGGGATAGCGGGAGCGCTGGAGCGCGACGGCGAGGTTGTAGCGGGCGTTGGCGGAGTCGGGATCGAGGGCGACCGCGATCTCGCCGACGCTCAGGGAGGTCTTTAGGTCACCCTGCTGGAGGGCGACGAGGGTGAGGTTGTGCTGGGATTCGAAGTGGGCGGGATCGAGGGCGATGGCGCGGCGGTAGGCGTCCGCGGCGGCCTTGAGCTCGCCCTTCTGGTGGGCTTGCGCGCCGCGTTGGTATTCGGCATCGGCGGCGGCGCGGTTGCCGCGGGCGGGAGCGAGCGGGTTCTCGCGGGTGTACCGGGGCCACGTTGGCTTTGCGGGGAGTGCCGGCGGAAGCGGGGTGACCTTCGTGGAAGCCTGGGCGATGGGCGACTTGGCGGCCTCGCGGTCGGGGACGTCGGCTTGTGGCGGACCTTCCTTGCGGAACCACTTGGTGGGATTTCCCCAGCGGACGGGGTTGACCTTGCCCCAGAAACCGCGGCGGGGCTTGCCGTCGGCGTCGGTTTCGCCGGGTTGGTTGGGTTCGGTCGTTGGAGCCGGTTCGGGGGGCGGTTCGGGTGTCATCACCGCCACGGAGGGCGGGGTGGGTTCGGGGATGCGGACGGTGGTCTCGGGCGGTGGTGTCTCGGGGATGGGCACGGCGAGCCGGCCGGCCGGCCGGGTGCGGACGACGGTGTCGTCGGCGCGTTTCGGGGTGGGCTCGTTGGCGATGGCGACGACTTCGAGCGGGACGTCCGGAGTGGTGGCCGGAGGTGCCGTGGGTTTCGAGGGGGGTGCTGCGGGCGGCGTCACGACCACCGCTTTGGGCGGTTGGGTGGTGGTGACGGTGGGCGTCCTTGGGGGCGGCGAAGTGACGACAACGACGGGCTTGGGAGGATTGGACGCGACGACCGCACGGGCGGGCGGGGGTGATGTGACGACGATGGGCGGGCGGGGCGGCGGGTTGCTGCGGACGGCGACGCTGGGCGGGGGATTGGTCGTGGGCGGATTGACGACCGTGGGTGGACGCGAGGTCTGGACGAGGGCGGGCGGCGGATTGGTCGGCGTGACCGGAGCGGGAGGACGCGCGAGCCCGAGCTTGATTTCGAGGTCCTGGACGACGGCGCGGACGGAGTCGGCCTCGGGGCCGGAGGGTTGAAGGGTGAGGAAATCACGGTAATGGCCGAGGGCGGTGCGGCGGTCGTTGAAGCTCTGGTGGGCGGTGACGGCGAGGTTGAGGCGTGCGGAAGCAAGTTCGGGGGCGACCTGCGCGGCCTGCTGGAAGGCTTGGTAGGCTTCGCGGGGTTTTCGGGCCTGGACGCGGACAAGGCCGAGGGCGTTCCAGGCGTCGCCATCGTTGGGGTTGAGGCGGGTGGCGTTGGCGAGGGCGATCTCGGCGTTCGGGTATTGGCGCTGGGACTGGAGGGCGAGGCCGATGCCGCGCCAGGCGTCGGGATTGCGGGCGTTCTCGGTGGAGGCGTTGAGGTAGGTGCGGAACTCGGCTTCGGCCTCGCGGGGTTGGTTCAGTTCGAGGAGGAGCTCACCGAGATTGAAGCGGACGTCGAAGAGGTTCCGGTTGAACTCGAGGGCGCGGAGGTAGGCCTTCTGGGCGTCGGGAAGGCGGCCGGCGGCGTGGTAGGCGAGGCCGAGGCGGTTCCAGACCTGGCCTTCGGTGGGCAGCTTGGAGGCGGCGAGTTCGAAGTGCTGGATGGCCTCCTGGGGTCGGCCGGCCTGGAGCTCGCGGTCGCCGCGCACGAGGGCTTCCTCCCCGGAGGGCTGGCAGCCCGGAAGGAGGAGCACGCCCGCCGAAGCCACGGCGAGGGCCATTCCATGCAACTTGTTGCGCATCGGTCGGGGGGTAACAGCGGGCGTGGGCAAGGTCAAGGAGGGGGGCGGGAAGGAGGCAAGATCGTGGGCTCAGGCAAGGATCACCACCAGGCGTTGGTGGGGTTCGGAGCCGCACTCCAGAAAGGATCCGTGTCCGGTCGCGTGGGGAACTTGTAGGCTTCGACGTGCATGTCGCCGAAGAGCACGTTGGCGAGGCTCTTGCCCTTGTAGTTGTGCCAAAGGCTCTTGTTTTCGGTCCAACCCCGGTTCGGGTGCCAGATCCAGTCGCCCTGGATGATCTTGTTCACGGGCGAGAGCGCGATCTCGGCGGTCTTCATCGAGGTGGCGTTGTAGGCAGGCGCGCCGGGGTTCACGTCGCCCGTGACGCGCTTGGTCCGGGCGAAGTCGGCGGCCCATTCCATCAGGTAACTGTTGCCGAACTGGACGTAACAGTTGGTGGTGCGGACGCCACGGACGCGATCGGAGAAGATGTCCCCCTTGTCCGAGGGACAACGGAAGATCTCGGGGGACCCTTGGTACTTGAAGAGGGGACGGTTGGTCATGGCAACGAAGACGTCGTAGCGGCCGTCCTTTCCGCCGGAGGAGGCCCAGTCCCGACAGCGTGGCAGGAAATCCTGATTGTCGTCGGCGTACATCATGAACGCGAAGCCGATCTGCTTCTGGTTGGAGATGCATTTGATGCCCATCGCCTTCGATTTCGCGCGGCCCAGCGCGGGCAGCAGCATGCCCGCGAGGATGGCGATGATGGCAATGACCACGAGCAGTTCGATCAGCGTGAAGGCGTGTCGCGACGGTTGAAGCCTCGGCAGCGCACTCAGTTCATGATCCGGGGGTACCATGTCGCAGCGTGGGCTCGATCTGCGGCGGGGATCAAGTCCCTGATTCATGGGGATGCCCCCCACGCGGCGCCTCCTCATCCCGCCGGGTGGGGGCACCCGGCCTTCAACCGCGCCTGTGGAAACTGGGCTCTGGCAACTTGGTGCTCCCGTTGAAGGCCGGCGTGGAATGATTGGAGACTGCGCAGACTGGCCAACCAAGAACCTGGATTCTGGGGGGCTGGAATCGCGCTTCTCGCGGGTCGGGTTTGGTACCAAGCTGCGCCGGACGCGTGGCCATCACCGCTCCCAGCCTGTTGTTGTTGATCCCTGCCTACAATGAGGAAGGACGGATCGCGCCCGTGCTGCAAGCGTACGCGGAGCATTTCATCCGGCATTATCCTGGGAAGTTCCAGTTGGTGGTGGTCCTGAATGGGTGCCGGGACAACACGATCGGCGTGGTCCGTGCGGCGGAGCAGCGGTACCTGTGCATCTCGCACCTGAACTTTCCCGCGCCGATCGGGAAGGGTGGGGCGTTGATCGAAGGGCTGAAGCTGGCGCCTCTGGCCGATCTCATCGGGTACGTGGATGCGGACGGTGCGACCCCGCCATCGGCATTCCTGGAGCTGGTGGAAGCCTGTCGGAATGGAGTTGCGGACTGTGTGATTGCCTCCCGGTGGGTGGAGGGATCGCAGATCAATGTGGCGCAGACGACGGATCGGCGGCGGGCGAGCCGGTTGTTCCACGCGTTCGTGGAGGGATTCTTCTGGATGGGAATCCAGGACACGCAATGCGGTGCGAAGGTGATGCGGCGTGCGGCGGTGGAAGGAGTGCAGCGGCAACTTCGGTTGGCGGACCTGGCCTTCGACGTGAACCTGCTGTATTCGCTGCGGCGTGCGGGGTTCAGCATCCGGGAGATGCCGACGGTGTGGACGGATCAGAGCGGTTCGAAGGTGGCGTTCAACTTCCGGACCTCACTCAACATGCTGCTGTCGCTGGTCCGGCTGCGGTTGTTGTATTCGCCGATCTATCCGTGGCTGCACCCGTTGCGGCCGTTGGAGGCATGGATCTATCGGAGTCTGAATGCGCCTCCCCCGTTGACGCAGGAGCAGGCGCAGGTGGTGGAGCCACCGCCCCTCAACCGGCCTTCGGAGTTGCCGTAGCTGTTTTCCGCAACGCGATCACACGGTCCCACGCGGCACCCGAAGCGAGGATTTCCAGGCCCTTGTCCCAACCGTCGACGATCGTTCGCGCAGCCCCGGCGACGAAGAGCGCGGCTCCCGCGTTGAGGAGGACTGCATCGCGGCGTGGGCCGGTGTCGCGACCACGCAGGATTCCTTCGATGAGGGCCGCGTTGGCGTGGCGATCGCCGCCGGCGAGGTCGGCCAGCGTGGCGGGTTGGATTGGGAAATCAGCGGGGGACCAGGTCGAGGTGCTGAATCCGCGGTCCTGGTAGAACTCGGAGACGGTGTTGTCGCCGAGGGTCGAGAGTTCGTCGAGGAAGGCCCCGCCGGGGACGCTGCCGGAGGCGACCATCGCGCGACGGACGCCGAGATGTTGGAGGGTGCGTGCGAGGGGATCGGTGAGTTCGGGGCGGGCCACCCCCATCAACTGGGCGGTGGGCCGGGCCGGGTTGAGGAGGGGGCCGAGGAAATTGAAGAGGGTGCGCTGGCCGCGTTCGGCGCAGAGACGGCGGGCCGGGCCGATGTTGCGGAACGCCGGATGGAAACGGGGCGCGAAAAGGAAGGCTAAGCTGTGCTCGGCGAGGCTTTTCGCGGCGGCTTCGGGTGACAGTTCCACGGGGATCCCAAGGGCTTCCAGCACGTCGGCCGATCCGGACTGCGAGGTGACGGCGCGGTTGCCGTGCTTGGCGACGGTTACGCCCGCAGCGGCGCAAACGAGTGCGACGGTGGTCGAGATGTTGAAGGTGTTGAGCCGGTCGCCGCCGGTTCCACAGACATCAAGGATCTCGCCGTGGAGGATGGAGGAAGGCAGGGGAAGTCCAATCGCGCGGCCGCGGAGTTCGGCGGCGAATCCGGCGATTTCCGCGGGGCTCTCTCCTTTGGTGGCGAGGGCGGTCAGGAAGGCGGCCTTGGCCTCGACCGACTCGGTCTCGCCGGCGAGCGAAGCGACGACCTCGGCGATATCAACGGGGTCGAGGTCCTGTCCTGCGGACAGACGATCCATGAAGCGCTGGAGCATGGGCAGGAGGATGGGGTGTTGGCGTGGGAGGGATCCAGCCTTGGGTTTCCGGGGTGTGGGGAGGGGCTTTGGGGCAAGGCGATGTGGACCTCGTCGCCTCGGCCCGGAACGGAGAGGCGTCCTCAGGGTTCGACGCTGACGGGCATCCCGACCCAGACCATCTGGCGGAGGTAATCGGCGTTCCAGTTGGCGAGGCGGAAGCAGCCGTGGCTTTCGGTGCGTCCGACCTGTTCGGGAACAGGTGTGCCGTGGATCCCATAGCCGGGGCGGCTGAGACCGATCCAAGCGATGCCGACGGGGTTGTTGGGGCCGGGTGGGATGAGGAGCTTGCGCTTGAGCGCACGGCCTTCGGCGGATTCGGGGAATACGGCGGGATCGAAGGTGTAGTTCGGATCGCGTACCGCGACGGCGACGTGGAGGTCGCCGACGGGGCGCTTGGCGGCGACGCGACCGATGCTGCAAGGGAAGTGGCAGAGGAGGCGTCCCCGTTCGTCGAAGGCGCGCAGGTAGCGGCCCGCGAGGCTGACGCGGACGCGGGCGGCGCGTCTTGGGGACGGCCACTGGGGATTGGGAACGATGACTTCGGTGCCCGGCGCGACGCGGGACCAGTCGATGGCGGGGTTGAGGTTACGGATCAGGTTGGGGTGGGAGCGGGCGCGTTCGGCGACGAGTTCGAGGAGGGATTCGTGGTCAAGGACGCCGAGTTGGGACTTGGCCAGCCAGGTGGGTGGAATGGTGTGGATGCGGGCGATGTCCTCGGCGGTGAGGGTGGTCCGGGTAAGGGGCGGTTGGGTGATCTGGAGTTCGCGGAGGGTGTCGCGATCGAGGCGGCCGGTGGCTTCGATGCCCTGCTTCATCTGGAACGCGCGGAGGGCAGCGGCGGTCTGTGCTCCGCTGACACCGTCGATGGATCCGCCGTTGATGGCATGGTTGTAGAGGGCGATCTGGGTTTCGAGGGCGTTGGTCGGGGAGCGAGGAACCCATGTTCCCGGAGCGGGCGGCTGGGAAACGGGGGTGGAAGCCACGCGGGGCGTGGGAGCGGCGAGGACTTGCGTGGAGATCTGCACACCGCGGGGTTGGGGCGGCGGACCTTCCCAACGCAGCGTCTGGGTGGAGACCTGAACCGGCACGGAGGGAACGACGGGAGCCATCGTTGGTTGTGTGGCGGGTGTCGGCGGCAAGGGCGGGAGGACGGACTGGAGGGACGGTCTTCCCTGGTTTTGCCCGATGTTTCGGTTGGGTGGGGGAGGGCTGGGCCATAACCACCAGACCAGAAGCAGGATTCCCACGCCCGCTGCTGTCACGCCGAGCAGGATCGTCCCCCAAGGACGTTTCGATCCCTTGCCTCCCGGGAGGGAATACTTGCGACGACGATTGGCCACGGCGGGGGGAACGTTAGCGTGAACCGCAGGGACGGATCCATCCCGGGTTCCGGGGCGTCTTCAGACGTCGATGACGGGGCCGTTGCCGTCGGGCGGTCCGGAACGCCGGTTGCGTCCGGTGCGGGGCTTGGACTCCGTGGACGTGCGGGTCTTGGTGGGACCGGAGCCGAACATGCGGTTCAGGAGGGAGCTGACGACGCCCACGACCAGACCGCCAAACAGGGCGGGCCAGAATCCGTGGACATCGAAGCCATCGACCCAACGACCGGCCAGCCAGAGGAAGAGCGCGTTGATGAACCCGATCACGAAAACGATGCCGAACCCGAAGGTGATCAGGACGAAGGGCAGCGACAGGATGAAGAGGATCGGCCGGACGAAGGCGTTGAGGAGGCCGAGGATGAGGGCCGCGACGGCGAGGGATTGGAAGCGGTCGTACCCGACCCCGGGAACGAGGTGGGCGGCGACCAGCACCGAGGCGGTGGTGGCCACCCACTGGAGGAGGAATCGGGTGAGGCCGGAAGGCCCCGGGTTTGGGGTGTTGTCGGAGGCCACGGTTCAGCCGGGTTTCTGGAGGAGCTTGGCGCGTTGGCGGGTGAGCCAGTCGATTTGGGAGGGAAACAGGAACTGCTGCTGGACCTGGTCGATGTGGCGGCGGCCGCGATCGAGGTCGGACTGCCCGATGGCACATTCGAGCTGGCCCATGTGCCAGTAGGTCCGTTCCATGGGATTGAGGGCGTCGGGATTGATGCCATCGAGGGCGGCGCGCGACTCGGTGAAGCGGCTGTTCTGGGCGAGGGCGAGGGCGTGGTTGATGCGGGCGATGCGGGAATTGGGAGACCGGGTCACGACATCCACGGTGAGGCGGACCGCCTCGGCAGGTTTCTGGCGGGCGGTGAGGAGGGCGGCGGCGTAGTTGTTGGCGGCGACGGGGTTGTTCGAGGAGAGGAGATAGGCCTTTTCACAGGCCACGAGCAGTTGGTCGGCGTCCCGGGTGGTGTGGGCGACCTGGGCCATGTGCTGCCAGAATTCCTGCTTTCCACCGAGGGCGGATTCGAGGCGCTTGAGGAGCGCCTGGGCGATTTCGTTGTAGCCCAGTGTCTGGAGGGCGGTGCCGCATTCGTAGGTGAGGCGGGTCTCGGTGGGGGGATCCGCGAGCATTTGGCGGAAGAGGTCCTCGGCTCGTGCCCGGTTGTCCATGCCGTGTTCAGCGACGCCTTCGAGGTAGAAGGTGTAGCCGCCGAGAAGTCGTGCGACGCGCGGGTTGTTGCGCATCTCGACGGCGACGGCGCGCAGGTCATCCCAGCGCTGGGCGCTGGCGAGCATCCGGCCGATCAGGATCCACAATTGGGCGGCGCCCGGGAAGGTGGGCATCTGTTGCCGGGCGAAGTCGACAGCAAGGTCATGGATCCTGAGTTGGTTCCACGCGGCGAGCATGATCTCCGCCTCGGTAACGGTCTGGGGAGGGATGGCGTAGGCACGCGCCTTTTCCACGGCGAGGGCGTGTTGGCCGAGGTATTCGAGGAGCAGCCATTGGCGGACGTGGTCCTGAAGGCGGTCACCGCGGAGGCCGGCGAGTTCGGCGAAGGTGGAGTTGAATCCGCTGAGGTCGAGACGCTGGGACTGGACCAGCAACAGGAGTCGGAGCGCAAGGACCTGGTTGGCGGATTCTCGCGAGGCCTCGGTCAACTGCTGGAGGCTGCGGCTGAGTTCAGCGGGGGGACCCCAGACCGAGGCCCACGCGGCATGGCGAAGGCGCAGTTCGGGATCCTGGGAGAGTTCGGCGGCGTGTGCCTCCCAGAGTTGGGCAAACTCGGTGGTGCGGGCGGTTTCGAAGTAGGCGAGGGCGAGGGCAGCGGCGGTGGTCGGCGTCGAGGCGAGATTGGTCTGCCCCACGATCTGGATGGTGAGTTCGTGGAGTTCGGCCTTCCGGTAGAACTGCGCGGCGAGGTCGAGGTCGGCGGCATTGGTCTGGGTGAGGGTGAGGAGCCAGAGCGATTGTCCGATGCCAATGCTGCTCCATCGACGCTCGACGCGGTCCTGGGTGGCCAGCAACTGGATGAAGCCGCGGACGGCTTCGATGCTGCCGGGATTGTTGGCGATGGCGGAGGTCCACGCCTGAAGGGATTCAGTGACCTTTCCAGCCTCCTGCTCCTTGCGTGCCGTGCGCATCAGGGAGCGGGTCTGGAGCAGGTCCAAGCCGCTGACCTTGGCGACGGGGGTGATCCCCTTGGCCGTCGTGATCCAGATCTTCGGGAGCATCAGGGCGAGGGCGAAGGCGGCGAGCACCAAGCCTCCGAAGACCCACCGGAACTTGGTGTCCTCGCGGAGGATCCCGAGGATGCTGGTTTCGCGTCGACGCGAAGCGGCGAGCAAGAAGCCCAGGCTGCGGCGCTTTCGGGAACGGCGGCGGATAGTTTCTTCACCCATGGCGGAAGGCCTCAAACAGACTCTTTCCCCCGCCATGCCCGCAAGTCCCGTTTTGGCTGTTGCCTGCCTGAAGGGGGCTTCCTTTCCAGAGTGAAGGCCGGGTGTCCTCACCCGGCGGCTTTGAAGGATGCGCCGCGTGAGGGCACGCGGCCTTCAGGGGAGTTGCCGGATACCAGTTCGCAGATGCCGATTCGCTGCAGACAACTGGGAACTGGCATCTGGGAACTGGGATCTCTCCCTGCGCCGCGTGAGGGCACGCGGCCTTCAGGGGAGTTGCCGGCTGCCGCGCTACTTGATGCCGGCGAGGCGTTCCTTCCAGAGCTTGTAGAGTTCGACGGTGGCCCGGACGTCACGCAGGCAATACTCTGCGATGTCCCGGTGGCGGCCCTCGGCCATGAGGTCGTTGATGTCGCGTCCGGTGACGCCCTCGGCCTTGGGCGAGGGGATGCCGAACGCGCGGCAGTAGAAGTCGAGGTTGAAGCGGCGTGCGGCACCCTCCCGACCGGAGACGTTGTAGAAGGTGAACTGTTCGGCGAGGTCGCAGTGGGGTTCGGTCTGGAAGCGGTATCCCAGCCAATCCTTGCGCGAGATGGGGACGTTGAGGAGGGCAGAACGGAGGTAGAGGAAGGGGATGTCGAAGCCGCGGCCGTTGAACGTGACGATCTCGTCGTACCGGCGGGCGATGTCCCAGAAGGCGGTCAGCATCTCCTGTTCATCGACCTGTGGGGCGAACTCGACCCCGCCCGATCCGCCGCCCTCGTCCTCGAAGTCATCCGACTGGAAGAGCACCTGACCGCGGCCGGTGTCGGCATTTACCATGGCGATGCATACGACCTGCGCCGTGAACGGCCACAGGCTGAACTGTTGCTGGATTTCCGCCCGCTTGAGCGCCTTCGCGGTGTCGTCCGTTTGCTTTTCGGCGTCCCGGAAGAGGTATTCGAGCTGGGCTTCATCGAAGCTTTCCAGTCCGAGTGCGGAGGTCTCGATGTCGAAGACAAGTCTGGCCATGTGCTTGGGGCCGGATCGTAGCGGGGGAAAACGCCGGGCGAAAGGGTGATGGCGGAGAATTCAGGGCGGGGGGATGGGACCTATGGGACCCATGGGACCCATGGGACATAGGGGGGGGCAGCCCAAGGTGGAAGCGCCGCGTGGGGGCAAGCGGCCTTCAGATGGGAAGAGGTGCAGGCTGGGTGACCTCACACGGCGGAGATGATGCAGGGTTCCCAGTGGCCAGATGGCAGGTTCAGGACAACTGGGAACTGGCATCTGGCGACTGGGATCTCCCCCAGCGCCGCGTGGGGGCACGCGGCCTTCAGGGGCTCCTTACTCGACGCGTGCGCGGTAGAAGCGGGTTTCGGCGGTGAGGTCGGGATCGGTGAGTTGGAGGGAGGCTCCGGTAGCGGTGGCCTGGGCGCGGGTCTGCCAGAGCGTGGCGGTGGGATCCGGGGCGGATTCGAGAAGGTAGCGTCGGCCATTGACGGTGGAGAGGGTGACGGTGAGGCCGTTGGCGTCCGTCGTGGTGCTGGCAATGCGGAGGGCGGAGGTGACAACGACCGCGATGGGTGCAGAGGTGACGGAAAGGCCGTTGGCGGTGGCGATGGCGCGGTAGGCGCCGGCCTTGGCGGGGGTGAGTTGGGTGAGGCTCAGGGTGTTTCCGGTGGCGCTTGGAATCAGGGTGCCTTCGAAGGACCAAGCCAGCGTGGGCACCGCCCCAGGGGCCGTGGCCGTGGCGGAGAGGATCGTGCTTTCGCCTTCGTGGGCGGTGACGTTCGGGGACAGGGCCGTGAAGGTCGGAGGCTGGGCTCCCGGGTTGACGGTCAGGAGGACCTTGGCGCTGAAAAGCGTTCCGCCGGAGTTCTGGATCCGGACCTGGTAGTTTCCGGCATCGGAGAGCTTCGCCGCGGCGATCGTGTACGACGGGCCGGTGGCGTTGGCGATCTCGAGGTCGTCGTGGAGCCAACGATAGGTCAGGGTCCCGCCAGTAGCGGCAACTGAAAAGGTTACCGGATCACCTTCGTTGACGGTGGCGGGCTGGGGTTGGGCGGAAATGGAAGGGGCAGGATCGACGATGGTAAACGTGACGGTGGTGGTATAGGAATTGCCGGTGGCGTTGTTGTTCTGCCATCCCGTCACGCGGGCGGCAAAGACGCCGGACTGGGTGGGAGTACCCCCGATGTTGCCCCCGGTCCTGCTGGTGACAGTCACTCCCGGAGGAAGGCCCGTGGCGGAGTAGGATTTGGCTGCACCGTGGGAGTCGCTGGTGATTCCGGCGCGGTAAGGGGCCAGGGGAACGCCATTCGTTCCGCGAACCGTGTTGGGGCTCGTCAGACCGGTCGCCCCCGAGAGCGCATGAGCCCCGCCGGCGATGGCGGTGGCGGCGCTTGCCCAGCGGAGGAGGATGAAGACCGGTTGGAGGAGTCCGGTGACGGCGGGTTCGATGGTGCGGACGAGCGGGGCGAACTGGAGGAAGAGAGCCACCAGGAGGGAACTCACGGAGCGGCCCCGGAGTGCGAGGTTCCAGAGTTGCTGAAGCGGTTGGGCGAGGAACGACGGAGACGGCATGGGCAGGGTGGAGTTGTTCATGGGCGGGAAATCATTTTCGTTTTGGGAGGCAGGCGGGTTCAGTCGCGAAATCGTGAGGTTGGTTTCGTGTTCTTTGCTAAGACATGATGGATCCAGGACGCCGCCTGAGGGCAGGCGGCCTTCATCGGCCGCACGCATCCTGCCAGCAGGCGTCAGTTGCAACCGCACCCACCGCCGCCCACGCCCCGGCCTCCCATGGCGGCTTCCCGGGAGAACCAGACGTGCTCGGACAGCGCGAGCCCGATCGGATCGCGGTCGGGCCGCATGATCGGGTCGCTGAGGGTGCCGCGTTGCCACGGCTTCACCGTCTGACATCCGGTGGAGAGCACGGACAGTGCCACGAGGGCGAAGAGGCCGATCCGGGTGGATTTGGAGGTGTTCATGGGGCGGGGTGGTCCGTTGCCGGACCGGGGGATTACTTCTTGAGGAGTTGGTCGAGTTCAGCGGCGTACTTGGCGCGGGCCTTGTCACCCTCGAACCCCTCGTGCATGGCGTGGACCTTGCCCGCCGCGGACACGATGAAGGAGGCGGGGATGCCCTGGATGCCGAGCTGTTCGGCGAGCTTGCCCTTCGGATCGCGGACGACGGTGAAGGGAATGGGGTTCTTGCGGAGGTAGGCGTCCATGTCCGATTTCGCTTCATCAAGGCTGATGGCGACGAAGACGACGCCCTTGGGGCCGTACTCCTTGTGGAGGTCGATGAAGGTGGGCAGGGCCTTCTTGCAGGGGCCACACCAGGAGGCCCAGAAGTCGACGACGATCACCTTGCCGGCGAGGTCGGGGAGGGTGCCTTCGAGGTTGGCCTTGGTGAGGTCGGGGAACGCTTCCCCGGTCTTGGGCGTCCCCGCGAACGCGGTCCAGACGGTGGCGATGGCGATGGCAACAAGCGTGCTAAACTGTCTTCGAGACGTGTTCATGGAATCGTGCGGAGGTGATGGGACCCTGAGGAGTCAGGATGCAACCCTCGACGCCGGGGGTGGCGGCGAGGAGTCTTCGGCCCTCCTCGGGGCCGAGGATGCAAAGGGTGGTGCTCAACATTCCAGCCTGCGTGCAACTGGGTGCGAGGACGCTGGCCGTAAGCACGCCGTTGTCAACCGGACGACCGGTGCGCGGGTCCAGGATGTGGCCAAACCGGCGGCCCTCCCTGCTGAATCCCCGGATGTAATCGCCCGACGTGGCGACGGCTCCGTCGCGGATGATCACGTGGGTCCATGCCTGTCCGGGGTGGTGCGGATCCTCGAGACCGATCTTCCAGGCAGGCCGGCCATCGGATGGGAGGCCGAGGACGCGGATGTCCGCGCCATAGTCCACCAGGGCAGAGGGCACGCCGAGGGAGGCGAGGAGGCGGATGGTCTGGTCGACGGCGTACTCCTTGCCGACGCCGCCGAGGTCGATGGCCATGCCGGGGCGCGGGAGCCGGATCCGGCCGGGGGCGAGCTGGACGTGTGTCCATCCCACCTTCTGTCGTGCGGATTCAATCTCGGCATCGGAGGGAATGCGGGCGGACTTCCAGTCCCACAGTTGGACGAGCGGAAGGGCGGAGGGATCGAGGGCGCCGCGGGTGAGGAAGACAAGTTGGGAGCAGAGGGCGAACAGCTGGGTTGCTTCGGGATCGATGGCGAATCCGGGTCCGCCGGCACCGGCATTGATCTGCGAGATCCAGCTTCCCGGCAGGAACCGGCTGTACCGGGCCTCGAAAGTGGCGATCCAATGCAGGACCGCCTGTCGTACCTGTACCGGGGAGGCTCCGGCGAAGGACACCCGGCAACGGGTGCCCATGGCCTGGAACAGGAGTTCGGAGGTGCCGGCGTGGGCGGTCAGGGTTGCGGAGGCCTCGATGCGCGCTAGCACTTCCGCCACCGGGGCAGCCCGGAGCTCCGCCAGGGACGCGGGCGGGGCGACGGTTGGCAGGGGGGTGGACATCGCGTCGGGAGGGAAGCAGTTCAGAACCGGCCGTTCAGGCCGATGGTGAAGATGTGGGCGTCGGGATACATGTCGCTGCGGGTGAATCCATCAAGGCCTTCCATCTCGTAACGCTTGTAGCCGAGCATCAGGGAGAGGTGTTCGTGGAGTTCGACCATCACGGTGACGCCGAAGGTGAAGGTCTGGAGTTCGCTCAAACGGTAATCGGCCGAGTAGTATTCCGGATAGCCTGGCACCGAGATGATCTGGTGATTGGCCGGGTCGGCTTCGGCGAGCAGGAAGCCGTCCTCGCCTTCGGCTCCCACGAAGTTGTTGGCGAGGTCGAAGGCCACGCGGCTCCCGGCGAAGCTGGGGTCGCTGTTGATGCGGGTGGTGTAGAAGTCGGCTGCGGTCTGGTAGTGGTACCGGAAGAGCGGGGACACGGTGAGGCGCTTCCAGAGACGCTGGTTCCAGGTGAGTTGCGCGGTGTGGGCGAACACGCCCCAGTCGTCGTGGTGGAACCGGTAGTTCGCATCGATCGACCCCTGGACCGCAGGAAACATGTGGGTGATGCCGGCGTATGCGACCTGCTTGAACTTGTGGTTGGGACGCCGTTCCTGGTCGTTCGTGACATCCGGGCGGGTGTCGAAGTCGGTGCCGTCGTAGGGACCGTAGGGGGGCAGGTCGAGCGAAACGTTGATGCCCTTGTAAGGATCGGTCAGGTAACCGTCGGCATAGCCGAACGTTACGTTGAAGGTGGCCACGGTGCGCGGGCCTAGGACCTGGTTGACGCCGATGAGGAAATCCCAGGTGCCCTTGTAGAAGGAGTAGTTCCAACCGTTTCGGGAGACGTCGTCGAAGTTGCGGCCCACGCCCAAGATGAGCGTGGTGTTGCGTTGGTTGAAGTCGATGGCCTCGGTGAGCGAGAGGCCGAGGGACTTGTAATCGCTCTCCTCGCTGTACGCGATCTGCGGCGTGGTCGTGGTGCGGCCGGCGCGGATGGAGGTCTCGAGGAACCCGGCGTTGCGGGCGTCCTCGATCTTGACGGATTCGTACGGGCCGCCGGGAAGGCCGGGACCCCCGGTCGGGGTGGCTCCGGAAAGGGCGTCGTGGGTGTATGACCCGCGGGCGGTGACCTTTTGGTGCAGTTCGTACTCGAACCACACGCTGTGGGTCTGGACGTTCATCCGGTCGCCGTCCTCGCGGTAATCCTCATACCGGTACTCGGCGCGGTTCTCGGCCTGGGACCGGCGGAACGGGAACAGGACGAGAACCGACGCCAGGGCGAAGGCGAACAGGGAGGAGGGTCGGCGGGATTTTCCCGAGGCATCGGCCGTGCGGTTCTGGAGCTTCATGAGGCTTGCGAGGACGGGGTGAATGACGGCCGAAGGTGCTACCGGTTACCGTAGGGGTTATTTCTTGGGGTCCTGGTTGGCGACCAGGTCCGTTTCGGAAGGGGTGGAGTTCACGCCGTCCTTGGGAACGGGGAGCTTGGAGATCCACAGCACGGCGTTGAGCAACACCTTGCGCTGGTTGGGGTCCGACCAGTTCTGGTGGGTGTGGCCACCGGTGAACCCGAAGCCGCGTCCGCCATCGGGACGTTCGCAGACCCACATCATGGTCTCGGTACGGCCCGAGTCGGCGACGATGTGGTCATACGGTCCCTTCGGATAGACATAAGGACCGCGGCGGACCTTGTCGTCGGGGGTGGCGGTGAGGATGGGGGTGACGCCCTGTCCGCCCGGAACCCAGCGCATGTTGAAGTACCACTCGTCGTGGGTGGCGAAGGGCTTCACGCCGCGGGTGACCGGATGCTTGGGGAACTCCTTGAACTCGGGTTTCCACATCGGGTTCACGCTGAACATGTGCTCGTAGTACCCGCCCACCCAGCGCTGCATCGCCGCCCCGGGGTCGCCCTTGGGAACCTCGACGCCGTAATGGGCGAAGCCGAGGCCGACGCCGCGCCGTGCCAGTTCGTCGAACAGTTGGGTGCGGTTGCCCTGCAATGCCGGATGTCCGCCTCCACCGTCGGCATAGATCACCACTGCATCAATGCCGTCGAAGGCGGAGGCATCGTCGACGCGCTTGTCGCCTTCGAGTCGGGTGGGCCAGCCGTTGGAAGCGACCTGGACGGTGATGCCGGGCACCTGTTCCAGGCACTTCTGGAAGAGCAACATGCCGGCGCGGAACTCATGCATGCCCGGTGGGTGCGAGGGGCGGCCGGCGATCAGGAGCACCTTCTTGGGTGCGGCAGGCTTCGTGGAGGCGCAACCGGTGGCGGCCAGAACAGCCACGACCACGGCAAGCAGAGGCTTGAGGAGGGACTTCATGCGCCGAGTGTCGCGGGAAGCCCCGCCTCCGGGCAAGCACCGGGGGGTTGTTACGGTGGCGAGGGGTGCAGCGCCCAATGGGCACCGATGCGCACGCTGTCCGAAATCGCCCGCGTGATCGTGTCCTTGGCCGCCCGTACCGCCGATGGCAGCGAATGCCCTCGGGCAAGATGTGCCACGATGGCTGCCGAGTAGGTGCAACCCGTGCCATGGGTGGAAACCCCATGAACGAACGGGGCCGACAGGATGAGCTCGCGCGTGCCATCCCAGAAGATGTCCACGGCCTTGGCCGAGTTCTTCAGGTGTCCGCCCTTGACGAGGAACGCGCATCGGTGGCGACAATGCAATTCCCGTGCCGCGGCCCGCAGATCGGCCACGGAATGCAGGGGTGAACCCAGCAGGTGCGCGGCTTCGTCGAGATTCGGCGTCGCAATCGTCGCCAATGGCAGCAATTCATCGCGGATCGCGGCCACGGCGTCCGGGCGCAGCAGCACGCTGCCGCTGGTGGCGATCATCACCGGATCAACGACGAGAGGCGGTTGGTGGGGAGTGGTCCACCACCGGACCACTTCCCGGACCAGTTCGACGCTCCAGAGCATCCCGGACTTGGCCGCGGCTGGGCGGAGTTCGGCGAACACCGCGGAGAGTTGGGCGCGGAGGAATTCCGGCGAAACGGGTTCGACGGCGGAGACGCCGGCAGGGTTCTGGGCGGTGAGGCAGGTGATGGCCGTGGTGCCGTGGGTGCGGAGCGACTGGAAGACCTTGAGGTCGGCCTGGAGGCCCGCTCCGCCCCCGGAGTCGGACCCGGCAATGGTGAGTGCGACCGGCCACGAGGCGTGGCGACGATTGCGGGAGCAGTGTGTGTTCATGCCTGCGTCATCAATCGCCGCGAGGCGTGGGGCAGCAAGTTTGAAGGTTGAAGTTTCAAGTTTGAAGTTCCGAAGCAGCCGAAGTAACGAGACTGCGGTCGGAAGCTTTCCGGTTTCCAGCATGTTGTAGGCCGGGTGTCCTCACCCGGCGGTGGAGGGGATGAAGTTTCAAGCCGTCGAAGGAAGCTGGAAGCTCATTGTCTTGGCCTTCGCCGGGTGGGGGCGCCCGGCCTTCAAACTTGAAACTGAAAACTTCCAACTCTCCCGTTTCAGGGCTTGCCTCGGGCAAGGGGACGTTTTCAGATTCTGCCAATTGCCGGGCGCGACACACATCGCACGGCAGGTTGACCTCGCATGACCAGTAAAGAGGAGCCGATCCAACTGATTGGCACGGTAACGCAGGTGCTCCCGGGGACGATGTTCCGTGTGGAGTTGCCGAACGGCCACAGCGTTCTTGCCCACATCTCCGGGAAGATGCGGAAGAACTTCATCCGGATTTCCGTCGGGGACCGGGTTCAGGTCGAGATGTCACCGTATGATCTTGGCAAGGCCCGGATCACGTTCCGGAGTTGACGCTGGGTTCCGCGGAATCTCCTCGATCTGGCGACGTGCTCATCGTGCTGGGAGTGGCTTTGGGATTGGCGCCGGGTGGGGGCACCCGGCCTTCACGGGATGGCGCCGCGTGGGGGCACGCGGCCTTCAAGGAATGGCGCCGGGTGAGGGCGGAGAGTTTCCAGTTTCCAGATGCCAGATTCCAGACAACTGGGAACTGGGAACTGGGAACTGGGATCTGGGATCTGGGATCTGGGATCTGGGAACTGGGATCTCCCCCTGCGCCGCGTGAGCGCACGCGGCGTTCAGGGGGATGAGGGCGTCACAACCCCATGGATCAGGCGTTTCGCCGTGTCAGAATCCGCCCGGGGCCGGTTTCAACACACCCAACAGCGTGAGGAAGTCCGCCGCCGAAACCACGCGTGTGTTGGAGGGCAGTTTCTGCAGCGTCTGGTGGATCGCTTCCAGTGGTCCGCCCTGCTTCCGGAAGGACCACGCGTGCACCTGGACCAGCGCAAACGCGTCCGGTGATGTGGAGGCATCGTTGCCGGATTCCCGGATGGCCCGCGCGACGCCATCGGGCAGCCAGTCGGGCCGCAGCGTGCCGTCGGGTCTTGTCTGTTCCCACAGCAGGTGACGGTAGGCCGCGACCGGCTTTCCATGGATCCAGCGGATGGCACCGCGGCGACGGTTATACGGCGCGTAATCCTTGTAGAGCGCGCCATCGATGCGGGGATCCGCGAGCAGCGCGGCGAGTTCGTCCGGGTTCCCGCCCGAGTTGAGGACCGACGTGACCCGGAGCCCGGCCCTTGCCAGTGCGTCGGCGGAACGCCGTGCGATCCGGGTGCGGTCCGGAGCCTCGTGGGGAAAGTAATATCCACCGCCGCTGGGACCGCCGATGAAGGTGTCCATCGGCGTGGCCGTGCGGTGCAGCCATGCGAAGGCGGCGGGGGCAAGGTCGGCCAGGCGCGGGGCCAATTCCCAGGTCACCGGGAACGTGCCCCGCCGGGGGCTCGACCAGAACCCGGGTTGCTCGGTGAATCCGCCGAGGAGCCATTGCACATTGTCGCCATCGGAGATGACGAAGCACACGATGCGCTGACCGGGCAGGGCCGGGGCGGGAGCGGGAGGTGTCGGAGCAGGTGGTGCGGGATCCTGCAGCCAGCGATGCGCGGAGAGGTTGAGGGCCCAGTCCGCGGGGATCACCCATCCGCCGCCCCGGGAGGTTTCACGGACGAAATCGTGTTCGTCGCGGCCCCAGCCGAGGACTTCCGTGTCGGGTCCAAGGGCGCGGACCAGTCCCGTGAGCGCTCCGGGTGTTTCGGGGAAATCCACCCATGCGTTGCGGGCCACGGCGAGGTCGCGAAGATGGAACGGTTTGGAAGCGGGTTGGTGGACCAATACCCCACGCGTGGCCTCGGCACCGAAGCGTTCCAGAAGGTTCGAGGCCGATTCCGCACGCAGGTCCGCGACCTCGGTCAGGCCGAGCGCGAGCGCCCGGTCCCGGAGGGTTGCATCAATGACGAGGGCCCGACGCGGTCCGGCCAGGCTGGTGGCGAGGTTGAGGGTGTGGTTGGTGACGTTGCAGGTGAGGAATCCGGTGAAGGCGGATCGATTGGAGGCGAGGAGTGCCCAGACGGATTCCACCGGGGTGAGCTCAAACCGGGGACCGATCCGCTCGAGGACACGCGCGTGCAGTCCACCGCTGCGGATCCAGACGGTGGGTTGGTCGCGGTTGAGGTGTCCCTGGGCCGACGCGAGCAGGGCCTGTTCGGCCGGCGCCGATCCGGGCGGTTGCGGGCCGAGCCAAAGCCGGGGAAGTGGCGATTGTGCGGCGACTGGAAGAAGGTTGGTGGCGGCTGCCAACAGGATGCCGAGCCGGACGCGGAATCGTCGGGCGAGTCGGATCAACGACGAGGCGTGCACGGTCACGGAGTGGCGGAGATCTTGCGGACCTTGATTTCCGTGAGGTTCGCAGTGCCCATTTCCACGAGGGCGCAGTTCTCGTAGAGGCGCGGTTCGAAGGGCTTCTCGCCTTCGGTCGGATTCACGGATCGCGCACGACCGATCTCGTCGACCGACAGGGCATCAAGGGCGACGGGATCGGTGCTGAAACGGAGTTGGTTGAGCGTGACGGCGTAGTGGAGGTAGGTGCGTTCCTCGCCGCGGTACTGGCAGATGAGGGCATCGGTCACGCCGAAGGCCACGCGGGGGTAGATGTCGTCGAGGGCGCAGATTTCCGGGAGGAATTCCGCGAGGCGGGCGCCGTCCTGTTCGAAGCGCATGGTGTTGTCGACGGCACCGAGGGACAGGCTGGCGATCTGGCCGTTCACCCCGAGGAGGCTGTGGCTGAGAAGCGGGGTCACCGGGATGATCTTGGTGACATCACGGGTGAGGAGTCGGCTGACAAAGGATTTCCGTCCGGCGTTGGCGCGGTCGCGCACCGGGAACTCGAGATCACCGATCAAGAGGCGGCCGATGGTGGCGTTGTCGTAGAAGCGGGATTCATCCCATCCGACTTCCTCCGTGGCTTCCCACCGGACGCCCAGCCGGGTGGCAAGATCAGGGTAACCCGCGAGGATCAGGTCCCGGGCACGCTTGTCCCAGATGACGATCTGGCGTGCGGGGTGGCCCGTGGAGATCAGGGATTCGATGAGCGCCTCCACGACCGCGGGTCGGGTGCCGCTGATCGCGCCCGGACTGGAGATCACGCGGAATCCCACGACGTCGTTGGTCTTGATGAAACGACGCCAGGCTGTCGCGGTGTTGTTGGTACCGCCCACGGCCTGGACCCCGAGCTCGACCATGCGTCGGATGACGGCGCGATCGGGAACAAAGCTGTGGGTGGCATCGGGGTGATGGACGTTGTGGACCACGCCTTCCTGCGGTTGGGGTTCGGCAGCCGCGGCGACAGGAAGGATCAGAACCAGGCCGAGGGCCAGCAACGTCCGGCAGGACCGGCTCAGGAACTTCAGGAATGGGGGCGCACCGCGCATGTACGGGCACCGTAGCCGATTCCGGTCTGGAAGGAAGCGGCAGGTGCGCCCGGGCGGAACCTTGGCCTTCAGGAACGGCTGGAGAGGTCGATGCGGATGGTGGCTTCCACTTCGGGAACGGGTGCTGTGCGGGAGGTTTCGGCCTCGGCCGCGGGAACGTTGAGGACGTGCTCGCGCCACCAGAGCCGGCGTCGGTCGGGAGTCCATGCATTGGCCTTGGGGCACTGCGCGAGACGTTCGAGGAAGGCGTTCATGCCGGCTGGGCGATCACCGGGAGCCTTGGCGAGGCAGTCGAGGATGAGCGACTCGAGTTCCGCGCTGATGGCGCCGGGTGCGCGACGGCCTGGCGGCACGGGGATGGAGTTGGCGTGCATCTCCCAGGCCATCTCGACCGAGCCCGCACTGAACACGGGCAGGCCCGTGACCAGCAGGTAGGCGACGGCGCCGAGCGCGTAGAGATCGCTGGCGGCATCGCCGTGGCCGGGCGTGCGGATCGTTTCGGGCGCCATGTACAGCGGGGTGCCTACGAATCGGGATCGCGCCTCGCCGGGAGCGAGGGCCTGTCGGTCGTGGGCGAGGTCCCGGACCAGGCCGAAGTCGAGGACCTTTACGGTGTCGGGCATCCCGCCGCGATCGCAGAGGAAGAGGTTGCCAGGTTTGATGTCGCGATGGATCAGGCCAGCCGCATGGGCTTCGGCAAGGGATCCCGCGGCCTGGCGCAGGATGTGGATGGCACGCTCCTCGGGGACGGCGCCATGACGGTCGGCAAGATCCTGGAGGGTGAGCCCTTCGAGGAGTTCCATGGCGTAGTAGAAGATGCCGTCGGCGGTGTGGCCGTAGTCGAAGACCTGGATCGTATTGGGGTGCGTGAGGCGGCAGGTGAGCTGCACTTCGTGTTCGAACTGCTCGATGATTTCGTCGTCCGCACGATCGGGCAGCAGGAGCTTCACGGCGGTTTCGCGACGCAACAGCGCGTGGCGGGCGCGATAGACCACGCCCATGGCCCCTTCGCCGATCTTTTCCAGCAGGGTGTACTGGCCGAGCTGGCGGGCCCGCAGCTGGGCTTCATCAAAACGCCGGCGCCAGGTGGATCCGATGTGGGAGGCCACGACACCGGCGATGGTGGCAAGAAGCACGAGGAGGACGAGGATCTGGAAGATGAGCCTCAGAACGCGGAGGGGTTGGTAGGCCTCGGCGGAATCGATCTTGGTGACGACGCCGAACTGGTGCTCGTCCAGCCAATGCCAGGCACCGACAACATCCACGCCACGATAGTCCCGCACAGGTTGCACGGTGACCCCGGAGCTGCCGCTGAGGGCATCGGAGACGAGCCGCATGAGCGGCGTGTTCGTGGAGAGGAGGGCCGTCATCGGGTGGCCCTTCAGCAGGTTTCCGCCGGGGTCGCGGAGGATGAGGTTGAGCGCGGAGGAGGCTCCCGGGCTGTTGGTGACAAGGCCCAATTGTTGGAGCTGCGCATCGAATCGGCTTTGCGAAAGGATCCGCCCATCGTGGTCGAAGGCGAAGGTCTCGCCGGAAGTGCCGGCGCGGGCGACCGACAGGACCCGTGTGAACTCAGCCTCGGGGCGGATCACCACCGCGAGGACTCCGGCGACATCACCTGCGGCGTTGCGGATGGGAGCGAGGACCTGCATGACCTGGAGGTCGCCGCGGGGCATTCCATTCGGCGAGGCCCCATTGCGACCACCGAACGATTCTCCTGGAGGTGGCCCCGGACGGAATGAGCTTCCAGGGTCTTCCGGGGTTGGTTGGCCCATGGGCCTCTCGCCGGGCGAGGGTTGTGTGGCGGGACCGGGACCGCGATCGCCTGGCCGGCGTTCACCGAAGCTTCCAGGCCCCCGACCGATGCGACGGGCGGGCTTGAATGGAGTCACCAGCGCGGGCTTCCCGTTGGTAAGCACCCGGTGGAAGAGTTCGAGGTGATCTGCGGGGACCGTCATTCCGGGGCGCGCACGCATGCGTCCCGAGGCGGCCAGGACACGGCCATTGGTGCCAACGAGCACGGCAGCCTGATATCCGGCGAGGGCAAGGCGCTCGTCGAGCGAGCGGGCGAACGCTGCATGGGTGGAGTCGGCCCTGCCGAAACCGCCCCCACCCGGGCCATTTCCCGGGCCGGGACCAAGACCGTTCCCGCCATTCGTCCGGTTGGTGGATTGGGCAATGATGCTGTTGGCCGGGTCGCGGATGGCCGGGTCGTTGGCCAGCAAGGTGGTTGTCCGCATCTGGCCCTGGATCCAGAGGTCGAGCGCGGTGACATTGGCCTCGATGGCTGTCTTGAGTTCGCCCAGCAGGCGATCCTCGATGGTGCGCTGGACCGCGCGCTGGCTCCACCAGCCGACGCCGAGGATCACCGCGGCGGCGATGGTCGAGGTGATGAGCAGCGATCGATGGCGGAGCAGCGTGCGACGAGTCCACGTTGTACCGGGAGTTGTGCTCTGGAGAAACCTGCTCACCGGTGCAACAGACCATCCCCGGCATTCGGCGGCTACACGCATTCCGGAGGGATGGAGCGGACGTGTCGGGCGCACGGTTGCAATTCGGTCGGTGAGTGGCGACGGTGGGCAAGGCAATGGACGCACTCGAACCAACGTTGCGGGGCGAAATCGTGGGCGCCGGCGGGTCGGGATCGTACCGACAGCTGATGCTGCCGGAGATCCGCGCCACCGCCGAGCAGTTGGTGCGGCGGATTGATGAGCGGTTTCCAGGGGCTGGCCTGGCTGGCGTGTGCCGCGACATCGTCCGGCAATGCGATGAGACAGAGGTTTCGATCCGGACGTTGTGCCGGCCGAACTACTGGCTGCGCGGCGCGGTGGTGGGATGCGTCTTGATCCTCATTGCGCTCGTGGTTGGGATCGTGCTGGGCGTGGCCCCGCGTCCGGAGAAGCCCGCGTTGGGTGAGTTCCTGCAAGGCCTGGAAGCCGGGGTGAACGACGCCGTGTTCATCGGGATCGCCATCTGGTTCCTGACTCGCATGGAGGCAGGGTGGAAGCGTCGGCGCGCGATGCGCGCGTTGCACGCATTGAGGTCGCTGGCCCACGTGGTGGACATGCACCAGTTGACGAAGGACCCCGAACGCGTGACCGGCCGCAGCCGGCAGTTGACCCAGAGTTCGCCGAAGCGGCAGATGACCCCGTTTGAATTGCTGCGGTACCTGGATTACTGCAGCGAGATGCTGTCGTTGATCTCGAAGTTGGCCGCCTTGCACGTCCAGCATTTCGATGATGCAGCAACGTTGACCGCGGTGCGCGACATCGAGGACCTGACGCTCAGCCTCTCCCAGAAGATCTGGCAGAAGATCATGATCCTGGATCGCATGCTGAATCCGGGCGATTGAGCGACTGAGCCCGGCAGGATTCCATCCTTGGCGGGTGATGTCTGAAACGGAATGCTGGAGGACAAGATTATGCCCCTGAAAGTGAACATCCGGTTGCTGAAGGAGGAGTCGACCCATCTGGTCGGGACGCTCCCTGTGGAAGAAGCAGCCGAGGGCCATGTGGATGAGTTGGTGCGCTTCCTGGGACCGGTGCGGTACGACATCGAGGTGGACCGACAGGGACAGGAGCTGCGGGTCCTTGGAAGGTTGGATGCGGACCTGGAATGTGACTGTGGACGTTGCCTGAAGACCTTCCGTCAAGGCCTCGAAGTTCCGGCCTTTGCGCTGCTCCTCCCGCTCGAAGGAGAGGACGCGGTTTCGTTGGACGGTGATTTTGCCGACTTGACGCCTTATTTGCGGGAGGACACCTTGCTCGCCCTGCCAACGAATCCGTTGTGCACTCTGGACTGTCGCGGGCTCGCAGCGAAAGCATCAGCCCGCGATTCGCGTCTTGAGAAGGAGGGTGGATCAGGCCAGGGGCCGGTCCGCAATCCTTGGGAAGCACTGGATCAGTTGAAATTGTAACCAATAGAATTTATGGGCGTTCCAAAACGCAAACCTTCGCGTAGCCGTCAACGTATGCGGCGCGCCTACAACTCCGTCCTCAAGCTGCCGCAGCTGTCCTCCTGCCCGCAGTGTGCGGCGCCGTACGTGACGCATCGGGTTTGCCCGGCCTGCGGTTACTACAACGGTCGCCAGGTCATTGCCGTCAACACGCTCGCCTGATCCGCTTTACAGCGCGCCGCCGTCCCTCCGTGGATGCGGCGCGCTTTCCTTTATGCGCCTGGTAGTGGACGTCATGGGCGGCGACCACGGCCCGGAAGAATTGCTCCAGGGCGTGAAGCTTGGCCTCGCGGCCGAGCCGGGCATCACCAAGGTTTACGTGGTCGGTCCGCCGGCCACGCTGGAACCATTGCTCGAACGCCTCCAGCTGGGGGGCAATGCCCGGGTCGAGTTGCGCCCCGCATCCGAGGTCATCACCATGGACGATGACCCGGCGGTGGCCCTTCGCCGCAAGAAGGATTCCTCCGTGCTCCGAACCCTCGAGTTGGTGCGCGAGGGAGAGGCTGACGCGGCCATCTCCTCCGGCAACACCGGCGGATTGTACGCGGGCGCCTGCATCCGCCTGGGCCGGCTTCCGGGCGTCGTGCGGCCCACGATCGCCTGCATCCTCCCGTCCTTCCACGGAGCGTGGGTGTTGGTGGACGGCGGGGCCAATCCCGAGTGCACACCGGAACACCTGATGCAGTTCGGGGTCATGGGTTCGGCCTATGCCAAGTCCATGTTGGGCCTCCCGACACCCCGGATCGGCGTCCTCAGCAACGGATCCGAGGATGCCAAGGGCACCGATCTCACCCGGGCTGCCGTGCGTCTCCTGAAGGCAACCTCGCTCAATTGCCGGGGGTATTGCGAAGGGTACGACCTGTTCATGGACGGGATCGACGTCTGTGTCTGCGATGGCTTCGTCGGGAACATCGTCCTGAAATCCGCGGAGAGTCTGGGCAAGGCGGTTCGCGGGATGCTGAAGGAAGAGCTCACCGCCAGTCCGATCCGCAAGCTTGGCGCGCTCATGTCCAAAGGCGGTTTGAAGCGGATCGCCGAGCGCATGAACCCGGAGTCCTATGGCGGCGCGCCGATCCTTGGACTCAAGGGATGGGTCTTCAAGATTCATGGATCCGCCCGACGCACGTCGTTGCTGCATGCGATGCGGCAGGCGGGACGCTGTGTGGAACTCCGGCTGAATGACACGTTGATCGCGGACCTCGCCGCCGCCGCTGCCGCCACGGCAGCCTGCGATCCTCCTCCACCCTCCCGAACTTCGAACGCCGTCCAATGACGCACCCCAGAACCAGCCGGCCTCATCTCCGAACCGTCTCCATCACCGGTGTGGGTTCCTACGTTCCCGAACGTATCCTGAGCAATGCCGACCTGGAGAAACTGGTGGAGACCTCGGATGAATGGATCACGTCCCGGACTGGCATCAAGGAACGGAGGATCGCCGCGGAGGATGAGGCGACCTCGGACATGGCAACCGCTGCCGCACGCAAGGCGTTGGAACGGGCTGGTGTCTCACCGGCTGAGTTGGACCTGATCATTGTTGCGACCATCACCCCGGACATGCCGTTTCCCAGCACGGCGTGCCTCGTCCAGCACCGGCTCGGGGCGACACGCGCCGCCGCCTTCGACATCGAAGCCGCCTGCAGTGGCTTTGTTTACGCGCTGGATATCGGGTCGCATTTCGTGGCGTCCCACACCTACAACACCGTGCTGGTGATCGGAGCCGAGAAGATGTCCTCGGTCGTCGATTGGAAGGACCGCAACACCTGCGTTCTCTTCGGGGACGGTGCGGGTGCAGCGGTTTTGCAAAACCGGCCGGCGGCGCATGGTTTGTTGACCACCTGTCTGGGATCGGATGGAGCCAAGGCCGGACTCCTGGAGGTGCGTGGAGGGGGCAGCGCCTGCCCCGCCACGGCGAAATCCGTTTCCGAGGGCATGCATTTCCTTCGGATGGACGGCAAGGAGACCTTCAAGAACGCGGTGAACGCGATGGTTACCGCCGCGACGGAGGCGTTGGAAAGGTGCGGCCTCAACATCACGCAGATCCGCTGCATCATTCCCCATCAGGCCAACCAGCGGATCCTCTCCGCGGTTGCCGAACGACTGGGGGCGGGACCCGACCAGGTCTTCTCGAACGTGGATCGCTACGGCAACACGAGCGCGGCGAGCGTGGCGATTGCGCTGGATGAAGCGGTCGGCGCAGGGCGCATCAACCGTGGCGATCTGGTCCTGTTGGTTGTTTTCGGGGCTGGCTTGACCTGGGGAGCTGCGGTCATCGAGTGGTGAGTTTCGATCCCGGATGGCCGGATTGGGGTGGCGCGGGAATTGAGGGGGGGTGCGACACGGAATGGGCCTGGGACTGTGCCACGTGTGTCATGATGTCGTTGGGTGTCACACTGGGTGGCACGAGATCGGGAGGGTGGAAGAACCGTGGAATCTTCCAGTTAAATATTTAAGTAACTTGTTTGTAGATGGTTAGGATTCATTTTCGGAGTTGAATGAGATCCGGCACCCCTCATGCAGGGAGGAGTGCAGACGAAGGCGACAGGCTTATGGCAAAGGTACTTGGAATTGATTTGGGGACGACCAACTCCTGCATGGCGGTGATGGAAGGTGGTGAGCCGCTGGTCTTGGAGAACTCCGAGGGCAAACGCACGACGCCCTCGGTGGTCGCATTCACGAAGAGCGGCGAGCGTGTGGTGGGCGAGGCTGCGAAGCGTCAGGCCGTGACCAATCCGCGGAACACCGTCTACTCCATCAAGCGCTTCATGGGACGGAAGTTCGATGAGGTTCAGGAAGAGGTGAAACGTGTGCCGTACAAGGTGGTCAAGGCCCCGAACGGCGACGCGTGGGTCGAGGTGGAAGTGGAGGGCAAGCCCAAGCAGTTCAGCCCGCCCGAGGTCTCGGCCATGATCCTCGCCAAGCTGAAGGCGGACGCTGAAGTCCGACTCGGCGAGACGATCACCCAGGCCGTCATCACGGTTCCTGCCTATTTCAACGATTCGCAGCGGCAAGCCACCAAGGATGCCGGCCGTATCGCCGGCCTCGAGGTGCTGCGTATCATCAACGAACCCACGGCGGCCTCACTGGCCTACGGCCTCGACAAGAAGAAGGACGAGAAGATCGCCGTTTATGACCTGGGCGGCGGCACCTTCGACATCTCGGTCCTTGAAATCGGTGACGGTGTCTTCGAGGTGAAGGCCACGAATGGTGACACGCATCTGGGCGGCGACGACTGGGACAACGCCCTGATGGATTGGATGCTTGAGGAGTTCCGTCGCGAATCCGGCATCGATCTCCGCAAGCAGCCGGACGCCCTCCAACGGATCAAGGAGGAGGCGGAGAAGGCCAAGATCGCCCTCAGTTCCTCGCAGCAGTACGACATCAATCTTCCGTTCATCACGGCTGACGCCACTGGGCCGAAGCACATCCAAACGAAGCTGACCCGGGCGAAGATGGAGCAGCTGTGCGATCGCTTGTTCGAGCGCACGATCACTCCCACGAAGGCGTGCCTGAAGGACGCTGGGCTGACGGCGGACAAGGTGGACGAGTTGGTGTTGGTCGGCGGCATGACGCGCATGCCGCGGGTAGTGGAAACAGCCCGTTCGCTGGTCAACAAGGCCCCGCATCAGGGTGTGAACCCCGACGAGGTGGTCGCCATTGGCGCCGGTATCCAGGGCGGGGTGTTGCGGGGCGAGGTCAAGGACGTTCTGTTGCTTGATGTCACCCCGCTGTCGCTCGGCATCGAGACGCTGGGCGGCGTCTTCACGAAGCTGATCGAGCGCAACACGACGATCCCGACCCGCAAGTCGGAAATCTTTTCCACTGCCAGCGACAATCAGCCGGGCGTGGACGTTCACGTGCTCCAGGGTGAGCGCCAGTTCACCCGCGACAACAAGTCCCTCGGGCGTTTTGAGCTTCGCGACATTCCGCCTGCCCCGCGGGGTGTGCCCCAGATCGAGGTGACGTTCGACATCGATGCCAACGGCATCCTGAACGTCAGCGCCAAGGACCTCGGCACGGGCAAGAGCCAGAAGATCGTCATCACCGCTTCTTCCGGCCTCTCCAAGGATGAGGTCGAGCGCATGCGGCGCGATGCCGAGGCGCACGCCGATGAAGACAAGGCGCAGCGTGAGGAAGTCGAGCTGCGCAACGAGGCGGACAACGTTGCCTACCGTGCGGAGAAGTTCGCCAAGGACAACGGCGAGAAGCTCGGTGGGTCAAAGTCCGGCATCGAGGACGCAGCGAAGGCTGTGCGGGATGCACTCAAGGGCAGCGACAGCGCTGTGATCCGCTCGTCGATCGACCAGCTCAACGACGTCATGCAAAAGGCCGGTGAGGCGATGTATGCGAAGTCGGGGCCGGCCGGTGCGGAAGCCGCGGGACAAGAGCCTGGGGCGGAAGCCGGAACGGGGGGCGGATCGGCGAAGGCCGGAGCCGCCGGTGAAGGCCCGATCATCGATGCCGAGGTTGTGGACGAGAAGAAGAAGTAAACCAGTTTTCGGACTCGGCATCCCGCCGTTCGGTGGGATGCCGGAACCGGCTTTTCCCGTTTGCTGGTGCGGCGGGAGTTGTTTCCAGAGGTAAACGCAACGCAAAGAAACACGTTAACAGTCATATGGGACTCAATGTGAAACCGCTCGGCGACCGTGTGCTTGTCGAGCCCGTCGAGGAGAAGGAAGTCAAGAAGGGCGGCATCATCATTCCTGATTCCGCCAAGGAAAAGCCGACCGAGGGCGTGATCCGCGCTCTGGGAACCGGCAAAAAGGACGATGATGGCAAGGTGCAGCCCTTCGAAGTGAAGGTCGGCGACCGCGTCCTCATCTCCAAGTACGGTGGCACCGAGATCAAGGTCGATGGCAAGGAGTACAAGCTCCTGAACGCCGACGACATCCTCGCGATCATTGCCTGATTCGATTTTTCAACATCCACGTTCAACTGCTGACTAGACATGGCTGCCAAGCAATTGCTGTTTGATGAGGTTGCCCGCCAGGAACTCCTGCGCGGCGTCGAAATCCTCGCGAAGGCCGTCAAGGCCACCCTCGGTCCCAAGGGCCGAAACGTTGTCATCGACAAGAAGTTCGGATCCCCGACGGTCACCAAGGACGGTGTTTCCGTTGCCAAGGAGATCGAGCTGCCGAACCCCTACCAGAACATGGGCGCCCAGATGGTGCGCGAGGTCGCTTCGAAGACCTCCGACATCGCGGGTGACGGCACCACGACGGCGACCGTGCTCGCCGAGGCCATCTACCGTGAGGGCCTGAAGCACGTCACCGCTGGCGCGAACCCCGTTTCGCTCCAACGCGGCATCCAGAAGGCTGTCGACGCCGCTGTGGAACAGCTCGCCAAGATCGCCAAGAAGGTGAAGGACAAGGAAGAGATCAAGCAGGTCGCTACCGTGTCCGCGAACTGGGACACCACGATCGGCGAGATCATCGCCGATGCGATGGACAAGGTCGGCAAGGACGGCACGATCACGGTCGAGGAGGCCAAGTCGATCGAGACCACGCTCGACGTCGTCGAGGGCATGCAGTTCGACAAGGGCTATCTCTCCCCGTACTTCGTGACCAACACGGAGACGATGGAAGCCAAGCTCGATGACGGCTACATCCTGATCTACGAGAAGAAGGTCTCGAACCTGAAGGACCTCCTCCCGGTCCTCGAGAAGGTCGCCAAGACCGGCAAGCCCCTGTTGATCATCTCCGAGGAAGTCGAAGGCGAAGCCCTCGCGACGCTCGTGGTCAACAAGCTCCGCGGCACCATCAACGTCTGTGCTGTCAAGGCGCCGGGCTTCGGTGACCGCCGGAAGGCCATGCTCGAAGACATCGCCATCCTCACCGGTGGCAAGTGCATTACCGAGGACCTCGGCATCAAGCTCGAGAGCCTCGAGCTGTCCGACCTCGGCCGTGCGAAGAGCATCGTCGTCGAGAAGGAGAACACCACGATCGTCGAGGGCGCCGGAAAGAACTCCGAGATCCAGGGCCGCGTGAACCAGATCCGTCGCCAGATCGAAGAGACGACTTCCGATTACGACCGCGAGAAGCTCCAGGAGCGCCTCGCCAAGCTCGCCGGTGGCGTTGCCGTCATCCATGTCGGCGCTGCGACCGAGACCGAGATGAAGGAAAAGAAGGCCCGCGTTGAGGACGCCCTCCATGCGACCCGTGCGGCCGTCGAGGAAGGCATCGTCGCCGGCGGCGGTGTTGCCCTCATCCGCACGCTCGGTGCGATCGAAGCCCTCAAGCTCGAGATCCACGACGAGCAGACCGGTGTCGACATCGTCCGTCGCGCCGTCGAGGCCCCGCTCCGCGAGCTCGCGTCCAACGCGGGTGTCGAGGGCAGTCTCATCGTCCAGGAGGTCAAGCGCCGCAAGGGCAACGACGGTTACAACGTCGCCACCGGCAACTACGAGGACCTCGTCAAGGCCGGCGTCGTCGACCCAAAGAAGGTCACGCGTTCCGCCCTGCAGAACGCTGCCTCCATCGCTGGCCTGATGCTGACCACCGAGGCTCTCATCACCGAGATCCCCGAGAAGAAGGAAAAGCCGGCCGGTGATCCTCACCACGGCGGCGGCGGAATGGACTACTGAGTCCACTCCCTGAACTGCACGGGCTCGTCCCGTGACCGTTTCCTGGCGCAGCTCCTCACGGGGCTGCGCCTTTTGTTTATGCAGGCCTCTTCGGCTGACGTCTGCCTCTGGAGTGGTTGGATCTTGAGGCCTTGGATGGTTGGTCAACCGGTGGGGCGTACCTGAGGAATGACACGCGGTGAACTGGGGCGGAGTCAGCCGCAAGAGGCTGGCTGGAGAGCCCACCCATGACCGGCGCGGACCGGGGGGCCGGTCCGCGCCGGTGGCTGGCGTTTAGTGGGTATCGGCAAACGGGCCCTGGGGGCAGGGAACCGAGCCGCGCCAGCCTTTGCCGGGGCCTCAGGGGTGGAAGGAGGTCCCGCGGCCTTCCTAGTCTGACGGATTGCTTTGGCAAAAGTCTGTCAGGCAAGTCCCGACTCTTGAATCGGGGCTGCCGTACAGAAGGGGGGCTGTGTGGGTCTGCGACTACGACCTTGGTGGGGCCAAGGCGGCTGCGTTGACGTCGGGCGGGAATGATCCGTAGGTTTGCGCAGGATGAATGTGTTGCTCGATTCACTTGTGGAACTGATCCGAAGGACCTCTGCCGAGATCCCGGATGACGTCCAGCGCGCGATCATGACGTCGCTGGAGAACGAGAAGAAGGGGACGATCGCCGAGAGCGCCCTCAAGATCATCGAGCGCAACATCGAGTTGGCGAAGCGTAAGTCCCAACCCATCTGCCAGGACACCGGGAGCATCCTGTTCTACGTCGATTGTCCCGTGGGCTTCGACCAGATCACCTTCACCGAGACGTGTCGCGAGGCTGTCAAACTGGCGACCAAGAAGGGCTACCTGCGCCAGAACTCCGTCGATTCGATCACGGGCGAGAACGATGGAACCAACCTCGGCCCCGGATCCCCGACGATCCACTTCCACCAGCACCGTTCCGACAACCTGGAAGTGCGCCTGATGCTGAAGGGCGGCGGATGCGAGAACGTCGGCGCGCAGTATTCGCTTCCCGCGGAGAAGCTGAAGGCCAATCGCGATCTTGATGGTTGCCGCAAGGTGATCCTCGATGCGGTCCTGCAGGCGCAGGGCAAGGGCTGTGGGCCTGGTATTCTCGGTGTGTGCATCGGTGGCGATCGTGCCGTCGGGTACGAATTCTCGAAGCTCCAGTTCCTGCGCTTCCTCGACGACCGGAACACAGACCCGAGGTTGGACGCGTTGGAGCAGGACATCCTGAAGACGGCCAACGAACTCGGCATCGGCCCCATGGGCTTCGGTGGCAAGACCACCCTCCTGGGCGTCAAGATCGGCGTCGCCAACCGCCTGCCGGCCTCCTTCTTTGTCAGCGTCAGCTACATGTGCTGGGCCTTCCGACGCCAGGGTGTCGAACTGGATCCCGCAATGGCGATCGCCCGCTGGCTCTACTGAAACCCCTCCCATCAGGACGAACTGCCATGAAAGTGCTCCAGGCTCCCTTTACCGAGGAAATGATGCGGTCCCTCCGCGTCGGCGATGAAGTCGCCATCAACGGCGTCGTGTTCACCGGTCGCGATGCCGTCCACAAGTACCTCCACGAAGGCGGTGCGCTGCCCGAGGGGGTGAACCTGCGCGACGGCATCATCTATCACTGCGGACCGGTTGTGATGCAGGAGCCCGATGGTGGATGGAAGGTGACCGCGGCCGGGCCGACCACCTCGATCCGCGAGGAGCCCTACCAGGGCCAGATCATCCGTGATTTCGGGGTGCGTGGTGTCATTGGGAAGGGGGGCATGGGCGAGCGCACGTTGGACGCCTGCGGAAAGCACGGCTGTGTCTACCTGCACGCCATCGGCGGTGCCGCGCAGGTGCTCGCCGAGTGCGTGAAGCGTGTCCGGAATGTCTACCTGAAGGACGAATTCGGCTCGCCGGAAGCCATCTGGGAGCTGGAGGTGGAGAACTTCCCCGCGGTGGTCACGATGGACTCCCACGGGGGCAGCCTGCATCGGGACGTCCTGCGCACGAGTCAGGAAGCCCTCGCTTCTCGCGTTTGAGCTGGCTGCTGTGGTGACCGGGGTGGTTTCGGGATCCACCCCGAAGCCCCGCATGGAACGGGGTGGCGACGTCCTCGTCGCCGTTTGAACGACTTTTCCGGGGCGATGTGGACGTCGCCGCCCCGAAGCCTTTCCCAAAGGGGGGCAGTGTCGAGATGCGATCCCACGTCGGGGGCAACGAAGATGATTCTCCGATTCAGGAAAGTCCGATAGGCTTCGCTGCCTTAGGTCATGGCTGAATCCCTCATTGCGGCGCGCGAGATCGTCCTGAAGCACAACACCCGGGTCCTGTTGGACCGCGCCTCGCTGGCGCTCTGCACCGGCGACCGTGTGGGGTTGGTGGGGCGGAATGGCTCCGGGAAATCCACCTTCCTGAAGATCCTGTTCGGGACGGTTCCGGCGGATTCCGGGGAGATCGTGAAGGCCCGGGATCTCGTCATCGGTTACCTCCCGCAGGAGTTCACCCTCGATCCTGCACTCACCGTGGGCGAGAACGTGCGTCTGGGGGCGCAGCACGTGCTGAAGCTGATCGAGGAATTTGAAAACCTCCCGGGGCACACCTCGCGGCACGACTTTCTCGAGGACCAGATCAACCACTTCGACGGCTGGAACCTGGATCACCGGATCAAGTCGGCGATCAGTGAACTGGGATGCCCGCCGGCAGACGCCGCGGTGACGAACCTTTCCGGCGGCGAGAAACGTCGCGTGGCGCTGGCGCGGGCGATCGTTGCCCAGCCGGACCTCCTGATCCTCGATGAGCCCACCAACCATCTCGACACCGAGAGCATCGGATGGCTGACCGGATACCTGGGGACGTACCCGGGCGCGATGTTGGTGGTGACCCACGATCGTCACTTCCTCGATGAGGTGGCGACCGGGATCGTCGAATTGCGCAATGGCGTCTTCGAGCGCTACGAGGGCGGCTACACCGATTACCTCCTGGCCCGTGCCGAGAAGCTCGCCACCGAGGAACTGGTCGAACACAAGCGCCAGATGTTCCTCCGGAAGGAGCTCGATTGGGTACGTCGTCGTCCGAAGGCCCAGACCAGCAAGTCGAAGGTGCGCGTCGACCGATTCTACGAGGTGCAGGAACAGGGTCCCCCGCCCGAGGAAGGCGAGATGGATCTGGTCGTGCCACCGCCGCCCCAATTGGGGAACCGCGTTGTGGAATTGGAAGACGTGGGTCTGCAATACGGCGGGCGCCGACTTTTTTCGGGAATCTCGCTCCAGTTCGCCGGTGGGACCCGCGTGGGCGTGACGGGTCGGAACGGACTCGGGAAGACCTCGCTGCTGCGCGTGATCCTGGGGGAGACGCCACCGACCGAGGGCGAGGTGCGCATCGGCGCGCTGACGAAGTTCAATTACGTCGACCAGAGCCGACTGCAGTTGCGTGAGGATCGCACGGCGCTGGAGGAGTTGAGCGACGGTTCGGAATGGGTCCAGTGGGGCGAGGAGAAGCTGTCGCTGCGCGGATACCTGCGTCGGTTCCTGTTCACGGACGACCGGCTGACGACGCCGGTGAAGCTGATGAGCGGCGGCGAGCGGAGCCGGCTGTTGCTGGCGCGGATCCTGAAGAAGGGCGGTAACTTCCTCGTGCTCGACGAGCCGACGAACGACCTTGACCTGCCGACCCTGCGGGTGCTGGAGGAAGCGCTGGTCTCGTTCCCGGGATGCGTCCTGGTGGTGAGCCACGACCGGTACTTCCTGAATCGCGTCTGCACGAACATCGTGGCCTTCGAGGGCGAGGGTCGGGTGGTCACGAGCGCCGGCAATTACGACTATTACGTCGAGAAGAAGCGTCGGGCGGCAGCCGAGGAGGCAACGTGGGTGGCGGCTCAGAAGGCAGCTGCAAAGGGTGCAGGAAAACCGGTGGCGAAGGCGGCCCCTGCGCCCGTTGCGGCGGCGCCAGTTTCTCCGACACCCAAGGCACGGAAGCTGAGCTTCAAGGAGCAGCGCGAACTCGACGGCATGGAGGCTGCGATCGAGGTGGCGGAAGGCAAGGTCACCGAGCTGGAGGGCCGGTTGGCCTCCCCGGACTTCCACAAGACAATCGGGGCCAAGGCCCCGCAGTTCATGGCCGAACTGGATGCGGCACGCGCCGAGGTAGCTCGCCTCTACACGCGCTGGGCGGAGCTTTCCTGAGCGCGGGATTGCCTGGGCTTCCCAATGGCTGGGGCACCCACTGCCGCAATGAGTGCCCCACGCGTAGACCGTCCGTCACTGGTCAGCGACCGAGCCGGTAGACCCGGATGGCATCGCTCGGGTCAACAATGACAACGCTCCCGGATTCGGTCGTCTCGATCGGCAGGTTGAGCTTCTGCCACGTTCCGTTGATCGGATCGGTGGTGCCCTGGAGGGCGTGCTTGGCCCCGTCCGCAGCCCATGAGAGCCGGAGCCGGCCGTCGGGCAGCAGTTGGATCTGTAGCTCAGGACCATTGGGAATCTGCTCGACGGTCACCGGGGACAGTTGCCCGCCGATGAGTTGGAAGCGCGAGGCCTTGAGCGTGCCGGCGACCGGCGGGTTGACGGAGGCTGTCATGTCGAAGCGGCCGCCGCGCATCGCGCCACCGGGTACGGCAGCGCCTTCGAGGGTGAAACGGCCGCCGGTCTGGACCTGAGCGAGAGTTGTTTGGGCGGCAGCGCTGAGCAGGATGAGGATCAGCGCCGGAGTGGAAGGACGGGATTTCATGACCTGAATCCTTTCTGGGATGAATAGTTCAGGGCAGGACCACCATCACGTTGAACGAATCGTTCACGTCGAAGTCTCCGAGTTCATCGAGAATGGAGGTGTTGATGATGAGCCAGCGCTTGCGTTCTGCATCCCATGCGATGGCAAGATCGTCGTACGTATAATAGCCCGTATAGGAGGTGTAGTTGATCCTCGGGGTGACGAACAGGATGGCGTTGGGGTTGTTGTTGCAGAGCGGGTGGTCGATGATCGTGATGTGATTGCCGCTACCAATGGGCAGGTTGGCTGAAGTGCAACGGTGGATGAACACGGTCGTCGGCGTGTTGAATCCAGCACCGGGAACACGGATGGCGCCGCCATCCAGGACCAGGGCGTTCCCGCCGCTCTCGGATTTCGCATAGATGGCGGTGCCGGAGGATTCGGCTCGGATGGCCTCGCCCGTGGTGCTGACCGCCTTGAGGCCTCGGGCCTTGCCGGTCCCGGTGGCGATCACCGCCGCGTTGTTGGTGAAGTCGCTCAGGGCGCGGAAGTCACCGGCGCTTCCCATGCCGCCGGTCGTGGCCACGATGCCGATGGAACCATTGCTGGTATTGTGGACCGAAAGCCCCGGGGCTCCGGAGAACGATCCCACCCAGGTGCTGCCCATGTGGTCATGATCACTTCGGGCAACGGTGTTCGCGTTGCCGGATCCGGCGTATTGCACCCGCAGTTCGTTGCCTTCCGTCAGCGCCAACCCGGGGCCTGCGGTATAGGTGGTGTCATTGTCGACGCCGTCGGAGAGCGAGGGGGGAAGGTTCTGGACTGCGGACCACGGAACACTGGCCACCGTTTCGGCAACGGCGGCGCGCCGGGCGAAATGGGCGTAGGGTGTGGCCGACAATTGGTGACGTGGCAGGAGTTCGGTGACGTCGCCGGTCTCACTGCCCGGCCGGACCCCGACGCCCAGCCATCGCTCCTGCCCGTTGAAGAGATCCGTGCCGAAGTCGACCTGTGTGGTGAAGGTGCCATCGGTGACCTGGACGTCATCGTTGAGCACGCCGCTGTAGATCGGCACCGAGTTGGTCGCGGAATCGTAGAGGACGAACACGAAGTCATAGGTGCCATTCGCCGGCTTGCCGCCGTCGTTGAGACGGCCCTGATAGGTGAAGCCGGTGCCCAAGGGAGCGGAATGCACCTGGAGGGCGGCGAGGAGCGTGGCGATGGCCAGGGTCGAACGGAGAGTACGTTGTGTCTTCATGGAGATCGGATCTGCGGCCCGGAGCCGCGGCGTTTCTTGTTCGCCGTGACCTTCCCATGAAGTGGACCCGGACCGGAATCAGACCTCAGTCCAACCCTCGCCATCACCCGCATCCGTCCTCGGTCGGAGGCGAGTCCCCCGATTTCACGAGGCCAATGGATTCCAGACCTTGCGGAACCCCAACCCCTCGAAATCCTGCACATTGACCGTGGCGAACGTGGTCACTCCCTGGGAGATCAAGGTGAGTGCCGTGCGCACGTCGTAAAGCCGGCGGAACGCGAACCCCTTCGCTCGGGCGTGCTTCCACAGGGCGTCATGCAGTGGCCGGCTTTCCACCTGGAATCCGATGAGCCGCCAACGTGGGTGGGTTCGATAGGTCTGGATGACCTCCACCGCCTCCTCCGCCGAAAGTGGATTCCTGAGGGCAGCCGGGTTGCGCAGGAGCTCGTCGGGGAGTTGGATCTGAGTTCGCGTCATGCCGACAGATTGCCAGCGCGGTTTGGTGCCGTCAGTGTGACGGCATGGTGGTGCCAGGCTCCGAATCAGCAAACCGGGGTCCTGTTGCACCCATTGGCCCCTTCGATGGGGACATCGGGACTAACGATTCGGTGGAATGGGCCCTCGTGCCTTAGCGTGTCTGCAATGAAGACGATGATTGATTCGCGGAAAGGTTCCCTTCCACGTCGGTTCTGGCTCGTGACAGGGACGGTGGGTATTGCGGGCTTGATGATGTTGGGTTGCAAGCCGGCACGACTCGCTACCACGGACACCGTTCCGCCGGGCGTCTACACGTTGGTGAGCGTCGACGGGAATCCCGTGCCAGCACAGGTGAAGCACGATGGACACACCATTGAGGTTCGGTCCGGTACGTTCACGTTCGATTCGGGCGCGTCGTGCCGTTCGCACACCGTGTTTGTTCGCGCTGGAGGACGGGAAGTAGTGCGGGATGTCGAGGCGACCTACACGCGATCGGGGAATCAGCTGAAGATGAAATGGAAGGGCGCTGGAACGACGGAAGGCACCATCGAAGGCTCCATCTTCACGCTGAACAATGAGGGAATGCGATTCGTGTACCGGCAATGAAGGATCGCGTGATTGCGGCAGCCTTGTGGTTCCTCCATATCAACGGAAGGAAACCGTTGGGCTTCCGGGTCATGCTGGTTCGATCGATGGCGATCTGCGGTTTGCTCCTCATGCATGCGGTGATTCCAGCAGAGGCGGCGGAGGGAGTGGTGCTGTTGCACGGACTCGCGCGGACGCCGCGCAGCATGGCACGGATCGAACGGGAACTGACGCAGGCCGGTTACGTCGTGGTGAATCTCGCCTATCCGTCGCGACAGGCTCCGATCGAGGCGTTGTCCGAAGGGGTTTTTGAAAGGATCCGTGACTCAGC
>Ga0172372_10001258_pt1 | contig 39402 bp, 36 predicted proteins | sample LakKiv5m_2_FD_114544 | JGI IMG/M metagenome (GOLD analysis project Ga0172372, IMG submission 114544) | Freshwater microbial communities from Kabuno Bay, South-Kivu, Congo - kab_092012_9.5m | ecosystem: Environmental > Aquatic > Freshwater > Lake | place: Democratic Republic of the Congo...
ATCAGCTTCGACACCATCACCACCCAAATGCTTATAGCTTTCATCTTGATTATGTTCAGGGTGATGGCACTGCTTATGACCGCACCAGTACTCTCGCGTAATGATGTGCCGATGATGGTGAAGATAGGTTTTGCTGGGGTGATGAGTTTTGCACTCTTCGCTGGAGTGATCAGTCACAGCCACGGACTAATCCCAACTAATCCATGGCTACTTAGCATAGTGATTGCTTTTGAGATATTAATCGGTGCACTCTTAGGTATGATTATTAGTCTTCTTTTCGATGGCATCGCTACTTTCGCGCAGGTAGCCGGCGTGCAGATGGGTGGCAGTGCTAGTAACGTTTTCGAGCCTTCACTCAACACCGGCGCAAATCCCGTGGCGCAGTTCTATCTCTACGCCTCACTCTCTATATTCCTGATACTTGGTGGTTTCTATAATGTCTTCGCCATACTTATGAAAAGTTTCGAGCTAGCGCCACTAGCTGATCTGAGTTTTAACTACGCAGCTTTCGCGCTTAATTATTTAGAGGTTTTTAGCTCTATCTTCATCACCGCACTTAAGCTACTAATGCCACTACTTGCTGTGATGACTGTTACAGATATTTTCGTGGCGCTAGTCGCTAAAGTGCTGCCCCAAGCCAATATTTACTTCCTAATCATGCCCAATAAGCTAATTCTGGGAATGATAATAATGAGCCTGACTATAGGAGGGCTAGCCTCGGGCATAGAGAACTATGTCAGCGAGGGACTCCTAGAGAATTTTAGTCAGCTCTTTAGCTGATGGCCCAAGAAGCAGATCAAGACCAAAAAACCGAAAGCGCCTCGCAGCATAAACTGCGCAAAAGCAGAGAAGCCGGGCAAGTGGCACGCTCGCAAGATCTCTCAGGCATGACGGGACTTATAGCTGCGGTGTTCGCGACAGCTGTATTCTTGCCGCATATATCACGCGAGATAAGCATACTCTTCGTGCAGCTAATGCAAGACGTCTCGCTTAATGAGATTAGTGTTAATGGTATTCAAGCAGTGTTTTTTCACACGGTTATAAGTTTCGCGCGCGCTGCACTACCTGTGCTTGCCATTACCTGGATCGCGACTTTTATTGCTACTACAGCGCAGGTCGGTATACAAGTATCCTTCAAACCACTAGAGCCTAACCTAGATAAAGTCAATCCCATCAATGGCTTCAAACGCTTATTCTCGCTGCGTTCTAGCATGGCAACAGTGATGGGGCTAGCTAAGATGATATTAGTTATATTAGTTGCTGGTTCAGTCTTATGGAATAATCGTGCTGTTTTTATCACCATGAATTATCAAGATCTGCCAGCAATCCTCAAAGAATCTGGGGCGATGATTTGGGAGATCAGTCTTAAAGCTGCGCTAACACTTATGGTGCTGGGACTTATCGACTATCTCTATCAGCGCTGGCAATACAACGAAGACCAGAAAATGACTAAGCAAGAAGTCAAGGACGAATACAAACAGCTAGAAGGTAATCCTTTTCTTAAAGGACAAATTAAATCAAGACAAAAAAGCTTTGCGCAGAAGCGCGGTCTGCGCGAATCGGTGCGAACGGCAGACGTAGTAGTCACTAACCCGTTTCATATAGCGGTCGCGATTAAATACGATCGCAGCAACGCCAAGACAGCACCAGTAGTAGTCGCCAAAGGCGCTCGCTTGCTGGCTGAGCGCATTAAAGAATTTGCAAGAGAAGCAAATATAGACATTATCCAAAACATACCGGTCGCGCGCGCACTATACAAAAACGTCGCTGTCGATAGAGAGATATCACCTGAGCTTTATATAGCTGTAGCTGAGGTGCTGGCGATAGTTTACGCCAAGAAGGGTAAGAAAGTATAGCAACCGTCATCCTGAGCGAAGCGAAGGATCCCCAAGCGCACTCAATCGATCGTTACGCCGCTTCGCGGCTAACGATGACAAACAATATCAACCATGTATTAAAGAATAAATCTCAGGCACAGTATTTAATTTAGCCCTACCACCAAGCCCAGCAAGCTCTATCACAAAAGCAGCACCAGCAAGCTCACCACCGACTTTAGTAATTAACTGCGCTGCAGCAGACGCCGTACCGCCTGTCGCCAGTAGATCATCACAAATAAGCACGCGTTTATTAGACTGATCTTTATGATAGGTAAAAGCATCTTTGTGAATTTCAAGAGCGTCAGTGCCGTACTCTAGAGTGTATTCGTGACGCTCAGTAGCTGCTGGCAGTTTGCCCGGTTTGCGCACTAGTATCAGACCAGCTCCGAGGCGCTCAGCTACGGCTGAACCGAATATAAACCCACGCGACTCAAGACCTGCAACGTAGCCGATATTAGAGTCTTTGAAACGCTCAGCAATAAGATCGATAGTGGCTCTAAGAGCCTCTGGCTTAGCAAGAAGGGTAGTAATATCTCTAAACAATATCCCCGGCTTAGGGAAATCAGGGATCTCTCTAATAGCGGCTTCAATAGTGGCTATTCTAGCGTCAGTCATAGTAGTCATAGACCCTTAGGATTCTAGCATTAACCCCAGCAGGATAATATGTAGTATTATAATCCCAGTGACTACTCAGCTAGCCCAGCCCGCTATAAGCCAAGCTACCAAAAAGCAGTTTTATGCTGAGCATATTTTTCATGAGCGGCATATGAATTCCTGCCCTATAGGCTGCGAAGGCTGTGCGGTATCTGCCAGTACCACCAACAAAGGCGCGCTTAGCTATCATCAATTAATTCAGATCTACAAAGAAGCACAAGACCTAGGTATCAGCCTGCGCATCACCAAAGTAGAAGGCTACGATCCAGTCTTCGTCAGCTATCCAGATGCGCCAGAGGCGAGTTTCGCCGATACAGTTAAAGCTGCTATAGACCATGGTCACCAAATCATCACTCCCATCTGCACCACCGGTAACTGGAAGTCCGAGCGCAGCCGCTGGCAGCTAGAAGAACTTGGCAAGCTTAGCCCTAAATATAGAAGCTTCACCTACCCATCAGGCACTAGCGGCGATGCCATCGCGCTATCGGTGCCGCGTGAGATACGTCCTTTTGCTAATGGCAAATACAACTACGAGCTGCATATAGAGAAGATACTTACTGATCTAGACCTCTTAAGTCGTGGCGGCCGCGTTGAGGCTCTCATCTACTACAACAGCCAAGTCGATGGCGATCTAGAGTTCGCGGAGCGCATCAAATCTGAACTCGAGTCTAAGCTGAGCACCAGCCTTAGCGCCGAGCAGCTATCAAATATAGATCTGGTGATTTCCAACTTTAATAGTAATACTCTGCCTGAGTCTTGCTATAGATATCCTAATAGTGTGCTGCTCTCAGATAGAGGCTTTGAGCTTATAGATCCGGTGACTATGAATTGGGCTGGGTAGTGCTACTACTAAGCACATCTCAACACCCTACCAGTGCTAAATACTTCATCATAAAAGCCTTTGGTTATTTCTCTCTTAAGCCCCTCTGGATGAGAAGCAATAAGCTCAATAGAAGGATAGATTTTAGCCAGCTTAGATTTAATGCGATTTGCATTCAAACCTTTAGTAGACTTTATAGGCAAATCTTTAGATACGATCAGGACATCTATGTCGCTTAATTCAGTAGCACTACCCTTTGCATAAGACCCATATAAAACAGCTTGCTCAATAGTAAAATATTGTTCAACATCAGTTATAAACTCATTTAATAATAGTTCTAACTCTTGATTATTAAGTTTTTTAAGCACTTAAACACCTCCCTTGTTTCAATATATAATTTCTTGCAATTCTCTATGTCAAACTCTTCTTCAAACATAGCCACATCATCTGGATAACGTGAATCTATAAAAGCGTCATCAAGCAAACCCAGAAGTTTAACCTGCTTCTCTTCCAAGCTTACCTTACAAACCTCAACAGCCAGCTTTTGCAAGCTGTGTATCTTAGGCGGATCACCTATTAACTCTGAACAAATACCTTTTAATATTTTTTCTACAGCTGCATGCAAAAGCGTTATGGTATTAAGAGACTCTCCACCATCTAGGCAAAGTTTCGCGCATTTCAAGTCTTTTTCGGCTACAGTTAGCCAGTTATCCGTAGACTTTTTCATCCAGTGAAATTATAACGCGTATAGCTGCATGATCTAAACCCCAAAATTCCGCTTCCGCCTAGCAAAATCCTCAAAAGCAAGCTTAATATCACTAAGTTCAAGCATTGATTTATCCACGAAAACTATCTCAGCGTAGGCAGCTTCTTCTAGCACTCTGCCTCTTAGGCTAGATGCGCCTTGCAAGATTATTAGATCTGGAGCTGAAGGCACCAAGGCTTCTACGAAGCTTTCATAATCAAGGTCTGGGGGTAGCGCTGCGATTTTGGATTCAAGTCTGCTGCGCGCTGGTTGAACAGCAGAATTGTCAATCAAGTTAACCACCAGGGTCGTACCCCGACATTCGACATTTTTAGATAACAATTTTGTCGAATGTCGGGGTACGACCCCATAAAAATCTAAAGTCTCCAAACCACACTGAGCAGCAAACTCAACGACAGCCGCTTCAAGACTAGAATCTAGGCTATCGACAACTATTGCAAGATGTTTGAGTTTGGTTTCGGTTTGCATAATTTACACCGTCATCGCGAGCCAGAAGGGTAATGACGACCCCTAATAACAAGAGCCAACAGCGGCGGACTAACAAAAGTAGTCAAGAACACCACCATCACAGCGATAGCATAAAGCTTATCATCTAGAACCCCTAGAGCCAGTCCAGTACTAGCGAATATCAGCCCTACTTCGCCGCGCGGTATCATGCCTAGCCCAATCATCAGACGCGACAGCGGCTGCTTAGAAGCAAAAGCCCAGCCACTTAGAACCTTACCCAATATAGCCACTAAACTAATAATCAAGCCAATCACCAAGACTTCAGAATAATTAAACACTGTTAAATTAACCTTCATACCTGTAACAATAAAAAACAAAGGAACCAAGAAACCACTCACGGGACGAATATAATCCTGAACACTAGTCTTAGAGCCTAATCCCTCAAAATGCATAGGATCTAGCAATAAACCAGCAGCAAAAGCACCAACTATAGGAGCAAGCCCCGCTAGACTAGCAAAATATGACATCAGTGCACAAAAAACTAAAGACGCTATCGGAACCAAGGTTGGAATTTTAAAAGTAGCCAGTCCCTTAAAACTATGATCTACAACCATGCGCCCAGCAGCAATAGAGCTTAAAAGAAAAAACAAAGCCTTAAAACTAATAAAAGCAATCGCAGCAAGGCTCAGCTCAGCGCCGCCAACTAGAGCTGAGACCACAGCTAGAATAATCAAACCGAGAATATCATCTATCACCGCTGCCCCAAGCACTATGCGCGCTTCAGCTAATTGCAGCACAGAGAGGTCTTTGAATACTCTTGCAGTAATGCCCACCGAAGTAGCAGTCAAAGTCGCGCCAATAAAGACCCTAGCTAGTTCACTAAGCTCAGGCATAACTAAGCCAGAAACATAATATCCGCCAGCAAAAGGCAAAAGCACACCAACAACAGCCACCAGGATGGACTCCCAGCCTAAAGCCTGCATTTCATCAAGGTTTGACTCAAGTCCAACCTCGAAAAGCAGAATAATTACACCGAGACTAGCAAGAAACTCAATAAACTTAAGCTCGTGCATAAAATCAAGCAGAGGAATACTAGCCAAAACAAGCCCCAAAAGCAGTTCAACTAAGACTTTAGGCTGCTTTAAGCTAGATGCAATAAAAGCAGCTAACTTAATAGCAATAAAAATTATTAGCAGAGCTAGTAATACATTTAACAACAATTCTATTTTAAGGTATTTTAATGATTAAATATCACTTTATAACGCTTATCTGATAGTATTTTTGATGTTGCTTGGAGCTATGTATGTACACGCATGCTAGCAGCGACACCGCTAGAAACAATCTATAAAACAAAGGAAAAAAAATGGCAAGAGCAAAATACGAAAGAAATAAACCGAACGTTAACGTAGGTACTATCGGTCACGTTGACCACGGTAAAACCACACTAACAGCAGCACTATGTTCTGTACTAGCAGCAGTTGGTCAATCAACAGCTAAGAAGTACGAAGATATCGATGCAGCTCCAGAAGAAAAAGCACGTGGTATCACTATTAACACCGCGCACGTAGAGTATGAGTCAGCGACTCGCCACTACGCGCACGTAGACTGTCCTGGTCACGCTGACTATGTTAAGAACATGATCACTGGTGCAGCGCAGATGGACGGCGCGATACTAGTAGTATCAGCAGCAGACGGTCCTATGCCACAGACTCGCGAGCACATTCTTCTTGCGCGTCAGGTAGGCGTTCCGCACATCGTTGTATTCATGAACAAATGCGACATGGTAGATGACGCTGAGTTACTTGAACTAGTTGAGATGGAAACTCGTGAGCTTCTATCTAAATATGAGTTCGATGGCGACAATATTACTTTCATCAAAGGTTCAGCGCTTAAAGCAGTTGAAGCAGCAATTGCAACTCCAACTCTTAAGAAAGGCGACAACGAGTGGGCAGACAAGATCTTTGATCTAGTTGATGCTGTTGACGCTAGCGTTCCTACTCCACAACGCGATATCGAGAAATCATTCTTGATGGCAGTTGAGGACGTATTCACTATTACTGGTCGCGGTACTGTTGCTACTGGTCGTGTTGAGCGCGGTCAAGCTAAAGTAGGCGATGAAGTTGAGATCGTAGGCTACACTGAAATACCTAAGAAGACAGTAGTTACTGGTTGTGAGATGTTCCGTAAGTCTCTAGATTCAGTACAAGCTGGCGACAACGCTGGAGTACTTCTTCGTGGTATTGAGAAGCACGAGATCGAGCGCGGTCAAGTTATCGCTAAGCCCGGTTCTATCAAGCCTCACACTAAATTCGTAGGTAGCGTTTACGTACTAACCAAAGAAGAAGGCGGACGTCACACTCCATTCTTCAAAGGTTACCGTCCACAGTTCTACATCAGAACTACAGACGTAACTGGTAACGTATATCTTCCTGATGGCGTCGAGATGGTTATGCCAGGCGACAACATCGAGATGACTGTTGAGCTAATAAGCCCAGTAGCTATTGAAGATGGTATGAGATTTGCAATTCGTGAAGGCGGCAGAACCGTCGGCGCGGGTGTTGTATCATCTATCGTTCAGTAGTACGTCATTGCAAGGAGCGCCTAAGCGCGACGAAGCAATCCCATTTTAAAACCCCGGCGCGAGTCGGGGTTTTATTTTTCTGGTGGTTTATCAGAGGCTTTGGACTGCAAGTAGCGCGGATTTTCTGCATGTGCCTCAAAATACAATGCCATTCTCAAATTTATATTCAGTTCAATAAAACGCAGCAAATTCTCTGATAATTCACGCAGCACAGAACGCGATTGATTTAACTGTGCCTTATTCATAGCATCATTAAGCTCCTCATATAGATCTCTAAGTTCGTCAATCACAGCATCTATATGCTTTCTATAAGACTTATCAGCAAGGCCGTAGAGAGCGCTTGCATGCATAACATCAGAAGCCTTAATATCACCCCATTCCATTACAGGATTATTCCAGTCAGCAAGCATAGTTCCAAGTGCAGTAAATCTACGCTTATAGCGCTGATCGTACTCAAGAGCTTTAATCTCAGAGGCTAGAGGCAAAGTAAAAACCATTGCTAGTTTATCCCTGAGTTCAGCGACACGATACCTATAACTAGATACCGCAGGTGTAGCTAAAGTATGATATTGCATTCTATATTGAATGTCTTTTAGTTGCTGAGCTATAGCAGCAGCTTCCTTGCTGTATTCTGCTAGGTGCAATAATCTTCGCCTAGAGGCCACCCGATCTTCAACAGAATAAAAAGGTGGCAGCCATCGTGCTCTTCTCACTAAGCGCGGGACTGCTCCTTCCGCAATCTGCAAGAGACCACAAAAACGACTATCTGTGGTAAGTTCTACAAAACTATCTGCCTCTGGCTTAGGCTTTAAAGCTCTAATGGCTTCAATTAACTTATTGGGCAATAGTGCTCTTATCTGCAAAGCTCAGATTATTATACACATTATAACTTTATTATAATAAAAGTGTAAAAAGGTGTAAAATAGTTGTCATAAGGGTATAATAGTTATATGGCTAAAACTATTAAAATCTCAGATGAAGCTTTCGAAATAGCCAAATCTCACGCTAAAATATCCAAAAGATCAGTACCCAAACAAATTGAATACTGGTCTAGCATTGGCAAAATAGCTGAGGAGAATCCAGATCTAAGCTATCGTTTCATTAGAGAAATAATGATATCAATGCAAGAACATGAGATGTCAGCAGTGTCTAAGTACCAATTCGGCAGCTGATTTTAGAATGGGGGCACCATGGAACTACTGCAAACAAACAGGTTTGCTAAAGCTGTTAAAAAACTACATAGAAACCAAAAAAACGACCTGATTAGGGTCTATAAGTTTAAAATGCAAAATCAGTTAACCTTACTTGCGTATCTATTAAGTCAAGAACAAATAACGCTTCTCGCGCTAGGTAGCCATGAGAATTTCTATCAAGACTTAAAGCAAAATCATTAAGAAATACAAAACAGACCAATTAAGCCTGCCACTAAGCTATAATAACAAGCTGTGGCTACAAAAACTCGTAAAAAATCACTCAATCGCATTCGTATCAAGCTTAGAAGCTATGATACTGCTAATCTCGACTTATCTGCTAAGCAGATCACCGAAGCAGCACAGCGCACTGGCGCTAGTCTAGCTGGTCCCATACCTCTACCAACTTCTATTCGCAGATACTGCGTACTAAGATCGCCGCACGTTGATAAGAAGTCACGCGAGCATTTCCAGATCGCAACTCACTCTAGACTTATAGATATACTGGACCCTACATCAGAGACTACTGATGCGCTTAAGGGTCTAGACCTGCCAGCAGGTGTAGATATTTCTATCAAAATCTAATTCGTCTTTTAGGGCGTAACGTCATTGCGAGCCCATGCAATGGGCGAAGCAATCCACTGGGTGGCAGCATGGGGATCCTTCGCTTCGCTCAGGATGACTGTTTGCATCACTCAGTGACCTACGCACCAACACACAGAACAAAATAACTGTATCTAAAATGATAAGCAGCACGCACAATTACCAAACAAACCTAGCAACACTACTTCGCCAGGAGATACTGCCGCTAGTACAAAAACCAGCCCAATACCTAGGCATAGAACAAGGCGCAGCACATAAAGACTGGAACTCAGCCAAATCACGCATGGCTATCATCTATCCAGATCTATATGAACTGGGTATGTCGAACTTCGGCACAAAAATTCTCTATAGTATAGTTAACGCGCATCCTGATTATCTCTGCGATAGAGCCTACGCACCGATGGCAGATATGGAAGCGATACTACGCGAGCGTAATATTCCACTCTGGGCTTGGGAGAGCACTAGAGCACTCAAGGATTTTGATTTTATCGGCTTCTCACTAGGCTATGAGCTTTGCTACACCAATGTACTCAATATACTAGACCTAGCGCAGATACCTCTACGCAGTAGTGAGCGTACTATAGATCACCCTCTCATATTCGCTGGCGGACCAGCGGTGCATAACCCTGAGCCGATGGCGGATTTCATGGATTTCTATCTTATCGGTGATGGCGAAGATCTGATCACTGAAGTGCAAGACTGCTTGGTCTCATGGCAAAGCCAAGATCGCAGCGTCATTGCGAGGCAGGAACTGCCGAAGCAATCCACTGCACAAATGGATTGCTTCGTCGCTGACGCTCCTCGCAATGACGAAGCCGTTACGCGGCTCGCGATGACGAATGACGAAGAGGCTCGCAATGACAGACAAGAACTTCTACTCGCCCTTGCGCAGATACCTGGAGTTTACGTGCCTAGTCTCTATGTGCCAGATCCTGAGGCGAATTATTTGCCGCGCGTCATTGCGAGCGTAACACCAGTCATTGCGAGCGAAGCGAAGCAATCCACTACGCAAATGAATTGCTTCGTCGCTAACACTCCTCGCAATGACATTCCAGTACGCGTGCGCAAACGTATAGCTCAGCTCGACGATCGCAATCAGCCTACTAATAGTCCTGTCGCACACATAAGCACAGTACAAGACAAACAAGTAATGGAAATTCGCCGCGGTTGTGATAGAGGTTGTAGGTTCTGCCAAGTCGGCTACGTCTATCTACCAGTGCGTGAGCGCAGTCCAGAGGATCTACTCAGGCTCAGCACTGAAGCGATCAAAAACACCGGGCACGATAGCTACACTATGCTCTCGCTATCTGCTAGCGACTACACTTGTCTAACTGAGACCGCAAAAGCACTCAACGACAACCACGCCGCCGCTGGCGTATCTATGTCCATGCCTAGCCAGAGAGCCGATCGCTTCAATGTCGATATGGCTGAGGAGATACAGAAAGTACGCAAATCTGGTATGACCTTCGCGCCAGAAGCTGGCACTGAGCGCATGCGCAAAGTAATCAATAAAGGTCTAAGTCAAGAAGATATTTATAAAGCCATCAAAGGTAGCTATGAAGCTGGATGGAGCCATATCAAACTCTACTTCATGATTGGCCTTCCCACTGAGACCGACGAAGATCTCGATGGCATACTAGATATACTTAGCTGGTCAGTCAATATGGCAGAAAGCGTGCGCCGCGAAGAAAGAGAGCGCGCAAAACTACTAAAAGAGCTAGGTGAAGATTACAAACCTAAGAACTACAAACAACTAAATATCACCTGCACTATATCGACTTTCGTGCCTAAGACTTTTACTGCTTTTCAGTACTACGGACAATGCAGCCAAGAAGAATTCAAACGCAAACATAAATACCTGCAAGATGGTATCTGGGCGCGCAAAATCAAACGCTACATCAAACTCAACTGCACTGACCCTGAGATAGCTCTACTAGAAGCTGTGATGTCACGCGGCGACAGGCGCTGGGGCGCAGTCATAGAGAGAGTTTGGCGTGCAGGCTCGCGCATGGATTCTTGGGCTGAGAACATGAATATAGAACGCTGGTCGCAGGCAGCTAAAGACTGCAATCTTAGCTTAGAAGCTGAAGCTTACCGTCAGCGTCAGCCCTACGAGCCTAATTGCTGGGAGGTTCTAGATTTAGGTTTCACTGATAAGTTCTTCCCTGATGAGTGGGCTAAATCACTAGCAGCAGCCGAGACCAGTGCCTGCACTGAGAATAAGTGTCATGCTTGCGGAGTATGCTTCAGGCTAGATACCAAGAATGTCGTCACTTATGATAGATCAGACAGTAATCCTTTCGTTACAGAGATAGATATAGAGAAGCGTAAACGCAGTTGTGCTTCGCTGGGGCGCGATGTTGTTATTGCGAGCGAGACAAGTCATTGCGAGCCCGAAGGGCACTCCGTCATTGCGAGGAGCGTTAGCGACGAAGCAATCCATTTACGTAGTGGATTGCTTAGCTTCGCTCGCAATGACAACACTGCTACATATAAATATCGCTTAGTAATCACCAAACTCGGCGACCTTAAGTTTATCGGCAACCTCGATTTCCAGAGACTATTCGAGCGGGCATTGCGTAAGACAGGTTTACCCTTAGTACACAGCCAAGGCTTTAATCAACGCATCAAGATAAGCTGGGGGGCAGCTTTAGGGTTATTTATCGAGTCAGAATGGGAATATATAGAGTTAGAGCTAGCCAAAAGCTTTGAAAATTTAGAAGATTTACGTAATATTCTGAACCAAGAACTTCCAGAACAAGCTAAAATAAAGCTTGTTGAGGAAGTTAAGCCAGACGGCAGCTCAATCAACAAAGTTTTAGAGCTAAGTTATACAGCAAAACTAATAAGTCGAGATAGACTGCCAGCCTCGCTGGATCTAACAGATAAACTAGATAGCCAAAGCATAGCTCAAATAGTAGAGATGAAAATTTTAGCAGCGGACCAAATCTCACTAAGAGTAAAACCACAAATAAAAGTGGCCAAAATTCTAAGTGCACTAATCCCTGAAGCCAAATGGCAGCTCACTAAAACCAAGCAAACTCTTCAAGAGCCAGCTTTAGTAGCTTAATAAGATTTTCAAAACGCGGCAATGCCGCATTAATAAGGATAATATATGAGATCATTAGTAGTATCAGAGTTCGACAAAATAGCAGCACTCTTGGAAGACGGTAGAGCACTAGATTTCCTCATCTCCAAACACGAGTATGGAGTAGGGGATCTTTACACCGTCAAAGTAGAGAACATCATGCCTGCGATCGACGCTGTCTTCGTTAAGCTTGAAGACGGGCGCATGGGTTTTCTTCATGCTAACGACGTGCCCGGTTCTGGCAACCTCTACGACAGAGTCTATCCCGGCCAAAAACTTATGGTGCAGATAGTCAAGGAACCCACTGGCAAAAAGGGTCCTAGAGTCAATCTTAGTATCAGCATCCCCGGTAGATATTTTGTACTCAGCAATGACAATAGTGGTATCGCTATTAGCCGCAAGATAGCTGAAGGTGCTGAGCGCAATCGTCTCAAATCAATAGCCAATCTAATGAAGCCTGAAGATATAGGCTTAGTAATCAGAACTGAAGCTTCTGGGCATAGCCAAGAGGAACTGGAAGAAGACTTCGTCAATCTCTGGGAGCGCTGGAAAAACGCTGTCGATAAACACGAACGCAATAGCGACCCCGGACTAATATATAAAGAACAAGATTTCTTGTATTCAACGCTGCGTGATTTCTTCAATAGTGGTGTCGATGAGATCATCGTCGATAGCATGCAAGGTAAATACCGCGCTGAAGAGTTTCTCAAGGGCTGGACCGGCAGAGAAGTAGCTGTTAGACATATAGATCAAGAGCGCATACTAAGTGACTCAGGGGTTGAAGCTGAGCTGCGCAACTGTCTCTATAACCGAGTCGATCTTCCAAGTGGCGGCTATATCATTATCCAGACCACTGAAGCACTAACATCTATAGACATCAACTCTGGACGCTTCACCAGCAGTACTACACTGCGCGAAACGGTACGCCGCACTAATATGGAAGCAGCTGTCGAGATAGCTCGCCAAATGCGCCTGCGCAATATCGGCGGCATGATCATAGTAGATTTCATCGATATGAGTAATCGCATGGATAGAATTGCTGTCATGGAGACTATGGAGACAGCACTGAAGACTGATAAAGCTAAACCTCAGTTAGGTCAGCTCTCAGATTTATGCCTAGCAGAAATCACTCGCAAACGCTCTGGACAAGCGCTATCTGAGATATTTGGCAAACCATGCTCGCACTGCGATGGCTTAGGGGTGAATTTCTACCTCAGAGGCACTGAGCGCAAACATGTACACCAGCAACAAGCTGGCGGACAGCGCTATAGTAATCAGCGCGACAATCGTAATCGCCGCGATAGAGATAGACGTGATCGTGATGATCGCAGAGATAATCGCAATCGTGATGATCGCAGAGATGATCGTGGTGGCGATGATAGACGCGAAGAGCGTGGTGAACGTCGCGACGACAGACGTGACGATCGCAGAGATGAGAGACGCGATGACAGAGGCGAGCGCGGCGAAAGACGCGAGGAACGTGGAGATCGCAGCGACAGAAGAGATGACAGAGGTGATCGTAATGATCGCGGCAGAGATCGCGGACGTGATCGCAGAGATCGCGGACGTGACAGACACCATAATCGTGGTGATCGCGAACAACAGAATCGTCCACCAGTAGATCCACAAGCAGCTCTAACTACAGAGTTCGCAGCGCCAGCTCCAAGCCCAGAACCAGCAGCTCCAATAGAAGCTAATCATGATGAGGCTTCTAGCGAGCAAGGTGGTGGCGACGATCGCAACAAACAAGTACGCAGACTGCGCAACTCTAAGACTCTACAAAAACTAAGAGACAGACAGAAACGCGGCGGCGCACCAGCGAAAGCTGAAGCAAGCAGTACAGCAAGTCCTGTTGAGCCGGCGGCTGAGTAGGCTTCAGCCTATGACAATCAAACTTGGACTAGAGAATATAAAAGCCGCAGCGGCGATACTAGGCAATCCTCAAGATAGCTTCAAATCAATACACGTAGCTGGCACCAACGGCAAGGGTTCTGTCTGCACTTGGCTGGAGTTGATGTTCTTGTCATTGCGAGGAGCGCAGCGACGAAGTGACGCAAAGCGTCATCCTGAGCGAAGCGAAGGACCCCCATACTTTACGCAACGCATGGGGGTTGCTTCGCCCTTCGGGCTCGCAATGACAGCCACGGCAGCTACGCTGCCTGGCAATGACGCGACTTCATTATTACGCATCGCCAAGTATATAAGCCCACACTTAATCTCAGTCACCGAGCGCATCTCAATCAACGGCTGCGATATCAGTGAGCAAGATTTTAATGCACTATGGCAAGAGTTATACGGTGGCAGCTACGACAGCAATGCTTACCACAGCGAAATCACTAGCCCTCAAGCACGCTTATACGGGCAATCATTAACAGAATTCGAGAAGCTTACTCTACTAGCCTTCGAGTGGTTCAAGCGCATGGAGGTAGATCTAGCAATAATCGAAGTCGGGTTAGGCGGCAGACTCGATGCTACTAACATCATCAGCGCGGAGCATTGCTTGGCTACTGCAATAACAAATATAGGACTAGACCACCAAGAGTATCTCGGTAACACTCTAGAAGAGATAGCCCGCGAGAAGCGCGGAATACTTAAAGCTAGGGTGCCGCATTTTGAAGGTATGCTTACTGCTGCGCAGCCCAATAGCGAAGCGGGGTCTAACTATCTGCTAGCTAGGCAGATTTATTTGCATATATTACCGTCATTGCAGAAGATGGGATGTCATCCCGAATTTAACAAGCGTCATCCTGAGCGGAGCGAAGGATCCCCATACTTTGGGCAACGCAGGGAGATTGCTTCGCCTGCTACGCAGGCTCGCAATGACGACTACGACGAAGTCGCCAAACTCTTCCACGCCCGCTACCACGCTCGCTTCGATGAAACCATCCCCGGCATGCTCATAGACGGCGCTCATAACCCAGCCGGTGCAGCAGAGCTTAATAGATATCTAAAAGACTCGCACGCTGGCAAAAACAAAACTTGGATAATCGGGATATTAGATAAGGACTATAAAACTTATTTGGATAATTTATTTGATGGTGTGATTAGTAAGAATGATCGCGTGATCTGCACCAGAGTGAATAATCCGCGCAGCACCCCAACTACTAAACTTGAAGAATATATACTTACAATATACCCAGAATTGAAGCTTTCTAAACAAGAATCGCTGCAAGCTGCTCTAAATGAAGCACGCAGACATGATGGGTTAATAGTAGTTACGGGGTCACTGTATCTCTGCGGGGAGATACTTCGTCATTGCAAGCCGTAGGCCAAGCGTCATTGCGAGGCGACGAAGTCGCCGTGGCAATCCACATGCTTTGCGCAAAAATTGAGATAAAATATTACTGATGACTACCACTCAAGACCAAGGCTCCACAGACAGATTCGGCTACGAGTGGAGTAACTACACTGAAATTATCCCAGAATACGAAGGACAGTTCCTTAAGTGGGTAAGCCCTCTGACTAAAGAAGATTTTAAGGGCAAATCAGTACTAGACGGTGGCTGCGGCATAGGGCGTAATTCATACTGGCCTTTAACCTATGGAGCAAGCTCAGTTACAGCGTTTGATTTTGATACTCGCACTGTCTAAGTAGCACGCAAGAATTTGTCTACCTATCCTAACGCTAAAGTCGAATACAACTCACTATACGAAATCAATTTCGACAAGCAGTTCGACATAGCTTTCTCAATAGGAGTGATTCATCACCTCGAGTTCCCGCGCCGCGCTGTTGAGAACTTAGTGCGCGCCGTGAAACCCGGTGGGAGAGTGCTGATCTGGGTCTACGGCTACGAGACTAACGAGTGGATAGTTAGATATATAAACCCTATACGCAGAGTGACTTCTAAATTACCTATATGGGTGACTCACCTGCTATCAAACTTATTCACAGTACCTCTATACCTCTACGTCAAGCTAATTCCCCAACGCCACGCCTATATGAAACAGATATCTAAATTCAAGTTCTGGCACACACGCAGCATAGTCTTCGATCAGCTATTACCAAAGATAGCTAATTATTGGAAACGTGAAGAAGCATTAGCTCTATTCGACGGGCTAGCTGTGAGTGATCTGGCTGCCTATCAGGTTAATGAGAATTCGTGGACTGTGGTCGGAACGAAAGCATAACGCAGCAATTGGGCTTCTGGCATAGCTCTAGATCCCAGCAGGCTTAAGCCCGAAGAATAAACCAAGCACAGCAGAACTTGCTAAAAACAAAATCGCAAAAAACCAAGTGAGGTTATCGAGCTTATCATCAGCGCTGGTACGCACTCCACGGAAATGAGCAGCTGAAGAGCCTATAGAGCCAAGACCCTCTGATTTGGGTTCGTGCATAAGAATAAAAAAAGCAGTGATAATACCGCTTAGAACCTGAACTGTAAGTAAGATGTTAAACATACAATAATAATATTATCATGTCATGCTGCGACCGTCACAACCTTGCCCAATGGATTGCTTCGCCCTTCGGGCTCGCAATGACAGCTCGCTACTCATGGACTATAACCTGATAGGCCTTAATACCAAGACTCTGAGCCCCAGCGATATCGCGCTCAAGACTATCACCTATCATAATCACCTGCCCGGCAGCTAGCCCCAGCTTAGCAAGAGCATGCTTAAATATACGCGCATCAGGCTTCTCGACACCAGCTTCTTAAGAACTCACAAGAAAATCTATATAATCAGCTATGCCCAAATGCATCAGCTTTTTAGCCTGTACTCTAGCCGTAAGATCCGTAACTATGCAAGTGCGCAGATTATGAACCCGGCAGTCTTGCAAAAACTTCAGCGCGCGGCTATCTACATGCATAGCTGGAAGAAAACTGCGCCAATACAATTCTTCAAACTCAATAGCAAGATCCAAGCAAGACTTATTGAATAGCTTCTCAAAAACCCGCTGGAAATACAAATGGCGCGAATGTGAAGCAGCTTGGCTATGAAGCTCCACGTGAATCTCAGATTTGGCAGCCTCATAAAGAGCATTAAGGTCTTGTCCTGCCATAATATGCTCGAAACGCTCAGCACATTTATCCATAGCATAATAGTGAGCTGGGTTATAGGGATAGAGGGTATTATCAAAATCCAGAAGAACGGCAGCAAGCCCAGTATGGGACCTAAGGTCTATATCTGGAAAATCAATAGAATTAAGCACCGCCATAATTAATAGGATATCAAGTATATTAAATAATAGTGGCAAGCACAGGCATATTCTCTAAAGAAGCGCAGGATCATTTATTTGAGCGGGAAGAGAGGCATTTTTGGTTTAGAAGCCGGGCTGAGTTTATCATAGGCAGGCTTAAGCATCTAGGGCTGCTGAGCAAAGATCACGAGGTGGCAGAAATCGGTTGCGGCAATGGTTACACCAGCTCCAAGCTAATGAACTACTATAAGCACTACTGTGCCACCGAGGGGTCAAGCGAGGCACTACGCAATATGCAAGCAAGGCTTAATAACCTTGGCATAGATACTAGTTTATATACGCTAAAAACCATTGATCTAAGCAAAGAAGATCTGGGGAATAAATACGATATTGTTTTTGCTTTTGATGTGCTTGAGCATATTCCCCCAGATCAGCTAGATATAGTGCTAGCCAAAATATATCAATCACTAAAACCAGAGGGCAATCTAGTTATCACAGTGCCAGCCTTTATGTGGTTATGGACTTCTATAGATGATAGCGCTGGACATTATCAGCGTTTTACTAGAACTAGCTTTGCAGCTTTAGCTACTAAGCATGGCTTTAAAATAAATTATTCAAGCTATTTATTTATGGCGGTACTGCCATTTTATATCGCCCAAAGATATCTACTTAAGCTTAAGCATGGAGCTAAGGCTGCTGAAGGGCACCTTGAGATCAATCCACTAATCAATACTATTCTATACACTCTGTGCCAGCTAGATGCTCTCATCATCAGTATCCTAGGGAGATTGCCCGTGGGGAGTTCGCTGTTTAGTGTTATTAGCAAATGATATACTTGCAAGCTATGACGGCAAACTTCTATTCTACACAAGCAGCAATATCTAAAGATGCGATAGTAGATCTTTCAGTAAAAGCTAGTGCCGACGCTAATCCTAATAAAATAGTTGCGGTAGAGGGGGCAGCTTTAGATGATCTGGGCAATCTTATAGTTCCAGAAGCAATTAAATGGGCTAGTCAAGAAATTGCAGCCAATGGTCTCAATACTTCTTATTGTCCTAGTATTGGTTTAGCTGGGCTAGCCGATTTAATCCTAGAAGAAACTCTCGGCAAATTAACTTTGACTAAATTAAAACAGCAGGGAGTAAATCACGCGGGGCTAGTATGCTCTGGTGGCACTAACGCTCTCAGTGTGCCACTAGCTGCCTGTGCTAGTAGTGAAGATCGCATCATAGTGCAGACCCCGCACTGGTCAGGCTATGACAGTATAGCCCTAGCTCTAGGACACCAGCCTTTGCTGAATTTTGAATTTATCAACGAGAGTGGCAACTTTAACCTTGAAGGTCTTAAAGAAACTATCGATAATGCAATCAAGCTAAGCCCAAAAAGTAAACGCTTAGTGATCATCCTCAACACTCCCTACGATAACCCTCTGGCTAAAGAAATCAAAAGAAGTGAATGGACTGAATTAATCAAACACTTAAGTGAAACAAACAAGCATAGAGAGCTAACCATTATTCTTGATACCGCCTATATGGACTTCGGACCAGGTGGTAAAGATTACACTCGATTAAATTTTCTTGTTGAATTATTCGAATCGCTTGAGGACAGATTCAATCTGGTTTTAGCGACAACACTCTCCAAGAGTTTTGCCATGTATGGTGCAAGAATAGCTGCTTCAATATTACTTAGTAAGAATAAGGATATAGCCAGTAAATGGACAGATATAGCCGGCGGGATTATAAGAGGTACTTACAGCTCCGCTTCAAGACCAGGACAGGAATTGGCACTAAATATACTTAAAGATCCTGTTAAACTAGCTAATATCCATCAATATCAAAAAAATACCGTTGAATTAGTGCAAAAAAGACAAGAGCATTTATTCAAGTTGCTAAATAAGATTGATTTTATCAGTGACGTACAAAATGATGCAAATACGCCACTTAAATATATTAGACCTGATGGTGTTTTCTTCACCGGCATTAGAATTGAAGATCAAAACCTCGCCCAAATGCTCTATACAGCGATGCTTGCTGATCATATATATGTGCCAATAATCTCAAATAAATATCTTAGGTTACCTGTTTGTGCCATGACGGAGGAGTTTAGTGAGGAACTACTGAAAAGATTAACTAAGACCTGCCACACATGCCTAGCCCAGAGATAGATTATAATTATTTCAATGGCTAAAAAACTCATCCATATAGTTGGTGGTGGCTTCAACCAGTTAGAATTAGTAAAAACAGCAAAACGACTAGGTCTAGCGGTGCTAGTTACAGACTGTTTCGCTAATCCTCCTTGCAAAGAGTTCGCTGATTTTTTTGAGCAGGTGGACACTACCAATAAAGAACTCACACTGGAAGTAGCCAAAAAACACAAAATTAATTACGTTACTAGTGATCAAACTGACGTAGCAATGCCAACTGTAGCCTATGTAGCTGAAATGCTAGGGCTTAAAGGCACCGGCTATCAAACATCTCTCAACTTCACCAACAAATACATAATGCGCAAAGCACTAGGCTCTGCCCTTGCTAGCAATATTCCAGAGAACTATTTTTTCGATGAAGTGTCTGCTGCCACTAATTTTTGTGAGGGTTTAGCTGATGTTGACAACTATCTGGTAAAACCCATCAACTCGCAAGGCAGTAAAGGAGTGAGCCGGTTATCCAAAGACTATAAACGCCTTATCAAAACAGCCTTTGATGAAAGTAAAGAACGCGGTGTAATGATAGAAAAGTTTATTGGTGGTTTTGAATTCTCTGTTGAAGCATTTGTTAATGAAGGAGAGGTACACAACCTTACTCTAACCAAAAAATATCACTATGCTAGCAATCCATGTATTGATGAGCGAAATACCTATCTTGGTGATATTGATCTAGACCTAGAAAAAGAAATTTTTGCACTAAATAGCAAAATCATTAAGCACTTAGGCTTGAGTTTTGGTTCAACTCACGCCGAATACAAAGTAGATAAAAACAAAATCTATTTGATAGAAATTGCTGCAAGAGGCGCTGGCGGCTCTATAGCTAGCCATATTATTCCATATCTCACCGGCTTCAATCCAACAGAAGCATTAATCAGACAATTAATGGGCGAAAAAATTACTATAAAATACAGCGATTATAAACAAAAATACGCCTCTCTGCGCTTTTTTAATTTCACCCCAGGCATAGTGAAAAAACTATATAAAGATGAGGCCCTAATCAAAACGGCTCTAGTCTTTAATTTTGACATTAAGGAAGGAGACACTATTAAAGTGGTACGTGACAGCAGGGATAGACCCGGATATTTCGTGGTTGCAGGCGAAGACAGGGACTATGTCTTGAAACAAGAAAAGATGTTACTATCGTCAATAAGGGTGGAATATTGTTAATACGCAATTCTTTTAGGCATGAAACTTAGTTATTTACATAATGAAATACCTGAATTATCAGGAGGTTTTCTTGAAGAAGAGACGGTCAAAATAGGCCAGGATGAGGGCTATAGCTACTCTAAAGCTACTAGAATTTGTTTGTTCTCGGTGCGCATGGCTAATATGCTTGGGATTAAGCTTGCTAATAGCGCCAATAAAAATGCTCTACCTTATCAGAAAGGTGATGATACCTTGGTATTTTCAGCACCAGTAAGCTCAGCTCTACTAGGCAAAGATATTTTGCTACTTAGAGGCTGGCAACAATTTGAAAGTTGCGTTAAAGGTTTTAACTCTCTTGGTCTTATGGCTGAGCATGTGCTAAATGAGCTTGACCGGATATTAGCTCTTTCTGTAATAGATATTATCGAGCTTAATCTTGAGTTTTTGCGTAGTCGCAAAGATGCTAGCGGCAATCCGATCTTCACTGAAAGAGATCTTGAGAAATCAGACGCAGCTGAATTGCTTAAACTTAGCGCAGAGGATGTTGCGATCTGGTCATGCTTCGCTGATAAAACCATCTTCTGCTCAACTTCTTCTAATATGGGCATCTCTTGCCATCAGGCTTTGCGCCTAATGCAAAACCGTGAGATAGAATTTGCTGGTAAAAAATTCACTCTACTCAATAATAATGAAGGTTCACTTGTGATATGGGCTCCAGATGAAAGAGCCGACTTCATGAATGAAGAAAAAACCTTCTTCCTTAAACAGCTTGAATTAGATGAGCCAAAGATCACTAGATTACGTACATATATTAACCGCCAACAAAGAGATCCAGGAGCACTTACTGATGCTCTAGATGCTGGAGGTTATTTCTTCCCGACCAACCCACAATCGGTAGATGAGATGCAAAACCTAATGTTCGTCGCACTTAAAACCTTAGAAAAAGAAAGATCTACTACTATTGCTGAGTATATTAAAAGCCCTAACGTCAAAAGAGCTTTTAAGACACTTGGTGTGACTACAGACAGTGAAGGCAAAATCACTATCAATAGAGGCGTAGAGAGTGGTCTCTATGGGCTAATGGCACCATATTTTATAGTGCTTGAAGAGTTTCTCAAGAACTACCCAACTCAGGCTATTTCTGTCTGGAACCAGGCTTCTATCGGGGCGGCGCTTGCAGCGATCACTCTGGCTGATGCAATATTACAAAAGCCAACTGAAATTACTGATGATGTTAGAAGTGAACTCAATAGCTTGTTCCCTGGTATCAGCAAGTTCTTAGACACTAAACAATTAGGGATAGATCTTAAAACCAGAATACACGGGGTCTTCGATCTAGCTAACCTGCAGTCACTGGCTCAATTACTTGGCGTTGTTGTTGAGAACCACTGCTCTGGTAGAGGCACAGCTTACGTAGGTTTAGGATCTAGCTCTTATGCTAACGGCAATAGATGCTTTGAAATCCTTAAAGAAAGTATTTCTAATGGCGGTGCTTTTGCTGGCAAAAAAGCCTTCCACGTGGCAACACACTCAATTAATCCATTTTCGCAAGCACTAATATTCGGTGAAGACATGCTGCGCTATCTCAAACAGAATAAGGGCGGCTTTAATGATAAGACCGTAGCTGGAATAATGGCACATGCAAGAAAGCCTGAACCAGCTGGAGCTACAGCAATGTCTGGTTATTTACTTACACGTTTTGACTCTAAGACTCTTTCGTTAATTGAACTTGCTTATGTGCTTAAGCTACTCGGCTTCAACAAACAAAACATACTAGAGTTCTCTAACTATAAAGCAGACCAACAGGGCATGCGCAGTTACTTACAAGAAGCCTATGAAGAAGGTCCTAACATGTACAATTTCGCCAAAAACATGTTGCTCTTACTAGAATGGTCAATAGACTCTTTGGAGCTAAGGTTGAACTCAGAAAGGATGGCCAGCCACAGCAAATACCTATCTAACCCAATAGACGACCCCCAATTCGAGGAAGCTTCTAGCTATACTGCTCTATACCTCACTGGCGATAACTGCAAGCAACCAAGCCTTGAACTTACTCGTAAAATTGCACAAGAATGCTACAACAACATAGCAAGAATAGATAAGTTTATGGCTAAGTCACAAATGGAAACCAAATCCAATATCTATAAAACATTTAGTGGCATGCACCTTGATAATGCTAAAGCAAGTCAAAAAAAAAATTAGTTATCACTGAGATTTAACTTCTCTCTAATTACATAGAGGGGTATCTGTTTAACTTCATAAATAATAGACTCTATATACATTCCAAGTATGCCAGCGACTATCATAATCAAACCACCAACAAAATAAATAGAAGCCATAATACTGCTCCAACCCAATTCAACAGGCAGTCCTATAAGTTTGCGCGCAATTACATACAATGAATAAGCAAAAGCAGAAAAGGCAAAAGCAAAACCAAGAAAAATACCTAACCTCAATAGAACCGTGGAGTGTGAAACTATACTCGTAATAGCTAAGTTGAACTTCTTAATTAGTGTGTAAGTGCTATGTTCATTAACTTTAGCTATAGGCAGCGCTAGCTTATAGTCCTTAAAGCCAAGAGTATGCAATAGAGGTCCAAAATGACTTTTGCGATCATTAAGCTTATTAAAATTATCAACAACAATGCGCCTAAGTATAACGCACCTAGCATTACCTTTCTCTTCAACATTATTTGCTAGAAAATTAAAAAGCTTATGGTAACAAACTGAAAAGAAAGTAACTAACCATGGCTTACCACTCTCTATATAATCAGCATAAACAATATCGTAACCCTCTTGAGCTTTAGCATAGAGCTGAGGAATATTAGCTGGATCATCCTCTAGATCACCATCCATAACCACCACAAAGTCGCCAGAAGAATAATGTAGCCCTGCGGTAATAGCATGATGCTGACCAAAATTTCGAGAGAAACTAAGAGCTTTTACTCTTGAGTCTTTTGCAGCAAGTCTACGAATAATATCCCAATCACCAGCCGGACTACAATCATCAACAAAGATAATCTCAAAAACCGGATTTATAGATTCAAGCGCTACAACTAAACGCTTGTATAATTCATCAAGAGTAAGCTCACAACGGTAAATAGGTATAACAACAGATATATGTTCTTTGGCCATAAAATACTAAGCAAAACTAATTATAAACCTGAAAATGCGATAAATAAGTATTGTAGAGAGAAAGCCGAGGAATTATATTAAAGTGATATAGATGGTTAAAGCATTTAAATTTAAAAAACTAGGCAGAATAGTTAAACCAGAGCCTGACATTTACTGGATGAGCAGCTTTGCTGGCCCTTCCTTCGCGAGGCGTAGACAACAAAACTCTATATATGACATATATCTAACTGGTAGAGATTCTAATAATAGATCCACCATTGGTATAGTCAGTCTGGATATTAAAGATCCATGCAAAATACTATCTATTAGTCCAGAGCCAATTTTTAATATTGGCGAACTTGCGGCTTTTGACGAGAATGGTGTTTCATACCCCTATCTTAACGAATATAAAGGTACTACTTACATGGCTTATGTTGGCTGGATGCCGACAACACTATCTCGCTTCCAGAACCATACTGGACTTGCCTATGAAACCAGCCCTGAACAATTCACTAGAGTATCTCGCGCACCAATACTACCGAGAACGGATCTAGAGTACTCTGGCACAGGATCAGCCTGCTTGATGACCGAGGGAGAGCTAATGAAAATGTGGTATACCTCGTTTATACGCTGGGAGAAAAACGAAATCGACGGCATCAAACACTACTATGTAATTAGATACGCTGAATCTACCGATGCCAAAAACTGGAGCAGAAATGAACATATCTGCATTAACTATAAAAATGACTCTGAATTTGCCATATCACGCCCAAGTGTAATTAAACTGAATGGCAAATATCATATGTGGTTTGCCTATAGGGGCAAGCAATATCGCATCGGCTACGCCAGCTCCGATGATGGCATTAATTGGGCTCGCCAAGATGAACTTGCTGGCATTGACGTCTCTGACTCAGGCTGGGACTCTGAAGCTATTACCTATCCACATGTCTTCAAGCATGATGATGATATCTATATGATTTACAATGGCAATAATTATGGCAAAGAAGGTCTTGGCCTAGCTATTATGGAGAAATAAATATGGCTAAGACTCCAATATTTGATGTGCTAACTCACCCCTGCCTAAATGGTGATTATCGAGGACGCAGCATAGAGGCTAGTTTTGCGGCATTAGCCAAAGACCTTAAGAATACTGAGGTTAAATGGTGTTGTGCTGTTGGGCTTGAAGGAATAGGTGACTACCAGCATGAAAGTTTTGCAGCAGAATGCAAAAAATATCCCAATATCTACCCTGTTGCCGCTTTTAACCCCAAGCTTTGCACTAACAAAAATAGCACTGAGATAATAGCCGAACTTGAGAATCTTAAAAAGATGGGCTTCGTCGCGATCAAACTACATCCACGCATATCAAAATTCAAAGTTAACAGTGCTGAAGTTGAGAGTCTGTTTACTGCCTGTGAGTTAATAGACTTTCCAGTTTTCCTCTGCAGCTATCATTACGGTTCTACTGAAACTTGTCCATTGTTTGAAACACTCACTAGCTTATTACAAAAATTTAGCAGACTAAAGCTACTACTAGTGCATGCTGGTGCCGTAGAATTGCTTAAATATATGGAACTGGCTAGAGCCCATAAAAATGTTTTACTGGATCTCTCTATGACCATAATTAAATATCAAGGTAGCTCAATAGATAAGGACCTAGAGTTTATGTTCAAACATTTTGATAGAAGAATATGCATCGGCTCTGATCACCCAGAATATAGCTTAAAACAGCTCTCTGAAAGGTTTAGACATTTTAGCAGGGGCATAAGTCAAGAAAAAAAAGACAATATCGCTTGCAAAAATATAATTGGGTTTTTGGGGTTAGAAAATGTCTAGTGAAATTATATTTTTAGCGGGTGCCGCTGATAAATCAAGTTTGCTTAAAGAGCTAATAAGTGCAGGTCACAGAATAAAAGCCCTAGTACTTCCTACAGCTAGCAAATATCAAAATAGCTGCAAAGCAATGGCAGATTTTGCTCGGCAACATAAAATAGAGACTATCTGTTGCAAATCAACAGAACTAGAAGCCAAACTTAAAACGATAGCCATTGATTTATTAATATCATCAGGCTACCCGTTTATAATCCCCAACTCAGTGTTTACAAGAGCCAGATATGCAATTAATTTCCACCCAACTCTGCTGCCTAAATACCGCGGCAGATACCTGCATCCTATACTCATTAACAATGATAAAGAAACAGGTGTTACAGCTCACTTAATAGACGATAACTACGACACCGGCGCCATAATTAAACAAATAAAATATCCTGTTGAGACTTTCGATACTATCAAAAGCCTCAATAGAAAAAACATTCTTGCTGAAACAAAACTGATGCTTGAACTACTGAATGATATAAATCAAGGTGAGCTTAAAACTAGAGAGCAGCAAGAATCTGATTCGAGCTCTTATTTTGAGCCTCGCCGTCCTGATGACTCAGAAATAAACCCAGAAAAATCACTTAAAGACTTGTTTTACGAAATAAGAGCCTATGATCCAGATTTATATCCAGCATTTTTTATGCTCAACGGTGAGAAAGTATATATTAAGATCTACCGTAAAAACAAAGCAGATAATGAGTCTGATATGATCTAGTTATATGTCAGTTGCCGCTAGGGTTGTACCTAAAAAAGCCAAAAAAATACACGTAATTGAATACTCTAATTCGCTTTTAACTAATCACGCACTACTACAAGAAATGAAGGAAAATATAGCCAACTGCGAAGGCTACATAGTAAAAAAAGTTTTATCTCCAGAACTAATTAAACAAATCAAACAATATTTAGAATCTGTCGCGAGTGGCTCACTACCAGCATGGTTTCCATTAGTTAATAATTGTCCAGATTTCTATCGCATTAATGATATGGATCAAAGATCCTACGTTAAAGCTAAGATGCTGCAATTTAATTTTCACCCTTGGAATCAAAATATGTTTAATATGTTTGAAGAAACCAAGCATATATACCAGCTAAAAAATATTCTCAGCGGCAATGACGCTGATGCTTTTTTTGACAGCTTACCAAGTGACGGACATATAACAAGACTCGCATTCCAGTTCTACCCCAAAGGTGGTGGCTGTATTAAAATGCACTCAGATCCAGTAGGCAAGCACCAAGTAACAGTACCAGTAGTCATGATGAGCAAGCGCGGTAAAGATTACCATCAAGGTGGCGGATCAGTATTAAATGAAAACGATGAACTAATTAACACTGATGATCTGATGGATATTGGCGATATGATTCTATTTAATGCTGAGGTTATTCACGGAGTCAAACCCATAGACCCTGAAACCCCTTCACATTGGCTTGACTTTCAAGGCAGATGGATACTCATAGCCTCAATAATCAAAACCACCACTGATAATGAAACCCCCAATTCTCTGCAAATAGAACAATAAATATATGACACAAGCAACAACTAATATCAATGAACACTACACTGACTTTTACGTCAGCAGAAACCCAGATAAGGTATATCCAACAGAATTTGTAGTTAGGACTTTTCTCGCTAAATATCCGAACCTCAATATTACAATTAAACCCGGATCCAAAGTTCTAGATTTAGGTTTTGGTGATGCAAGAAACACCATGTTTCTCATTGATAAGGGCTTTGATGTATCTGGAATTGAAATAACAGATGATATAGTAAAACTCTCAGAAAATAGACTAATGAAACATGGAGTAAAAGCGGATCTCAGGGTCGGGAGAAATAGCAAAATCCCTTTTGATGACAAGTATTTTGATATCGTTCTAGGTTGTCACGTATCCTACTATTGCGATGAAGGCGAAAATTTCTCCGATAATGTAAAAGAATTTGCAAGAGTGTTAAAACCAGGGGGGTATTTTATTACCAGTTTACCGATGACAACAAGTTACATTTTCAATGGGGCAGAACAACTTAATGATGGTTGTATGCGCATTAACAAGGATCCATATAATAATAGAATTGGTTACAAGTTGAGAGCCTTTGTCAACGAAGATGAAATTGAAACCGAACTGTCATCACATTTTGAGAACTTCTCAATTGGCAGTGCGCAAAACAATTACTACGGCATTGATGAGAGATTATACTGGGTTACTTGCCAAAAAAAATTATAAGCTACCCTCTGCTACAAGCTTATTAATAATCAGCTCTTCATCTTTCAAGTCTAAGTCTTTAAAAATCAAAGACGAAGTCACGTGTGAATTAGTGATTCCCGTATTCTGCATCACCACAGTCTCTTGCAGCTCAGCGTTACGAATCACACAGTTATCAGCAATAGTAGTGTAAGGTCCAACAACAGAATTGATGACCTTTGTGTTTTTACCAATAGAGATGGGACCCATAAGGTTAGAATTCTCTATACATGAGCCTTCACCAAGCGCAATATTACCCAAGAGATACGAATCTCTAATATTAGAATTGATATTATCGAACTTCTTAGCTGCAATAAGATAGCGCTTATTAGCATCTAGCAGACCCTCTCTAGTACCAGAATCGAACCAATAAGAACTAAGAATACTAGTGTGAACATCTTTGCCTTCAGCAACCTGCAAGGCAACAGCATCTGTGATCTCAAGCTCACCGCGCTGGGAAGGATTGATCTTAGCGATAAAATCAAAAATAATCGGGCTGAAAATATAAACACCAACAATAGCGTATTTAGATATCATTTCTTTAGGCTTTTCTACTATCTTCTCTGCTTTACCATTAGCATCGAACTTAACCACACCAAAATCATAGGGTCTATCAACTTCTTTAAGAAGAATTAAACTGTCAGATTTGGTTTGATAGAAAGTACTTATAAGCTCATCAAGCGTTTTGTCAAACAAATTATCACCAAGAAGTACAGTAAAATCATCACCAGCGACAAAATCTTTACTAAGGTTAATAGCGTGCGCTAAACCCTTAGGTTCGTCCTGCACTATAAAACTTATTTGACAATCAAAATTATAATTCTGCAATTCCCTTTGGATAACTGGACCAGTTTCGGGGCTAATAATAATACAGATTTCACTGATGTCTGCCTGTCTCAGCGAATCAATGCAATGAACCAATATAGGCTTGCCTAATATAGGAATAAGCTGCTTGGGGTAATTATCAGTTATCGGAGATAGCCTAGACCCCTTACCACCAGATAAAATCACACCCTTCATATAAATATATTCTACCCTATTCATTGTTGAAAAATAACTCTAGTTTAGTTTAAATAATATAATTAACTTATGCCTGCAAAAGATAAAGTAGTGGATATCGAGCAAATAAAAAACAAACTAAGCAAAGATGGTTGCGGTGTCATAGATGACTGGGAAATGAAAGATCTAGTGGAAGCTGCGCGCGAAGAATACTACAGGTCTATGCAATGCTGCCCTATTGCTCCGCAAAAACAACAATTTCACTATAGTGATCTAGACAATAAACCCCACCGCAAACTTGCCATAGGTAGCACCAATGGCATCGGTGATCCTTACGCACAGTTTCTCCAAACCACGTACTTCTCTATGAATGACCCTAATTACCCAAACCTTGGCAAGGTTTTTGCAGGACTAATCAAGCTGCGCAATAGAGTTCTTGGCATAGATGAGGATTTTGGCAACAACCCCAAAAGAGATGGATTCTGGAATGCGTGTCGCATTCATCACTACCCTGCTGGCGGCGGCTTTATGGTTGGACACAGGGATACCCACTTCCCTGCTCTACTGGAAGGTTCTGGGCATCCTTTCTTACAGATCTTGGTGCTATTTACTAGCAGAGGCAAAGAGTTCACTAGGGGTGGTGGTTTTGTTGTTACTAGAGATGGTAATAAAACCTACTATGAAGACGAGACTTCACTAGGCAAAGTAGCTTACTTCGACGGTTCCATTATTCATGGTGTAGATGATGTCGATAACGATAAAATTGTAGATTTTAATTCTAGGCAAGGTAGGCTTGCTGGTTTTGTCGGACTTTATAAAGTTTTAGATTAAAGGTGCGCTAATTAGAATACTGAATCACCGGCTTAGTAAAGTACGCCTTCTTAATATATATAGCAGTTGCTTCGCTACACTTACTAATCTTAGTGGTTTTATCAATACTAACTCTTGAAGCGTCCTTCGCAGCGACACCATAATATGCATTGTTCAATCTTGACTGAAGAAGCCTAACTATAGAATTTTCACCAGCAGAAACTGCTTTATCAGCGCAATGGTGAACATGACAGCTCTCTATAAGAGCATTAGAGCCCGAGACATCCAATCCATCACCTTTAGTATGATGAATATTAGAATTAATGATATTAAGAACAGAGAAGTCGGCATCCAGTGCATCACTCTGCACTTTAGCAATCGTCAAACCATCAATATCGACACGAGATTTAACCACGTGCAAGGCATCTTCTGCATTAATATTATTGATACTAATATTATTCAGACTTGCCCTACTGTAAAAAATACTAAAAGCACCAGTGTATTTCCGAGCAAAACAACTAACCCTCTCATCGCCAGAACCAACATCAGAGACACTAATATTCCTTAAATTTAAATTGAAATTATCATGAAAATGAATACCCTGCCAGTAATTAGTAGCAGCCTTAAGCTTAAGACTAGCCTTATCAGCAACATCTACGGATCCGGCTACAAGCATGCAGGCATCCGATGAGAAGTTTAGTTCCGTAGGCTCACTTATAACCAGATGATAAGAATCAGGAATATAAACAGCTTGATCTATCATCAGATTATTATTCTTAGGTCTAATTTCATGTCCAGAGACAGTAAACCATGAAGATAGTCTTCTTAAAGAATCAGTCGCATCCATAGTAGCTAAATCCTGATTACTATGATCCAGTCTAGTTCGCTTAGCAGCGATGAACATATCTCTAGTCATAAGACTATGCTTAGCTCCAGTAAGAACTGGGGATAAATAAAGATCCTCACTAGATCTTGGGATTTTGAAATAATATAATCTAGCGAACTCATCAGGCAAAAGGTCATTAAGATAAATAGACTCTTTAGACAACTTGTCATTCCAGTGCGATCCATAAGTCTCAACCCTAGTAGCTTTATAACTATTAGCATTTTGATCATGCAAATAAAAATCACCGACAGCATAACTTTGATTAGGCATAAGCCTTTCAACAAAGAACATATGGCTAAAATCATCTTCCTCATGCCTATAAAGAAAAACTAATAGGCTTGAAATAGCAGCCCTATTAGCCAGACTCGAACCAGTATCAACTGGAAAACGTCTTTTAAGTAGAGATTTGGTTTTATTCTCATTGAGATAGAAATTTATAAGATTATTACGCCAGCTAAACATCTTAAGTGAATTAATACTAGGCACAACAAGACCAGAACTCACCTGGCTAATAAGCTTAGCCATATAAACAGCCGAGGCACTGGGGCTCAAGTCCAGAGGCGATCTAAGCATGCCAGTTAACGAATAATCCTTAGGATTTATATTAATCCATAACATCTTCTTAAAATGAAGATCCATTTGATCCAAAGGCAATGGCGACTGATCCAAGATTAAATTATCAACAACAAATTTATAGGAGCGCATTCTTGAATTAACTATTGTGCGACCAGCTTTAGAATCCCAAAAACTAAGGTACTTATAAAAATCATCAATATTTCTAGAATTATTGAAAAAATCAAGCGTAGAAGGCATTACACTCCACCAATAGAAACCATCAACTTCCTTTAGCCCAGAAGAATTCTGCAAAAGCAAGGACGAAGCATGAGAGGTGACAACAGGACGCCACTCTGGACTAAAATTAGAAAGTACTTGCAGAGAATTATATAAAATACGACTCTCGCCATAAATAATCCTGCCAACGGTACTATTAATATCCTTAATCATAGGATCAAAACAATTACGTCTTGAGTTGAAATGATAGCGAAGATCTGTCTGATTAAGCCCGTGCATTCCTGCATAGGCAAGAGCAAAAGACGTACCCCAGAGCATAGTATCCCTGCAAATAGCCTCAGCAAAAGAACTCGAGGCGAAACAAGTATTCTCAGGCAGTTCAAAAGTTTTAGCTTTGTAATATTGCTTCTGTGTAAATTTATTATCAGTTGAAGATGCAATTAAATCATCTGGATCAAAACCAACAATAGGCCCTTCTATACGCTGAGACATCTCAAACATATGAGTATCAACAGACTCCGATAGCTCCATATAGCCAATAAACTTACCGTTAAGGATTATTCTTGCAAAATCATGACGCGGAATAAACAAACCAAAATCCTTAAGCACAGACTCAAGAATCATGTCACGACCATACTCTTTAGAATCTAAAACATAGAGTTTGAACTTTCTAAGTCCATAAGGAAGTTCACCACTTAAAACTTGCAAAGATAGTGACGGAAGCCCAAAACTAGACATATGCCCTTCATTACGGCCAGCAAGATCAGCCTGAGCTATAGCCCAAGAACCATTCGGTATCCGTATCCTAGTAATAACTTTCTCACTATAACTTGGGTAATTCCTATAAACAGCACCTTCAGGTATCGGTGAACGCCAATGTCTCTCTTGCCTTGCTCTTGTTCTATTCAAATTAGCTAGCTGCTGCGGACTTATATCTATCTCAATTGTTTTCATTGCCATGCGAGCATAACTATTAACCAGACTCTTAATAGGCATTTGCTCTAATAATGAGTTCATCTCAAGAACAATAAAATCAATCGCATTAAGCTTAAACCTAGTAGCTAATCTATAATACCCAGCAGCAGGTAAATTAAATATCCTCAAAGAGCCATCAGCTAGAGAACTGGCTGAGCCAAGTAATCTATTATTCTGATCATAGAGCCAGCAGGTTGGAGCTTCACTATTCCTAATACCACTAACCTTAAAAGCAAGTTGAGCTGGACCGGTAACTAAAAAACGATAGGATCTTTCTTGAATATAATTAGGAAACTCAATAGCACTGCCATCATTATATTTAGGTCTTAGATAAACTGCGCGCGGTATTTTATAATTATGACGGTCAAAAATAGTATCAATAATAAAAGGAGATTCATAGAAAGGAACCGAAGCAGGGCTTAATTTACCTTCCTTGAAATTAAACTTAGGCAGCTTATAATCATAGAACCAATTACTATTAAAAGTAGCTATCACAATCACCAGCATCAAGAATATAACTACCAGAAGTAGCTTGAATAAATCTTTTGCTGGAGGCTTGAACTGCAAAATTATACTAGTATGTACCCAGCTGATTGTCTGGATAATATATATCTATTTTTAGGCTTGAATCAAAGGCTCTCAGGCTCTTAATTAGAGCATCAGCATTATCAGCAGCTAAATTAGCAACATTATATACAGCAACTAATAAGCCATCATGCTTGCCGCTACTAACAAGAACGGCAGAGCTTGCAATAGTTTTTATACTAGAGCTAAGAGCTCCAAGGGAAATATCCTTAGTAGAATGAATACTAACAATAGCAAAATTAGCCTTTTCAGCAGCTAACATAGGAAATTTATTACGATATTTGCCAAATCCAGCAACTACAAGCACTAGTAGTAAAGCACTAAGAAAATGACCAACGGCAGCAGCTAAGGCTCCAGAAACAAGAATAAGAATAAAAGAAATATCTTCAGCTCTTTTAACAGGTGTTCTAAAACGAACGAAGGATAAAGCACCTAATAGACCTAAAGAAAGAGGCAGACTAAACTGAATAAGCCAAAAAATCGTCGTAACAGCAGGAGACATTAGCGGCAATGCTCTTGAGATACTAATATCCAAAGGTTCATTAGAGCGATAATAAATCTTATAGACATAGGCAAGTGCTATTCCATAAAATAGAGAAAATAATAGAACGATAATAAACCTAATCAATCCACCCTGACTAAAATCAGACTGGAATTTAAATAAATCTGTAAGTGATGATAAATCCATTAATACTCCTCATTAATAGACTAACACAGGAATATTTAGATGTATTTATTGAGAATATCCGTATCGCCTTCAAGCATGCAAGCTGCCAAATAATATTTAGAGAAACTTACCTGCTTGAGGTTAAGCAGAGAATAGAAAGGTAAATACGGTCTTTCGCTATTAGTTTTAATTTCAAATATAGAGAACGGTAAAAAAGCTGCAGAGCTTTTACAAGCCGCCTTAAATGAAAGCGGCGCTAATTCTGAGCTACGCAGCTTAATATTAGTATCAAGCGTAAAACGGATATCCGCGCTACGGTAACGATGCCTCATATAGTCAATAGCGAGAACAGGCTGCAGCTCACCATACTGAGCCTTGATCGCAGCAAACTCTGCTGGCTTAGCAAGGCTTGGCCAAAAACTCAAATCCAGATTATCAGTTTTAAGTTTGAATTTTCTAACTGCAGATAGGTATTTAGATTTAATCTGCAGGTTTGCAGTCTTAGCATCAGAGTTATAAGTTCTTAGCCTAAACTTATGCTTAGCTAAAGCACCACTGGCACATTCATTAAAACATTTACGATCTGAACTATCAAAATACAGACTAGATACCAGACCTGTACTGAAAGGATCACTAGCAGCATAAAAACCGTCAAGCAACTCTAAAGTTCTATGCAAATCTTGATTTGGCACCAAATATTTGTACTCGTAATATTGATAATCCAAGACTAACTATATTCTATAAGCAAAGCGTTAAATATAAAAGCTCTAGTGGTAAAATGTCTTTGCATGGCAGCTAAAATCCTCATCACCGGCGGCTCAGGCTTTATAGCCACTAACTATATACATCAGCTCTACTCAAGCTCAGATTTTGAAATAGTTAACCTTGATAGCTTAGATTTTCCTATTTGCGCGCATAACCACGACGAGCTAGACCCTAAGCGTTATCAATTCGCTCACGGCTCCATTCTCGACCAAACTCTAGTTGCTGAATTATTCCAAAAACACAAGTTCAAGCAAGTAGTTAATTTTGCAGCTAAATCACACGTAGATACTTCTATCTCTGATCCGGGGATCTTCACTAACAACAATATATTTGGTACTCAGGTTCTTCTCGATGCTGCTGTTAAATATGGTGTAGATAAATTTTTACAAATAAGCACTGATGAAGTTTATGGTTCACTGATGCACGAAGATCCCTCGACAACTGAGCTTTCGCCGATACAACCCAACAATCCTTATTCAGCCTCAAAAGCTGGCGCTGACTGCCTTGTACGCGCCTATCATAAAACCTACGGCTTGCCTGTTGTGACGACAAGATCTAGCAATAATTTTGGTCCCTATCAATATCCAGAGAAATTTATTCCAGTAATTCTCAGCAACGCTCTCAACAACCAACCCATACCAGTCTATGGCACAGGCATGAATATACGTGACTGGATTTATGTCGAAGAGAACTGCAGAGCAGTAGAGCATGTGCGCCAGCATGGAGCTATAGCTGAGATCTATAATATCCCCGGACATAGAGAGATTACCAATCTTGATATTTGCAAAACCATACTCAAAGTGCTTGCTAAACCCGAGTCACTTATATGTTTTGTTGAAGATCGCAAAGGCCATGATTTTAGATACTCTATGGACGGAGCTAAGCTTGAGCGACTGGGCTTCAAGATAAACAGCACTTTTGAGCAAAACCTCGAGAAAACCATTCAATGGTATAAAAAGAATAGCCACTGGCTAATGGTCAAGCAGGCTGTTCCGCTTAAACAATAATGCCGTCGTCAAATAATAATCCAGCTATAGAGGGCGGGCAAGCCACCCGCGATAAGTTTTTAACTTTCGGTTCGCCAATTATAGAAGAAGAAGCTATCGAATCAGTAGTAGAGACTCTAAGATCTGGCTGGATAGGTACTGGACCCAAGGTCAAACAATTTGAAGCAGATATGGCAGCGCATCTTGGCGTTAAGCACACTCTTGCACTCAACTCATGCACTGCTGCTCTCCACGTAGCTATGCTCGCTCTAGGCATAGGTCCCGGTGATGAGGTGATAGTACCTGATATAACTTTCTGCGCCACTATTAATAGCGTCCTGTATGTAGGTGCAACGCCCATCATAGTAGATGTAGATCCGCGCACTTATAATATAGACCCTAAAGCAGTAGAAAAGGCTATTAGCCCTAGAACCAAAGCCATAGTACCAGTGGATTTGGCTGGCTTCCCCGTGGACATTAAAGCACTTAGAGCTATAGCTGATAAACATAGCTTATACATTATTGAAGATGCCGCGCATGCTGTTGAAGCTAAGTATCATGGAGTCATCACTGGCACCCTAGCTGATATCGCCTGTTATAGCTTCTACGTCAACAAGAACCTCACCACCGCTGAAGGTGGGCTTATCGCTCACAACAGCCCAGAACTCTGCGATCTTATACAACAGACTTCGCTTCATGGTCTCAGCGCTGATGCTTGGAAGCGTTTTACTAGTACAGGCTTCAAGCCCTATGAAGTAGTAACTCTTGGCTACAAATACAATATGATCGATATGCAAGCTGCACTTGGTATCGCTCACCTGAAAAAGATCACAGACTATCTTAATAGGCGTAATACGGTCTGGCAGCGCTACACAGAAGGGCTACAAGGACTAGCACTAAAAACTCCAGCAGATCTTAACGATGCTAGCTATACCGACTCTAGCTTCGTCCACGCTCGCCATCTCTATATAATCGAGCTAGAACTTGAGAGACTTAAATGTGACCGTAACCAGATATTGCAAGCCTTGCAAGCTGAAAATATCGGCTGCGGCATACACTATAAAGCCCTGCACGAGCATAAACTCTATAAAGAGCGACTAGATATTGATACTAGTCGCTTAGCAGTATCATCAAGACTATCTGAGCGAATACTCTCTCTGCCCATATTCCCCAAACTTAGCGATCAAGATATAGAGGATGTTATAGCAGCCACGCGCAAGGTTATTCAATATTACAGCAAATGATAGTTGCCCTAAAAGTACTAGCCTACCTATATATCTGTAGCAGCTGCGGCAACCTACTCACAAGTAAACTCAAATGGTTTCAGGCAGAGCACATAAGCACTAGGATTAGCCTAAGTTTTATCACGGGAGCCCTGCTCGAGATGTTAATTGCTCATGGCATAGCTCATCTTACTCACAGTTTTAGACTGGCTAGCTATATCACGCTTGGACTAATGCTTATAGTTGCAGCATGGAGATTGCTTCGCCCTCCTCGCAATGACGGGTTGAGCGTCGGGGGATTGCTTCACCCCTTCGGGGCTCGCAATGACAGATCTATCTCTACGCTCGCAATGACAGCCACCGCATTAATACTTGGGCTAATCTATAGCATTAGAGATCATCTGTTCGGGAATCCTGATAGGGTACATAACGCCAATTTTAGTTGCATAGCTAATAATGATTTCTATCCTCCACATACACCAATAGATATAAATCTAAAACTCACTGATTATCACTACGGCACAGATCTTATGGGCGCTACCATGAAGCTGGTCACTGGACTAAGCTCATGGGACGCGCAAAGCATACAAATGGGCATTTGGGTTACGGTGTTTTTTATATCTTGCACAGCTTTAATTAGCCACTACGTCAAATCACAGTGGTTATCATTAGCCTCAGCTATTTTTATAACTGGTTTCAGCAGCACAGTTAGCTACTTATATTTGTTAAGCGGCGGACTAGAAGCTCCGATATCAACGAACAAAGGTTTCTTACTTAATTGGATAATGGCGACATGGACATCTATTAGCTCAGTGAACACTCAGCTCAGACTAGGCTCTCAAAATATGGCAATAGGAATACTTATAGCCCTTCTGATCATCATTATCAAGAAACTTGACGATGATGATGGCGAAAAAAATATTTTCTACTATATAACTACACTAATACTAAGCTTTGGCATATATTTTATCTATCCCTCACTCTTCTATCCGCTAATAGCAGCTATTGCTGCATTAGCTGCAATCTATGGTCTCAAAAGTATCAGCAATAAAACCATGCTCAAAAGCTGCAACATTCTAACTTTAACTGCTCTCATATTTTATTTAGGCAAAATACTTACAGGCACCGGTAATTCAAGCGCAATCGGCGCCGTGAAAACCCTAAAACTAATCCCCCATGAAACTTGGCTTAATTGGGGCAAGCCCTATCTGCTCTATTATTTCCCAGTAAACCAGATACAATCGTTGAGCCGCAATTTAGATCCAGTAACTTATAGCAAGTTACCAGAGATACCCCTGATGTCATGGATAAGTTTTGTAGATTTTGCTGATATTATGCTTATCGCTTTTGCTATAGCAGGCTACCAGCTACTTAAGAATAATTTTTACATCAAGAAAAAACTACCTAGCGAAACCATATTAATTCTCAGCTCAGCAGCTAGTTTCGCAGCAGCTTTTATGGTGGTATTTTTACCAAGACCCATAGAAACCACGAGGTTCATACTTTGGGCAAAAGTATTTTCACTTATTTTTGTCGCCATCTGCCTAGCCAGGCTATTAGAAAAACTATTTACAAACAGGAAATCAATTGGCATAGCAAGTCTTAGCCTAATATTACTAGGCTGCATTCCAGGCATTGCAGCAGTCTATCCAAGCCAAAGCACAGATTTCTTAGGCACAAAAGCCTTCACTAATGAAGAGAAATCACTTATACAAGATATCGAAAGAATCCATAAAACAGGAAATATAGTACTAGACTCAAGACTCTATGAAATTGGTGCCACCATATCCAACTTCGCTGGTTTTTTTGGCGTCGGCGGTCAAATATTCAAGGAAGATACGCTAACAAGGCAAACAGCTCTAGTTCTAATGTCACCAAGACTGCTTAGTGAACTTAACGTAGACTATGTGCTAATCAACCCTGATCACAGGCTTAGCCCACAAGCGAGCAAGCGACTTGCTGATGCTGAATTGTTCGAAGAGCTCACTGATATTGCAGCAAAACACCCCGGCTACCATTTCTATAAGTTCAAAAAACCAAACGCGCAAATGCTTGCGCTAAAAGAACCCGAGCAAGAACATATTTGGGTACTAGTCTATCAAGAGGCTAATAGCTACAAACCAGCTCAAGATCAAAACCATAAAATCATAGCTGCCAGCACTAGAACCGAGCTAGATGCGCCAACCAATAAAATTAAAGAGATTTATGCAGAGACTAAGCCACTAGTGGCACTGTGGATTAAAGCACAAGCAGCACCGCGCTCAGCTATTGGCTCTTAGCCCGAACATCAAATCAACCAAATAACCAATAAAGGCGCTGACAAAAGTAAAAGCATAAATAGCAAAAGAAAAACCTAAAGCCTGCTCAACCGGCAAATGCAATAAACCAAACATCGCTGCCAGCCCGCCCTCCCTAACACCAAGTCCACCAATAGAAATAGGCAATAAGAGCACTACAGCAAGCAAGGCTGTAATCCAAGCCCAATCAGCATAAGCCACATGAATACCCAGACTGAGACCAATAATATAATTAATAAAAATACAAGAGGCTTGAAAAAGCAAACTAACTAATAGAGCCTTAAGGGTATTAGTTTTGCGCTCGCGAAGTATTAAAGCGTATTCACTAAAATATTCTTCGACCACAAGAAGAAGCTTCTTAACTAAAGGTATAGCAGCAAACAAAGGTAAATGCCCGAACCACTCAATAAGCATAAATACCTTAGAGCCAAAAACAAGGATTAGAAGCAATAAAACTAGAATAGAAGAGAGCACAGCAATTAAAGAATCTACTGCAAGGCTATGATGCTGGGTTAATATCAAACCAAGAAGCCCCATAGACATTAGAGCAATAAAAGCTACAAGCTTATCAATAAATATAGAAATAAAAATACTATGAGGCTTATGCCCGGAAGCAACTAAGCGAGCACCTTTGATACCCTCAGAGACTAGCTGCCCCGGCACGAAGACCATATAATAGG
>Ga0172372_10001259_pt1 | contig 39396 bp, 35 predicted proteins | sample LakKiv5m_2_FD_114544 | JGI IMG/M metagenome (GOLD analysis project Ga0172372, IMG submission 114544) | Freshwater microbial communities from Kabuno Bay, South-Kivu, Congo - kab_092012_9.5m | ecosystem: Environmental > Aquatic > Freshwater > Lake | place: Democratic Republic of the Congo...
CGGTGAGGTCGGGGTGGGCGTCGACGAGGGCGGCGTCGATTCGACGTACGAGCTCGGCGTCGAGGGCCTCGAAGACGGTGGCGCGGTCGGTGGACTCGCGTCCGTCGGCGAGCCGGGCGAGGGCGAGGTTGGTCCCGGGATCGGGTCGGACGCGGCGCAGCAGACCGCGGTCGACGGGCGCGAAGGGCGTGACGAGGAGCGCTTCGATCACCTCGGCGTAGGCGGCAGGGAAAGAGGCGCGCTCCCAGGCGGCGTCGAGGTGGTCGCGCGCCCCGGCGAGCACGACGACCCGCCAGGCGCGCACGAGCTGGGTGGTCCCGGGCCAGCGAGCGGCGGACTCGAGCTGCCGCCCGCGGTCCAGACCGCCACATGGGGCGTCGGGACAGGCGCCGACCCAGCGCTCGGCGGCCAGGGCGACCAGCGCGAGGCCGGTCGCGGCGTCGTCGCCGGCGGCGCGGGTGAGCGCGCTCCGTGCCCGGCCGAGGAGCGCCCCCAGCGGATCCCCAGTGACGCCCAGCTCGGCGGCCAGCGCGGTCCGGTCGGCGGCGAGGGTGGCCTGCTCGGCGTCCCGATCGGCCGCGGCGGCGGCGAGGGCGAACCAGGTGGCGCGCTGCAGGTCGGCCGTGCCGGCGGCCAGGGCCGCGTCGTCGCGGGCGGACTGCGCGCGGGCGAGCACGAGGGCACCGGCGGGGGTGCGCGAGAGGCGATCCCAGTCGGGCGAGCCGAGCTGGTTGCCGGCGGCGCGCGCGTCCACCGAAGGGGCGTCGAGCCAGCCGAGCAGGGTGGAGCGCTCGGCCACGACGAGGAGCCGCTCGGACGGCCCGGGCATCCAGTCCAACGGACCCCGGGCGTCGGCGGGCAGGGCGACGGAGGGGCGGGGCAGTGGGATGACGGCGTCGAGCGCGGCCTCGGCATCGGCGAGGTTGCCCTCCAAGGTGGCCAGGCGCGCCCCGCGGGCGAGGGGTACGGCCAGCGTTCCCGGGTGGGTGGCCTCGAGGCTCCACCAGCCGGTTCCCGCGGGCGCCGCGAGGAAGGCCGCGACCGCCGGGTCCGCCGGTTGCGCGGGGACCCGCAGGCGCCGGGCGAGGGGGTCCCGCCCGATCATCCAGGCGAGCTGGGCGCCGGCCTCGACGGGCTCGGGTGCGGGCGCGTCCACCGCCGTCGGCTCCACCTCGAGGGCGGGTGCGATGGACCGCGGGCAGGCGAGGGCGAGCAGGAAGAGCATCCGGCGACCTAACGAGGACGCGCCGCCGGGGACCCGGCGCTTCTCTCTCAAGCGGGCTGGCTCGGGTCCGACCCTGGAAGCCAGCGTGGAAGGTTCGATGGGCGAGATCATCCGACTGCCGTTTCCCATGGACGAGGAGGAGCGGGGCGTGCTCCGCCGCCAGCTCGTGGAGCAGGTCTCCCATCTCTCCGACGACGACCTCGTCGAGGTTCTGAAGTGGCTCGAGGCGATCGCCGAGGAGGAGGAGGAGCGCGCGCGCAGCCGAGGACCGGCCGCCGTGGTGCGCTTCCAACGCCGGGGTGACGAGGACCACCTCCCCGAGCCGGCGTGAGGTTCGCGCCCCTCCGCCCGACGCGGTAGAACCCCGGGCATGTCCAGCTCCCAAGGGCCCCTCCGCGTGGACGTCCACGACGTGGCCAACCCCGTCCTCACCGCCGTGTGCCTCCACGGGCTCGGCCTCGGCCCCTGGTTCTGGGAGCCCTGGCTCCCGGCCTTCCGTGCCGCCGGGATTCGGGTGCTCGCGGCCAGCCTGCCCGGGCACGCGGGCGATTCCTCGAACGCTTCCCTGGACGACTGCGTCGCGGCCACGGTGGCCACCCTGGACTCCCTCTCGGGGCCGGTGGCGCTGGTGGGGCACAGCGTGGGCGGCCTCGTGGCGCAGCTCGCCGCGCGCGGACGCGACCTGCACGCGCTGGCCCTGGTCGCGCCCCTGCCTCCGGGCCAGGTGCGCTGGATGCCGGACCGCGGCGAGGTCGCGAGCGGCCTGACCCTCCTCCCCTCCCTCCTCTCCGGGCGGGCCGTGAAGGTGAGCTGGGAGGCCTACCGGCGCAGCGGCCTGGCCACGCTCCCCGAGTCGACCGCCCGCGACGTCTACGGCCGCATCGGAGCCTGGCCGAACCGGCTGGTCCGCGACCTGGCGCGCCCGCCCCACATCGACGTGGAGGAGATCAAGTCGCCGGTCGTGGTCCTCCTCGGGAAGGAGGACCGGGTCGTGCCCTGGGTGAAGGCCCGGCTCCTCGCCGACCTCTACGAGGGGGTCTGCTGGCGCTACGACGGGCTGGGCCACATGCCCCCCTGGGAAGAAGGCGGGGAGCGGATGGCCCAGGCCCTGGTCGGCTTCCTCGTCGAGCCTTCCCGCCCGGTGGTGATCGAGAGCGAAGGTTTCCGGCCCGACGAAGGGGTCGGGTACGAGACTCGCCGCGGACGCCGCGGAGAGGCGATGAAGAAGCGGTCGGCCTACGGGCAGAAGAAGTCGGCGCGCTAGCGGACCGGCCGGGGCGGGATCGACGTCGGGCGGTCGCGCAGCAGCGGCTCCCACCCTCCGGCGCGCTGGACCCGGTCCGCGAGCTCCCGGTGCAGGCGGGCGGCGAGGAGCGGGCCTTCGTAGATGATGCCGGTGTAGACCTGCACCGCCGTGCAGCCGAGCCGCATGCGGTCGATCACGTCCTCGGCGGTGGTGATGCCGCCCACCGCGACCACGGGGACCCGCCCGCGCGCGGCGGCGAGGGTGGTGATGAGCTTGGAGCGCGCGAGCGGCGCGAGGGGGGGCCCCGAGAGCCCGCCGGCCTGCTGCAGCCGCCCGGTCTCGCCGGGCCGGGTGAGCGTGGTGTTGGTGGCGATGATCCCCGCGCAGCCGGTGTCCACCGCCACGTTCACCGCCTCGGCGAGGGCCTCCTCCTCGAGGTCGGGGGCGAGCTTCAGGAACACCGGGGTGGCGCGGGCCTCGGGGACGAGCGCCGCGAGCAGGCGGCTGAGCGGCTCCTTCTCCTGCAGCTCACGCAGCCCGGGGGTGTTCGGTGAGCTGACGTTCACCACGAAGTAGTCCGCCTTGCCCCGCAGGGCCTTCAGGCTGTTGAGGTAGTCCTCCACCGCGTCCTCGAGGGGGACCGCCTTCGTCTTGCCCAGGTTCGCCCCGACCGGGACCTTCGGCCAGGCCCCCGCCTCCCGCAGCCGGTTGAGCCGCGCGGCGAGCGCGACGGCGCCGGCGTTGTTGAAGCCCATCCGGTTGATGAGCGCGTGCTCCTCCACGAGGCGGAACAACCGGGGCCGGGGGTTCCCCAGCTGCGCCTGCCCCGTGACCGTCCCCACCTCGATCGCGCCGAAGCCGAGCGCCTCCCAGGTCCGGACGCCCACCCCGTTCTTGTCGAGTCCCGCAGCCAGGCCGACGGGCCCCGCCCACCGGAGCCCCGCCACCGTCCGGGCCAGGACCGGGTCGGGCTGGAGGTCCGACAGGGCCGCGAGCAGGCGGACGGCGCCCATCCCGCGGAAGACCAGCTCGTGGGCGGTCTCGGGGTCGAGCGAGAACAGGAGCGGGCGGGCGAACCGATAGAGGAGTTCGAGCACGGTCGGCTGGGGGAGCGGGGTCCGTATTTCGTCGCGCCGCGCTACGCTCCCGGACCATGCTGCTCGCCTCCCTCGCGCTCGCCGCCGACCTCGCGATCGTCAACGCGACCCTGCTCCCGGTCTCGGGGCCCACCGTGCCCAAGGGCACCCTGCTGGTGCGCGACGGGAAGATCGCGGCGGTGGGCGCGAACGTGACGGTGCCCGCCGGCGTCGAGGTCGTGGACGCGGGGGGGCGCTACCTCATGCCCGGGATCATCGACGTCCACTCCCACATGGGCGTGTACCCGTGGCCGGGAGGCACCGCCCACGGCGACGGAAACGAGATGGTCGAGCCCTTCACCCCCCGCGCCTGGGCGGGGGACGCGTTCGACATCGAGGACCCGGCCATCCCGCGCGCGCGCGCCGGCGGCGTCACCAGCATCCAGGTGCTGCCCGGCTCGGGCAACCTCATCGGCGGCCGCTCCCTCACCGTGAAGCTGCGCCCGTCCCGCACCCTCGACGGCATGGCCTTCGAGGGCGCGCCCCCGGGCATCAAGATGGCCATCGGGGAGAACCCGAAGCGGGTGTACCAGTCCGAGAACAAGCAGGAAGACCAGATCATGACCCGGATGGGCGAGTACGCCGCGTTCCGGGCCGAGTTCCAGCGGGCGCTGGACTACCGGACGGCGCGCGCGCGCGCCAACCCGCCCCCGAAGGACCTGGACCTGGAGGTGCTGCTCGAGGTCATCGACGACAAGTTGAGGGTGAACCTGCATTGCTATCGAACCCACGACATCCTGGCGTTCTACCGGATCGCCGACGAGTTCGGGTTCAAGGTGTGGGCGCTCCATCACGCCCTGGAGGCCTACAAGATCCGTGACGTCATCAAGGCCCACGGCTCCATGGTGGCCACCTTCGCCGACTGGTGGGGCTTCAAGCTGGAGGCGTGGGACGCGATCCCGGAGAACGCGGTGCTCACCTCCCAGGCGGGCATCCCCTCGGTCATCAAGTCCGACTCCGCCAGCCACATCCAGCGCATGAACCTGGAGGCCGCCAAGATGGTCCGCCTGGGCATGACCGAGATCGACGCGCTCGAGTCCATCACCCTCGACGCGGCTCGGGTGATGGGCGTGGAGGCGCGGGTCGGCACGCTCGAGGTGGGCAAGGACGCCGACCTCGCCCTCTTCGACAAGCATCCCTTCGATGCCTACTCCAAGTGCGACATGACCTGGATCGACGGCGTCCGGGTCTACGACCGCTCCACCGAAGGGGTGCCCGATGGCGTCCGTTAGTCGACGGTCCTTCCTGGCCGGCACCGCCGCGCTCGCGCTCACCCGACGGGCCGAGGCCGGCGAGGAGCTGGTCCTCTCCAACGCCCGGCTCCTCGTGGGCGACGGCACGGAGCTCCGGGGTGGGGTGCGGGTCCGGGACGGGGTCATCACCGAGGTGGGCCCCACGGTGACCGGCGGTGTGGACATGGCCGGCGGCGTGCTCTGGCCCGGCATCTACGACGGCGGAACCTCGCTGGGGCTCTGGGAGATCGACCAGGAGGCGGGCACCCGCGACGAGCTGGAGACCTCGGACGCCATCACCCCGCACGCGCGGGTGGTGGACGCCTACAACCCGCGTAGCCAGGTGATCCCGGTCGCCAGGCTGGGCGGCGTGCTCGGGGCGCTGGTCATGCCGGGCACCGGGACGCTGGTGCCGGGCCAGGCCGCCTGGATGCGCACGCTGGGGGACACCGTGCAGGACACCGCGCTCACCGAGTCCGCAGGCGTGGTGTTCACGCTCGGGGCCGGCGCGGAGGGCGAGTCCCCCGGCTCCCCCAAGTCCCGGATGGGCGTGGCGATGAAGCTGCGTGACCTCTTCGACGCCAATCCCCCGCCCCCGCCCGCGGCGGAGGGTGCGAAGCCCAAGAAGGGCGCGGAGCCCCCCAAGCCGCCCACCGGGTTGCAGCTCGCCCTCCACCGTGTCCTCCGGCGCGAGACCCGGGCCCTCTTCCTCGCGCAGCGCGCGAGCGACATCGACCTCATGCTGGACCTGGTGGAGAGCTACCAGCTCGACGCGATGCTGGTGGGAGGCGCGGAGGCCCACCTGCTCGCCTCGCGCCTCGCGCTGGCCAAGATCCCGGTGTTGTTCGGGCCGGTCACCACCCAGCCCGACGGGTGGGACACGCTGAACGCCCGCTACGACGCGGCGGCGCGGCTGCACCTGGCCGGGGTGCGCTTCGCGTTCCGGTCGGGGAGCACCCACAACAACCGCACCCTCAACGAGGAAGCGGGCATCGCCGTCGGCTACGGGCTTCCCTACGGGGCCGCGATCGCGGCGCTGTCGGGCAACGCCCCGTCCTGGTGGGGGCTGAAGGTGGGACAGCTCAAGCCCGGCTACGAGGGCAGCCTGGTGTGGAGCGACGGGGACCCGCTGCAGGCGCTGACCCGCACCCTGGGCATCTGGATGCGGGGGAGCGCCGTCCCGCTCCGCAGCCGCCAGACCGAGCTGTTCGAGCGGTACAAGAGCCTGAAGTGAAGGTCCTGGTGACCGGGGGGGCCGGGTTCATCGGCTCGCACCTCGTGGACGCGCTCCTCGCCCGCGGGGACTCCGTCCGGGTGATGGACAACTTTGACCCGACCTACGATCCCGCGATCAAGCGTGCGCGGGTGCGGGGTGAGCTCGTCGAGGGCGACATCCGCGACCGCGCCGCGGTCGACGGGGCCCTGCGGGGGGTGGACGCGGTCTTCCACCTCGCCGCCCGCGCCGGGGTGCGTCAGAGCTTCGCCGACCCCGCGGGCTACCGGGACGTCAACGTCGAGGGGACCCGCCGCCTGATCGAGCGGCTCGACGGTCGACCGCTGGTCTTCGCGTCCTCGTCTTCGGTGTACGGCGTCCGCACCGGCGCGGCCTTCCGCGAGGACGACCCCCTCGCCCCGGCCTCCCCCTACGCCGCCACTAAGGCGGAGGCGGAGCAGGTCGCCGCCGGCGCCGCCATCACCCGGCTCTTCACCGTCTACGGCCCCCGCCAGCGGCCGGGCATGGCCATGGAGAAGTTCCTGGGCCAGCTCCGGCGCGGCGAGGCGATCACCCTGTACGGCGACGGGAGCTCGGTGCGGGACTACACCTACGTGGGGGACGCCGTGGACGGGCTGCTGCGCGCGCTCGGGCGCCCGGGGACCTACAACCTCGCCGGAGGGCGCGCCGTGCCGCTCCTCGAGGTGGCGAGCACCCTCGCCGAGCTCGTGGGCGTGCCCCTGCGGGTCGTGCAGCTCCCCGAGCAGGCCGGGGACGTCCCCGAGACCCGGGCGGACCTCAGCCGGGCGCGCGCCGAGCTGGGCTACGTCCCGCGCACCGAGCTCCGGGCCGGCCTGGCCCGGCTCGTGGGCTGAGCTGCGCCCCGGCGGTGCGCCGGGCTAACCTCTGCGCCTCGCGGAGCCTGTCCATGCCCCCCAAGCGCTGGTTCGTGACCGGAGCACGGCGCGGCCTGGGGCGCGCGATCGTGGAGGCGGCCCTGGCCCGCGGGGACCTGGTGGTGGCCACGGTGCGCCGCGCGGACGAGCGGGGGGGCCTCGCCGACCTCGCTCCCGGGCGCATCTGGGTCGCGGCGGCGGACGTGCGGCGGCCGGAGGAGGTCACCCAGGCGGTGGCGGCGGCGGCCAACGCCATGGACGGCATCGACGTGGTGGTGAACAACGCGGGGTACGGGCTCTTCGGTGCCGTGGAGGAGGTGGGCAGCGAAGAGCTGCGCGCCCAGATGGACGTCAACCTCCACGGGGCCTGGCACGTGGCCCGGGCCGCCTCGCGGGTGCTGCGCGACCAGCACGCGGGGCACCTCGTGCAGATGTCCTCGGTGGCGGGGCTGGTGGCGGGTCCGGGAGGGGCCGCGTACCACGCCTCCAAGTTCGCCCTGGAGGGGATGAGCGAGGCGCTCGCCGCCGAGCTGAAGCCCTTCGGCGTCCACGTGACGCTGGTGGAGCCCGGGCCCTTCCGCACCGACTTCGCCGGGGACTCGGTGCGGGTCGCGGCTCACCGCATCGCGGCCTACACCCACGGCGCCGCGGCGCAGAAGGCCAGGTTGGAGGCCATGCACGGCACGCAGCCCGGCGATCCGGCGAAGGCGGCCGCTGCGATCCTGAAGCTCGTGGACCTGCCGGCGCCCCCGGTGCGCCTGGTCCTGGGCCGGGACGCGATCCGGCGGGCCCGCACGCGCCTCGCCTGGGTGAACGCCGAGGTCGAGGCCAGCGAAGCCCTGGGCGGGGACACCTGGTACGACGACGCCCCGCCCGACGCCGGCATGCCCGACTTCGCGCCCCCGACGAGCCCGCCGCGCGCCGAGGGCTTCGCGCCGGTCCCCGAGCCGCCTCCCCGGTCCGGTCGGCGTCCGGTCGTGGCCGTGGTGGGTCAGTCCGACCCGGACGAGCCCCTCACGCTGGCCGCCGAGGCCATCGGGCGCGGGCTCGTGGACGCGGGCTTCCGGGTGGCCACCGGGGGCCTGCAGGGGGTCATGGCGGCCGCCTCGCGGGGGGCACGCTCGAGCTCCTCCTGGCGCGATGGCGACGTGATCGCGGTCCTCCCCGGGCTCGACGCCGCCGCCGCGAACTCCTGGGCCGACGTCGTGGTCCCCACCGGGCTCTCCCACGCCCGCAACGTGGTGCTGGTGGCCATGGCCGACGTGGTGGTCGCGGTGGGCGGGGGGGCGGGAACGCTCTCCGAGATCGCGATGGCCTGGCAACACGGGAAGCCCATCGTGGCCCTGGACCAGGGCGACGGCTGGAGCGCCCGCTTCGCGGGGCATCGGGTGGACCACCGCCGGGAGGACGTGGTCCACGCCGCCGCGGACGCCTCCGACGTGGTGGGCCGGGTGCGTCGGCTCCTCGGGGGCTAGCCCCTACCGGGTGGGGAACGGGGGCAGCGCCGTGCCGAAGCCGAACGCCTCCCCGATGGGCGTGAACCATTCGCCCCGCCGCTCCCCGGCGGAGGAGACGAGCTCGAGGAGCCCGGCGCTCGAGTGGATCAGCGCCCGATCCCCCACCACCGTGGGGAGGACGTTGCCGAGGAAGGGCACCATCAGGCACTCGGGGGGCGTGTACCGGTCCAGCTCGGTGAGCGTGCCCGCCCCGCTTTCCACCTCGAGGGCGGTGATGTAGGCGCAGGCGGGGTTGCTGGTGGTGGCCCGGTTGTACACGAGGAGGTGCCCGTCTTCGGGCTCGACGCCGTGGGGGGCGGAGAGGGGCTGGTCGCCGCCGGCGGGGAAGAGGATGTCCGCGTCCACCACGCCCACGCTCCACCGCTCCTCGCCGGTCGCGGCGTCCACCGCGAACAGGCCGTCGTTGTAGGTGGAGGTGAGGAGCCAGAGGTCGGCCGCCGGGTCGTACCCGATCCCGTTGACGTGGCTCCAGTCCTCCACCTCGGGATCCGCCGTGTACCAGCCCTTCAGCCACTCCTCCCGGAGGTCGGGGGTGTGGTGGTCGAAGACCGACCAGAGGACCTGGTGGCTGCCGTCGGCCTCCACCTGGACGAGCTGCGTCCCCAGGATGCGCCGGGTGCCGCTCCCGTCGTCGAAGTCGCGCACCTCGTAGGCGAGCGCGACGGCGTGGCCGGCGGGGTGGTAGGCGAAGTCCGTGTGGATGCCCGGCACGGGCACGGCGGCACCCTCCGACCCGTCCAGGCCGAGGCCCACCAGGTAGCCGGGCGCCTCCTCGGAGAAGGCCGAGAGGAGCGCCCTCAGGCCGGCTCCGTCGGGGGCGGCGTGGATGCGCGGGGCGTGCAGGCCGGCGTCACTCCTCGCCGGGACCTCGGCCGCTCAGCTCACCCGGCCGGCCTCGTCGAGGACGACCGCCCACGATCCCTCCATCTGGAGCACGGGCAGCAGGATGGGCGCGCCCAGGTCCACCGCGGCCTCGGGGGGTACGATCGACGGGGTCCCCACCGGCAGGGGCCCGGCGTCGAACACCGTGGGTTCGCCGCAGGTGCCGCCCTCGCCTTCGACCTGGACCACCGTGCTCGCCCCGGGGACCAGGCCCCAGATGAGCACCTCGTGGTCCGTGGTCGCGTCCCCCCAGGCGGTCGCGCGCTCGGGACCACCGTCGGACTGGTAGATCACCCGTCCGCTCGCCGGCTCCCCGGTGGTCCACCGCACGTACGCGGAGGTGCCCGCCGGGGTGAGCGTCACCGAGGGCGCCTCCGAGCCGTCGGTCCCCTCGCACGGGGCGGCGGGCGCGTCGGAGTCCGCCGGGGGGTCGCCGTCGGTACGGGCGAGCGCGAGGAGGAGGATCATCCCTCGCGGGGGTCGAGCACCAGCACGACCCTCGGCGCGGGGTTCAGGCAGGAGGTGCAGCGGGCCGCCAGGAGCCACGTGGACCCGCGCGTCACTCCGGCCCAGGGAGTGGCGCCGGCGAGCGCGGAGAGGTCCACCACCCCGGTCCCGTCGAGCGGCACCGACCACAGCTCCGCGGCGTCGGCCTCCAGGTCGAAGACCCGGGACTCGAGGGCGGCGAGGGACTCGTCGTAGCGACCCACGTCCAACCGGTCGAGGCCGGGCAGGTAGAGCGGGTTGCCGAGGCCGTCGCGGGTCAGGAGGCCCAGGTCGAGGACGAGCGCCGGGTCGGCGGCGGCCACGACCAGCGGCTCCGTGCCGCGCAGGTCCACGTCCACCTCCAGGGTGCTCGACGCGCTCTCCACGCGCGCGACGCGGTTGGTGCTGTCGGCCTCGGGCCGGAGGAAGACGAGCCCCTGCCCGCCTGCCTCGGTGGGCGAGGTGATGAGCGCGAGCCAGGTGCCGGTACCGGGGAGGAAGCTCTCCTGCACCGCCACCGGGCCCTGCAGCCCGAACTCCGACAACGCGCAGCCCGCGTGGTCCGTGGTGCAGGTGGCCATCCCGCCGAGGTCGCTCTGCAGCAGGGTGTCCGTCTCCAGGGCGGCCGTCACCTCGGCCTCGTCCAGGGTGGGGAAGGCGAGCAGCCAGGCGCCGGGCAGCTCCGTCGCGTCGCGGGAGTGGCCGTGGACGTCCTCGGTCAGCCCGGACCAGTCCACCTGGCCGTCCGCCCCGCCCGTCATGCCCACCGACCCCACGTCCAGCGTGGCGGTGTAGCGGTAGTTCTGCGCGTCCTCCACGATGCAGTCCACGCAGGGGGCGGGACCGCAGGCCGACAGCAGGAGGAGGGTGCTCAGCACGCTCACCATTTGCCCTATTTCGAGAGAACCGATCGGAGACCTGACGGTCTATGAGATTGTTTTGACAATGCTGACGGCGCGACCCGACCGGCGGGACGCGCCCCCCGCGCGGCGAAACCCGGTAGAATGCGCGGATGTTCGCCCTGACCATCGCGCTCCTGGCCGGGTGCCAGGAGAAGGCCCTCACCGTCTACAACACGCCCCCCACCGTCTCCATCCTGTCGCCCAGCGACGGTGCGGGCTCGAACCCGGGGGAGCTCGTCGAGTTCTACGGGCTGGTGCGCGACCAGCAGTCGGACTCGGAAGAGCTCGAGGTGTTGTGGGCCTCGAGCCTGGACGGCGACCTCTGGTCCGAACCCCCCGACGTGAACGGCGACGTGTACAGCGCCACCAACGAGCTCTCCTCGGGGACCCACACCATCACGCTGACCGCCGCGGACGAGCAGGGGGAGGCCTCCGTGGCCAGCATCCTCCTGACCATCGCCCCCGGGTCCAACACCGAAGGGGCGCCCTCGGTGGTCATCCTCGGCCCCACCGAGGGCCAGGTCTTCGGGGCCAGCGAGGCCGTGAACCTGGTCGCCGCGGTCACCGACGACGAGGACGCCGAGGAGACGCTCCTCTGCGAGCTGGTGGACGTGCCCGACGGGTCGGTGTGGACAGGGAACCCCACCAGCACCGGCTCGCTCACCGTCCCGCTCAGCCCCACCCCGGGCGCCCACAGCCTCACCCTCTACGCGACGGACGCGGACGGCAACTCCACCCAGGCCACCGTCACCTTCGAGGTCTCGGCCGACAGCCGGCCCACCGCCACCATCCTGCAGCCGGGCGACTCGTCCACCTGGTCCACCGACGACACCATCAGCTTCCGCGGCTCGGTGACGGACGACGCCACCGACGTCGAGGCGCTGTCGGTGGTGTGGTCGAGCGACGTGTCCGGCATCCTCGGGACGAACCCCGCCGACAGCTCGGGCGCCGTCTCCACCGCGCGCGCCCTCCCGCAGGGCACCCACACCATCACCCTCACCACCACCGACGGGGACGGGCAGACCGGCTCCGACAGCGTGGTCATCTTCGTGGCCGATCCCCTGGACGTGGATGACGACGGCGACGGCTACACCGAGAACGAGGGCGACTGCGACGACGCGGACGCCACCACCAGCCCGGGCGAGGCCGAGGCCTGCGACGACGCCGACAACGACTGCGACGGGACGGTGAACGAGGACTGGTGGGACACCTACGAGACGAACGACTCGGCCTACGGCTACGACTGCGGCGAGGTGGACAGCTCCTTCCTCTGGAGCGGATCCACCCTGGAGCTCGCCGGGCTCACCTTCTCCTCCGCCGACGACGAGGACTGGTTCTCCTGGGACGCCGACGACGAGTACTACGACAACGTCAGCATCAGCGTCACCGCCTCCCGGCTCCCCGCCGCTGGCACCTACACGCTGGAGCTCTACGATCGGGACTCCGGCCGCGTGGTGGACTCGGCCTCCGGCAGCGCGAGCCTGACCGTCGGCTACGACGGCGACCTCTTCGACGACGACGAGGACAACTGGGCCGTCCGCATCTACACCCTGACCTGGCCGTCCGGGTCCTGCGCCACCACCTACACGCTCTCCATCCACTCCTGAACCGGCCGGCTCAGCGGGAGCGCCATCGCTCCGGAGCGGGTTTGCCGGGCGGAAGCGGGTGCATCGCGCGCGGCGCCCAGGCGTGGGCGGCGGGGTCCACGCGCTCGCCCACCGCGTAGCGGTTCACCATCCAGCGGTAGACGCCGTCCTCGTCGGGGATGAAGCGCACGTCCCACCAGCCCCCCGCGGCGTCCTGGAACCAGAAGTACTCCTCGGACTCCTGGGTCAGGCGCGCGCGGTGGCCGAGGTCCTCCAGATCCACGTAGAGACGGGAGCCCTCGAGGGAGACCGTCATCCGGCCGAAGGTGACGGGGTCGTCGTAGCTGCCGGTGAAGGGCGCCCAGGTGTCCGGGTCCGTGGTGTGGTCCGGCCAGCGCGTGTTGGGCAGGTCCAGGAAGAGGTCCGCCGCGTCGTACATCAGGGTGTAGGGGTCGGCCCAGTCCGCGTTGGCGACCACGGCCACGCCGAAGCCGGTGCCCGGAATCACCGCCCAGGTGGACACGAAGCCGGTGACCCAGCCGTCGTGCATGACCAGGGAGTGCTCCTTGTACGGGTAGGTGAAGAGCCCCATCCCGACCATCTCCTGGGCGTCGGGCCAGTAGTGGGTGTCCGCCTGCGCGCGCATGGCGAGGGCGAGCTCTTCGGGGAGGAGCGCGCCGCCGTCGGCGAGCTGCCACTCCAGCGTACGCGCGAGGTCGGTGGAGGTGCCGTGCAGCCACGCGGCGGGCCGGCTCCACGGGCAGTCGGTCTCGTCGAGCCGGTAGTACCAGGGCGCCCCGTCCCACCAGGTGGTGCCGGTGGCGTGCGGGCCGCTCACGGCCTCCGCGGCGTCGAAGGTGGCGGTCTCCATCCCGGCAGGATCGAGCACGCGGCGCTGCATCACCGCTTCGAAGGACTCCCCGTCCACCACCTCGAGGACCCGCCCGGCCCAGACGAAGCCGGTGTTGCTGTAGTTGTAGAAGCTGCCGGGGGGAGCCCAGACGTAGGGTTCGTAGGTCTCCACGCGCCGCTCGATGCTCTGACTGCACTCCCAGTCGAGCACGTCCTCCAGGAGCGCCGTGTGCGTGAGCACGTGTCGCAGCGAGATGTCCCCCGGGTCCTCGCCGCCGTCGAGGTGCGCGTCGGGGAGCCAGGTGGCGATCGGGGCGTCGAGGTCCACCCGCCCCTCGTCGGCGAGCTGGAGCACTGCAGTGGCGGTGTGCATCTTGGTGACCGAGGCCCAGCGGAACACGGTGTCGGCCGTCACCGCCTCGTCCCCGTCGTACTCGGTCACCCCTACGCCGCCGGCGTAGCGCAGGCGGCCGCCCGCCACGACGGCGAGCTGCACCCCGGGAACCCCGTCGTCGTCCACCTGTGCCTGCGCCCGCTCGAGCAGCTCGGCCCAGTCGTCGTCCCAGTCCGGATCCGTCTCGGTGGGGTCGGTCTCGGTGCCCGTGTCGGTGGTCCCGCCGGAGTCGGTGGAGGGGTCGCGGCCGAAGGGCCTGTCCTCCTTCGGCGCGCAGGCGGCGAGGGCGAGGAGGAGGGTCACGGCGCCCGGGTGGCGTGCTTCCAGAACCCCCAGCCGTACTCGGCGGCGCTCGCCACCGAGAAGGCGATGGAGACCCAGAGGAGGAGGATGCCCACGCTGTGCGCGTCGATGCCGAGCACCGGGTAGTGCCAGAGGAGGAAGCCGAGCGCGGTGGACTGGTAGGCGGTCTTGAACTTGCCCAGGGCCCCGGCCGCGATGACCATGCCCTCGCCGACCGCGATCTGGCGCAGCCCGGCGATCACGAGCTCCCGCGACTCGAGGACCAGCACCATCCAGGCCGGGACCCACCCGTGGGGGATGAGCATGACCAGGGCGGCGAGCACCATCAGCTTGTCGGCGATCGGGTCGAGGAACGCGCCCACCACGCTCTGCACGTCCCACTTCCGGGCCAGCCAGCCGTCCACCACGTCGGAGAGCATCGCGAAGACGAAGAGCGCACACGCGCCGGCCGCCTGCGCGGGGCCGGGGCGCTCCCACACCAGCGCGACCACGGCCGGTACGAGCAGGACGCGGAGGAGGGTGATGAGGTTCGGTAGGTTCCAGAAACCTTTTCGTCGATACCAGGGGGTCACTGGGTGCCGCGCAGGACCGGACGGGTATCCCGGAAATGGTGGTACAGCCCGAGCACCCGGTCCACGTAGGTCTGCGTCTCCTTGAACGGCGGGATGCCGCCGGCCTTGGACACCGCGCTCGGCCCGGCGTTGTAGGCGGCGACGGCCAACTCGGTGCGACGGAAGCGCTTGAGCTGGTCGGCCACGAACGCGGCCCCGCCGCGGATGGACTGGACCGGATCGAAGGGGTCGGCCACTCCGAGGTGACGCGCGGTGGCGGGCATGAGCTGCATGAGCCCCTGCGCCCCCGCGGGAGAGACCGCGCGCGGGTTCATGCGGGACTCCACCACCGCCATCGCCTTCAGGAGCTCGGCGGGCACGCCGTTCTCGCCGGCGGCCTCGAGGAAGGCGACGTCCCAGGCGTCCAGGTTGCTGATGCGCTCCAGCCGGGGCATCGGCACGCCGTTGGGGAGGTAGGCGCGCGGCTCCGGGTCGTCCCAGACCAGGTCGAAGCCCTCGTGCTGCGGGGAGTCGGTGATGACCCACGCGCCGTCGTCGCGGACGTAGCGGTAGATGTCACCGCCGGCCCAGGCCGACGCGAGGAGGAGCCACATGAGGGGAGGATACCGCGGATCGAGGAGAGCGCTGTCCGCGATACCATCGGCGCGCCGACGTGCTGTTCAACTCCTACGTCTTCCTGCTGTTCTTCCCGGTGGTCTGGGCGGCCTTCCGGCTGGCCCCGGTGGCGCTGCGGCCCTGGGTCCTGCTCCCCGCCTCGCTGCTCTTCTACGGCTGGTGGGACGTGCGCTTCCTGGGGCTCTTGCTCCTCACCAGCACGGTGGACTGGGCGGTCGGGCTCGGGCTGGCGCGCGCGCAGGGCCCGGCCCGCCGGCGCCTGCTCGCGCTCTCCGTGGGGCTGAACCTCGGGGCCCTGGGCGTCTTCAAGTACCTGGGCTTCTTCAGCCGTGAGCTGCAGGCGGCCCTGGGGGGTATCGGGCTCGCGGTCGAGCTCCCCGTGCTCGACCTGGTGCTCCCCGTGGGCCTGTCCTTCTACACCTTCCAGGCCATGGCCTACACCGTGGACGTGTACCGGCGGGAGCTCGAGCCGGTGCGGAGCCTGCCGCGCTTCCTCCTGTTCATCAGCTTCTTCCCCCAGCTCGTGGCCGGCCCCATCGAGCGGGCGGGGCACCTGGTGCCCCAGCTCCAGACCCTCCGCGGCCCCACCCGCCTCCAGCTCGCGGAGGGGCTCCAGCTCGTGCTCTGGGGCTTCTTCAAGAAGCTCGTGGTCGCCGACAACCTCGCCTCGCTGGTCGAGGTGGGCTTCGACACGCGTTCGCCTTCGGGCCTCGAGGTGCTCGTGGCCGCCTACGCGTTCACCTGGCAGATCTACTGCGACTTCTCGGGGTACTCGGACATCGCCCGCGGGCTGGCGAAGTGGCTGGGGGTGGAGCTCATGCTCAACTTCGACCTCCCCTTCTTCGCCGCCTCCCCCCAGGACCTGTGGCGCCGGTGGCACATCTCGCTGTCCCAGTGGCTGCGGAGCTACCTCTACATCCCCCTGGGCGGGAATCGGCACCAGCCCGAGCGGAACCTGCTCCTGACCATGCTGCTCGGAGGCCTGTGGCACGGGGCGAACTGGACCTTCCTCGCCTGGGGGGCCTGGCACGGGCTGGGCCTCGCCTTCCATCGACGGTTGCGGGGGGCCCGACCCGACCCGGCCGCCGGCCTCCCGCTCTGGCTCGCGGTGCCGCTGACCTTCCACTTCACCATGCTCGGCTTCGTGCTCTTCCGCGCCCACGACCTGGGGCAGATCCTCCAGCTGGCCCGCACCGTCGCGGCCGGCCTGGGCCCCGCCGACTACGGGGGGGTGAAGCTCCTCGTCCTGCTCACCCTCCCCGTGGCGCTGGTCGAGCTCGCGCTCTGGGGGCGCGGCGGCGCGTTCCGCTTCCCGGCCGCGCTCCCCCGGGCCTTCCAGCTTCCGCTGGCGGTGGTCGGGCTGCTCTCGGTCGTCCTCCTCGGGTCCACCTACGGTCAGGAGTTCATCTATTTCCAGTTCTGAGGCCGGCCGTGTCGTCCCCGCCTGGGTGGTCCTCCTCGCCCTGGTGGCGACGGCGTACGCGCTCGAGTGGGCCGTCACCCAGCGCTTCGTCCCGCCCGCCTCCCTCCGGGAGCGGGCCCTGGCGGTGCAGCGCTCGGCGGCCGCCGACCCCGGGCCCGAGCGGGTTGTCGTCTTCGGGACCTGCCTGGCGGCGCGGGCGCTGGAGCCCCGGGCCCTGCGGGGGGGCCTGGGGGCCGACTGGGACGTACACGTGCTCGGCACCGAGGGCACCGGCGCGGTCGACTGGGCGCTCACGACGCGGAACCTGCTCCCGCTGGACGCGGTGGACGCGATCGTGGTGGCCTGGACGGCGGGCGACCTGCAGAACCAGGTCTCCCCGTGGGAGAGCCGCATGGTGGACCTCGCCACCTGGCGCGACGTCCCCGACCTGGGCCGGCACGCCTGCGAGGACCTGGACTGCGCGGTGGAGGTGGGCCTGCGCAAGGCCTCCTACGTGTACCGCTGGCGCGGCTTCCTGGCGGCGCGGCTCTGGTCGGCGCTCGGGATCCGCCGCTCCGGCTGGCTCACGCTGGCCGGGCTCCAGCACCGCGACGAGGTGATCCAGGCGCAGCACACGCCCGCGCACGAGGCCGGGGTGGCCTTCTGGCTGCGCGACCTGGTCGCCACCGCCCGGGGGCGGGGGGTGAAGGTGGTGTTCGCCCGCATCCCGCTCCAGGGGGAGTTGGTGGCGCCGACGCTCGGCGTGGGCGACCCGGGCGGCCGCCTGCTCGCCGTGGCGGTGGACGCCGGCGCGCTGGCGGTCTCGATCCCGGGCGTGGACGCGTCGCTCTACGAGACCAGCTCCCACCTCGGGCGGGAGGGGGCGACCGCGCTCTCGCGGCACCTCGGGGAGGTCCTACGGGGCCCGTTGGGGCTCGGGGACGCGGAGGAGGGCCAGGACGGCCAGGGCGGAGACGAGGGCGGCGGCGCCCAGGGCGACGGGGGCGCCCCACCGGGCCCAGGCCCCGCCGAGGAGCAGCCCGGCGGGTAGGGCGCCCAGCCCGGTCACCAGGTAGTACCAGCCGAAGGCCCCGCCCCGCCCGTCCGCGGGGGCCCGATCGGCGACCAGCGCCCGCTCGGCCCCCTCGGTGAGCCCGTGGTAGACGCCGAAGGCGAGGTAGAGACCGATGTACGCCGGTAGCTCGTCCACCAGGGCCAGCGTTCCGTAGATCGCCGCGCACCAGGCCCACCCGAGCAGCACCAGGCGCCGCGGGGCCGCCAGCACCGGGGCGAGCGCGCCGGCGCCCACCTTGACGAGGTGCAGCCCCATCCAGAGCAGCGGGAGCGCCACCGCGGGAGCGCCCAGCTCGGCGGCGCGCAGCAGGAGGAGCGCGTCGCCGATGTGGCCCACCGCGAAGAGGCCCAGCGCGGCGAGCAGCGGGCGCAGGGCGGCCGGAGGGCGGAGCTCCGCGGGGGCGGTGGGCGCGGGCGCGCCGTGCTCCCGCACCGCGACGAGCAGCAGGAGGACCACCAGCGCCGACGGGACCGCGGAGGCGAGCAGCACGCTGCGGACGTCCCAGGCCGCCGTGAGGAGCGCCGCCGCCACCCCGGCGCCCACCAGCGCCCCGGCGTTGTCCAGGACGCGGTGGAAGCCGAAGGCGGCCGGCCGGTCTTCCGGCGCGAGCCCGGCCGCGAGGAGCGCGTCCCGCGGGGCCGAGCGGAGGCCCTTCCCCACCCGATCCACCGCCCGCAGGCCGATCACCGCGGGCGCCGACCCGGCGGCGGCGAGGCCCGCCCGGGCGAGGCCGGCGAGCGCGTAGCCCGCCAGCACCAGCGGCCGGTTGCGGCCCACCCGGTCGGCCACCCTCCCGGCCTGCAGCTTCACGAGCGCCGAGACCGCGTCGGCCACCCCGTCGAGCGCGCCCACCGCCGCGGCGGTTCCGCCCAGGGTGGCGGTCAGGAACAGCGGCATGAGCGGGGCCACCATCTCCGAGGCGGCGTCGTTGAGGAAGCTGGCGAGCGAGAGGGCGAGGACGTTGGGGCCGAGCCAGCGTGGACGCAGCAGGCGGATCCGGGAGGGAGGCGGGCTAGGGATGCGTGTGCCCTTCCTCGAACTGCGGCGGTTCGACCTGGATGGTGCTGTGGTCGATGCCGAACCGGGCCCGCAACGTGTCCTGCACCGTCGCGAGCAGGGGACCGCATGGCGTGTCCACCTCGGCCTTGAGGTGGGCCGAGAGGGAGACCTGCCCCGAGGCGATGGTCCACACGTGGAGATCGTGGACGTCGGTGACCCCGGGCAGGGCGCGCAGGGCGCCGCGCACCTCGGCCACGTCGATGTGGGTCGGGGCGCTCTCCATGAGGATGCGCAGCGCGTCGCGGAGGAGGCCGCGGGCGCCCCAGATCACGAGCCCGGCGATCAGGACCGAGACGGCCGGATCCACCCAGTTCCAGCCCAACTGCCAGACCGCCAGCCCGGCGAGCATGGCCCCGACCGAGCCGATCGCGTCGAAGAGCACGTGCAGCCAGGCGCCGCGGAGGTTCAGGTCCCCCTCGCGATCGCGGTGGAAGAGGACGAGCCCGAGGATATTCACGGCGAGGCCCCCGGCCGCGATGAGCAGCATGGGGAGCCCGGCGACGGTGGGCGGGGCGGCCAGTCGCTCCCAGGCCTCCCACAGGATGCCGCCCGCCACGAGGAGGAGCGCCCCGCCGTTGAGCGTGGCCGCGAGCACCTCGGCGCGGTGGTAGCCGTAGGTGTGCTCCGGGCCCGCGGGTGCCCGGGCGAGCCGCATCGCGAAGAGCACCACCAGGAGGGCGGCGGCGTCCGAGCTCATGTGCCCGGCGTCGGCGATGAGCGCGAGGGAGCCCGACCACCACCCGCCCACGGCCTCGACCACCATGTAGGAGAGCACCAGGACCAGCATCGCGGTCACGCGCCGCTCACGCCCCTCCACCGGCCCGAGGTCGTGGGCGTGGGCATGGCCGCCGTGCCCGTGGGCGTGCCCGTGGTCGTGCCCGGGCGCGGCGGGCGCCGGCGGCGCGGGGTGCCCGTGATGGTGGTCGTGGCCGTGGCCGCCCGCGTGGTCGTGGTCGTGGTCGTGGCCCGGCATCCGGATCGGGCCTATCCCGTCGTCGGAGTGGAACATGTTCCATCGGCCGCCGACCGAGGTAGGATGCGCGCATGGTCCTCGTGCTCCTCGCCTGCGCGCCTCCGCCCACCGAGTCCCCCGCCACCTTCTCGGAGCTCTCGGCCCAGCTCATGCGGGACTTCGAGACCGAGGATCCCACCCCCATCGCCCAGCAGGTGGCCGACTGGCTGGCGCTGCACGTGGACGAGCAGGACGGCTACGCCCTGGACCCGGTGGACGCCTCCTTCCTCGCCGACATGCAGCCCCAACCCGCGGCCACCGACCCGGCGGCGCTCCTGGGCATCGGCGTCACCCACCGCGTGCTCGGCAGCCTGGATCAGCACGTCGCGGTGGTGCCGGAAGCGGACCAGAGCTTCGCCGACCCCGCCACCTACGACGTGTGGGATCGGACCCTGCTCGAGGGTACCGCCGGCGGCTACGTGGCCGGCGAGGGGCTCCGCACCGACAACTGGATCGAGAAGGGCGGCCCTTTCGGTGTGGTCATCCCCTACCCGATGAAGAAGGACTACCGCTGGGTCACCCTCACCCAGGGGGAGACCTGCATCTTCCGCAGTTGGGAGACGGACTCGGGCTTCTCCGAGAACGGCAAGAACGGGCTCGTGGCCGGCTTCACCGTCGAGATCTGGGTCCCGGACGACGCCGGATTGATCTGGTACAACGCCAGCTGGGCCGAGCTCGTCACCGAGGTCGACGACCTCGTGGACGACGACTACATCGTCAAGTCCATCATCGACGGCACCATCGACTACATGGACGGCACCGACGCCCACGCCACGGGTCAGGCTCGGTGAGTGGCGGCGGGGGGCGCGCCCGGCTCCCCCGCGCTGCCGACTTCGAAGGGCACCGGCGCGTCGGCCAGCAGCGCCTCGGCGGCCGCGCGGATGCCGTCGGCGATGGCCGCGCCCAGGCCCGGGTGCCAGCCGGCGGCGTGCGGGGTCACGATCACCCGCGGGTGGAGGAAGGGCCGCAGGTCGAGCGGCTCGGACGGAAAGACGTCGCAGCCCAGCCCGCCCAGCCTCCCCGCCTCCACCGCCGCGAGCGCGGCCTGGGCGTCGAGGAGCTTGCCGCGGGCGGTGTTCACGATCACGGCGCCGGGCTTCAGCGACGCCAGCCGTGCCGCGTCGAAGAGCCCCCGGGTCTCCGGGGTGAGCTCGCAGTGCAGGGTCACGGCGTCGGCCCGCGCGCAGATCTCGTCCAGCGGGACCGACTCGGTCAGGCGCGGGTCGTGGGCGAGGACCTCGGCCCCGAGGGCGCCGAGCACCTCGACCATCCGTGAGCCGATGACGCCGACGCCCACCACCCCCACCGTGCCGAGCATGCGCGCGCCGTAGGCCGGGAGGCGGTCCCGTTCCCAGGCGCCGCTCGCGGCCCCCGCGGCCATCGGCCCGAAGCGGCGGTTCAGGGCCAGCAGCATCCCCAGGGTGGTCTCCACCACCGCGTCCCGCCGGGCCAGGGGGAGGCGGGCCACGCGGATGCCGGCGGCGCGCAGCGCGGGCACGTCCACGTGGTCGAAGCCCGAGGTGGTGGTCAGGACGAGCCGACAGCGCCGCAGCCGGGGCAGCAACGCGGCGCCGATGGGGCGGATGCTGGGCACCGCAAGCAGCTCGGCCTCCTCCAGGGGGGCGTCCGGGCCTTCGGCCTCCATCACGGTGACGCCCTCCGGCAGGCCCGTGATGCCCGGCCGCTCGTACTCGGCGCGTCCCCAGCGCAGGACCCGCATCACCCGTCCCAGCACTGGTCCTGGGTGTACAGCTCGAAGTGGTCGAAGCCGCACTCCTCGACCTGCGCGGAGTAGGGCTTCGACGAGCAGGACCCGGACGCGTCGGCGGCCCACACCTGCCAGGCGCCCACCGGCAGGGAGAGCCGGATGCACCCGTCCTCGCCGGTCCGGCCCTGGATGGTCTCGCCGCCGCCGTCCGGCTCGAAGTACACGAGCACCCCCACCTGCTCGGTGCCTCCCTCGACGTCCTCGACGCAGGGGTGGAGGTCGCCCCAGCCGGGCTCGCAGGTCTCGGTGGGGGTGGCGGTGTGTTCGTCGGCGCCGTGGGCGCCGGCGCAGGCGAGGAGGAAGAGCAGCACGCGGCAGCCTATCCGGCGGGCTTGCCGCCGGGGGGCGCCGGCCCTACCCTTGGGCCCCATGGCCCGGGCGCGCACCCACTATGTCTGCCAGCAGTGTGCCCACACCGTGGCCACGTGGATGGGCAAGTGCCCCGAGTGCGGCGCGTGGAACGCGCTCGTGGAGGAGGTCGCCGGGCGCGGGTCGCCCGCGGGGGCCCGGGGCCCCACCGTCTCCAAGGCGCTCCCCATCACGAAGGTGGCCCTCGGCGACGGGGGCGAGGTGCGGCTGCGGCTCGGCATCGCCGAGCTGGACCGGGTCCTGGGGGGCGGGCTCGTGACCGGGTCGCTCGTGCTCCTGGGCGGAGACCCGGGGGTGGGGAAGTCCACGCTCCTCCTCCTCGCGATGCGCGCCTTCGCGGAGCGCGGGGTGCGGGTGCTCTACGTCTCGGGGGAGGAGTCGGCCCGGCAGGTGCGGCTCCGGGCCGAGCGCCTGGGTGTGCTCTCGGACGACCTCTACCTCCTCGCCGAGACCTCGCTGGACGCGGTGAAGGCGGCCGTGGAGGACGTGAAGCCGCGGGTGCTCGTGCTCGACTCGGTCCAGACCCTGCAGTCGCCCGCGCTCGAGGGGGTGCCCGGCTCCGTGGCCCAGGTCCGGGAGGTGGCGGCCCAGGCCATGATCCTCGCCAAGGGGCGGGACGTCGCCACCTTCCTGGTGGGGCACGTCACCAAGGAGGGCAACCTGGCCGGCCCGCGCACGCTCGAGCACCTCGTGGACACCGTGCTCTACTTCGAGGGCGACGGCTCGGGCTCGCTCCGCGTGCTGCGGGCCACGAAGAACCGCTTCGGCTCCACCGGGGAGATCGGGTTGTTCGAGATGCGGGAGGACGGCCTCGCGGAGGTCCCCGACGCCTCGGCCCGCCTCCTCCACGAGCGCGCCGCGGACGCCCCCGGGTCGGTGGTCACCTGCACGGTGGAGGGCTCCCGTCCGCTCCTCGTGGAGGTGCAGGCCCTCGTCGGGCGCCCCACCCCCGGCACCCCGGGGCGTACCGCCGTGGGCGTGGATCGCAGCCGGCTCCTCCTGCTGCTGGCCGTGCTGGCGCGTTGCGGCCTGGATCTCTCCGATCGGGACGTGTTCGTCAGCGTGGCCGGGGGGGTGCGGGTGGCCGAGCCGGCCCTGGACCTGGCGCTCGCGGTGGCGCTCCACTCCAGCGCCCTGGGCCGGCCGGTGCCGCGCGACCTCCTGGTGTTCGGCGAGATCGGCCTGGCGGGCGAGGTCCGGGGCGTGGCGAGCCCGCTCGTGAGGCTGCGCGAGGCCGAGCGCCACGGCTTCCGGTCGGCGCTGGTGCCGGCGAGCACGCCCGGCGAGACGGCCCCCATCCGGCTCCGTCCGGTGCGCACCCTGCGGGAGGCGCTGGAGTAGGCGGCCCCCGCCGCTCAGCCGGTGTGGGGGGGCGGCGTCCGGGTGGAGCGCCGAGGTCCGCGCGGCCGATCGAAGGGTCGCGGCGGAGGCACCGTCAGCTCCTGGGCCCAGTCCGCCGGCCGGTCCAGCGGCACCAGCCGTTCGATGGTGGCGCGCACCACCACGAGCAGCCCGGCCTCCAGCGCCATGACCCGCTCGCGGGTGCTCCGCACCCGGATCTCACCCCCCGACGCCGGCACGGCCCACCAGGGGACCACCGCCCCGTCGGGGTTCGCGCCGCACTCCAGCGCCCCGGCGGGGCCGGTCGTGGTGAGGGAGACCGAGTCCACGGAGAGGACGTCCCAGCGCAGCTCCACCGAGCCGTCCGAGCGCCGGTCGGCGGCCAGGACCGTGGGCACCGCACCGAACCGGACCGCGTCGACGGCCTCGCGCGGGACCCCGTCGGGGTCCACCCAGCGCAGGCTGCCCACGGCCCAGCCCGGGTCCACCGCGGTCTGGGTGGAGCGCGTGCGCCAGGCCTGCCGGTCGTCGTCCCATCCCAGGGTGCCCGAGAGCGGGCCGGTGAGCTCGATGACCGCCGGCCCGGCGGCGCCCTCGGGTGGGGGCAGGGCGATCGGGTGGCAGTGCCCCGAGGGGTGCACCGCCGAGGGCGGGGGCACCGCCTCGCTCAGCGTGGCCTGGGCCTCCCAGCGCGCCGGGTCTCGCCGGGCTCCGACCTGGGCCGAGAGGTCCATCGTCAGCACCCGCGCGGGCGCCGGGGTCGCCTCCCGCGTCGCCGCCGTGCCCGTGGACAGGCAGCCGGCCAGAGCGAGCAGCGGCGGGGCGACGAGGAGGCGCATCATCACCTCGGACGTGGGTCGGGGGGAGTGGATTCGTCCACAGGATGACCTGAGTTCTGCCTCGGACCGCAACGCTTCGGCTTGACGACTCCTTTCGCCCGCTTCCGCTCAGCGCGTCCAGGTGCGGTCCCGGTGGACCTCGCCGTGGCACTCGCCGCTGCAGGTCCCCCCGTCGCGCTCCATGCCCTCGGGGAGGACGAGGTCGACCGAGCCGTTCACGTGGTTGGCGGGGTTGGTGACGTTGTCGTTCCCGGACACCGTCGCCCCGTGGCACTCGTCGCACTCGTAGCGGGGCACGTGCTCGTGGTGCTCGCCCGACAGGTCCCGGGAGGTGGCGTCGTCCCCGTGGCACATCGTACAGCTCGAGCGCGCTCCGGTGGTGACGCTCCCCGTCGCGCCGGCCTGCCCGTTGCCGTGGCAGTACAGGTTGGAGCAGGATCCGGCCCCTCCGTAGGTGCCGGCGGAGGAGAGCCCGCCGGTGAAGAGCACCTCCGCGAGGCCGGGGGTCGAGTCGCCCAGGAAGAGGTGGCCGGTGGCGAGGACGTCGGCGGGCTCGAGGTGGCACTGGACGCAGGCGAAGGCGGCGTGGATGGTCTCCTCCACGTGCGCGCCGTGCTCCGCGAAGGAGAGGTCCGAGGTCGAGTTGTCGATGTCGGTGGGCGGGGCGCCGGTGGCGTTGTCCGTGCCGCCGTGGCAGAAGACGCAGTCCGTACGCCAGCCTTCGGCGTGACAGCTGTCGCAGGAGATGGCCGAGGTGCCCCCGGCGAGGTCGCTCCCGTGGCACTCCACGCAGGCCTCGGCCTGGTACTTCGCGGCCACCCCGTGGGTTTCGGGCAGGGCGTAGCCGTCGGGGTGGTGGCGGACGACGGAGGTGCCCGAGGTGTCGTCCTTCGGCGTGCCGGGGCAGGCGGTGAGCATCAGCAGGAGGAAGGGGTGCATGTGCGGGGAAGCATGCCCGCCCCCGGCCTCGTGGATCCGTCCGCGCGCTCGATGTGGGCGGGGCCGTCGTGACGCCGGAGTGCTCAGAACTGGAAATAGATGAAGTCTCGGGCGTCCACCCGCACGAAGGTCAGCACCGCGATCGCCAGCGCGGCCCAGGCCGTCGTTTCCACCGCGAGGAGCCGCGGCGTGGCGCGGACCCACGGCACGAGGTGCCGACCCACGCCGTGCGCCGCCACCAGCACCGCCCCCCCGGCCAGCGCCACCGCGGCCATGACCGCGGCCGCCACCTGCTGATCGGCGTCGCCCACCCACGGGGAGGTGCGGACCCAGTGCCCGAGGCGATCGAGCTCGGTCTGGCGGAACAGGAGCCAGCCGACCTGCACGCCCAGGAAGGTGAGCGCCACCGCGAGCACGTGGCCCCCGGCGGAGGCCCGGAGCCCGGCCGGGACCCGGGCGCCGACCGCCCGACCGGTCAGCACCAGCGCGGCGTGCCAGGCGCCCCACAGCACGAAGTTCCAGCTCGCCCCGTGCCAGAGCCCGGAGAGGAGCAGGCTCGCGACGGTCGCGAAGGCGGTTCGGGCGGCCCCCCCCCGGGAGCCTCCGAGGGGGATGTAGAGGTAGTCCCGGATCCAGGTGCTGAAGCTGACGTGCCAGCGCCGCCAGAAGTCGGACGGGCTCGACGCCAGGTAGGGGCTGCGGAAGTTCTCCATCAGCTCCCAGCCGAGCATCCGCGCCGTGCCGCGCGCGATGTCGGTGTACCCGGAGAAGTCCGCGAGGATCTGCACCGAGAAGCCGAGGGTGGCCGCCCCGATCAGGAGCCAGGAGGGCTCCGGGAGGGCGTACACGCGGTCCACGTAGGGGGCGAGCGTGTCGGCCACCACGACCTTCTTGAACGCCCCCCAGAGCGCGAGGCCGAACCCGCTGCGCACCGCCCCGAGGTCGAAGCGCCGCGCGGTCTCGGCCTGCTGCAGGAGGTTCGAGGCCCGCTGCACCGGCCCGGCCACGAGGTGGGCGAAGAAGCTGACGGCGAGGAGGTAGTCGAAGGGGCGTCGCCGGGGGGCGAGCTCGCCCCGGTACACGTCGATGGAGTAGGCCATCGACTGGAAGGTGTAGAAGCTGATCCCCACCGGGAGGAGCACCCCCACCGGTGCGATCGCGGCCTCGAGCCCCAGCGCGGCGAGGAGCGCGCCGACGTTCCCGAGGAAGAAGTCGGCGTACTTGAACCAACCCAGCAGGCCCAGGTTGGCGGAGAGCGCCGCCGCCAGCACCCAGCCCTTCCGGCCCGGCAGGCGCGCCATCCCGATCCCGGCGAGCCAGTCGACGAGCGCCGTCCCGTAGAGGAGGAGCAGGAACCAGGGGTGCAGCCAGCCGTAGAAGACCGCGCTCGCGACCACCAGGAGGACGTTCTGGGCGATCCGGCCGCGCAGGAGCCAGTACAGCGCGAACACGACGCCGAAGAAGACGGGGAACTCGGGCTGGACGAAGCTCACCGCCGCGGAGTCTAGCCCGCATTCTCACCGCCAAGCCTGCTGCGGCCGCCGATCCGGCCGCCCGCGGGTCGCGTGCCGGCGGACGGAGGGCCGGAGCGCCGTGTCCGGCTTGACAGACGGCCGGGCGTCCATAAGGTGAATGACTGTTCATTCATTCCGCCCGAGGTGCCTGTGAGCGCGACCGACTACAACGTGAACCTGCGTGACATCCGCTTCGTCTGCTTCGAGCAGATGAAGGTCCACGAGGCGCTGAAGGGCGTGCCCCGGTACGCGGACTTCGACCTCGAGACCTACGACAGCATGCTGTCCGCGGCGGCGGACATGGCCACCCAGGTCGTCGCCCCGCTCAACAAGGTGGGCGACCGCTCCGGCTGCAAGCTCGACGGCGAGGGCAACGTCACCACCCCCTCCGGCTACAAGGAGGCCTACGGCCAGGTGGCCGGCGCGGGGCTCCTCGCCGCGGGCATGGACCCGGCCTACGGCGGCATCGGGCTCCCCCACGCGATCGACGTCGCCATGCACGAGATGATGACCGGCGCCTGCACGGCCTTCAACATCTACACCGGCCTCTCTCGCGCGGCGGCCAACCTGCTGAAGTCCGACTACTGCCCCGCGCACTTCGTGCCGTTCGTGGTCACCAAGCTGGTCTCCGGCGAGTGGGCGGGCACGATGTGCCTCACCGAGGCCAACGCCGGCTCCGCCGTGGGCGACAACCGCTGCCGCGCCATCTCCACCGAGCGCGACGGCGTCTACCACCTCACCGGCGAGAAGATCTTCATCTCCGGCGGCGACAACGACATCACCGCCAACATCGTCCACATCGTCCTGGCCCGCGCCCCGGACGCCCCGGTGGGCACCCGCGGCCTGTCCCTCTTCCTCGTGCCCAAGTTCGACGTGGATGCCGACGGGAACCTGCTCGGCCGCAACGACGCCAAGGTGGTGGGCATCGAGCACAAGATGGGCATCAACGGCTCGGCCACCTGCACCCTGGCGCTCGGCGCCAACGGCCCCTGCGTGGGCTACCGGATGGGCAAGGAGGGGCAGGGCATGGAGATCATGTTCCACATGATGAACGAGGCCCGCATCGGCGTCGGCATCCAGGGCCTCGCCACCGCCTCGGCCAGCTACCTCAACGCGCTCGCCTACGCGAAGGAGCGGGTCCAGGGCTCCGCGATCGAGAACATGCGGGACGCCGACGCCCCCCGGGTCACCATCAACCAGCACCCCGACGTCCGGCGCATGCTGATGACCATGAAGGTCTCGGTGGAGACCATGCGCTCGCTCATCTACTCGGTGGCCAACCGCCTCGACCGCGCCGAGAACGGTGCCGAGGACGAGCGCGAGTACCTCCTCGGGCTGGTCGAGCTCATGACGCCCATCGTGAAGGCGCACTGCTCGGACCTCGGCTTCGAGGTGTGCTCCACCGCGCTCCAGGTCTTCGGAGGCTACGGCTACACCCAGGAGTACCCGGTCGAGCAGAACCTGCGCGACCAGCGCATCTCGGCCATCTACGAGGGGACCAACGGCATCCAGGCCATGGACCTGCTGGGCCGGAAGATGCGGAAGGGCAACGGGGCCCTGTTCATGACCTGGATGAACGAGTGCAACCAGGAGCTGGAGCGCGCCCGCGCCACCCGCCGGATGGACGACGAGGTCTCCGCGCTCGAGAAGGCCCGCGACCAGCTGGGGCAGACCGCGATGTTCCTGGGGGGCCTCGGCATGCAGGGGAACCTGCGGGGCGCCATGCTCCAGGCCTCGCCCTACCTCACCCTGTTCGGCACCGTCGTGCTCGGGCTGCACGCCGTCTGGCAGGCCCGTGTCGCCCTGGAGGCCCTGGACGCCAGCGGCCACAATGCGGACGACACCCAGTTCTACAAGGGCAAGGTGGCCAACGCGAAGTTCTACGCGAAGAACATCCTCCCCCGCGCCACCGCGCTGGCCAAGAGCATCCAGGCCGGCGACGAGAGCTGCCTGGAAGACGGGCTCTTCGAGTAGGGCGGCACGCCGAGCGGCGGACCCGCGCGTTAGGACCGCTTCGACCCCGAGGCCGCAGCGTGCTTTTCCTCTCGCTCCTCGCGTGCGCCCCGGCCGTGGACTCGCTCGCCCCGGAGCCGTCCGACTCCACCCCGGTGGGGACGGACACCTCGGGCGACACCGCGGACAGCGCCGCCACGGGCGACACCGGTACCACCCCTGCCTGCGCGGCGACGACCTGGTCCAGCGGGCGCCACACCCTGGACCGCCCGGGTCTGGTGCGCTCGTTCCGGGTCCACGTCCCCGCGACCTACAACCCGGAGGTGCCCGCGCCCCTGGTGCTGGCCTTCCACGGTTGGGGCGGGGACGGCGCCGAGTTCCTCGACGACCCCACGGTCACCGCCGAAGCGGACGCGCGTGGCTACGTGCTGGTGGCGCCCGACGGCCTCGGGCCCGATGAGCCGGGCCGACCCGCCTCGTCCTGGTCGTTCCGGGGCTCCACCACCGGCCTCGACGGGGACGGCCTCGACCCCGAGGTGGCCGGCGACTCGACGGACATCTGCGACGACGCGGCGACGACCGACTACGCGTACCCCTCCTGCGAGGGCGTGGCCCAGAACGGCTGCTCCTGGACGCAGTGCCAGGACGACGACGTGGACTTCGCCGTCGCGCTGGTGGCCGAGACCGCCGCCCACCTCTGCATCGACACCGAGCGGGTCTACGCCGTGGGCGGCTCGAACGGCGGGATGTTCACCTGGGAGCTCGGTCAGAACGAGGCGAGCGCCGACACCTTCCGCGCCCTCGCCCCCATCATCGGCCTCCCCCACCGCGGCTACCTGGCGCCGCCCGCGCGCGCCGGGGGCACGCCCGTGCTCCTCATCACCGGCACCCGCGACCGCACCGTCCCGCCGGGCGAGTGGGAGGACCCGGCCTACACCACCACCTCGGACGGGGACACCTACTACTACACCGGCGCCACCGCGATCACCCGCGTGTGGGCCGAAGCGGCCGGATGCCCCACCGCCGCTGCCGCCGTGCCCGTGGACGTCGGCCTTCCCGACCTCGACTGCCGCAGCTACTGCCCGAGCACCGACCCGCTGCCGCCCGTGCTCGATTGTCGGGCCCGGATGGGACACACCTACGACTTCGACTGGTCCTGGCCCCTCGTGCTGCAGTTCTTCGACCAGCACGACTGAGGGCCACGCCGAGCGGCGGCCGGGTTACGACTCCTGGGGAGCGCAATGGGCATCCTCGACGGCATCGAGTTCCTGCGCCAGGGCTTCGTCCAGAGCCGTTCGGTCGGCGCGGTCTGGCCCTCCTCCAAAGGCCTGGCCCGCGCGATGGCGGCGCCCGTGCTCGCCGACCCGCGCCGCCCCCTGCGCATCCTCGAGGTGGGCGCGGGGGTCGGGCCGGTCACCGAGCAGCTGGTCCACGGTCTCCTCCCGGGGGACACCCTCGACGTCGTCGAGCGCTCTCCCGAGTTCTGCGCGATCCTCCGGAACCGCTTCGCGGACGCTCCGGTGGTGCCCTCGGTGCACGAGGTCTCCATCCTCGACTGGGCCCCGCCCCGCCCCTACCACCACATCGTGAGCGGCCTGCCGCTCGCCAACTTCTCCTCCGAGATGGTGGAGGCGGTGTACCACCGCTTCTTCGATCTGCTCGAGCCCGGCGGCACCTTCGTGATGTTCGAGCACATCGGCTTCCGTGACGCGCTCGCCCGGGTCACGGTCGGCGAGACGCGGCGGCGGATCCACCGGGTGCTCGAGTTCGAGAAGCGCCTCGCGCCCCTCGAGGTGGGTCACAAGGACGTGGTCTTCAACATGCCGCCCGCCCGGGTGCGGGTGCGCCGCCGGCCGCTGCTCATCCAGGCCGGATGAGGGTGGACAAGCGGATCCTCGGCGGCGCGGCGCTGCTGGCCGTCGCGGTGGTCGCCACCCTGGACCGCCCCGCGGCGGAGATCGCGGCGGAGGACGTCCGCATCCGAGTGGCGGAGATCTACGCGGGCGTCGAGGGGGCGGGCCTCCTCGCGGTGGACGCCGCGCTCGACCCCGCCATCCAGGCCGGGCTGGTGACCTGGCTGGGAACCCTCCCCGTGGAGCCGGACGTGCGCGCGCGGGTCCAGGCCCGGGTCCAGAGCGGGGTGGTGGTCGACGAGGTGGTGCCCTTCCTCTGGTTCCTCAAGGGCCTCTACGACCACGGGGGCACCGTGGAGGGCTTCGACGCCCACCTGCGCGCCCGCTCGGAGCGGCCGCCTTCCTGGGAGCACGGCCTGTTCCGGTGGGAGCCCCCGGCGCCGGCCGAAGGGGGCGCGGGCGGTCTGCCCGATCCCGAGGTCCTGGCCCGCCTGGTCACGCTGTACGACGTGGCCTGGCTGCGGGACCAGCCCGCCGACGCGCCGCTGGCGGAGAGCCTGCGCTGCGGGCTCGACGATCCCGAACGCCTGCGCACCCGCGCCGAGGCGGCCGCGGCGGTGGTCCGGGACCTGCTCGGCGCGCTGAAGCTGGAGGGGGACCCGGGCGTCGCGGTGGAGCGCGTGCGCTCGGACGCCGCGGTGCTCCGTACCGTCGCCACCAGCCTGGTCGAGTTCGTGGACCAGCAGGTGTGCAAGCACTACGCGGTCTACTCGCGTGAGCGGCGGCGGGAGCGGCAGCTCCGGCAGTTCCTGGACACCGCGATCGACAACGGGAACCCGGTCGCCTGGGAGTGGGCCGCGTCCTACCCCCGGCGCCACGCCGCGGTCCACATCATCGTGGACGGCCTGCAGGGCTCGCTCGTCCGGGCGCTCGGCACCCGCGACGCCGCCGCGTTCGCCCGCATCCGGGCCGAGCACGAGGTGGCCGCGCCGTCGGTGCCGTCCATCCCGGCGCCGGAGATGGACCTGGACTGGCTGGACGCCTACGCCCGGGGCGAGTTCCCGGTCGAGTTCCCCGCCTTCGCCGGGCTCCTGGGCTCCTCCGCGGTGGCCCGGCAGGGGGTCTCCACCACCCCCACCATCTCCGTGCGCAACCTGCCCCTGGTCATGACCGGCGCTCCGGTGGCGGGCAAAGGCGGGACCGGCGTCCCCAACTTCCACTTCGTGGACCGTACCGTGCCGGAGGGGCGCCCCTGGTACTTCTACGGCAACGACGCCCTGCAGCTCACCCGGCTCACGCACGAGGCCGGGATGCGCACCATGTTCGACCGCCTCGCGGCGGTCGAGACCATGAGCTGCGGCTCCCAGTACGACGAGCTGGCCGGGTGGAGCTTCGACGGTTTCCTGAACCTGGCGGTCGGTGAGGCCCGCCGGGACTTCGGCGAGACCCTCTGCCTCGCGGACCTCGAAGCACGGGCCCGCAACGAGGCGGAGCTGCGGAAGAAGATCGAGGTGTTCACCGCGCTCCGTCCCATCCTGACCACCCGGCACCGCCCCTGGGAGCTGTACGACCTCATGGTCCAGCGCGAGGCGCGCCAGAACGCGCACGCGCTGGCGGCGGAGATGGCGGCGCTCGCCACCCACGCCCTCCCCACCTACTTGCAGTGGTACAACCCCTGGCCGGACCACTTCGCGCACGGCTACGGGCCCTACAGCGACGCCATCATCGGCCCCTCCGGCGAGTACGCGCGCCTGGACCACTGGCTCGGCCGGGTGCAGGCGGTCTACGCCGGCACGGACCTCCAGGTCCGCTACGGCATGGCGGGCGACCACGGGCTCTCCCCGGTGAAGTGGATCGTCTCTCCCGAGGCCGTGGTCTTCGACGCGCTGCGCGCCGAAGGCGTGCCGCTGGTGGTGCGGAAGATCAGCTCCGACGAGGGCGAAGGCCCGAAGCTGACCGACCGCTTCGCCCCCCCGTCCATGCGCGGCATCGACGCCGTCATCGCCTCCACCGCGGGGGGCAACTTCATGGTCGACCTGTTCGCGGACCAGGGCGAGGCCTGGTCCCGTCAGCCCACCGTGGACCAGCTCCGGCGCTGGCGCACCCTGGGCGGCAAGGAGGTCGACATCGTCGACGAGCTGGCGCGCCGGCTGGGGGACTCGCTTGACTACCTCGCGGTGCGCCGCTCCGATTGCAGCGCCGCGGCCTGCCAACTGGAGCTTTGGCGCTACCGGGGCGGCAAGCGCGAGGTCATGGTCATCAACCGCGAGGACATGGCGATCGGGACCACCGGGGTGGACTTCTTCGGGGACAGCAGGGCGCTGGGCACCGAGGAGGACTGGGCCACCCTCCACGGCACGGACGGCCGCCGCCCCCAGGCCGTGATGCAGCTCGCCCACCTCTACGACACCGACCGCGCCGGCACGATCAACCTCTTCCCCGTCGATGGCGTGGGCTACAACACCAAGGTGCCCGGCCGGCACGCCGGGGAGAGCTACGCCGAGAAGGACGCCTTCGTCGGCCTCTGGGGCGCGGGCATCCCCGCCGGGGAGGGCCCCGCCGTGCTCCAGAACGGGCAGATCGCGCCGTCGCTGTACGCCTGGATCACCGGCGAGACCCCCCAGGCCGGGGAGGACGGGTGGGGCTTCGAGACCTGGGACGGTCGCCCGCTCTGGTCGCTCCGGCCGCGGTGAGCGGACGAGCGACGGGGGGCGGCCGCCGCCATCGGCCCGAGCCTCGCTCGTCAACCTCCTGCAAGCTCGGGAACTCCCCGCCGACCCCGCGGTCGCAGCCGAGGTGCGTCGCATCCTCGCCACCCTCGTCCCCCTCGGCGCCGTCCTCCTCGCCGGCGCGGCCGAACCGCTGGTCGGGGAGGGACGGGCCGCGTTCCGACGGGGCGCCGGCCCGACGTCGCGCCCCTGCGGGGCGTGCCACGTCCAGGGCGGCATCGGGGGCGCCGGGGCCACCGTGGCGCAGCGGCAGACCCCCGCCCTCTGGGGGGTGGCCGCGCTCGCCGCCATCCCCGAGGGCACCATCGAGGCCGGCGTGTGGGGGCCCGGGGCGCCCCGCGGCGTCACCCGCGGCCGGGTGGGCTACACCGAGGAGGGGGTGGGGCGGTTCGGCTGGAAGGCCGAGACCGCCTCGCTCGACACCCTCGTCGCCAACGGCTGCCTGGCGGGCAACCCACCCGCCGCCCCCGTGGCCCTGACCCGCTACCTGCACGTCCTCCCCGCGCCGGTCCGTCTGACCGACACCCCGGGTGCCGCGCGGGGAGAGGCCCTCTTCCACGCCCTGGCCTGCGCCGACTGCCACGTGCCCTCCCTCGGCGAGGTCGACGGCGTCTACTCCGACCTCCTCCTCCACGACCTCGGCGCGGACCTCGCCGTCCGCCCCCCCTCCGGCGGGTCGGCGCCGCCCCCTCCGGAGGCCCACACGCGAGGCCGGGAGGAGTGGCGCACCCCGCCTCTCTGGGGCCTGCGCGACTCGGCCCCCTACCTCCACGACGGTCGCGCCCCCGATGTCTCTGCCGCCATCGCGGCCCACGGCGGCGACGCCGCGGAGAGCGCGCTCGCCTGGCGCGTCCTCCCCGCGCCCCAGCGCGAGGCCGTCCTCACCTTCCTCGACACCCTCGCCGCCCCCTGACGGAGCCTCATGCGCGCCCTCCCGCTCGTCCTCGGACTCCTCCTCGCCCTCCCCGTCGCCGCGTCCGCCGTCCCCGGGCGGGACCTCTTCCTCCGCACCTGGGCCGCGATGGACCCGCGCTCGCACGGGGCGGACGGGCTCGGCCCCACCTTCAACGCCCGCTCGTGCGCCGCCTGCCACGACCAGGGCGGGGTGGGCGGCGGGGGCCCGCGCGCGCGCAACGCGCGCGAACGGACCGGGTCGGGGAGCCGGAACCCGCCCGCGCTGTTCGGGGCTGGGCTCATCGACGCGGTGCCCGACGCGGTGATCCTCGCCGCGGCCGCGGAGCGCCCCGACGACGGGGCGATCAGCGGCCGGGCCGCGGTGGTGCCCGGCGGGGTGGGGCGCTTCGGTTGGCGCGGCGAGGTCGCCCGCCTCGACGCCTTCGTGGCCCAGGCCTGCCAGGGTGAGCTCGGCCTGAGCGTCCCCGACGGCGACCGCGGCCCCTACGACCTCGACCACGCCGAGCTCGCCGACCTCACCGCCTTTGTCGCGGGACTGCCCCGCCCCCCCCTCCCCGACGCCGACCCCGTCGGGGCCGGCGTCTTCGCCCGCGCCGGGTGCGACGGGTGCCACCTGCCCCGCCTGGGCGCGCTGGAGGGCGCCTACACCGACCTCCTGCTGCACGACCTCGGCGCCGCCCTCGGCTCCCGCGGCCAGTCCTACTACGCGTCCCGAGAGCTGCTCGTCGACGCGCGCGGCTTCCTCCAGGCCACCCCCACCGAGTGGCGCACCCCGCCCCTGTGGGGGCTGGCCGACTCCGCGCCATACCTCCACGACGGGCGCGCCGCGACGATCGACGAGGCGATCAAGGCCCACGGCGGCGAGGCGCACAACGCGGCGTCCTCCTACACCCGGATGGTGGTGGCCGACCGGGAGGCGCTGCTCGGGTTCCTCGCGGCGCAACTCGGGCCGGGCTGAGCCGCCCGTCCCCGCCGCTCCACGGCACCGTCAGCCCCGCCTGAGAGGCGCGCCTCTGGTCTGCGAGCTACCTGCCTTTTCGGAGGTGCTCATGACCATCGAGCTCCACTGGCTCAGCGGCAGCCCATACGCGTGGCGGGTCCAGCTCGCGCTGCTGCACAAGGGGCTGGCCTACGTCTCCCACCTCCACCAGATCTCCACCGGGGAGCTGCGTGACCCGCGGTACCTGGCGCTCAACCCCCGGGGCCGGGTGCCCACCCTGGTGGACGACGGCTTCGTCCTCTACGAGTCGATGGCCATCCTGGCGTACCTCGACCGGCGCTACCCGGACCGACCGATCTTCGGCACGACCGCCGAGGAGGCCGGGCTGCACTGGCGGTACCTCTCCGAGTACACGGCCTACCTGGATCCGGCGTTGGAGGGCTACATCGTCCCCATCTACTTCGGACGCGCCGCGACGGAGACGGCCACCATCCGGGAGCACCGGGAGCGTGTCCTGGAGGAGCTTCCTTCGTGGAACGCGGCGCTCAACGGTCGGCCGTGGCTCGTCGGACCGGGTCCGGGCGCCGCCGACTTCGTGCTCTACCCGGCGCTCAAGTCGCTGCAACGGGCTTCCGGCAAGGACGCCGCCCGCGCCGCCGGCCTGGACCTCCCCGCGTTCGCCGACGCCTGGCCGGAGCTCGCGGCGTTCACGGCGCGCGTGGAGGCCCTCCCCGGGTTCCGCCAGACCTGGCCGCCGCACTGGGGCGAGCCCCCCGGGCCGGGCCACCCGGCGCCCTGAGCCCGGCGCCTCAGCGCACCACCGCGATGCGCAGGTACAGGCTCACCGGCAGGATCCCGAATTCGCTCTGCACGTCGTGGCCGTCGGGCCGCTCGCCGACCCCGATCCAGGCCCCCCCGCTGACGTCCACGTTCTCGGCGGCGCTCCAGGCCAGCCCGGGCACGACCAAGAGGCTCGGGTCCTCCAGGTTGGCGAGCAGGGCGAGCGAGCTCTGCAAGGTGGGCACGATCTCCTGCCCGGCGCTGAGCGCCGCGTAGGTGCGGCCCAGCGCCCAGAGCTCGCCCCGGCGGTGCCGGTCGTCGAGCGCGACCGCGAGGTAGTCGGCGGGATCGGTGGCGCCGAGCGTCTGCACGTACACCTCGGCGCCGACCGAGGTGGTGGAGGTGAGCTGCGTGTCGGCGCCGACGACGGCGCGCACGAAGGGGTCCTCCGTCTCGGGGTCGGCCGGGAGGGTGAAGGACGCGTCGCCGTGGAGGCCCACCGGGCCCACGCCGCTGGCGATCGAGACCCCGAACACCTCGTCGGCCCGCACCTCGCCGAGGAAGAGGGCCAGGTCGGTGACCCCCAGGGTGACCCGCGTCCAGCTCGCGAGCACCAGGTCCTCGACCTCCGGCTCGCACCCCTCCGCCAGCACACACTCCCCGGCCCAGGCGGCCACGAGCTCCTGGTGGAAGCTCACCCCGCCGTAGGCGGACACGCGCAGGGCGTCCACTCCCGGCTTGTACTCGGTGTCGATGGTGGCGGGGGAGAAGGGCGAGACGAGGTCGAGCGGCGTGAACGCGAGCCCGGTGCCGAAGGACACGGGCTGGCGGCCGAACGCCACGGTGACCGGCCCGAGCTCCCCCTGGACGTAGAGCCGGTCGGTGCGTCCGCGGAGCACGCCTCCGTCCACCTCCCAGTCCAGGTTCACCGTCTGGGGGGCGGAGGTGGCCACGCCGGTGCTCGTCGCCCCGAACCCGGTCGTCTCCCCGACCAGGACGCTCACCGCGTGGTGCCCCTCGATCCGCCACTGCCCGGGGAGGTCCACCCGCAGGCGGAGCCGGGTGTCGGTGATGGACTGCCCGTAGATCTCGTCGTCCAGGAGATCGTGCTCGTAGGGGAAGGAGACGACCGCGAAGGCCTTGAGGTCCCCGTGCAGGGACACCGGCAGCTCGCCTGCGTCCGCGGCGGCGGCCAGCAGGAGGATCATCTCCGCTCGTCCTGGCGGATCTCCCCGTCTTCCATCCACACCACCCGGCGGGCGGCGGCCTTCACCTTGGGGTCGTGGGTGGCGAAGACGAAGGTGAGGCCGAGCTCGGCGTTCAGCCTCTCCATCAGCGCGATCAGCTCGTGGGCGCTGCGGCTGTCGAGGTTGGCGGTGGGCTCGTCGGCCAGCACCAGGGAGGGTCGGCTGGCGATGGCCCGGGCCACCGCCACGCGCTGCTGCTGGCCACCGGAGAGCTCGTCGGGGCGCCGATCCTCGAGGCCGGCCAGCCCCACCGAGGCGAGGGTTTCCCGCACGCGCGCGCGCCGCTCGGCCCTCGGGACCCCACGGAGCTCCAACACGAACTCGGCGTTCTCGGCGGCGGTCAGCACGGGGATGAGGTTGTAGGCCTGGAACACGAACCCGATCCGCTCGAGCCGCAGGTCGGCGAGCGCGCGCGGGCTCAACGAGGCGAGCTCATGGCCGTCGAGCTCGATGGACCCGGCCGTGGGGCGGTCCAGCCCGCCCACCAGGTTGAGCAGGGTGGTCTTCCCCGAGCCGGAGGGCCCCATGAGCGCGGTGAACTCGCCCCGCCCGATGTCGAGATCGACCCCGTGCAGCGCGTTCACGGTGACGGCTCCCTGGTGGTAGGTGCGGGTCAGGCCGCGGACCTTGACGATTTCGGTGTCGGGCATGGGGCTCACCGGTGGTGGATCGCTTCGACGGGCTCGAGGGTGGCGACCTTCCAGGCCGGCCACAGGCTGGCGAAGACCGCGAAGCCGATGCCGACCGCGGGGTACACCGCCATACGCCCCCAGTCGACCACCCCCTTCACCTTCATGGACACCGGGATGCCGCCGGCCTCCATCGTGTCGGTGCCGGCCAGCTCGGAGTAGTCCACCCCCCAGTGGACGATGGGCCAGGAGGCCAGGAGGCCCAGCGCCACCCCGGCGGCCGCGGCCACCGCGCCGAGCACGAAGCCTTCGGTGAGCACCATCGCCGCCAGCCGGCCGGGTCGGAGGCCGAGCGCGGTCATGATCCCGAACTCGCGGATCCGCTCCAGCACGCTCATCAGCACGGTGTTGACCACCCCCATGGAGACGATGGCGCCCAGCACCAGCCACATGATGTCCGAGTAGCGCTTGTCCATCTCCACGAACTCGCGGACGTCCGGGATGGCCTCCTGCCAGGGCAGGACCTCGAGCGTGGGGAGGGCGGCGCGGGCGGCCTTCGTGGCCTGGCGGGTTTCGCCAGGGTCCGCGAGGTGGACCGCCACGTGCGTGGCCGCGTCGGGGCGAGGATGCAGCGTCTGGGCCCCGGCGACGGTGGTGATGGCGATGAACCCGTCCAGCTCGGCCGTGCCGGTGCGGAAGGTCCCGCGCACCCGGAACAGCCGGCTCTGGACCTCGTCGCCTTCCGGCTGGGCCATGAAGACCACCTTGTCCCCGACCCCCACGTTCAGGGTGCGGGCCATGGCCTCGCCGAGGAGGATGCCCTGGGTGTCGTCCGGGGCGAGCCACTCCCCGGTCTGGATCTGGTCGTCCAGGTCCACCACCTGGGCTTCGTCGGTGGGGTCGACGCCGCGCACCGACGCGGCGGTGGACCCCGCCGGGCTCGACACCAGGCCCTCCACCAGGAGACGACGGGTCACCACCGCGCCCGGGAACAGCGCGCGCAGCTGGTCGGCGACCGCGGTCGAGTCGGCCAGCACGTGTTTGCCCTGGTGGTCGCCCTGCGCCCCCGGCGGCTGCACCACCACGTGGCCGCCCAGGAGCCCCACCGCGGTACGGAGCATGTCGTGGTGGCTTCCGTTCTGCAGGGTGTTCATCGCGGCCATGAGCGTCAGCCCGAGCGCGATGCCGGCCATGGTGATGGCCGAACGCCGGAAGTTTCGGACCAGGTTGCGCACGGCGAGGCGGAGGAGGAGGGCCATCAGCGATCCTGCATGGCGTCGACGGGGTCGAGGCGGGCGGCGCGTACGGCGGGCCAGACGGCGGAGAGCACCGCCACGCCGAGGAGGAACACCGCCGCCGCCACGATGCGCTCGGGCTTCACGACCCCGCGGATGACGTCGTCGAAGAACACGCCTCCGGTGGAGAGCCGGTCGCCGTCGCCGGTGGTGAGCGCGAAGCCCTTGGTGGTGAGGTAGAGGTCGAAGAGCCCCCCCAGCGCGAGGCCCCCGGCGACCGAGAGCAGGCCGAGGATGAGCGCCTCGATCAGGACGAGGCGGACGAGCACCGCCGGCCGGGTGCCGAGCGCCTTCATCACCCCCAGCTCGCGGGTGCGCTCGAAGACCGACATGAGCATGGTGTTGAGGACGCCCAGCCCCGCCACCCCGAAGACCACGCAGAGCACGATCCAGGCGCTCCCGTCGGAGATGCCCAGGAGCTTGGCGGTCTGGGGAGAGGCCTCCCACCACGAGACCACGTCCACGCCTTCCGAGCCCACGACCCCCCGCACCGCCGCGAGGGTCTGGTTCACCACCGGATCGTCCACCCGGGGCTCGAGGGAGGGGCTGAGCACCACGAAGCTGTGGACCTGGTCGGGGAGCACGAGGAGCTCCTGCAGGTCGGCGAGGTGGACCCAGGCGCCGCTACGGTCCTGGGCGACCGTGCCCGAGGCGACCACGCCCACCACCCGGTAGAGGTC
>Ga0172372_10001260_pt1 | contig 39390 bp, 33 predicted proteins | sample LakKiv5m_2_FD_114544 | JGI IMG/M metagenome (GOLD analysis project Ga0172372, IMG submission 114544) | Freshwater microbial communities from Kabuno Bay, South-Kivu, Congo - kab_092012_9.5m | ecosystem: Environmental > Aquatic > Freshwater > Lake | place: Democratic Republic of the Congo...
CCCTATAGCCCTAATTTAAATCCTATAGAACGTTTGTGGAAGTGGATGAAAGAGCGTATTATTTATAATACTTATTACGAATATTTCGAAGATTTTAAGGCAGCGATTTTTGGCTTTTTTTCTTTGTTATCAACCCTAGATCCTGAGTCTATCTTAGGGAAATGTTTTAGAAGTCGAGTAAGAGATAAATTTAGCCCGCTAGGGGTTTAAGTTCCGATTTTTGAACTTTTTTGTGTATAGAGTGATTTTTTTTTATCAAGGATTTAAATAGATCTAAATTTCAATTAGTCAGTTTAGATGTTTTATAAGGAGTAACGAAAAAATATTTTCTTTTTAATCTAAGTAGTGTAAAAAAAATATTTTTTTCTACATTTTAAAAAGGATGTTTATGAAGAAGTTTTCTTTATTATTACTAGGTCTTGGTGTGAGCTTTTTATCAGCAGAGCAAAGCGTTGATGAAAAAATAGCACAAATTGAAAAGAGACTTTCTGAAATTACATTTACAACAAAAGAGGGGATTACAGCGCCAAAAACTGCAGCTGCAGGTCCTATCACTCAAGGGATGGGAGGGTTTTTGTATGTGGATGTTCTTTGCTGGCAAACAAAAGCTGATGGACTTGCCTACACTGCAGTCGATAAATCTTTTAGAAATGGACCGCCGGTTATTTCAGACGACACCGTCCTAGAGCCACATTTTCATTGGAACTGCGGGGTAAAAGCTGGGGCTGGATATCATTTTGATTATGATGGATGGGATCTTCTTGCTGAATATACTTACTTTAAAAATAAAGGAAAGGGAGAGAAAAAAACAGACCTTCCACAGGGGCTGAATTTTATAGACTCTGAAACAAACTCAGTGACTGCACAATCTTTTTATAACTACTCTGAGGGAATTAACTACGCAGGGTACGCAGCAAATGCAAGATCTGATGTAAAAGTCACTCTTAATGATGCACATCTTGAGCTTGGAAGAAACTTCTATCTTTCAAAAAGACTTAGTGCCAGAGCAAATTTTGGAGTGCAAGCTAGTTGGATTTCTCTTCACCAAAGAACAGGATTTACTGGAGGATTTATCGCCTACACAGTGCCTACTGAAGATACAGGGGATAATATTATCAGTTTAAAAGGACTTGATTATATTGAACCCGGCTCCAAGTTAAGCTATAAAAAACACTCGAAAACAGCGGCAGTTGGACCAAGAGCTGGAGTGAATACGAGCTGGAGTCTAACACATGGATTTTCGATCTATGGAGACTTTGCTCAAAGCTTACTGTTTGGTTATATCAAAAGACAAAGGGCTGCTACTTATTCAGCTTTTCCAGATAACCTCCTTGATCAAAGATATAATTATCATAGATTAATTCCCGTTACAATGTTTGAGCTTGGTTTAAGCTATGACAGCTTCTTTTATGAAGATAAACACCATATCTTAGTAAGACTTGGATATGAAAATGTCTATTATTTTAATGCAGTTGGCATGCAAATCGGTAGAATACCAACAAGTATTGGATTTTATGGAGTTAACTTGAAACTGCGCTGGGATTTTTAATCTCTCAAAATTAAATAAAAGGAGACTATATGTTTAAAAAAGAGAGAATTAAAACGATTCAGCTTGGCCTTGTGACGCTCGCTTCATTTTTTGGATTAGCTCATGCAGAAGATCAGTCAGAAACGCTCGATCGCTACAGCACTTTGCTCGACTCTATTTCATTTGAAACCAAAGAGGGAACCAGAGCTTTATCTCTTGCGTCAACACGTCCAAAAGAGATGGAAAATAGTGTTTATCTATCCATTGATACAGTGGTTTGGAAGTTTAAGCTTGATGGATTTGCCAACACTTCAAAAGATGCGATCTTAATCAACTATCCTGTTGTCACAATCGATAAGGTTTATGAACCACATATGAATTGGGATTTTGGGGTAAAAGCTGGAATTGGATACAACTCATGCTATGATGGGTGGGATGCCTATCTCGAGTATACTTATTTTAAAAATAAGGGACACTCTTCAAGACATGCAATCGCAAATGATGAATTAACTCAAGGTTTATCAATTTTAGATAGCGATACCTATCAGGTTGCAGCGCCAGATATGGCAAGCGCCTTATTAAATCAATCTGTTCCAGGGTATGCAGGGGATGCAAGATCTAATTTATCTGTTACGTTAAATGATTTTCATCTTGAGCTTGGAAGAGATTTATTCTTATCAAAAAGATTGAGTGTTAGACCAAATATCGGAGTGCAAGGGCTTTATCTAAAGCTTGAGCAGCATAACACCTTTAGCGGAGGAGATTTTGCATTTGCTGTAGCTGGTAAGACTCTTTTCGGAATCAATTTTTTTCTACTAAATTTAAATGACCCAAAAATTTTAGTCAGAAAATATAACCATATTTCAGCAGTTGGTCCGAGATTTGGGGTGAACACAAATTGGAGAATTGGCAAAGGCTTTTCGATGTATGGAGATTTATATCAAAGTACTCTGTTTTCTTATTTAAAAAGAGAAAATAAAGCTACAGCGTCTGCTTATCCAAGTAACATGATCAAAGACACGTACAAGATTCATAGACTTCTTCCAGTTACAGCCTTTGAGCTTGGAGTGAGCTATGAGCACTTTTTCCAAGATCATACCCAGAAGTTAACACTTCGCCTTGGGTACCAGAACCAATATTTCTTTAATGTATGCAATATCGGAAAAGACCTCGTGCCAGATAGCATCGGTCTATACGGGGTAAACTTTAAAGTTCGCTATGATTTCTAAATAAATGGGCGTAGAACTTAAAGTTCTGCGCCTATTTCTAAAATACTTTCTTTTATTGTTATTTTCTATTTGATACCGTGAGGTTTTTTAAGATGGGAGACCTTTCATGAATATCAGTAAATTGCTATGTGCACTTTCAATCTTTTTTCATTTTAATGTACTTACTGCAAAGAGTGTCGAATTTTCAATCTTCACGTTTAATGATGTTTACGATATTCATCCAAAACACGATGGAATAGGTGGATTTTCTACTCTTCAAACGATGCTTCAAAAAGAAAGAGAAAAAGTAAAACATCACATCACAACAATGAATGGAGATTTTTTATTTCCTTCTATCTATTCCTCTATCGATAAGGGAAAGCACCGCGTTGATTTATTTAATGCAATGAAAGTCGATTTTGTGGTCCTTGGAAATCATGAATTCGATTTTGGCCCGAAAATTGTCAAAGAAAGAATGGCTGAATCGAATTTTTTATGGTTCGGGGCAAACGTCTATGATACCGATGGAAATTATTTTACAGGAGAAAAGCAGACGGCAATCATAGAAGTGGAGGGGGTGAAAATCGGGTTTTTTGGAATCGTTACAAATGAAACGCCGATTGTTTCTTCTACAGAAAATAGCGTTTTATTTTGTCCGCTTAAACACACAGCAAAAAGAATGTGTAAAGAGCTCAAAGAGCAAGGAGCAGATGTCATAGTTGCACTCACTCACCTATTTATTAGCGAAGATCTTCACCTAGCAGAAGAGGTGCCAGAAATCGATATTATCTTAGGAGGGCATGATCACGATCCCATTGTGTGGTATCAAAAAGAGACTCTAATTATGAAAACAGGTCAGAATGCCTATTTTCTTGGTAAAATAGATTTGCAAATTGAAGTGAGTGAAGTCTTAAATAAGAGAGAGGTGAAAATTTTTCCTTCCTTTGAGATTTTAGTAAATAAGAATCATCTTCCAAATCAAGAGATTGCTCAGAAGGTTAGTGAATTTGACAACTACTTTTCAGAAATAGGAGGGAAACCTCTTGCATGTATAGAAACAGCTTTAGATAGCCGCCATGGCGTCATACGAGGCTCTGAATCAACAATGGGAAACTTAATCCTAGATGCTCTAAGAGAAGAATTTCAAACTGATGCTGCATTGATGAGCGGGGGGATTATCAGGGGAGATCGCTATTATCCTGCAGGAACAGCAATCAATTATGAAGATTTAATGAAAGAGCTTCCATTTGAAAATGAAAACATAGTCATTGAAGTGAGTGGATCCGATATCTTAAAAGTGCTTGAGACAGGTGTTGCAAGAGCAGAATATCTTTCTGGAGCATTTCCACAAGTCTCAGGAGTAGAATTTTTTTTTAACCGAAGCAACTCCCCCGGAGAAAGAATTATTGAAGCAAGAATTAAAGGACACTCGATTGAACCTGAGAAAAGATATACCCTTGCAACAAATACCTTTAACCAAGAAGGAGGAGATGGATATTTTAGCCTGTGCAATGGAAAAGTGCTAATTGGCAGTGATCAAGGGGGAAAGCTGATTGATACAGTGAGAAGACACCTAGAGAAACACCCTCATCTTGAAGTCCATTTAGATGGAAGAATCAAAATGATTTCAGCAACTTCTGCTCTTGATGCAAAAAAGCATTGGATCGATTAAATCGAGGAGCGCTTTGCTAAAACTCTAACGCCGCTATTTAAATTTTTAAGATAAAAAGGGTAGGATGCATCATTTGAGCTTTCTACCTTAATTGGGATAGCGCTAATCCACGTGGAGGTGATTTCTCGATCTTTTGGAGCTATTTCATACACTGAGTTGTCACTTAGCTGAATTAGCCGTCCTCCTTCTACGTTTAAACTTACTTTTAGAGCGTGAATGGTATCTTCCTCTTTTTTATAGCATCCGTGATCTACAATCCATTTAGCAAGAGCCATTTTCTGTTCTTGAGTAAGGCGAATCACCCCAGTTGTTGTTTGATCTTCAATCGACATAATATCATTAATAGAGGGGATCGTAGGCTCAGAAAATAAAAAAGTAAAAGAGCAAAGAGTGAGAGTATAAAAAAGGCGGTTTACTATTTTCATCTGCTTTCTCCAGCTAGAAGGTTAAATTCCGTTATTTACAGCTTTATCTATTATGTTGCAAGTTTGATGCATAATGTCTGGCTGTAAAAATCTTAGCTGCAGCTCAAGCTCTTTTAAACTTCTTGGGTGATGATTTTTTTCTTTTAAGATTTTTTTTGTTTCAAGAAGAAATTCCCACGATTTTTTATAAGATAACCTTTGAAGATATAAAACGCTTAAGTAGTAATTAGAGGTCGGGTCGTTTTGATCAAGCTCATGATATTTTTCTAAACATTTTAGTCCTTCTTTATTTCTTCCAAGCTGAAGCCATGTAATGGCATAGTGAAAATGAGCTGCTCTAAATTTTGGATGTTTTTTTATGACCTGCTCCAAAAGCTTTTGCTTTTTTATAATCGACTCTCTTTTCTCATCCACATTTAGAAAAACAGCTTCAAGAGCTTCTTTTTTTATTTCATAATTAATGATGTCTTCACACATTGTTTCTTTATAGATTGAGTCTTTAAAGGGGATATTTTGAATCTGTTTTAAAAGAGCTCTTCCTTTCTCATTTTGATTCAAAAGAATATATTGAATTCCAAGAAACATTTTTAGATAAGGATCCTCTGGCATAAAGGGGCGAGCTTGCTCATAGAGCTCTGCAGCTTTATGATACTCCTGATCTTTCCAAAGAACAGAGGCTTGGTTGATAAAGGACATTCCAACAACTTCCTTTAAGGATCTAACAGAGAGTTGATGGGTATTGATGCCAAGATAAAGATCTGTTGGCATATTGATTCCTCGTGCGGTCGTTTCTATGTTAATTACCTTCTCCCCATCGTTATATCGCACATAAATGTGACCTGGGGGTGTTATCACTTCAAGGGGAAGATTGATCCTTTGAGCAATTGCTAGATAAAGAATGGAGACACCAAGGCACACCCCTTTTCTTGAATCAAGAACGGAAGGAAGAAAGGTGTAGATATCTATATCTTTTGCCATGGTAGAGTTAGGGGGAAAGCGAAACTGCATCTCATGAAATATAAATTCGTTAATTTGTTTTATTTTTTCTTCTGAAGATGCATTTTTTGCAAGTCTTGAGAGGATTTGAAGAGCCATAAGATCGATCGTCGCCTCGTAGCGTCTTATTTGAAGAAGGGGCTCTTTTTCTTTTTCGTACTGGTAAATTAAAAGTGCTCTTGCTAGATCAATGTCCTCAGATTCAAGAGAAAAAAGCTCCTCTTTTTTAGTGCAGTAGTGTCCTTTTAAAGATCTATGATGAAGATGAGAGCTTAGATCCTCTAAAGCATCAAGTTGCTCAAAAGTTAAAGGGGTTGGAGCCTCGTAGGGCTGTTTATTTACAAGAGAGACAACAGCTGAAATGTCAACTTTTGGGAGAAACAAGTTTTCATAAATTGAGTGGCGCTCTTTTTTATGAAGGGTTAAAAGAGACCAAGCCTGAGAAAGCGCCTTCTTTCCTTCTTTTGTCTCAGGGTAGAGCTCATGAAAAGCAAACAACTCAGAAATCGATGAGGGATTTAAGCTATGGTAAAGAGTTGAAATTTTAAGCTCTTCTTTTGTTTTATTTGCAAAAATAAAAACTTGGGAAAAAACAAGAATTGCAAGTAAATAAAAACGCATAAAAAAAGGGGGTATTTATTTTAGATCATTTTTATCCCATGATAAAATATCCAACCGATTAATCGTTAGTTAAAATGTCCAAGTTTTGAGAGCATTTTTAAATCCTTTTTTAAACCCTGATGCTTTTGGATTTCTTCAAGAGAAACATGAAATCTGTAGGTCCAATTTTCTGGAAGAATCTTTCCTGGGATATTAATTCTTTCTTCTTGATAGTTTTCATGAGAGAGTTCTTTATATAAACAAAGATATTCTTGAAATAAATTGATATGAAAAAGAGATTTTGTGGAATGACACAGCTTTAAAATAAACAATCTTTTTTCATAGTCTAAATTTGATGGGTATTCAAAGTCATATTGGCTTGCAAAATCTTTTGCATTTTCTTTTTCTTCGTGCCACCACTGCTCAAGTGTTAACGAGTCGTGCGTGGAAACGCAGCTCATTGTTAAAAATGAGTAGTCAATAGGAGATTTATAGCTTCCATCTTCTTCATAATTTCTCTCCCATCTAATCACTCTTGTCCCTGCAACGCCTAGCTCAAAAAGAGAGGCTCTAAGCTCATCTGGAATATTTCCAAGATCTTCTGCAATAGGAAGCATAGAAGAGGAGCTAACAACCTCTTTCATATAAATATGTCCCTTTTTTATTGCTTCACTAAGATCATTAGGAAAATAAAATCCCTCTTTAGGTTCTAGTCCTTTTGGAATTCTAAAAAGTCTATAAAAGCCCGCTGCATGATCGATCCGATAGAGGTGGTAGAGACTCTCTCCAACAGAGAGTCTTAGCTTCCACCAATCATAATTTTTTTCTTGGATTTTATCCCACAAAAGAGCGGGAAAGCCCCACATCTGTCCCTTTTCATTAAATACATCAGGGGGATATCCGATTTCAAAACTTGTATCAAAATACTCTCTTTCCATCCAAACATCAGCGCTATCTGGACTGATTAAAATTGGGATATCCCCTTTAATTAAAATATTGCTTTTTTCAGCATACTTCTTTACTTGCTTTAGCTGCTCAAAACAAAGAAATTGAATAAAACAGTAATAAGAAATCGATCTTTGATGCAGCTTTAAAAGGTTATCTTTCTCATGGTCAGTTGGATCTCTAAGCTCCTTTGGCCAGCGATCCCAGCTTGCAAAAGACATACTCATTTTAAGAGTTTTATAAAGAGCATACTCAGTCACCCAAGGATTTTCTTTGATAAACCGGTGATAGTGAGAGCGAGATAAAATAGATGGGCCAACAAGCGAAAAGTACGTTTCTAAAAACAAATATTTTCTATGTAAAACTTCATGGTACTCTACTTTTTTTGTTAAATTAAAAGCTTTAAGCTCGCCAATGTGATTTAAAAGCTCTTTGGATTGATTAGCCCCCTCTAGAGATTCTAGACTTAGATAGATGGGATGAAGAGCTTTGGAGGAAAGGGCATTATAGGGGCTTGGGTCACTTCCTGAGTCATTAAGTGGAAGTAGCTGAATCACATCAAATCCCACCTCTTTGCAAAAGTCAATCATCGGCAAAAGATCTAAATATTCTCCGATCCCGCAGCTTTTTTGCGTCACTAAAGCGCTTAGAGGAAGGTCAATTCCATGATGAGGAAAAATGCCAATTTTCTTCCATTGCATCGATAAAACTGTTTTTTTAATAAATTCGTACATATTTTTAACTACTTTTAATTTACCAAATAGTTAAAAAATGATGAAATGTCAAATTAAAACATTTTAAAAAAGGGAGCTAATAAAATTAGCTCACTAAGAAATTAATTAGAAATCAAATTGCACCTTAAGAGTTAAACCCTGAAGTCCAGTAAGATACTGACTCCAGCTTTGAACTTCCCAGTTGGCTTGAAATCTTAATCTGTACTCATCTTTTTGCATCCAAAGATCATAAATCAATCCAAGGTTTAGCTCAGTGGAAAGAACAATAGAATGTTCCCAATCAGTAAGTTGATTTGCATACAAATATTCGACATTATCTAAGTAATCACTATAGCTTTGTATTCCTTCTGTAGTTGAGTACGCTTTATAAACAGATTTGTTTTTTAGCCACTGATTTGAAAGAGAAAAAGAAGAGAAAAGACCCCAATTTTTCGTGAAAAACCAAGTAGCTTCAGCTCCAGCTCTAAGTCCGATTTCCCAGTATTTAGAAATGTCGGTCACTTTTATTGCTTCAGTCGCAGGAACTAAATTCCCCTCATCATCTATTTGGTAGAGGCCATCTGCACTCCAAGTAGCCACATAAGATTGCTTTTGCCACCCTCCTTTAAGTCCTGCAAATGGACGAAGGGTTAAATAGTGACTTAGATAAAAATTTCTTCCAAGTTCTAAATTGAAGTTATTAAAATGATACTTAATTTTTGGAGAAAGAGAAGCTGATTCTATTGTAAAAGGCTCTAAAAAGTCCGCAAACGCCAAAATAGGATCAGCGCCTCAGGAGAGAGTTGTATCTTTGGTGCTTGTATGATACCAAGTATATTCAAGGTTTGTGTCCCATCCATCATGATCATAAGTCATCCCAATCCCAACTTTAAAACCTGGAGAATATTTAGATTTGATTGGAACGGTGTAACTTTGCTGGACTTCAAGTGGAATTGGATTGGATTTTGATGAATATCCATACCCATATCTCAAGAAGGTGTCTGGAATCCAATAAATAAAATCCGCATTGATATCAAATTTCATTCCCTCTTTTTGAATGGCGAAGGCATTTGGGGTAATCACTCTAAAATTTTGATCAGAAAGATCATCTGATGTGATTTGCGAGTTATCATTTGCAAAACATGCAAATGTAGTGAGTAAAAAAAATAAACTATATTTCTTCATGGTTTTCCCTTTTTGTAAAAAAAATTAAAAAATAATTTATTGAATGATATTTGTAAAAATAAATAGAGCAGCTAAGAATGAGCTGCTCTAAGAAAAATTTAGAAATCAAATTGAGCTTTGATTGTTAGACCTTGCATATTCGGTGTTTTAAGAAGGCCATTGAACACTGAAGAATCAGAGGAGTAGATATTTGGAAAGTAGCCCCATAGCTGAGTTTCCCAAGCAGCTTCAAATCGTAATCTATAGGCGTCATCAGACATCCACACATCATATAAAAGCCCAAGTCTATACTCAAACACATAGTTAATATCATGCGTTTCTGTGAAGAATTTAAGGGTTTCTATATTACTCACATTATGAGATGCAGTAGGTGAGCCTGAGGTGGAAGCTACATCTGCTCTATGACCCTTTAAATAAGTCCAAAGATTTGCAAAAGAAAAGTCTCCAAGAAGAGCCCAGTTTTTTGAGAAATACCAGTTAGAATCAAATCCGCAGCGAAGACCAATATTCCAAAAATCTCCTTTCATATTTGTTTGATATTTAGCATCAGTCCAATCATGAAGTTGAGCTTTTGAATCATTTTCTTCTGGGGATGCTGAAGCAAATGTCCAATTATTATTCCAATATTGTTTTTGCCATCCTCCCTTAATTCCAATATGGGGACGAAGGGTGAGATAGTGGCTGAGATAAAAGTTTCTTCCAAGTTCTAAATTGAAATTATTGAAGTGATATTTCCACTCAGGCTTAAAGGACCTTTGAGCATTTGCTGTCCCATAAAATGGATCTTGAGTAAAAAAAAAGTTTGGATTGTACAGATATGTTGGAATCGCTGCAAAAGAGTATTGATTATCTTTTGATTTTGTATGGTACCAGGTATACTCAAGCTGAGTGTCCCAACCATCGTGCTCATAGGTCATTCCAGCTCCAACTTTAAATCCTGGAGAGAATTTCGTTTCTGCGTGGATGATTTGTTGCTGAGGGGCTTTGTAATCGCTTGAAACAAGAGAATCTCTTGTTTGATTTGGGTTAAACTCTCCAGCTGTGAGTCCTGTTTCTCCGCAGATCCAGTAAATGAAATCTGCATTGATATCAAATTTCATCCCCTCTTTTGGAATCGCAAAAGCACTTGGAGTAATTGTTTTAAAATCACTGGTGAAATTTTGATTTAATGTTTGAGATTCATCGTCTGAAAATGCAAAACATGCAAGAGATGAAGCTAAACATAAAAGATAAAACTTATTCATGTTTAAAACCTTGGTTAAAAAAAGATGAATATAAGTTTTTCTTAGAATAAGTAAAACATAATTTTAACGAGTTTGCCTAAACTGTGGAGGAACAGAAGGGGCGGAGTTTTTTATTTGAATAGGTCCTGCTATTCCCCTTTGAAGAGAGTTTCTCCAAAGGTCTACTTTTTGAGCAAATTTAAGAATGTAGCTCACTAAAAATTCTGCTGAAAGTCCATCAAATGGCAAGGAGCTATAGAGCGCAAGCGCGTTAAGCTTTGGAATAAAACATAAATGGCCGCAACTTGGAAACTCAGCTCCATTTGCAACAAGAGCGTGCCTGAAAACGTTTTCTCGAAATTTACCCACTGAAACTTCAGAAATAATAGAGGCTATAACAAGGTTTTCCTGTGAAAAATCGGGCTCTAATTGTACGAAAATATTTTCTCCAATAAGAAGCTTGCATGCACCATTTTGATCTGGATAAAGCTTTAAGTTCGTTAAATGGGAGAGATGATAAAGAATATCTAAAAAAGGCTTCATTATTTTTTCTCCTCCTCCTCTTCTTCTTCCTCTTCTTCCATTTCATCTTCAAGCTCTGAGAGAGTTTCGATAAAACTCATTAGCATCTCTTGTCTGTGCTGCTCAGATTTAAAAAGTTTGGGAGAGACTTCTCTTAGTGCATCGCGCATTTGAGTATAAACAATAATTTTAGCTAGCATCTCCTCTGAAATTCCAAGAGCTTTTGCAAAGCTTAGAATTTTTTGCGGATTTGGGTATCTATCTTTAATGATATTCATAAATGCTTTAGAAAGCGTTTGAAAATTTACTGTATTTGGCATGGCTAAATCAGCTCTTTTAAACTCTCCTTGCATCAGTTTAGTTCTTAGAAAGAAGAAACGATAGACTCCAAGAATTGCTTGCATGGTTCGAGTTTCAGAAAAAAGCCTTAGAAGCTCTTCTTTAGATATAGAGGGCCCCTTTGATTTCATGTCTTGTCCAAGAGAGTGTAGGATAAAATCTATGACCATTTTCATTTTTGGGAAAGGAAAGCTTGTAGAAAGCTCTTCAAAAAGAGCGGGAGCCTCCCTTGGATTTCCCGTAATGTCTCGATAAAGATCTCTTAAAGCATTTGGATTGCCAAGACCTTCTTTTGCAAACTCTCTTGCAGCTTGCTGAATGTTTTTTCCCGCCCTAATTTCTCTACCAGAAGTTTGATTGAATTCTTCTTTAGTTGTTGTTAGTTTTGATTTTAGCGCGGCATTTGATTTTGAAGCGTCAATTAAAAAGTCAAGCGCCTCATCTGCTAAAGAAGGATCTGGATAGGTGGATTTGACTTTAGCAAGGATTTGCTCTGTTGTATCATTTTGAGAAACTGTAGTTTTTAGAAGAAGAAGAGATTTGACATTCAGCTCTGGATTTTTTTTGTTAAATTGCTCCGCAATTTTTTGAGAGGATTCTGAATCAGCCTCGAGTTCTTCTTGAGAAACAGAAGCAAGCTCCGTTTCCTTTTTTGGCTGATTTTGAAGCTCTTTAAAGTTTCTTCCCATTGCAAGGGGATTAAATTCACTTCCAAGCTCTGCAAAAGACATAAGTGACTCCTCACTTGCAACTTGCTCTTGGATAACAAGAACATTTGCAGCTTGCGCCTCTTTAGCTTGCATCTTTAAGTTCTCAGCACCAAGAGAGGGTTTTTTGATTCCATCTATCGGGTTAATTTTTGGATCACTCATAGCTTTAGCTTAGTTGTACCCTTCCAAGGGGTTGCATTCTAATTTCTTCGACAATTTCTTGGAACGAAAGAACAGGGAGCTCCGGATACTCTCTTTCTATCAGTTTTCTTGTAAATCGTCGCACGTCCATATTGGTCACAAGTACAGGCTGCTGACCCCCAGGTGGCGTTGGAGAAATCGTTGTTCTCATCGCATGAAGAATCAGCTGAACAGAATCGGGATCTAAAGCAAGATAAGATCCTGCTGAAGTTTGTTTAATTGCAGCGCGAATCATGTCTTCAATTTCTTGATCTAAGATATAAACAGCAAGAGTTGTTTGCCCCTGTGAGTATTTGTAGCTGATGTACCGTTTTAGAGACGATCTAATATACTCTGTTAATACAACAGTATCTTTTTCCGTTTGAGCCCATTCACTTAAGCCCTCTAAGATCGTTCTTAAATCTTTGATAGAAATCTGTTCTTGAACAAGCCTTTTAAAAATGTCAGTCAACTTTTGCAAAGGAACCATTCTTGTCACTTCTTTCACAAGATCAGGAAACGATTTTTCCACAAATTCAAGAATTCCTCTCACTTCTTGAATTCCAAGAAAATCGCTTGAGTGAGTTTTATAGAAATGAGAAAGATGCAAAATCATCACATCTAAAGCTTTCCAGTATTTAATTCCTGCGCTATCTAAGATGTTTAGATACTTCGTTTCCACCCAAAGAGCTGCTTGTCCAACTGCATTTTTAGATGTTGTAAAAGGAAGGTTAAATTTTTTGAGGGTTTCTTCTTTTTCGTTTGTCAAAACATAGTTTGCAAGGATTTTCCCTCTAGAGCTTGGAACTTCATTTAAAAGAATAGAGTACTCATCATCATCTAGAATAGGGGAGTCAGTTCTGACGTGAACCCCAGGAAATTTAATCCCTAAGTCTTGATAAAGGGCGTGTCTCATTTTTGGAATCATATCTTCAATAAATAAAGAGCCACTTTTATCTTTTGTAATCGCTTTAGAAAGTCCTTTGCCAATCTCTAAAATAACAGGAAGGGTAAGTGCAAACTCATCTTTTCCAGCTCCAACAACTTGATGCCCCTCTACATCTGTATCAACAGATCCAGCCATCCCACCAGCGCCAGCTTTTGCAAATGCCCTTTTTTGCTGTCGCATTTTTATGATGCTAATTGATCCAAGAGTCAAGGAAATCACTAAAAATAAAAGCCAAGGGAACCCTTTGACAAATACAAGAGCAAATAAACATCCAGATGCAAGTAAAAGACCCTTCGGTTGGGAAAAAATCTGAGTCGAAATATCTTTTCCAAGGTTTGCATCTTTCTTTTCAGAGGAAACTCTAGTTGTAATCATACCAGCAGTTAAGGAAACAAGAAGAGAGGGAATCTGAGAGACAAGACCTCCCCCAATCGATAAAAGTGCGTAAGTTTTTGCAGCTTGCATAGCCGTCATTCCATGCATCGATACCCCGATGATAAGACCGCCAATGATGTTAATTACAGCAATCACAATCCCTGCGATAACGTCTCCTTTAACGAACTTCATCGCTCCATCCATCGCTCCATAAAGCTGACTCTCCTTAGCAAGAGCTAACCTAAGCTCTCTTGCCTGATTTGCATCAATCATTCCACTTCTCATGTCAGCATCAATACTCATTTGCTTACCCGGCATCGCATCCAAGGTAAAACGGGCAGCAACTTCAGCAACCCTTTCAGCACCTTTAGTTACAACGATAAACTGGACAATGGTAATAATTAAAAAGACAACGCCTCCAACAACAAAGTTTCCCCCTACAACAACTTTTCCGAAAGAAAAGATAATTTCTCCAGCATTTGCATGAAGTAAAATTTGCTTAGTTGCTGAAATTTCCACCCCAAGACGAAGAACTGTCGTAATAAGAAGAAGAGAGGGGAAAATTGAGAGATGAACTGCCTTTTGGATATAAAGAGCAATCATCAATAGGCCAATTGAAATTGTAAAGTTGATGGCGATTAAGGCATCTATAAATTCTGGGGGAACGGGGACAACAATCATCAAAATGATGATGATGACAAAAAACGCAAGTATGACATCACTTGATTCTGAAATAATTTTCAAGAGAGTCGAACTGCTTAAAAAGCCTGAGGATTTTCCTCCTTTTCTAGTCATTGAAAAGCTCCGGATTGTATTCTTTGTCTTCTGGGAATGTTTCCCCTTGCTCCTCTAATTGAGCCAGCCACTTTAAAATTTCAGCTACTGCAGAGTATGTCTTCTCTGGAATAAACTGGCTTATTGCACCAAATTCAAATAGCTCGTGTGCAAGGGGTACATTTCTCATAATAGGAATATTATATTCTTGTGCAACACTAATAATTTTATCTGCAACAATTCCTTTGCCCATTGTTAAAATTTTTGGCGCAGGATCTTCTTGTTCTTTATATTCAAGAGCAATTGCAAGATGTGTTGGATTTGTAATGACAGTTTTTGCTCTTTTTACAGAAGAGGGACCATCTTGGTAGGCAATTTCATGTGCCATTTGTCTTCTTCGACCTTTGATGTGAGGATCCCCTTCAGTATCTTTATATTCTTGCTTGACCTCAAACTTCTCCATCATCATTTGCTTAGAGAAGTTTTTCTTTTGAAAGATTAAATCAAAAATCGCAATCGCAAGAAAAAAAATTCCAACACGCACAATCACTTTAAATAAAAAGTCATTAAAAATTAATGCAGTGCCCATCAAGGGTAACCCAACTGTGGAAATAATTTCACCTAAACTATCTTTCATCACAGAATAAATTAAAATAACAGCACCTGTGATTTTGAAGATCGATTTCAAAAGTTCAACAAACGTTTTTAATTTAAAGAGGTTCTTTAGATTATCAATTGGATTAAGCCTTTTTATATCAGGCTTCATCGCTTGTACAGAAAAGAGGGGACCTATAATAATAAAATTTACAAAAATCCCGACAATACATGTGATTGCCATGATTGGAAAGGAGGTCATAAAAATAATCTCTATGCAACGGTAGATGTAAATGCCTGCACCATTTTGCAAATCTATGTTTTTGGCGACACTTTTGAACATATCTGCCATAAAAATGCTTAGGGTTGCATAAATTTTTGTAGAAAAAATCAAAACTAAGGCTATAGAGACAATGAATGTAAATGCAGCAGGAAAATCTTGCGATTTTGCTACCTGACCTTTCTTTCTTGCATCCCTTAATTTTTTAGGGGTTGCCTTTTCACTTTTTTCTGCCATGAATTATGAAAATGGATTAATAAAAAATAGAGATGATTACTGCTATTTTTGGGAATTTATCTTAGCGAATTAGGTAAAGTCAAGGTGAAAAAAGACCTTAACTTTACAAAGAGATTAATTGTGGAAAAATAAAACTACATCGCCGTCTTGAACGATATAGTCTTTCCCTTCAGATCGAGCTTTCCCAGCATCTTTTGCTCCAGCTCGAGACCTATATTTTAGAAAATCCTCATACGAAATTGTTTCTGCTCGAATGAATCCTTTTTCTAAATCACCATGGATTTTTCCTGCAGCTTGCGGAGCTTTTGTTCCTTTTTTAATAGTCCAAGCTCTTGTCTCTTGTTCGCCGGTTGTCATAAACGTAATAAGTCCTAAAACTTCAAAGGATTTTTTAATTAATCGATTAAGTCCTGTCTCCTTAACACCAAGGGAGTTCAAATATTCAAGAGATTCCTCAGCATTTAATTGAGTGAGTTCCTCTTCAAGTTTTGCGCAAATTGGCACTACAAAGTTTCCCTCTTTCTGTGCATATTCACGCACCATTTTAACATACTCATTTTCCATCGAAGGAAGATCGTTTTCTGAGACGTTAGCTGCATAAATCACAGGCTTATCAGTTAAAAAGATATAGGCTTTAATAGAATCTTTCTCTTCATCAGAAAGTTCAAGCGAGCGAATCGGAAGATTCTGATTGAGATGATGAATCACTTTTTTCATCACATCAAGAGTTAAAGCTCCCTCTTTTTTTCCCTTCATTTGCTTTTCGATTTTTTGGAGTGAATTTTCAGCCATTTGAAGATCTGCAAGTATTAGCTCAAGATTAATGATTTCTATATCTTGGATTGGATGAATCTTTCCAGCAACGTGGATAATGTTTTCATCTTCAAAGCAGCGAACAACATGAACGATTGCATCAGTTTCTCGGATATTAGCTAAAAATTTATTTCCAAGACCCTCTCCTTGAGAGGCTCCTTTTACAAGTCCCGCAATATCTACAAATGAGACTTGAGCATGAAGGATTTTTTTGCTTTTTGATAAGGCTGAGAGTTCAGCAAGCCTTGAATCTGGAACTTCTACAACACCTGTGTTAGGATCGATTGTGCAAAACGGATAGTTAGAAGCTTCAGCTGCTTGTTTTTTAATAAGAGCGTTAAACAATGTGGATTTTCCAACGTTTGGTAGTCCAACGATTCCACATGAGAGTTGTGATTCAGACATGAAAAAAGTATTTCCTAATAGAGGTTAATAAGAGTTATTTTTCGTCTAGTATAGCACCTTGGTCAAAGTTTTGAAAGGCTCTTTTCCATATTTCCACTGTTAAACCTCTTAAGCTGTTTTAGAGGGATTAATTGGGAAAATTTTGCAGCTTGTTCCCTCAAGCTCTTCACTTAGATGCTTCGCGGATGTTTTTCTTAAAAATTCTATTTTTATGTGATCATTCATAAAAGGACTCTTCTTTCCTTTAATGAAAATTTCAAGATCAAATGTTTTACTTTCTTCCTCTGAGCTAAGAGTTGTAAGGTGAGCTAGTGCGATGCACTCATGGTCTAATGTTTTTAAATTAACAACGTAATATCCAGAAGGAATGAGACAGTGGTTTTGAAAATCAAAAGTAATTCTAAGTTTATTCTCTCCAATTTCTTGAAGAGTTTCTATATGAAATGGAGCATATAGTCCATATGCTCTTCCAAGAAGTTTTGGCATATGTTCGACCTCTCCAGCATAGAGCTTTTCTCGGATCAGCCTAGAGCAGACAACTTTATGATCGACCTCTACTTTTGGGATGTAAAAGGTTTTAAATGAGTAGGTCTTTTCTATATCTTGAATTTTTTCTTGAGTTCCCTCTCGATCCTTGCCAAAGCTTGCATCTTCTCCTAGAACTAGATAATCGAAAGAGAGGTTTTCTCTGATTTCTTTGAGAAATTCTTCATGAGTTAGTAGCTGGAGCTCTTTAGTAAAGGGGGTACAAATGACAAGATCTACCTCTTCTTCTTTAAAAAGCTCAAGCTTTTCCTCTAGAGGTGTGATCTTTGGGATTTTTTTACAAGGATCAATCACTTCCAAAGGATGATTTGAAAAAGTAAGAACAACAATCGACCCATCCTTTTGGCGAGCTAGACTTCTAAGAGTTTTGAAAATTTCTTTGTGACCAAGATGCATCCCATCAAAATTACCAATCGTTAATGCAATGGGTTTTTTTAAATGTTTAATCTCCTGAATGTCTGAATTTTTACCTTTTCCTTTCACTGATTTAAGATCTTTGTAATGAGCTATGACTTCCATTTGATCACCTCTTGCTTTCATCTCTATGCTCATAAAAGCATAATAGGACTAATTTTACAATCTTGTTTAAAAAAGAACTTATCTAAACGGTCAGTTCCTCTTTAAGGCTTTCATTAACCTTAAGCAGATGGTGAGTATAGTTGAATCCAATAGAAGTGAGTGTGGAATAATCGATGCAATCTTCAAGGCAGTAATGACCAGATCTTAATCGAATAAGTTTTTCAAGATAGGCACCCACTTTAAGTCGGTTCCCTATATCATAGGCAAGAGACCTTATGTAGGTTCCCTTAGAGCAAGAAACATCGATTGTTAAGTAGGGGTAGTTATACTCAATTAAAGTGATATTGAGATGAACTGGTTGAGCCTTTCTTTCTATCTCTATTCCTTTTCTTGCAAGTTCATAGAGCTTTTTACCGCCCACTTTTTTTGCAGAAAACATAGGAGGAGTTTGCAGGGTTTCTCCTTGAAATCCTTTAAGAACCTCTTCTATTTCCTTTTGAGAGGGTATTTCATATGAGGTGTGAGAGATCTCTCCATCTTTATCATAGGTGCTACTGATAGCTCCTAGATGGATGGTTGCAAGGTATTGTTTATCTTGACTAATTAAAAGGTTAGAAAGTCTTGTATAACTTTTTCCAACCAACATCACCATCACACCAGTTGCAAAGGGATCAAGTGTTCCGCAATGTCCAATTTTTTGGATTTTTGTAATTTGTCTCAATTTATGGACAAGGTGGAAAGAAGTTTTCCCTTCTGGCTTATTGACCAGAAGGATCCCTTCATGATTCATTGAAAGCTCTTGTAGATTATGTGTCATCTTCTGAAGAAACTAACCCTCTACTTTGCTTTTTTTCTTCGATATCTTTCAAAATAGTATCAATACGCATATGTTTATCAACGCCATCATCTAACTTGAAAATTAGAGAAGGAAAGTGTCTTAAAACCACTTTTTTAGAAGAGAGAACAGCAATGTACCCCGCCGCTGATGAAAGTGCCTTTAAGGTTTCCTCTTTTTCTTGTTCAGTTCCAATAACGCTTATGTAAACTTTTGCTAAAGCTAGATCTTTAGTGACATCAACGCTTGTAACAGTTGTTAGCTCAGACACCTTAGGATGTCCTACATCTTTTCTGATCACTTCTGAAATAACTTCTTTTAAAAGAGAGTTTAATCTGCTAGTTCTTCTTGTATTTGCCATGATATTTAATCTTTAAGTAAGCTCTTGTGCTTGGTATGTGATTTCAAAACCTTTAATAACATCTCCGACTTCAAGTTCACTAAAGCGATCAAGTAGTATACCACACTCAAGCCCTTTAGCGACTTCTTTGACGTCATCTTTATTACGTTTTAAAGAGGAAATACTTCCTTCCCAAATCACTTTTTTGTTTCTTTCTACTTTAACATGATGATTTCTCTTAATCGTTCCTTCTGCAACTTGGCATCCAGCAATCAGTCCTAACTGAGAGGATTTGAAAATTGCTTTAACATTGACTGCAGCAACTTCAGTTTCAATTCTGATCTTATCAAGTTTCTCAGCCATCATTTGTTTTACATCATTAATCAATTGATAAATGATGTCATGACACTTCACGATAATTTTCTTTCTAGAAATATCAGCTGTAGCATGACTTTGAACTGATGTGTGAAATCCAATAATTGCAGAGTTAGATGCAGCTGCAAGCTCAATATCTGATTCAGAGATTTGGCCTACGTTTTCTGAGATAAAATTAATTTGTACTTTTTGTGAAGGGAGCTTCATCAAAGAGTTTTTCAGCGCTTCAAGAGATCCTTGAACGTCAGCTCTTAAAATTAAGTTAAGGACTTTTTTCTCAGAAAGCTCTTTTGTTCTTTGAAGGAGGGTATCAAGCTCTTTATTTTGCTTTCTCCCAAAAGTCTTATGTCTTTCAAGTCCTGCTTCTCTGCTTTCGCAGATAGCTCTAGCAGTTTTTTCACTGTCGACACCAATAAATTCACATCCCGCCTCAGGAATTCCAGAAAGTCCTGTGATTTTAACAGGTCTTGAAGGCTCTGCAAAAGGAATCTGTTTGCCGAACTCATCATGGATTGTTTTCACTCTTCCATAAATGTCTTCAAAGACTAGAGCATCTCCAACTTTAAGGGTCCCATTTTGGATCAAGACGTTAGCCACCGCTCCGAGTCCTCTATGAAGTTGAGACTCAAGGACTGTTCCTCTAGCTCTTGTATTAGGATTTGCTTTAAGCTCAAGAATTTCTGCTTGAAGAAGAATCATTTCAAGAAGTTGAGGGATACCTTGTCCAGAAAGTGCGGAGCAGTTCACTGTAATTGTCATACCGCCCCATGCTTCAGGAAGAAGCTCATGTTCAGCAAGCTGTCTATAAACTTGTTCTGGATTAAATGTTGGTTTGTCACATTTATTAATAGCAACAACAATTGGAACATTTGCTTGTTTAGCATGTTTAATCGCTTCTTCAGTCTGAGGCATCATTCCCTCATCTCCTGCAATCACTAAAATGACAATGTCAGTGACCGTTGCCCCTCTCATACGCATTTCTTTAAATGCTTCGTGGCCTGGAGTGTCAAGAACAGTGATATCTCCAGAGGAGGAGTGGCATCTAAAAGCTCCAATGTGCTGAGTGATCGCTCCAGCTTCTCCACTTGCAATATTGCTTTTTCTTAAAGCATCAATTAAACTTGTTTTGCCATGGTCAACATGTCCCATAAATGTAACAACAGGCGCTCTTGGCTTTAGTAAAGAAGGATCAGTTTTTGCTATTTCTTGGCTAATAGAGTCTTCAGTAATTCTAAGTCTTTCTTCTTCTGATGTGTCGATCTTAATTTCGCAATCGAAATCAACTCCTAGTAGTTGAACAATTGTTTCATCTTCTAGATAATCATTGATTGTAAGAACAAACCCTTGTAAAAAGAGTTTTGTAATAAGATCTGAAACTTTAACTTTCATTGCAGCTGAAAGATCTTTCACTGTAATTGGAAGCTTAATTGAAATCTCTTTTGGTCTAACAACAGCCTCAACTTTGTTTGTATCTTTATGTTTTGAGTACCTTCTTCTTCTCCAGCTCTCGTCGTCTCCATCTCTGAGACCATGACGATCTCTTGCATCAAATCTCTGCGCTTCAAATTTCTTTGGAGGAGCCTTTGGATCTTTGAGTTTTTTTGGAGGTTCTTCCTTTTCTTCAAAAGGCTTTAGAGGCTTAACTTCCTTTTTAAAAGAAGCAGGCTCATGTTTAATTTCTCTTGTGAAAAGATGACCTTTATCTTTTTGAGCTTGGTCAGTTGGAGCAGCTTTTCCTTGAGAGACTTCTTGTTCTTTTACAGGTTTTACTTCTTGAGGCTCTTTTAAAGAAGAAATCGGTTTTACAGTTTCCTTTTCAACTTCTTTTACATCTTGTTTGATCGAGGCTTTGAAAAGTTCTTGCTCAATTTTTTCAGGCAAGCTCATTTTAGGCTCTAAAACAACTTCTTCCTCTTTCTTTTCTTCTTTGAGAGTAACCGCAGGCTGTGGCTGTTTTAAGTTTTTGAAAGTAGAGGGAACATCAGTGGCTTTAATTGCCTTTTTCTTCGATGCATCTTGCTGAGCAGCTTCTTCTTTTGTAGGAGCTTTCCCAGTTTTAGCTGCAGTTTCAGTTTCGATCTTTTTCTCAGATGCTTTTTTTTGAGCTTTATCCACAGGCTCTTTTTCTAGATCTTCTTTAGAATCAGAAACAGTTTTTTTTATTTTATTAAGGTTTAAAGCTTGAGCAAGCTGTTCGTTTTTAATCTTAAGTTTTAAGTTTTTAGCCAAAGTTTAATTCCTTCTGTTTCTAATTTTATTTAGAATCTCTTCTATCATTTCTTGGCTGACAGAGGTGATCTTTTTGAGCTCTTCTGGTGATGATGAGAGCACTTTTCTTAGTGTATCAAAACCTGCATCTTTTAAACTATCTAAGATAAGTTGATCTTTCATCGAAAACTTGACTCCTTCTAAAGTGCCAAGCTCTTCTAGTTGTAGATCAAGTTCAGGATCCTCAGATAATGAGAGTCTTTGTCTATCAAATCTAGCTTCTTTTTCGTATTCAGAAGCTTTTTTTACATTTAAAGACATCTCAATTAGTTTTCCTGTCAGTCTAGCATTCATTCCCTTTTTGCCAAGAACTGTAGGATAGTCTTCATCTTCTACAATGATTGTGATCTGATTATCTTCTTTATTGATATCAATTTTTTTAATCACAACAGGATCTAACGAATTCTTAAGAAGTTGGATTGGGTCAGCAGAGTAGGGGATAATATCAATTTTTTCGTTGTTTAATTCTCGAATGATGTTTTTCACGCGAGTCCCTCTAAGACCAACGCATGTTCCAAGAGGATCGATTTTTGAATCCTTGGAAGAAACAGCCATCTTAGTTCTGTAACCTGCATCTCTTACAATTTTCTTAATTTCAATAATTCCATCCATAAGTTCTGGGACTTCTTGCATAAATAGTTGAGCTACGATTTCTGGGTGGCTTCTTGTTAAAATCACTTCAGCACCACCATTATCTGTGTCTCTAACTTCAAGAATCATCGCTTGAACGCGCTGACCTACTTGATATTTTTCAGTGTTTGGATAGAAACGATCAGGAAGAATTCCTTCGACTTTTCCTAAATCAACAATCAGAGTAGCTCCTCGTACGATTCTTTTGATAGAGCCGGAAACAATTTCATTAATTCTATGTCTATATTCTTCGTAGATAACATCTCGCTCTGCGCCACGGAGTTTTTGAGAGATCACTTGGCGAGCTGTTTGAGCTGCAATTCTTCCGAAATTCTCTGGAGTGACAGCCACTTTTATCCACTGACCGATTTGACAATCTGGGTCAATTTCTCTTGCAATATCTAAAGCAATTTCTTCTTCTGGAATCTCTACTTTTTCCACAATTTCTTTTTCTGAAAAGACTTCGATTTCTCCAGTTTTTGCATTAATAGAAACAGAAACGTTAGTGAGTCCTTGTACGCTTTTGCGAGCAGCTATAAGGAGGGATTCTTCAATGGCATTGACTACAACTTCTCTTTTGATCCCTTTTTCTCTTTCTAAATATTCAAAAATAGCTACTAAATCTTTGTTCATCGATATTGCCTTTATCTTTTTTTATCGGTTTATATAATTAAAAACCGAAGAATACTCTTCGGTTTATTTATACCAAATTCTATTTAGCTTCTTCTTCCTTTTAGACAAAAGAAAGAAGAAGTTAAATTAAATGGTTTTCTTAACTCTCGTCGCTTGAATCTTCATCAGACTTACGCTTAGAAGCTTTTTTGCGAGATTGTTTTTTCTCAGAATCACCAATTACGATATCATCGTAGTTTTTTTGGTTTTTTTCTACTAAGTCATCTTTGATAGAAAGAGCGATTTTTTTATGCTCTGGATCTAGCTTGATTACTTTAGCAGTGACTTCGTCACCAACTTTAACTACATCTTCCACTTTTGCAAAAGCTTGGTCAGAAAGTTCTGTTACGTGAACAAGACCTTCAATACCATTTTCTAGCTCAATGAAAGCTCCAAATGCTGTAATTTTAGTGACTTTTCCTTTGATTCTGCTTCCAACTGGGATTGTCTTTTCTATAGATTCCCAAGGATTTGAGCTTAATTGCTTAACGCCAAGAGTGATCTTCTTGCTTTCTTTATCCACTGAAAGAATCACAGCTTCAACCACATCACCTTTGTTTAGTACTTCAGATGGGTGAGAGACTTTTTTGATCCAGCTTAAATCAGAAATGTGAATAAGTCCATCGATTCCTGGCTCTAGTTCAACAAAAGCTCCGTAGTTTGTTAAGTTACGGATCTCAGCTTTTACGCTGCTTCCAACAGGATATTTTTGCTCAACATCTTCCCAAGGATTTTTTTCAGTTTGTTTGATACCAAGAGAGATTTTTCCATCTTCTTTTTGAACAGATAAAACAACAGCTTCCACTTCATCGCCTTTGTTAACGATTTCACTTGGGTCTGTTACGTTTTTGATCCAAGACATTTCTGAAACGTGGATTAATCCTTCGATACCAGGTTCAATTTCAATAAATGCTCCGTAAGGAACTAGGTTAACAATTTTACCTCTAACAATTGTTCCTGGAGGGTATTTATTTTCAATTTCTTTCCATGGGTTTTGCTCTTTTTGCTTAAGCCCTAGAGCCACTCTTCCTTTTTCGTTGTCGATGCTTAGAATCATTACTTCGATCTCATCACCGATGTCAACCATTTCAGAAGGATGTTTGATTCTCTTCCATGTCATATCTGTGATATGAAGAAGACCATCAATTCCATCTAGGTCTAAGAAGACTCCGAAGTCAGTAATGTTTTTTACAACACCTTTTCTTAGATCGCCAACTTTAATGTTTTCAAGTAGTTCAGCTTTCTTAGAAACTCTTTCTTCTTCAAGAAGTTCTCTTCTAGAAACAACAATATTTTTTCTTTCAAGATTGATTTTAAGGATTTTGAAATCAAAGACTTTGTCAAGGTATTCATCAATGTTTTTGATGCGCTTGTTGTCAATTTGAGATCCAGGTAGGAATGCTTCCATTCCGATATCAACCATAAGACCACCTTTGACCTTACGGATCACTTTACCTTGAACAATAGATCCTTCTTTGCAATGACCAACGATGTATTCCCACTGGCGCTGTCTTCTTGCTTTTTCTCTTGAAAGAACGATTTGCCCATCATCCCCTTCAGCTTGGTCAAGATATACTTCAACGTTATGACCAAGTACGAATTCTGACGGGTCATTAAATTCACCGATAGGAATAAGTCCTTCTGATTTTAGACCGACATCAACAACTACGAAATCTTTAGATAGTTCCACAACTTTTCCTGTTAGTATTTCACCAACAGTCATTGCAGAAATAGAAGCTTCGTCTGATGACTCTTCTTTTTGATCAAGTAGGTTACGAAATAATTTTGCATCTTCAAGTTGGTATTCGACGTCATCGATAACTTTGCTGTCGCTCCAATCGTATGTTTTTTTTGACATGTTAAGGGTTTCTCCTAAGGTTTTTACTAGTTTAATGGGGAAGTCTATCAAACAATTCCTAATTAAAGCAACTCTAAATCTCTAGAAAAGAAAAGGGAAGAAAGAGTGTTTTTTCTGAAGGTGAATAGCTCTTTTTTTTTAAAATTAAAAGATAATTGACTAACACCAAGAAGTGATTTTTTAATGATGTTAGTCAATTTTTTAAGGAGAGACAGGGGTGGGTGTTGGGGCCTCAGAGGGGGAGTTGTCTCCTTCTTGTCTATTTTTTTCTTGAAATCCAAAGGGTGGATTCGAAGACAAGGAGGTGATGTTTTTTGACTTTAAGGTAGCTCCAAGCATTTGTTTTTTAGGAGGCTGAGAGCATGCGTATTTTATTGCGTAAGAAACAGGGAAGGCAGATGGCGGAGGACTCATCGTGCAATAAGAGGGGGTAAAATATTCAAGCTCTTTATTTAAATCCCACCAAAAAACACCTGCAAGTCCAGTGTTATTAGCCCACGTGGTAAGTGAAGCCGCACTGTCTTTATCCATTGCAAACTCACCAACAGAGCAACTTGTAACTCCGCAGCAGTACTGCTCCATTCCAACTGCCATTTTGTTGTATGGAAGCTGAAATTCACCTGTGTGATAGCTTTGAATATCAGCTTGTGCTTGTTGGATGATGTTGTTTCCTTTAGCGATCCCTAAACAATATTCCATGAAGTTAATATGATTTACATATCCAAGACTACCGTCTGAATTTTGTAAATTTTTAATTAAACTGTAGTGTTCAGGAAAACTGCTGTTTAGAGTTTGAGCCCCGATTGTTAGAGTTAAAATTTTATCTTGATGTCCACTGTTATCGAAAATAGAGCGAATGTTTTTTATAAGTTGAGCTGTTGCAACCCCAGCCCCTGCTGGAGGACCTGCTTCAAAATCGATATCAATTCCATCAAATCCAAACCCAACGCATGCAGAAGTCATGTTTTTTGCAACATTTAAAATAGTATCGTCATTCTGCCAGTTGCTAATAGCCCAAAGTTGATACGCAGCATTTGCCCCTCCATATGCTAACTTAATCTTAGCTCCGCCACTATAGCTAGCGTGAACTAAGCTTACCGTGTTTTGGATAGTTGTTTTATTTTGCGTAAGACCATATATCACACCAGCATTCGCGTTTGATGGGTTGTATCCCATCGATGCAAACGCAATCGTACAAACGCCGTTTCCATCCCAAGCAAAGTGACAAGTTGGAAAATAGGAAGCACAGGCGTTTGTTGTAGAGCATTGTGTCGCCCAATCTTCTACGTATATTTCATAAGTGATAGAATAAATAGAGGCTGAAAAAAGGAAAAAGCCCTTTAAAAAATTTTTAAACATTTTATTCATAGGTTTTTCCGCTCTTTTAAAATTTAACGTTAGCAGTAATGTTCAGCCCATGGATGTAAAGACTTTCTGCAGTTGAAGATCTTAAGTTTGTCATGTGCTCTAAATTTCTTTTAATCATGTTTTGTTCAGGATATAAAAAAAAGTCGTAACCTATATTTAAACTTCCGTGATATTTATCGTCAGAAAAATAGCTTTCCCATCCTGCTCCAAGGCTTATTTGGAAAATATTTCTCAAATATTCAATGTTATTAAAATTATATGTTAAAAAGTCAGGAATCTGATTCAAGGAAACAGCTGTTTCCTTATGATAAACATCGTATTCTCCGTATCCTAGTGACCAATTAATATCTGAATAAATAGAAAAATTCATCGGTAAAAGAACTTTCGGGCTTATTCCAAGTTTAGGTCCAATCGACCAAAATTTACTTTCATTTATGGAAGAAATGGGAGAAGTTGGTAATACAGCCACGGAGTTAAGTTGTTCTGTTAGATGTAAATTAAAGTGCTGATAGATCCAAAGCGCTTGTAAACCAAAATAAGGAGAGATCACCAAGTGTCTTGATAGATAACTCTCTCTTCTAGCAAGAAGGTCGAGTGTATAGACTTTGATTTTCCAATCTGATTCTATTTCTGGGCCACAAGGACTAATTCCCTGCGAGTTTGGAACTTGAAAAGCTGTTTGCGTAATAAATACAGCAGATCCAGGGATGCTAGAAGGCGCAAATTTTTTTACATGTGTATGAGAGGTGATTCTAGAAAATTCAGAGTATAAATCCCATGTGTCAAATGAGTAGCCTAGTAGGATTTTAAAACCAGGATTGAATTTGTTTGGTTGTTTTAGAAAAAATTGAGGGTTAGTAAATGATGTAGTGTAGGATAAATTTGTGTCTAGGCCAAAAGTTCCAGTTGACGCTAGATCTAGTCCCTCTTGCTGAAGGTTGTAATAGAGAAATGAAACTTCTAAAAAAGGGTTATAGCCATTTTCGCTTACCTTAGGCGAGGCTCCAAGTGAGTATGTTGGTAAAAGCTGTGAATCTTTGATGCGCTCTGCTCTTTTAAAACTTGAGTCTTGCTCAGCTAAAAGAGAAAAGATTGAGAAAGTTGTAAAAAGTAAACATTTTTTTATCATACAGTCCTCCTGTTTTAAGTCGTTATATAATTTAAAATTATTATTTGCAATATATTTACAATTTCGCGATTGTACCAAACAGAGCTATTAAAATTTGGGTTGAACTAAACGCTATGGGTTTTAGTGATGAACGAGCTTTCATGTCTTCCTAGCATTGTAACTTTGACCAAACATTTTGGTGTTCCATATCAGCAGTTTTACGATCAAATCATAGTCCATATTCTTCGAGAACTTCTCTCAAATAAGTTTCAAAGTGAAAATTTAGATTTTTTTTTGAGCAAAGAAATTCCTTTAATCTTTACCTCATCGAGAAGAGAGGCTCCATTTCATCTTTCACTTTATTTAGTGTGTAGAAAAAAGCCTCATGCTGCCAAATTTTTTCAAGAAATGGTGAGTAAGTGGCTTATCCCTGGAAAGCTTTTTAGTCCAAGTTTTTCTTTAGTTGCAGACTTTGCCTTCGAGGAGTTTAAAGAAGTAGTTTGCACTCTTGTTGAAATCCAATTCCCAATTCAAAGGGAGCTAGATTATGAAGTGATGATGAAAAATTTAGAGATTATTTCCCACGAGATAAAACTTGGGGTGACCTCAAGTTATCACGCCCACAGGGTTCTAGAGATGAGAGGACTTTCGGCTAATGAAAAAATCACTCTTGTTCAAGAAGAAATTGCTCAGCTTGTCGAAAGATTTCCTCAAAGAGTTGATTATGATATTTTTTCTTTAATGCAGCATTGCTTTGTAGTTTCTCGTGAGGAATTTCGGCTGATTCGGGAGTCTCATCATTTAGCCAGGGTGATTGTTTCTTTATATTTGCTTAGAAAAAATTTAATTTTAAGAGTTGAAAAGGAACCTCAAAAAAGACAAATCTCATTTTTTTGTAAAAAAGCGCTCTTATATCTACCTCTTGGAACAAAACATGTTTTATCTCTTTTTGTTGGGATTAATTTTTTAAGGGAAAACGAAGTTTTTGCTAAAAAACATTTAATGAAGGCGATTCAAACCTTTATTCCACACAGTAAACCTATTGAAGAGTCTTATCTTGAAATTCAAGAGTGCGATTATTCTACGCATTTATTTTACCTTGAAATTGAAAAAGAAGATCGTGATCCATTTTCTTTAGAAGAAATTTATCTATTAAAAAAAGAGTTGCCAGAGCATTTGAAGGGAAGAGTTGAGTATTTGTTAAGACCTATTTTTATGCCTCGTAACGAAGAAGAAGTGATGAGAAATATTATTGTTTTAAGTCACCAGCTTAAATATGTTAAGGATCTTCCTCAAGTGATTATTTCATTTGATGAGCAGACAGACAAGCATCTTAGTTTTACTGTAATTTTAGTGAGGGTGTTAGATCAATATGCCCTTGAGCTCTCTTCTGTTATTAAGAAAATAGATAAGTCTTATGAAGTTTTGATTGAACGAGAAAGAAAAGTTGGAATGATTCGAAATAAATATGAAAAGCAAGCTGTGGTATTACGTTTTAAGCTTCCAAGTCTTCCATTTTTAAGAGAAGATGATTCACTCGATCTTTATTTAGCCAGAAAAGAAGTGGTAAATCAGCTGACAGAAGCTTTTGGAGAGATTCGAGACTTCAATGGGGGAATGATTTCTAAGCAATCTGAAGCCTTTTTGTCATTAAAAAAACTTCTTGGTTCTCTGGCGTTTCAACATAAACTTTTGCTTGAGAATTTTTTTCACTCAATCTATCCAATCGAGGCAAGAAGTATACTAAACCCCAAAATCTTAAAAAATCTTTTTTTAATGCTTCTTTCCGCCTCTAAAAAGAAGCAGAAGAAATTTGCCTATACCTTTGAGAGCGAGGAGGGGTGTCAACTTGCTCTGATTGATTTTTATGAGGTGGGTCTTAAGAAAAATGTGATTGAGGCGGTCAATGAGCTTGGACTTTTATCAAGAAAACTCATCCAGCTTCATCTTCAGACAGTAGATGGAATCTTTCTAGGATACATCTATTTAGAATATGATGAGGAAAAAAAGAAGATCTTCTATAACACCCTGAAAGAGGCTCTTGACATTTGATAGAGAAAACCCTAATTTAGCAGGCTTTATTCTAATTTTTCATCAAAGTAATTACTATGTCAAAAAAAAATGATTTAAAAGTTTATCCCTCTATTTTTTCAGCCGATTTTGGCAAATTAGCAGAAGAAGCAAAAAGAATTGAGCAAGCTGGAGCAGATGGGATTCATTTTGATATTATGGATGGGCATTTTGTTCCGAATTTAAGTCTTTCTCCTAAATCCCTTGCGGCAGTCAATAAAGCAACTAATCTATTTTTAGATGTTCATATTATGGTCTATAATCCTTTTGATTATATAGAGCGTTTAATTGAGGCGGGAGCTGATTGTATTACGTTTCATTTTGAATCAACAGAAAGCGTGGAAGATACGCTAAAATATATTAGAAAGTGCGGAGTGAAAGCAGGTCTTGCTTTTTGCCCTGAAACTTCTGAATCCATGATTCCAAAGTATTTAGATAAATGTGATCAGATTTTAATTATGACAGTAAATCCTGGCTTTGGTGGGCAAGAATTTCTGAAAGAGACTTTAGACAAGGTTGAGTTTACAAGAACTGTTTGTAAAAAACTTGATATCAGAAAAGGGGGGGTCACAATTGGAGAGTCTAGCACAAAAGAGCAAAAGGCACTTGGAATGTTTGACATTCAAGTGGATGGGGGAGTTAATGATAAAACCGCAATTGAGTGCGTGCGAGCTGGAGCCAATATTTTAGTTTCAGGCTCATACCTTTTTAAAGGAGACATGGAAGATAAGATTAGAAAATTAAAAGCGATAAAAGATTAACAATGAAAAAAGTTGTTGTAATTGGCGGTGGAACAGGAAATTTTACAGTCCTAAAGGGGCTTAAAAATTTTAATATCGATATAAGCGCTATTGTTTCGATGGCAGATGATGGGGGGAGTACCGGTATTTTAAGAGATGAGCTTGGTGTTTTGCCTCCAGGGGATGTTAGGCAATGTATTGTAGCTTTATCTAATTCTTCAAGACTTATGAGGAGTTTGATGAATTACCGCTTTGAAAATGGAGGGTTAGAGGGGCACAGCTTTGGAAACCTTTTGCTTTCAGCTCTTGAAAAAGTCACAGGAAGCTTTGAAAAAGCTGTGGAAGAAGTGAGTAAAATTATGTTTATTCGCGGAAAAGTTATTCCAGTTACAACAAATCAAACTCGCTTAAAAATGGTCCTTAAAAATAGAAAAATTCTTGAGGGAGAGAAAGAGGTTTATCTTTCTTCTGAAATAGATCAAGGATATGATACCATTTATCTGGAGCCTTATCCCAAAGCAAATCATGAAGCTCTATCTGAAATTAAAAATGCTGATATCGTTATTTTAGGTCCTGGTGGACTTCATACTTCTTTAATTCCAAATCTTTTAGTTGATGGAATTGTAGAAGCTTTAAACGAATCTCATGCTAAAAAGATTTTTATTGTAAACCTTATGAACAGAAATGGGCAGACTACAAACTTCTCAGTGTCCGATTATTTAAAGGAGCTTGTTAGGTTTATGGGCAAGGATCTTTTTGATTATATTATAGTCAATAAGCAGCAGCCTCCTAGAGAACTTATAGAGATTTATGCTCAAGAGGGTACTCTTGTTTCAAACGATCTTATCGACTCTAGAGTCATAGAGGCAGACTTACTTGGTGAAATTGGAAAACAGCCAATCAAAGATTTGATCAAGAGAAATTTAATAAGACATGATTCGGAAAAATTAGCACAAGAGTTGATGAAAATTGTTAATCATCTTTGATTTAGACGACACATTAATTGATACCTCAGGTTCAATTTTACCCTTTAAACTTGAAAAAGCTCTCGAAGTAATGAGTGCCAAGGGGCTCTCTCTTTCTGATTTTAACAAAGGACTAAAGGTTTTAAAAGAAATTGATAGTAGATGTGAGAGCACTAAAGATGCTCTTAAAGAGTTTTTAGAGATCCATGATGCAGAGCCACATCTTCTTGAAATAGGTCTCCATGAAGTTTATAGGAAAGGGGAATTTTTTCATGAGGTGATCCCTACAAAAAACGCTGTAGAAACTCTTGTAGAGCTCTCAAAAAAATACACTCTTTGTCTCGTGAGTATCGGAGTCAAAGAGATTCAACTTGAAAAAATGAAAAAAGCTGGAATTGATACGTCTTTATTTAGTAGGATAGAGATCTGTGAAGAGCATCATAAGAAAACATCTTATCAAAACCTCTTAAACGATCTCAATATCCAATCTACTGAAGTTTTCGTTTGCGGCGATCGGATTCAAAGAGATCTTCTACCAGGAAAATCGTTAGGTTTTAAGACAATTCACATGAGATGGGGAAGAGGTCTGCATCAAAAAACAGATATGGAAGAGGTTGACTTTTCAATCGATTCATTAGATCAAATTAAACCGATTTTAATGCAATTTGATAATCATTAATTTTATAAGGTAGCGTGAATATGACAACACAAACAAATCAAATTAACCCTGGAATGACGATTTCTCTAGAAGGGAAAATTTATAGAGTAGAATCTAGCGTAAAAGTTACCGTTCCAAAAGGGGTTCCCTTCATAAAAACTAAATTAAAAAATTTAGTGACGGAAGAGATTATAGAGAAAAATTTTAAGGTAGATCAACCCGTTGTTGAAGTCTCGTTATCTGAAAAGGTTTTAGAGTATTTATACATGGAAGGGAAAGATTATCTATTTTTAGATGATAATTTAGAGCAAGTTTTAGTTCCATCCTCCATCATTTCTGACAAAATTAATTTTTTGAAAGAGGGAATACAACTAAAAGCTCTTTTTTACGGTGAGACAATCTTTTCTATCGAGTTACCTCAGTTTTTGGAGCTGATGGTTGTGAAAACAGAAGCGATTCCCTCAAAACTTGCAATTAATAATTCAGGAAAATATGGGATTTTGGAAACTGGAGCGAAACTGGAGGTTCCTCTTTTCATAGAATCTGGAGATATTATCAAAATCGATACACAAACCAATCAATACATCCAAAGAGTCTAATATAGTTATTTAATAGAAGATTTAAATAGGAGAGCGACTTTGAATATTGTACACATAAAAGAATTGATTGCTATTTTGGAGGGGTCAAAACTCAATAAGTTAACCCTTAAAGATGAAAATGGATGTGAGATTCACCTTGAAAAAGCTCTAGCACATACAGCCAGCATGACAGTACCTCATTCCCATCCAGCTCAAGAGATGGCCCATTTTCATTCTTCCCCCGGGTTTGTTAATAAGGCCCCTTTGCAAGAGGTCAGTGGAGAATATGTCACATCTCCTATGGTTGGAACGTTTTACTCAGCTCAAGCTCCAAATGCGCCAGCTTTAATCAAACTTGGTGATGTGATTTCAGAAAATACTGTTGTATGCATTATTGAAGCTATGAAGGTGATGAATGAAATCAAATCAGGAGTCAAAGGGAAGGTCGTAGAGATATGTTACAGCAATGGAGAAAGCGTTGAATTTGGAACTAAGCTTTTCAGGGTTGAGTCATGAAAAAAGTACTAATTGCAAATCGTGGTGAGATCGCTGTTAGAATTATTCGAGCTTGTAAAGATTTAGGACTGGAAACTGTTGCTGTTTATTCACAAGCTGATGCAGAAAGTCTCCATGTTTTACATGCTGATGAAGCAATTTGTATTGGGGAAGCTCCTTCTCCAAAATCTTATTTGAAAATTCCCCACATCATTGCAGCTTGTGAAATTACTGGGGCGGATGCTGTTCATCCTGGGTATGGATTTTTAAGCGAAAACGCAAAGTTTGCCTCTATTTGTGAAAGTAGCGGACTTACATTTATTGGTCCAACGTCGAAGGCAATTGGGGCGCTTGGTGATAAAGTGCAAGCAAAAGTGATCGCAAAAAAGGCGGGCTGTCCTGTCATTCCTGGCTCGGAGGGAGTGATTGAAACAGTAGATCATGGAGTTGAGATTGCAAATAAAATTGGATATCCTGTTTTTATTAAGGCTTCAGCCGGTGGTGGAGGTAAGGGAATAAGAATCGCATATGATGATGAAGACTTTAAAAGAAAGTTTGATCAAGCCAAAACTGAAGCAGAAGTCTCCTTTAATAATGGAGATGTTTACCTTGAAAAGATGATTGAAAATCCAAGGCACATTGAGATTCAGCTTCTTGGAGATCGATATGGTCACTGTATCTACCTTGGAGAAAGAGACTGCTCAATTCAAAGAAGAAGGCAAAAGCTAATTGAAGAAACGCCAAGTCCGATTCTCTCTAGCGAGCTTAGAAAAAAAATTGGAGAGGCAGCTGTTGCGATTGCAAAAGAGGCAAACTATCATACAGTAGGAACTGTAGAATTTCTTCTTGATTCGGATAAAAATTTTTACTTTATGGAAGTTAATACACGAATTCAAGTCGAACATACCATTACCGAAGAAGTCACAGGAGTAGATTTAATCGTAGAGCAAATTAAGATGGCTCAAGGAGAAAAACTGACTCTTGAGCAAAAGGATGTTCAGATCAAAGGGTGCGCGATGCAATTTAGAATCAACGCAGAAAACCCGTCAAATCACTTTGCCCCATGTCCTGGAATTTTGGAATATTATATAGCCCCAGGTGGGCCTCACGTTAGAGTGGATAGTGCATGCTATTCCGGATATAAAATCCCACCTAATTATGATTCGATGATTGCAAAACTCATTGTTAAGGGAGAAAATAGAGAGCAGGTCATTGCAAGAGCTAAAAGAGCTTTAAATGAGTTTCATATTGGAAATGTTTTTACAACTATTCCATTTCATTTAAATATGCTTTCTAATGAAACCTTTTTATCAAAAGAATACTCGCTCCTCTTCATTGATACCTTGATTGAATCAGGTTATCAGTTTGCTCATCAATAAACATTTCTTTTTTTCTTAAAAAGCCCTTGAAAAAGGGCTTTTTCTTTTTTACTATGTTGCTAAAATTTTAATGAGACGACTCAATGAAGGGAATTATTTTAGCAGGTGGGAGCGGAACTAGACTCTATCCCAATACGATATCAACAAGTAAGCAGCTTCTTCCTATCTACGATAAGCCAATGATTTATTATCCCCTTTCTGTTTTGATGCTCTGTGGGATCCAAGATATCATGATTATTTCAACAAGTGAAGATCTTCCAAGATTCCGAAGACTATTTCAAGACGGCTCTTTTCTTGGAATTCGTCTTTCTTATAAGGTGCAGCCAAAACCTGAGGGGATCGCTCAAGCCTTTATTCTAGCTGAAGAATTTATTGAGCAAGAGAGTGTGGCTCTTATTTTAGGGGATAATATCTTCTATGGAGATCAACTTGAAAAGTTTTTGCAAGAGAGTTCTTCTCACAAAGTTGGTGGAAGAATATTTGGATACCATGTCCAAAATCCCTCTCGTTATGGGGTGATAGATTTTGATGAAAATTTCAAAGTAAAAAAAGTTGTGGAAAAACCGAAGGATCCCCCTTCAAATTATGCAATCACAGGACTGTATTTTTATGACTCTTCAGTCGTCTCTATTGCAAAGAGGTTGAAACCCTCACATAGAGGAGAGCTCGAAATTACTGATGTGAATCAAGCTTACTTGGATAAAGGGGAGCTAATTGTAAAAATTTTCGATCGGGGCTTTGCATGGCTTGACACAGGAACGCATGATGCTCTTCACAAGGCCTCCTCTTTTGTGCAAACCATTCAAGAAAGGCAAGGTATTCAAATAGCATGTATTGAAGAGATTGCTTTTTCTAAAGGATGGATTTCACAAAATCAATTTGAAAAAATAGCTCTAAGTTACCCTCAGAGCGAATATGGAGCTTATCTCAGGCAAATTCTTGAAAGAAAAGCTGCTTCATTTGTTTAGAGTTCAATCATCTGTTCTAAAAAGATCGAGCTGTTCGATGTAAGTTGAAAATTGAAAGAAGGTTTTTCTTCTTCAATTCTCTCTTGATTAAGAGACACATGAAAGCCAAAGGAAGGAAGAGGAAGATCCTTTTTAGAAAATTTCTCTCCGAATTCTTCTTCTATTTCTTTCAAAATTGACTTGGGGTAAGTTGTAAATAAATCTACTGTCAGCCCATGGGAAATAAATGCTATAGGGTTCTCGAATTTCTTTTTGAAAACAGAAATTAAAGAGGTTTTTCTTGCTAATTCCTCAAGCTTTTCTTCGCTAAATGTTTTTTTTTGACTGAGGCTTGCAGCTTTTTTTTCGTGAAGCAGGACTGCATACTCTTGGGGTTTTTTCTCTGAAAGCTCAAAGGTTTTTTTGAATGATTCAAATCTTCCTTGAGGGCCGAGTCTTGAGCAAATAATAGATGCGATTTTAAAGCATAAAACTTCAATGTCAGCTTCTTTGCACTAGGTGAGCTTAAAGAAGTATTCATCTAAGTTTGCTCGATTTGGTTTAGGTCGATAAAATGATACGCTTGATGTCATCGTTGGAGTTTAATTTAAAATAAAGGGCCTAATAGTTTATTCCCTTTAAAAAAATAAATCAAATCTTAGATTTAACTTAGCGCTTTTTGTTTTTTTTTCATTTTATAAAGTAGTGGTTCTAAATTTTATCAGTGGTTTTAATCATTTTGCTATTGAATCAAGTTCAGTCGTCTCAAATAAACTAAGTAAAAAAGATCTCTGCGGTTAGCTGTTAAAAATATAATTATTTTATCTTAAAAAATCTTCGATCTCATTCTAAAAGATTTTATAACTTTTCCTTATAACGTTAAATATCAATCTATTGCGTTTTTTTGTTGACATTGCCTCGAATTTCCTAGAAAATCGAGTGTAATATATCAAAATTATGGGCATATTGTGGTTGTGATTAAAAGAGCGTTAAAGCAGAAGGTTAGTAGAACCATCGAGAGGGGTAAAAGTATTCTTCTCCTTGGGCCGAGGCAAACAGGAAAGACTACTCTATTAAGAGAGTATAAGGCTGATTTAGAAATTACCCTCCTAATATCAAAAATTCGACGAAGTTATGAAGCTGATCCAGATATTTTTATTAGAGAAGTAGAATCCCTAAGAGCTTCAAAGGGGTCTCTTCCGCTTGTAATTGTAGATGAGATTCAAAAAGTTCCAGCACTCATGGATAGCGTCCAATATTTGATTGATAAGAATATCGCTCAATTTATCCTTACAGGATCTTCGGCTCGCAAGCTTAGTCGAAAAAAAAATGTAAATTTTTTACCAGGAAGACTTATTGTTCTAAGATTAGATCCGTTTTCTTTACAGGAATTGTCGAGTCCCTTAGATGAAGAAGAGGATTTATTGATTTATGGTTCTTTGCCTGCAATTCGTTTAGAGCAAGATATAAATATTAAGGAGGAGGAGTTGGAATCCTATCTTGATTTATATCTTGAAGATGAAATAAGAGCAGAAGCTCTTGTGCGTGATATAGGTTCCTTTGAAAATTTTTTACGCCTTGCTGCAATCGAATCAGGTAACATAACCAATTTCGATAAAATTTCACAAGATGTGGGCGTAGCAAGAACAACAATTGCGTCATATTATGAAATATTAGAAGATTGTTTAATCGTTGAGAGGGTTACACCATATATTGAAAGTCTCTCGAGAAAAAAATTGATAAAATCCCCTAAATATTTGTTTTTTGATCTAGGGCTTAGGCGCTTAGCTGCCGAAGAACCGCCTATTCTTCCAGAAACATACTTAGGAGCTGTTTTTGAGCAATTTATAGGTCTTGAGTTGATTCGATGGACACGTTTACAGCAAGATAAAATTCGAGTACATTTTTGGAGAGATCCATCTGGGCCAGAAGTGGATTGGATTCTTGAGAAGCAAGGATCTTTACTTCCAATCGAAGTAAAATGGACCCAGAGTCCCTCAATTAGAGATGCAAAACACTTACAGTTGTTTCTAAGTGAATATCCGATTGCTAAATCTGCTTACGTTGTATGCAGGGTGCCTAGGCCTCAAATTCTTGCTGAAGGTATTGAAGCAATTTCTTGGAGAGATTTAATTCAAAGACTTTCAAATTGGGTCTTATAGAATTATAGCTTTAGATCAAGGTTTTTTAATTTCTCACTTTTGATAAATAGGAATAAAATGAAAGTTTAAATTTTTTTCCTATCACTAGTGTTTGTTAAAAATTATTTCAAATAAATCAAATCTTAGATTTAACCTAGCGCTTTTTGCTTTTTTCTTTTCATTTTATAAGCTGCAAGTTTAGCTTCCTTCCCATAGACTACTTCATGGAGGTTTTCAATGGCAATAAAGGCGCCAGGATCGACATTTAGAGTAAGTTCTTTGAGATCTGCTAAATCAAGTCTTTCTACAATCACAAATAGTATTTCTCTTGCATCACCTGTGTAGCCTCCTCTTCCGTACATAATTGTAAGCCCAAGTCCTAGCTCGTGCATAATCGCATCAGTGAGTTCTTTGGGTTTGGAGGAGATAATCATTACAGATTTAAGTTCATCTAGACCTACAATCACAAGATCTAACATTTTAAATGCAACGATATATGTCATAAGGGATGCAAAAGCAATATGCCAGTCTTTGAAGATTGCTCCGTACGCAACGAAAATGAAGACGTTAATAAACATTACGACTTGCCCAACAGTAAATCCTTTTTTATGATTAATAATAATCGCAAGGATTTCAGTTCCATCTAAGCATCCGCCATTTCGTATGATAAGACCAACACCAATTCCCAAGATCGCTCCACCAATCACAATGATTTCAAGAGTTTCTCCAGAAAAAGCTGGAATTAGCTCAGAAACGCTTAGGAATATCGCAAAGAGCATTACAGCAATAAACATTTGAAGCACAAAAGTTTTTCTTATGTGCTTATAGGCTAGATAAAGAAATGGGATATTTAAAATCACTAACATCAGCGAAAGATAAGTGTCTCCAAATAATCTTGCAGAAATCAGAGCTATACCAACTATTCCTCCGTCGATGATGTCATTTGGAAATAGAAAGACCCTAATAGATAAAGCGGCAAGAAAAGCTCCAACTGTGATCCAAAGGTAGGAGACGATATACTGTTTTAAAGATTTCTTTTTTGATGCTAATTCAAAAGCCATGAAAGATCCTCATTCCTTTAAGGATAAGATATAGATAATTTTAAGAATTGTACATAAAAATTTACAAGAAAAAAGGCGCTTTCAAAAAGCGCCTTTGATGCGCGAGAGACGGGACTCGAACCCGCAACTTCCAGCGTGACAGGCTGGTGCTCTAACCAGTTGAACTACTCCCGCAAGAGATGAATTTATGGGCGCAACAGGACTCGAACCTATGACCACCTGTGTGTAAGACAGGAGCTCTACCAACTGAGCTATACGCCCTCATAAAGTGCCCATAATTTAACCTTTTCACGGATTTTTTCTCAACAAGTTTCATAAAAAAAGTAAAAATTTTCTAATGACGTCAATGTAAATGTAAATTATGATTCTTTTTTTAACCTTTTTTGAGCCTGATATGAGTGATTTTGAGTTTGTTGATGTTGAAAAGTATTGTCCAAGTATCCAAGTGGATGTGATGTATGCATCAGAAAATAATTTTACTGGGAAAATTCTTTATCCTGTTGCTAAATGTTTTTTGAGAAAAGGGGTCGCAAATAGACTTGGACGGGTCCAAAAAAATCTTGAAAAACTAGGTCTTGGTCTTAAAATTTTTGATGGTTATCGTCCTCACCATGTTTCTGTATATTTTTGGAACCTAATTCAAGACATAAGGTATGTCGCAGATCCCAAGGTTGGCTCAAAACACAACAGAGGAGCTGCTGTAGATGTTACCTTACTCGATGGAAAAGGAGTAGAGCTTTTAATGCCAACGCCAATTGATGAGATGAGTGTTTGTGCCCATAGAAATTATTTTGATTTAAGTGAAGAAGCAATTAAAAATCGCGCTCTTTTAGAAGAAGAGATGGCTAAAGAAGGATTTATAGGTCTTCCCACAGAGTGGTGGCATTTTGATGATCAAAACTGGGAGATTTATCCAATTGAAGATGTTTGCATCTCAAAACTTTCGCACGCTTGCGTGTAGTTTTTTTTGTCTAATTTATTTCTCTTCATGCTCTCCTTCTAATTTGCAAGATTATCGTAAAAGCGGTGAAGTTTTGATTGATAAAATTGCAAAAGAGTTGAGCTCTATTCACAAAAGAGAGCAGCTAGATGAACGAAAAACTCTTTTAAAGAGACACTTTCGAAAGCTCAGCTCCTTGATGATAGAAGCTGCCAATTTTCAAC
>Ga0172372_10001262_pt1 | contig 39374 bp, 35 predicted proteins | sample LakKiv5m_2_FD_114544 | JGI IMG/M metagenome (GOLD analysis project Ga0172372, IMG submission 114544) | Freshwater microbial communities from Kabuno Bay, South-Kivu, Congo - kab_092012_9.5m | ecosystem: Environmental > Aquatic > Freshwater > Lake | place: Democratic Republic of the Congo...
GAACCAGGATTTCAAACGCGCTATGAACGTCAACAACGTTCCGCACACATTCGTATTGAACGGCAATAATGAAGTTACATGGCAAACAAATGTGTACAACCCGAATGGCGGTGTTGAAGACATCTACAAACATGTGAAAGAAGCCGCTGCAGCAGCAGAGAAAAAATAATCGCACTTAATTAAACGCTAAGAAGTGAAGAAATTTTTAGTTCTGATTCCGGTTGCCCTTTCCGGAATTTTTTGTGATTTACATGCGCAGATCCCGGGAATGGGAAATGGGCAGATTCACGGGAATTTTCAGATTGATGCGCAGTACTACAATCCTGACTCAGCAATCGGAGCTCCTGCTGTTCCTGAAAAAGCTTTATCAAACGGATTCGGAAACCTGATTTATACGAATGGCAAGTTCATGGCCGGAATACGCTATGAACATTACCTGAATGTAATGCAAGGATTTCCGGTTGATTATAAGGGAACAGGTATCCCTTATCGCTTTGCGACATATAACAACGACGGTCTTGAAATTACCGTAGGAAGCAGTTATGATCAATTCGGCAGCGGCATTGTTTATCGCGCTTTCGAAGATCGTGGATTGGGATATGACAACGCGCTGGATGGTGCGCGTGTACGCTTTACCAAGGTAAAAGGTCTTGCCATCAAGGGAATCTGGGGCAAGCAACGTACGTTTTTTACTTCATCGCCGGGAATTGTACGCGGTATCGACGGAGAAATCAACCTGAACACTTTGCTCGGCCATAAAATGGACTCGTGCAAAACCACATTCATCATCGGCGGTAATTTCGTAAGTCGTTATCAGATTGATCAGAACCCGCTTCTTGATATGCCGCAGAATGTCGGTGCGTGGAGCGCTCGTATGAACATCATTCGTCCGAAACTGAATTTGTTTGGTGAGTGGGGATACAAAATCAACGATCCTACACTGGGAAACAACTACATCTATAAACCCGGAACAGCTTTGTTCGTGAGCGCGACTTATGCAACGAAAGGTTTGGGAATTATGGTGGCAGCAAAACAGATTGACAATTTCGGATTCCGCTCCGATCGTGATGCCGCAGGAAATACTGCGATCATCAATTATCTTCCTGCTTTGACCAAACAGCATACATATCAGTTGGCGGCATATTATCCGTACGCGACACAGCCTAACGGAGAAATTTCATGGCAAGCTGAAATAGGTTACAAATTCAAAAAAGGAACTGCGCTCGGCGGTAAATACGGGACTAGTCTTACACTGAACTACTCACAGGCACACGGACTTGATTCTACCGAACTTCATGACGAAGCAACAACTGCGCTCGGTTATGAAACAAATCTTTTCGGATTGGGCGCATTATATTTTCAGGATGTGAATATTGAAGTGTTCAAGAAGTTCAGCCCGAAATTCAAAGGAACATTCCTCACAGGTGTTCTGCAATACAACAAGAATGTCATTGAAGGAAAAATCGGTTATCCGATCATAATGACACATTACGCTGTATTCGATTTGATTTTCAAACTGAATGACAAACTTACATTCCGTACAGATCTCGAGCATATGTACGCGAAAGAAGATTTCGGCAGCTGGGGAATGGCATTGGCTGAACTTACAATCGGAGAGCACTTCTTCGCTGCGGCAATGGATCAATATAACTACGGCAACAAGCACGAGGAGCTGCGCATTCACTATGTAAATGCACAAGCAGGCTATTATTGGGGTACAAACCGAATTGTTGTAGGTTATGGTAAACAGCGTGCAGGTATTTTCTGCGTAGGAGGTGTGTGTCGTTTCGTTCCTGCATCCAACGGTTTCACAATTTCAATGACCAGTTCATTTTAACAATTGAATTGATTAAATTAGATCGAATGAAAAACGCAAAATATATTTCTGTTGCTGCTGTTGCTGCCGTATTTCTCTTCAGCATGTGCGATTACGTAACCTCGCCGCGTGACGTGGTAATTAACGGAGGCGGAACCTTTGATACAACCAAACGCGTCGCACTGATTGAAGAATGGACAGGTCACACGTGCATTGCTTGTCCTGCCGCTGCGCGTGACATTCATACCCTTGATTCTATTTACGGAGAATCTTTCATCGCGATTTCCATTCACGATGATTGGTTTGCAGAACCATGTCCTCCACACGCCCTGCCTAGCTGCGCTACTCCGGGGAGTGGTGCTTTCGCTGAAGATTTCCGTTGCCCGACCGGCGAAAGTTACAGCGCTGCATGGCCCGTAGGCCCCTCTTCACCTCCTCAAGGAATGGTAAACAGATTACATCCCTCCGACCAAGTTATGAATCGCGGATCTTGGCCCGGATTGGTTGACAGTGTTGTTAATGAACTTGCAGCGACCTCCATCCATGTTGAGCCAACTTACAACGCAGCTACGCGCGCACTTACGTTCAACGTGTGGGGTGTTTGGATGCAGGCGTATACAGGCGATCTTAACGTTGCTGTAATGCTTACAGAAAGCGGAATGGTGGGTTGGCAGACCGACGGTAATTCCTGCGATTCTCAATTCGTATTCGAACACGTACTGCGTGAATGTGTGAACACGCCGGGATCAATCACCGGTTCTCCGGTGTTCTCCGGCACTTCCGCTATCGGAACCCGTTGGTCATATACACTTCCAACTGCTTACACAGTGCCGGTTGCGTTTGACGCTTCACACTGTCATCTCGTGGCAATCCTATACAACACCACAACACAGGAAGTAATTCAAGCCTGGGAAGAAGACCTATAGCAGGTATTGGCCTAACTTTGCACTATGAAATTACGCCTGCTCTTTTTTGCTCTTCTGATTACAGCTTCTGTTTCAGCGCAACAAACTTTCCGCGCCGGACTTATTGGCGGATTAAGCGGCTGTCAGATTCATGGCGACAGCTATTCGGGATATCGGCAATTGGGTTATGTAGCAGGTGCTTTTGTGCAAACGAATCCTGATGCTCAGGTGCAGTTTGTTATGGAAATGCAGTATTCCAAAAAAGGAAGCCGCAAACTCACAAATCCCAACATCGGCGATTACACGTACTTCGAATTACGAATGAATTACATTGAAGTACCGTTGCTGGTTCGATACGGATCTAAACACATTTTCATTGAAGGAGGCGCTTCACTCGGTTATCTTTTCAAAGTGCGCGAGTGGGACAGTTACTCGGAAATCACACCTCGCGATTTCAAGAAAATGGAATTGTCCGCAGTTCTGGGAATCGGATATCGCCTCAATGATAAATTCAGTTTGGATTTCAGAAGTGTCAACTCATTGCTTCCTGTGAAAAAATTCGGGCCCATTTTGTATCCGGTTTGGTATCAGGATTTATTTAACATGGGCATGTACAACAACGTGATTACTCTTTCTGTTGTTTATACATTGCCGAACGGTAAAGAATAAAATTATGAGCGGGAAGAAAATTGTTGTTGCGATAACAGGTGCCAGCGGATCGGGTTATGCAGATGTGTTGTTGCGGAAACTCTCTGCATTGAAGAATCAGATTGCGCATGTCGGAGTTGTGATGTCGGACAACGCAAAACTCATTTGGAAATCGGAACGCAGCAATGAATCATGGAACGGTCATGGCTTTGCATTTTACGATCGTAAAGATTTCAATGCTCCGTTTGCATCCGGCTCGGCAAAATATGATGCGATGATTGTTGTACCCTGTTCAATGGGTACACTCGGTCGTATTGCGCACGGAATTTCTGACGATCTGATTACACGCGCTGCAGATGTAATGCTCAAAGAACGTCGTAAACTTATTCTGGTTACGCGTGATACGCCCTTGAGTCTGATTCACATCAACAACATGAAAACTGTTACAGAAGCAGGCGGAATCATCTGCCCGGCTTCTCCTTCTTTCTACAGCAACCCGAAAACAATAGACGAAGCAGCTGCTACCGTTGTTGATCGCGTAATTGATCTGTGCGGGCTCGACCAGCAAAGTTTCCGCTGGGGCGAAACAAAATAATCCTGCCCACTTCCGCGACATTCTGACTACGGTGATTTTCAGTGGATTTTTCTTTCTGAAAAGCAGGATGTTAGCAACTCTAATTCCATTCTTATAGGAATTTTAACATTGCAGATGTATCTTGGATTCACTGTTTAGCGTTAAAGCATTGTTGAATTCATTCAACAGAAAGTAAAGGAGAGATAGATTATGCTTGAGTTCAGTAAACACATCCTTAAAAGCGTGAGCTTCGACCGCGCTTTGTTTCAGAAAGAATTAATGAAAATGCTTCATCGCCTGAAGCCTGATGAAGCGCTATTACTCAAAGCCTGGGCATTGACCACTTTCGGTCATCTGTACGGCGATCTGATCCGTGAAGCGTATCAGAATTTCGCGCGTACGTAGAATTTCATTCTTCGAGGAATCTGATATTCCTCTTCAACCCTTCGAACTTCGTTCGCTTTACCGCTGACTTACGGAATAATTCCCGGAACACTTCTTCTGTTATTTCCGTCCATTCATCACGCGTCATGCTGAGTAATTTCTGATTGGCATTGAAGCGCGACTCTGAATGCGGAGCAGAGAATCGATTCCACGGGCAAACATCCTGACAGATGTCGCAACCGAACATGTGGTTCTGAAATTTTCCTTTCTCACTTTCCGGAATTGCAGACTTCAATTCAATTGTGAAATATGAAATGCATTTGCTTCCGTCAACTACATGCGGATTCACAATTGCATCTGTCGGGCAAGCATCAATGCAACGCGTACACGTACCGCAGAAATCACCGATAGGCTGATCGTACTCCAACTCGATATCAAGAATGAGTTCTGCAATAAAGAAAAAAGATCCGGATTTTTTATTGATAAGATTCGCGTTCTTGCCGATCCAACCCAATCCGCTTTTCTTCGCCCATGCTTTGTCCATCACGGGTGCTGAATCTACAAACGCGCGACCGCCAATACTTCTTCCGATTTTTTCTTCCAGCGTATTCAGCATTTCGTGAAGTTTATCTTTAATCACAAAGTGATAATCTTCACCGTATGCGTACTTTGAAATTCTCGGTGCAAGTGAATCGTGTTGCGTCTCATCAGTGTAATAATTCAGTAAAAGAGAAATCACACTCTTCGCTCCCGGCACAAGCTTCCCTGGATCGAGACGCATATCGAAATGGTTATTCATATAACTCATTTCTCCATGCATGTTGCTCTTCAGCCATTGCTCCAATCGCGGCGCTTCTTCCTCGAGAAATCCTGCTTCTGAAATTCCGCAATAATCAAATCCGAGACGTTTCGCCTCCGATTTCACAATCGCAGTATGTGCAGCTTTACTCAAAGTTGTTGTGCTGATGAACTATTCTCCGAACAACGTTCCGCTGTCACGCGTTGGGATTTTTCCGAGATGCTTATACGCAAGATCCGTAGCCTGACGTCCACGTGGTGTGCGGATCAGATAACCTTCTTTGATCAGAAACGGTTCGTATACTTCTTCAATCGTTCCTGCTTCTTCACTAACGGCAGTGGAAATAGTTGTGATACCGACAGGTCCGCCTTTAAATTTCTCGATGATTGCAGAAAGAATACGAATATCCATTTCATCCAATCCGTTCTTATCAACGTTCAATGCTTTCAATGAAAGCTGCGCAATAGCCATATCAATAGATCCGTTTCCTTTGATCTGCGCGAAGTCGCGCACACGACGTAACAACGCATTCGCAATACGCGGAGTGCCTCTGCTGCGACGTGCAATTTCATAAGCAGCTTCTTCGCTGATCGGAACATTCAGAATTCCCGCAGAGCGCTCAACGATTGAACTGAGTAATTTCGCATCGTAATACTCAAGCCGCGATGTAATTCCGAAACGCGCACGCAACGGTGATGTAAGCAAGCCGGAACGTGTGGTAGCACCAACAAGAGTGAATGGATTCAGATTGATCTGCACTGTTCGTGCATTCGGGCCGCTGTCGAGCATAATATCGATGCGGTAATCTTCCATCGCAGAGTAGAGATATTCTTCCACCACCGGACTCAGGCGATGAATTTCATCAATGAAAAGCACATCGTACTTATCAAGATTCGTGAGCAATCCTGCAAGATCACCCGGCTTGTCGAGCACAGGACCTGAAGTTGTTTTCATACTCACGCCCAACTCCTGCGCAATGATATTTGCAAGCGTGGTTTTACCTAAACCCGGAGGGCCATGAAGCAATACATGATCCAATGCTTCTTCCCGTTGCTTCGCTGCCTGAACAAAAATTCTGAGGTTCTCCACTACTCCGTCCTGTCCGGAGAAATCTTCGAACTCCTGCGGACGCAATAATTTATCTGCTTCTCTTTCAGAGGGAGAAGTGTTCTCGTTTTCCGGATCCAGATTAGGATTCATTGTGTAAATGTACGAATTACGGATTGGGGATTGGGGATTGGAGAATGGGAATTGGGGAATGGGGATTGGGATTGGGGATTCGGAACAGTGAACGGATAAACGGTAAACGATCGAACAGTGAGCGATGAAAGATCGAACAGTGAACGATCGAACGGTGAACGATCGAACGGTGAACAGTGAACACATCACAACATCTTGACAAACTTATTCTCCGGCGCTATTGCGCGCAGAATTTCCGTCCAGTAGATAATGGCGTAGAAGGAATATGTTGGTGAATTGAACTTGCCCGGTATGTACGGATTGTTGCGAACCATCCAGCGCACACCTGCATCTGCACCAACACCTAGCCATCGCGTAGCACGGAACCCGATACTGAATCCGGTTTCATAAACCACAATCGATTGTTTTGCATGAAAAATTTTCTCATCGTTAACGCGGTGCATATATCTCGATCGTCCTACACCGAGCTGGAATGGAATAATACTGAACTTCCATTTTCCTTTGCGATAGAAAACATACCGTGCGTACCACGAAACATAATCCATTCGGATTTCCGCCAATGCAGAATCCATGATTCCGCCTTCTGATGTGAAAAATATTTTACGTTCGATATCATCATCGAGTCGATAATATCCAATTCCCAATTGAATCAGGTTTCCGAAATCCGCAGCCGCTTTTATTCCCCATATCTGCGCTTTGCGATTGCTGATGAAAGAGTTCTTTCCATCGAGTCCGCCGCCGAGTGTTATGCGCTCATGAAAACTTTTATTGATTGAATCGTGCACAGGATTGCTCTTCTGCGCTTTTGAGCAGAAGCAAATCAACATCAGAACTGAAAAGAGTAAACTTTGGCAGCGCACGTTCATCCAAAAAAAAGGGTCGCAAAATGCGACCCGTATAATTTAGTGTTGACCTCCGCCATCTTCTTCGCCATCGCGAAGCGGAACTGTCTGAGGAATGAAGTCGGCTTCATCACCCGGCTTACTGTAATCGTAAGCCCAGCGGTGAACTTCCGGAAGAGCGCCCGGCCAGTTGCCATGGATGTTCGCCATAGGCGTGGTCCATTCCAGAGTGTTCGAACCATAAGGGTTCTGCGAGGACTTTGTTCCGCGGAAAATACTGTAGAAGAAATTAAAGAGGAAAATAACCTGTGCCAAAGCTCCGAGTATCGCGAAAACCGTGATGAGCACGTTGATATCCTGAAGATTTTCGAACATAGGGAACTCCATGTTGGTATAATAACGACGCGGTACTCCGGCAAGACCGATGAAATGCATCGGGAAGAATACACCGTAAGCGCTGATGAACGTCAACCAGAAATGCAGATATCCCAGATTTTTATTCATGTGGCGCAGGAATAATTTCGGGAACCAATGATATACACCGGCAAGCATTCCGAAGATTGCAGACACACCCATCACTATGTGGAAGTGCGCAACTACGAAATAAGTATCATGTACATTGATGTCCAGAGCAGAATCTGCGAGAATAATACCCGTAACGCCGCCTGTAATGAATGTGGAAACGAGTGCAATTGCGAACAACATTCCCGGGGTGAACTGAATATTACCTTTCCACAGTGTAGTGATGTAGTTAAACGCTTTTACCGCTGAAGGAATCGCAATAAGGAGCGTTGTGAATACAAACACCGAACCGAGGAATGGATTCATACCTGTAATGTACATGTGGTGACCCCAAACGATGAATGAGAGGAATCCAATAGCGAGGATTGAAGTGATCATCGCGCGGTAACCGAAGATCGGTTTACGTGAGTTTACAGAGATGATTTCTGAAGTAAGACCGAGTGCAGGAAGAATGATGATGTATACTTCCGGGTGACCGAGGAACCAGAAAAGGTGTTCGAAAAGAATCGGACTTCCACCGGATTGCGAAAGGGCTTCTCCGCCGATATAGATATCAGAAAGGTAGAAGCTCGTTCCGAAGCTGCGGTCGAAAATGAGCAACAAAGCGCAGGAGAAAAGCACAGGAAAAGAGAGAACACCAAGGATTGCGGTTACAAGGAAAGCCCAGATTGTAAGCGGCAGGCGCGTCATCTTCATTCCTTTCGTACGTAAGTTCAGGATGGTGATAATGTAATTCAATCCACCGAGCAACGAAGACACGATGAAGAACGACATTGAAACGAGCCAAAGCGTCATACCTAATCCTGAACCCGGCATTGCTTTTTCAAGAGCAGAAAGCGGAGGGTAAACTGTCCAACCACCTGATGCAGCTCCGTCTTCAATGAACAACGAGATTGTCATTGTTGCAGAAGAAAGGAAGAAGAACCAGTAGGAAAGCATGTTCAAGAATCCTGACGCCATATCACGTGCACCGATCTGATAAGGAATCAAAAGGTTACTGAATGTTCCGGAAAGACCGCCTGTCAATACCATGAACACCATGATCGTACCGTGAATAGTAACAAGTGCCATGTAAGCATTCGGATCAAGGACGCCGTCAGGACCCCACTTGTCGCCCATCACTGCATTGATGAATGCAAACTTCTCCCCCGGCCACGCCAATTGCAGACGGAAAATAATTGACATCACCATTGCGATAACAGCCATAATCACCGCGGTGATCAGGAACTGTCGTGAGATCATCTTGTGATCCATGCTGAAGACATACTTCGACACGAACGACTCATGGTGTTCGTGATCGTCGTGATGCCCGTGATGCGCATGAGCATCATGCTCCAGAGATTGTGCATGAAGTTCATTGTGTGCGTGCATATCAGCTGCCATATTCTTCTCTTTTTTTATTGTTGTTCTCCTTGCGGAGATAATTCGTAATAGTCAGTTTATTTAACCTGTGCTGTTTTTTCTGCAGGAAGGAATTCTGTATGACGGTTCATGAAAGCCTCATACTGTTCTTTAGTTCCTACCACAATCTTAATCTGCATGTTGTAGTGCGCAGCACCGCATATTTTGTTACACAACAACACGTAATCAAACTCCGGATTTCCCGTGATCTTACGCATCTCTTCAGTTGTAACAACCGGCTTGAAGTGGAAGAAAGTTTCCATTCCCGGAACCATGTTCATCTGAGCACGGAAATGAGGGAAATACGCACTGTGAATTACATCTTGTGAGCGGAAACGGAAGTTCACTTCTTCGTTTACCGGAATGAAAAGTGTATCGGAAATAATCACATCATCGTGTCCGGCAACATCCGATGAATCAAGACCCAAAACGTTTGCGTCAAGAATCAAACGGTAATTAGCTTTCCCGAGTTTGTTATCCTCACCTGAATAACGTGCAGTGAAGCCGAACTGTTTCGCGTAAACTTCCACCACACGAACATTCGCTTCAGCAGGCTGAAGCGTCTTATTCCACAAGCGGATTCCCATAAAAATGATCACAAAGAGAACGACTGCAGGTACACCGGTCCAAAGCATTTCAAGCTTATTGTTGTGGGCGAAGTAGTCCGCACGACGATCAGAGCGGCCATAATACTTCCATGCCATGACGAACAAAAATGTATTTGTCAAAAGGAATACGATCCAAATAACAATCATGTTGAAGTTCATCAGCCAGTCAATGTCAACACCATGTTCTGATGCGGAAACCGGAAGCAAGAGGTCTTTGTAACTGAAAAGGCACCAGAGACTGAACGTCCACAGGAATATCATAAACAGGAACATCAATCTTGAGTTCAGTTTATTGTCTTTATCAGTAACCTTGTTCGGGTCAACACCTTTCAACTTCGCGGAGAGTTCCACAACACGGACCAACTGCCAGATTGCTGCGGCCGCGAGTATCAGGATAAAATAGATTACGAACTTCATATTATTTGTATTGTGTCGTTCAGTTTATAATAATGCCTTTGAGCAAAACAGTTTATTGATGGTGATGAATTCCTTCCGGCAACAACGCATGGTTCTGTGCAAGGATCGGTTGCTTTGAAAGCGCGCGAAGTGTCCAGAATACGAAGAACGAAAGGAAAGCAACGAACATTCCGATTTCAATGAATCCGATACCCCAGTTGTTTCCTACTGTTCCCGGCATAACAAGCAGGAAGGTGTCTGTCCAGTGGAAGAACAAAGTGAGAAGACCCACGAAGAATACATAAGACTTATTACGTTTTGAATCGCGTGACATAAGCACCAACATCGGGAACACGAAGTTCACAAGCATGGTGATCCAGAAAAGTCCGCGGTATTGTTCCCAACGCTGCATGTAATAAACAACTTCTTCAGGAATGTTTGAATACCAGATGAGCATGAATTGTGAGAACCACAAGTATGTCCACAGGAAGCTGATTGCAAACATCCATTTACCAAGATCGTGCATGTGACTTGGGTTAACGAATTCGAGTTGTCCTCGTGATTTCAAGTGAATAGCAAGGAGGTTAAATGCGATCATTGCGCTGATCCACCATCCTGCGAAGTTGTACCAACCGAAGAGTGTACTGAACCAATGTGTGTCGATAGACATGATCACATCCCAAGTGAACACTGAAGAAGTAAATCCAAAGAACACGAGGAAAATAGCAGCGTTCTTAAGGTTCTTCATCCAGTTTGCAGAGCGCGATTCAAAAGAAGCCATTTGATCTTCTGCAGCCTGATTTTTGCGCGTCCAGTTCTGATACCACCACCATCCGAGGATGAACAAAAACGTACGTCCGTAATAGAAAATGCGGTTGAAGTACGGCTCCTTGTGCTGCATGATCGGATCGTTCGTGTAAGCATCAGCATCTTGCCAGTGGTAAAGGTGGTGGAAGTGAAAATCTCCCGCGATGATTACAAGTGCAATCATTGCCATTCCTATCCAGAGGAAATCACCAACTGCGCTGAACACGCGCATGAATACAGTGCTCCATGATGCCTGAGCAGCATACTGCATCGCATAGAAGAACAAAGCTGCCAACGCCAATCCCCCGAAGAAGTAGCCGTTCACTAGTAGGTTCGCCCAAACACGCTGACCGAGCGATCCGGTATGATCATGATGTTCTGCTCCGCCATGTTCGCCGTGTGCAGCTTCCGGTGCATGCCAAAGGATGATGCCCAGAATCAACATCAGCAAGCCGATTCCGCAGATAATCCAGAGATTCTTCTGCATCTTCGGGCTGAAGTGATAAGTCAGATTGTTAGTATTAACGTGGCTCATATGCTTACTTGCAGTTTTCTTGAGTATTCAAATGCTTATTTAGGTTGAACAGGTGCAGTTGCTTTTGTTGAATCAGCAGCAACTGTTTCTGTCATTTTCTTCTGGTAATCCGCCATGCTCGTGTTTCCACGACCGAGGCGCTCAACATACAACACAACTTTCCAACGTTCTTCCGGAGAAAGTTGAGATGCGTATGATCCCATAACACCTTTTCCGTAAGTGATCACGTGATATACGTGTCCGTCTGTGAGTGTTCCTTTCTTGTGAAGATCCAAAAAGCTTGGCGGCTGGTTCGGATACTTCTCTGAAGTAACCAATTTACCTTGACCATCACCGGCGTCACCGTGACAGTAAACGCAGAAGCGATCGTAATAGAATTTGCCTTCCATCTCAACGCTGTCGTTACGCATTGAAGCTGGAACTTTCCAGAATGCAGATGCAAGACTGTCGCCCATTGCGTTGTTCTCGTATGGGAAAGGAGTCCATCCACGAGCAACAGTTCCATCAGGCGGAAGCAAATTCGTCATGCTGTCTTTCATCGCATCATTGATGAATTCCAGGTTAGCTTCAGGGCCGACACCTCTGTACATATCGGGCATAAATTCCATACCCGGGCTATCCGGATTCTCCTTAACGCATGAACTGAACATTGCTGCAGAAGCGAATGCTACTGTTCCGAGTGCGAGGATGGTATATTTTTTCACTTTCATATCTGTAAATTCAGATAATGTTATTTCACGTTTACTTCGTCTGCACCGGTTTCGCGGAGCATGCTTACAATTTTGGCTTCATCTTCTGATTTCGCTTCGATAAGAATCAGGAAGCGGTCATCAGTTGTACGCGGATCAGGGTTCTTAGGAGAAACTCCAGGAAGAATCCAGCTGCGCAGGAAGTATGTAATTGCCATACCGTGACCGGCACAGAACACTGTTAATTCGAATGTCACCGGAATGAAAGCAGGCCAGTTCATGAAATAATACATGCTTGGCTTACCACCGATATCCTGTGGCCAATCAGACACCATCATAAACCACGTCATGAGGATTGCAAGTGATGTACCTGTGATTCCGTAGATGAACGCACAAATTGCAATGCGTGTGCGCGGCAATCCGAGAGCAGGATCAAGACCGTGGATTGGGAACGGAGAGAAAACATCCTTGATGCGCACTTTATTCGCGCGGATCTTTTTCACGCCTTCGAGACACAATTCCTCGTCGGTGTAAATCCCATGTATCGTTTTAGTTGCTGACATAATTCTTATCAGATAATATTTTAGTGATGTGCACCTGCCTGTTCCGCAGCAGCACGACGGTTCTTATGTTCTTCACTTGATGACTTCACGATCATCTTCAATTCGCTCAATGCAATTACAGGGAATGTGCGTGCGAACAGAAGGAACGCCGAGAAGAAAAGTCCGATTGTACCGATGAAGATTCCGATTTCAACCCAAGTCGGGTGATACATTGTCCAGTTCGCCGGCATGTAATCGCGGTGCAATGAAGTCACGATGATTACGAAACGCTCGAACCACATACCGATGTTCACAACGATTGAAAGGAGGAACATTGCATGGAGACTCGTACGGATTTTCTTGAACCAGAAGAGCTGCGGAGAAATTACGTTACAAGTCATCATTCCCCAGTAACTCCACCAGTAAGGACCGGTAGCACGGTTCATGAACGCGTAACCTTCGTATTCAACTCCTGAATACCATGAGATGAAAAGCTCAGAGAGATACGCAACACCAACCATTGAACCGGTCAATGTGATGATAATACACATCATTTCCATGTGCTGAATTGTGATGTAATGCTCGAGGCTGAATACTTTACGCATGATCAACAGGAGTGTTGATACCATCGCGAATCCGGAGAATACCGCACCTGCAACGAAGTAAGGAGGGAAGATGGTGGTGTGCCAACCCGGAAGGATTGACGTTGCGAAGTCCATGGATACTATAGAGTGTACAGAGAATACGAGTGGTGTAGAAAGACCTGCAAGTACCAATGAAACTTCTTCGAAACGCTGCCAGTCTTTAGCACGACCGCTCCAGCCGAAGCTGAGGATGCGATAGATTTTGTGCTGCATCGGCTTACCTGCGATTTTGAAACGATCACGGATAGCGCCGAAGTCAGGAATAAGTCCGATGTACCAGAACACCAATGAAATGGAGAAGTAAGTTGATACTGCGAATACGTCCCATGTCAATGGTGAATTGAAGTTCACCCACAATGACCCGAATTGGTTAGCGTGAGGAAACAGCCAGTAATCCAACCAAGGACGCCCTGTGTGCATTGTTACGAATACCGCTGCGCACATTACGGCGAAGATGGTCATCGCTTCAGCAGAACGGTTGATCGCCATACGCCATTTCTGACGGAACAAAAGGAGTACCGCCGAGATAAGTGTACCGGCGTGACCGATACCGATCCACCAAACGAAGTTGGTGATATCCCACGCCCAACCTACAGTTTTGTTAGCACCCCACTGTCCGATACCGGTTCCGACTGTGTATGCCAAGCAGCCGAATCCCCAGAGGAATGTTGCTGCAGCAATCGTGAATACGAGATGCCAATACTTATTGGCTTTCCCTTCAATCGGACGCGCGATATCAGCTGTGATGTCGCTGTAGGATTTGTTCCCCAGGATCAGCGGATCTCTTAGCGGTGATTCGTGTTGCATATTTAAATTTTAATCAGTTCGTACTTTATAATTTCAACTTCTTAGATGTGCGCGTTTTGATCGTCGCGGTTCCAAACTTTAGTCATGTAGAACACGTTTGGCTGTGTACCCACAACTTCAAGAACCTCGAACTTGCGTCCGTCTTTAACCATTTTCGACACCTTGCTTTCCGGATCCAAAGCATCCCCGAAGATGATTGCATCAGTAGGACAAGATTGCATACAAGCAGTTTTGATTTCGCCATCAATGATTTTGCGGCCCGCTTTCTTCGCTTCAAGTTTACCAGCCTGAATACGCTGAGCACACATTGAACATTTCTCCATTACACCACGAGCACGTACTGTAACGTCAGGGTTGAGAACCATACGGCCGATATCATCCTGAGCAGGGTTCAATCCTTTGAAGCGGTGGTATTCAACATAGTTGAACCAGTTGAAACGACGCACTTTGTAAGCACAGTTGTTCGCGCAGTAACGTGTTCCAACGCAACGGTTGTACGTCATCTGGTTGAGACCTTCGTTGCTGTGTGTAGTAGCGATAACCGGACAAACCGTTTCGCAACCTGCGTGGTTACAATGCTGACACATTACCGGCTGGAATGCCACTTTCGGATTATCGAAAGTCGGATTCTCCATGTTACGGTAAAGTTCCATTGTGCCCATCTCGCCTTTTTCTTCAGCTTCAGCTTTCACAGTGCCGCTGCTGTAGTAGCGGTCGATACGCAACCAATGCATTTCGCGGCTCTTACGAACTTCATCGCGACCTACAACAGGAACGTTATTTTCAATTGTACATGCAACAACGCAAGCTCCGCAACCGATGCAGGAGTTCAGGTCGATTGCCATGTTCCACTTGTGATTCGGACGTTCGAAGTCGTTCCACAAGTTCACATCTTCAACAGCCTGTTCACCTTTGTAAGTGTGCATCATTACAGCAGGATTTCCTGCGCGCTCATCTTTCAGGTATTCTGCAAGAGTAGTTTCGCGAAGGATGTCCGTGTTACGACCCATCATTGTATGGTGCGTCTGAGTTGCAGCGATACGATATGTTTCGCCGTCAACTTTTGCCACCGAAGCTTCGTAAGCATCATATCCCATTGTTCCTGAAGCAGTGATTGCCACAGCAGGGAAAATGTTCTGTCCGATATTGTCAACGTATTCGTTGAAGCCTTTGCGTCCGTAACCAACAGCGATGCCGATGGTTCCTTTTGCCTGACCCGGCTGCACCCATACAGGAAGTTTCACTGTGTGGCCGTTTGCAGTTACGTTAACAACGTCGAGGTTGTCTTCCATCTGGTCAAAACGCACCATCATTCCTGATTCGGTTTCAACACCGAAGAGGTTCAATGCCTGAGCATCAGCAGGGTGCATGGTTACGTAGTTGTCCCAAGTGATTTTTGTAATAGGATCCGGCATTTCCTGCAACCAAGGGTTGTTTGCCTGATTACCTGATCCCATTGGAGTTTTGCTGTAGATCGCGAGTTCGAATTTGCCGCCTTTCATTGCAGCAATCTGCGATTTCGCATCATCGAGAGAAATTGTTCCGCCAGTGAAAGAAATTCCGCGTCCTGCAGTTGTCGTTACTGCAGCAGGTTGATCTGCCTTAACAGAATCATTTTGTACCGTAACAGTTTTAATAGCGGCTACAGGAGCTTCTTCTGTTTTCACAGGTGCAGTTCCTTCAAAAATACCGTCACGAACACAGTTAATCCAGAATGCATTGAAGTCGCCGTAAACGTTCTGCATGCCTTGCATTCCCTGCCATGTTTCTTTTACATAGCTGAGGTAATCTTTCTTGTTGTCTGCCCAACGCAGGAATGATTCCTGAGCGTGGCGTGTTGAGAACAACGGACGGATTGCAGGCTGCTGAATCGAATAGTGTCCTGTGCGAGGCATATGATCGCCCCAAGCTTCGAGATAGTTGTGATCAGGAAGGATGTAATCGCACAATGCAGCAGTTTCATCAACGTGAGATCCGAATGAAATCTTGGTTGAAGCTTTTTTCATTGCTGCTTCAAATCCAAGCGCTTTCGGAGCAGAGTAAACAGGATTGCTGTTGTAGATAATCACAGTATCAACAGAAGATCCGAGTTTCTCAACAAGGCTCTTCATTGCTGCATCATCACCTTGGTGAGTGAAATCTTCAACAGAAGTATTGATTGTTGATCCGTAAGCACCGATTGCTTTGTTGATTTCGTTTACCACGAGCTGAATTGCAGCGTCGTTTGAACCGCAAACCACGAGTGCTTTTCCTTTAGCAGCTTTCAGCGCGTCAGCAACAGTCTGAATTTCTTTCGAAAGAACAGAAGAAGCTGAACCTGCACCGCCAACTCCGTTAAGAAGTCCGAGTGCAACCTGACCTAACTGGGAAGGTTTAACAGGGAAACGCTCATCAGCATTTGCACCAGTGAGTGACAACATTGTTTCGAACTGAAAGTGACGCGACATTGTTTTCTTGTCGGCGCTCACTTTACGTGTCATTCCGTACTGCTTCGCATGTTCAACAGGAGAAATCCAGTTGCCGAGGAAGTCGCAAGACAAGCTCACGATTACATCTGCTTTATCGAAGTTGTAAGTAGGAATCATTGCTTTTCCGAATGAAGAAAGGTTTGCTTTCAGCATTCCGGAATAAGAAACTGCATCGTAAGTAACGTGAGAAACGTTTTTGTACTTCGCAGAGAACTCACCGATTGCGCGGTAAGTTGAAGGAGAGATAATCGTAGAAGAAACGATAGCGATACCTTTTGCAGAAGCAAGTTTGCCACCGATTTCTTTATCTACATCTTCCCATGATTTGTCAGCCCAAGCAGCACCTGATTTAGCTTTAGGTCCGCGCAGACGTGTAGAATCATATACAGAAAGCACAGACGCTTGAGTACGAGAGTTTGTTGCACCCATCGTTACTTTGGAAAGCGTGTTGCCTTCGATTTTGATCGGACGACCTTCACGTGTTTTTACAACAATGCTGCTGTAATCGTGTCCGTCGAAGAAAGTTGAAGCGTACCAGTTTGCAACGCCCGGGATAATTTCATCGGGACGATTAACGTAAGGTACGGATTTGATTACCGGAGCTTCGCAGGCAGCGAGTGTAGCTGCAACTGTGGAGAATCCGAGAAACTTCAGGAAGTCGCGGCGGCTTGTGTTCGCTTCGAGAGTTCCTTTGTCTGTAACAAACTCTTCAACCGGGATGTACTCGGCAAATTCACTCTGGTTTTTCTCAACAACTGAAGAATCGTTGTTCAGGTGAGCCAGGCCTTTCCAGTATTTTGTTTCGTTCGCCATAATGTTTGCGATCTGTATTCGGTTCTAAGGAATTTCTTTTTCTGAAGATTAATAGTGACAACGTCCGCATTCGAGTCCGCCGGCCATAGCCACGGTAATCGGCTGACCTTTGTACTTCTCTTTCATCTTCTCGTGCAGTTCGGTGTAATAACCGTTGCCTTCCATTTTAAGCGGAGTGTTGCGGTGACAATCGATACACCATCCCATAGTAAGCGGACGTTGCTGTTCGATAGTTCCCATTTTCTTCACATCGCCGTGACAAGTTTCGCAAGCAACGCCACCTACAACAACGTGTTGCTGGTGTGAGAAGTAAACGTGATCAGGGAGATTGTGCACTTTATTCCAGCGAAGCGGCTGAGGAACGAGTGTGTATGTTCCGTTTGCCGGATCATAACCTGCCGCGGTGTAGATCTTCTGAATTTCTTCTGCAGAACCTTCGTTCTTGGTTTGAGAAATTGCTTTGTGACAGTTCATACAAACATTCACAGAAGGAATGCTTGCGTGCTTTGACTTCTCAACTCCGGAGTGGCAATACTGACATTGAATTCCGTTGTCACCTGCGTGAATTTTGTGAGAGAAGTTAATCGGCTGAGAAGGATGATATCCAACCCACTGATCCGGTTTTACTTCTTCAGCATATACGCCAACACCTTTGAGTACGTACCAACCTTGTACAACGAGGTAGCAGAAGAAGAAGAATCCGAGGAAGCCAACGAGCTTCTTGTTGTTGTTCACCCAAGAGCGACTAGCTGTGAGGAAAGGCTGTGCAGGTTCTTCAGGTTGACCTTCTTTTTCATTGAGCGCGTTACGAAGATGAATTTTTGTAAAGCGAAGCGTTGTGATCAGAACGATCAGAAGTGCGATTATAATCGCGATTATAAACCAAGGATTGTTTTCGTCCTGTACAACTTCCGGTCCAACAGGGCCAGTTGCACCAGGATTAGTTGCCATATCCTGCGGAGGATTTGAAGCATAAGCGAGGATCGCGTCGATCTCTTCGTTCTTCAGATCCGGGAAGCCGGTCATGATGGTTTTGAATTTTGCAGGATACAAACCAGCGATATAAGAGTCACCGGACTTGATAACACCTGCAGGATTCTTCACCCAGTTGTACTTCCAGTCGCCACCGGGTATACGATCGAGAACTCCTTTGAGTCCGGGACCTGTTCCGTTCTTTTCAGAAGCGTAGTGACACGAAGAACATTTTGATTTGAAGAGAGCTTTTCCATCCTGTGCAAATGCATTCGAGGCGAGGACGAAAAATGCCAGAGAGAATAGAACGACTAGGCGTGTGCTTCGTACGTTTTGCCAGAGGCTGTTCATATAGCGATTTTTGCTGTTGGCTATCGGTTAATTCATGCCTTACACTTCAAGGCGTGGCAAATTTAACAGTCACACTTAGTATCTGACCCTTTTCCGACAGAAAAAATGCGCACATTATTTAATTTATAATGATTCTAAATAATTGTTAATTGTGGCAGATTTTTGGAAAAATCGAATGTTTTATGTTTGGTCATTGGATGCGGGGACACGGGCGAAGAACTGTATGGATTGGTCGAAAAAGCGGTGTGAAATGTGGCGTGAAACTTGCTAAATTTGGGCATGATTTTACGCATGCTTTTTATCCTGCTGAGCGGGCTGTTTTCGATGGTTCTGGCGGCACAAAATGCCGATTCTCTACAGACCGGAGTTCACGCTGATCCCAGAGTTAAAGTTCTAGTTTCCAAGCACAAAGAAGTGCTGACGAAAGGTCAGCAGAAGGGATATCGCGTTCAGATTTATTTCGGGGCGGACAAGGCAAAAGCGAAGGAAATCAAGTCGAAATTTATTTCTGCTTACGGTTCTGAAGCGAGGGCTTACGAGATTTACGAAGTGCCGAACTTTAAGATCCGTGTTGGCGACTTCCGGACGCGTTTGGAGGCCTATAGATTCCTGAGAAAGATCAGGGCAGATTACCCGGCGAGCTTTATTGTGGCGTGTGAGATTGAGATGCCGAAGGTGAAATAGACCTGAGAATTGAGAATTGAGACCTTAGACTTTAGACTTTAGAACAAAAAATCCCGCTAACGCGGGATTTTTTTGTTATTCGGAGAGATCGAAATCTTCCAGGAACTTCGTGGTGTAATTTCCTTTGATGAAATTTTCGTCGTTCATCAATCGCAAGTGGAAAGGAATTGTTGTTTTCACGCCTTCCACAACAAATTCGCTTAGTGCGCGACGCATTTTCGCGATTGCTTCTTCGCGAGTTTGCGCCATGGTGATGAGTTTCGCCACCATTGAATCGTAGTTTGGTGGAATCGTATATCCTGCGTAGATGTGCGAATCAACACGAACGCCGTGTCCGCCGGGAGTGTGCAACACCGTGATTTTGCCCGGTGAAGGACGGAATCCGTTGAAAGGGTCTTCTGCGTTAATACGAACTTCGATAGCGTGCAACTGCGGGAAATAATTTTTTCCGGAGATAGGAACGCCTGCAGCGATGAGAATCTGTTCACGGATCAGATCGTAGTCGATAACCTCTTCGGTAACCGGATGCTCAACCTGAATACGCGTATTCATTTCCATGAAATAGAAATTGCGGTGCTTATCGACGAGGAACTCCACTGTTCCAACGCCTTCGTAAGCAACAGCAGCTGCAGCTTTACAAGCAGCTTCACCCATTCTATCGCGCAGTTCATCTGTCATGAAAGGTGAAGGAGTTTCTTCAGCGAGTTTCTGGTGACGACGCTGGATAGAACAATCGCGTTCAGAGAGGTGACATACTTTTCCGTATTGGTCGCCTGCGATCTGAATTTCAATGTGGCGCGGTTCTTCGATGTATTTTTCCATGTACATCGCGCCGTTTCCGAAAGCAGCTTCCGCTTCTTTGGAAGCCGATTCGAAATTGGTAATGAGTTCTTCTTCATTCCAATTGATACGCATTCCACGACCACCGCCACCTGCAGTTGCTTTGATGATTACGGGATATCCGATTTCAGCTGCATCTTTCTTTGCATGTTCGATATCCACAAGCAAACCTTCGCTACCGGGAACACAAGGTACACCGGCTGCTTTCATTGTTGCTTTTGCGTTGGACTTATCGCCCATTGAATCGATCTGTTCGGGAGTTGCACCGATAAACTTGATGCCGTGCTCTTTGCAGATGCGGGAGAATTTCGAATTTTCAGAGAGGAATCCGTATCCCGGGTGAATAGCATCTGCGTTTGTGATTTCAGCCGCAGCAATGATATTCGGGATATTGAGGTATGAATCTTTACTTGGAGCCGGTCCGATACAAACAGCTTCGTCGGCAAACTTCACATGAAGAGATTCTTTATCGGCTGTAGAATATACCGCAACCGTTTTGATACCCATTTCGCGACATGTGCGGATCACGCGCAAGGCGATTTCTCCGCGGTTTGCGATCAGGATTTTCTTGAACATTTTTTCTTTAGCCATTGTCAGATGGGAGTTGGGAGACGGGAGACGGGAGTTTCCCTACCTCATAATCTCAACGTTGTACATCCAGCTGTTATGCCGGCTCAACCAGGAACAGCGGCTGATCGTATTCAACCGGAGTAGCGTCGTCAACGAGAACTTTAACGATACGTCCGCTTACTTCGCTTTCGATTTCGTTGAAGAGTTTCATTGCTTCAATGATGCAAAGCACTTTTCCTGCTTTGATTTCATCGCCAACGTTTACGAACGAAGGTTTATCAGGAGCGCTTGAGCGGTAGAAAGTACCGATCATCGGAGATTTAACGGTGATCAGATTCGCAGAAGATTCTGATTTTGCTTCAGGAGCTTTTGCTTCTGCAGAAATCTGCGGAGCGGCTTGTTGCATTACCGGTTGTTGCATAGCAACAGGAGCCTGCATCATCGGCATAGCCTGTTGAACAATCACAGGTTGATCTGTCTTGCCTTTTCCGCTGGTCTTGATGGTGATTTTGATATCCTTCGTTTCCAACGCTACTTCACTGGCACCTGATTTAGCAACAAACTTGATCAGATCCTGAATTTCGGTAAGTTTCATTGTGCGTTTTGTTAGTTCTGTTAATAATGCAAGCGTCCAAATATAGTGGTCAACCCTATTCCTGCCCACTCTGTTTTTTCAACAATGCAGGATTGCGCTGATTTCAGGCGTCATACGCCCATTTGATGTAAATACTCCCCCAAGTGAATCCGCCTCCGAAAGCTGCGAGGATGATGTTGTCACCTTTTTTAAATTTCTTTTCGTAATCGTACATCAGCAGCGGAATTGTTCCGGCGGTTGTGTTGCCGTAACGTTCGATGTTCATCAGCATTTTTTCAGGGCCGATTCCCATTCTGTTTGCGGTTGCATCGCAAATACGTTTGTTTGCCTGATGCGGAAGCAGGTATGCAATGTCGTCGGCTTTGAGATTATTTTTCTCCATAATCTTCGCTGAAACTTCTGCCATGTTTACGACAGCGTGTTTGAACACCGCCTGACCTTCCTGATATGCGAAATGTTGTTTTGCGTCAACTGTTTCATGCGAAGCAGGATTCACAGATCCGCCTGCAGGCATGTTGAGGTGTTGAAATCCTGAACCGTCGGTATGCAGAACGAAATCCACGATTCCGTTTTCATCTTCACTTGGTTCGAGAAGCACAGCACCGCCGCCATCACCGAAAATGATGCAAGTTGTGCGGTCTTCGTAATTGATTATCGAAGACATTTTATCGGCGCCGACAACGATAACTTTTTTGTAGCGACCTGACTCGATGAACTGAGCGCCCGTTGCAAGAGCAAACAGGAAGCCGGAACATGCAGCGGACAAATCGAATCCCCATGCATTTTTGAGTCCTGCTTTGTCGCAGATGATATTCGATGTTGACGGGAAAACATAATCGGGAGTAACAGTACCCACGATTACCATATCGATTTCCAGCGGATCAATTCCCTTTTTTTCGAGAATGCTTTTGACAGCGTGAACGCCGATTTCTGAAGTTCCGCGATTCGGACCTTTCATGATGCGGCGCTCGCTGATTCCGGTACGGGAAAGAATCCATTCGTCTGTGGTATCAACGATTTTCTCGAGATCTTTATTGGAGAGTACCGTTTCCGGTAACCATCCGCCCACAGCGGTAATTGCAGCTTTCCTGTTTGCCATAGTTAGAATGCTTTCCGGATTTTATCAGGGAGATTTGCTTTGACCACATCGCGGGAAAGCAGAATCATATTTTTGATTGCGAGCGGACTGGAGATACCGTGACCGATCATCACGTTTCCGTTGACACCGAGAATCGGAGTGCCGCCGTAAATTTCATAATTGAAGCGATCGAGATATTCGTTTTTAACTCCGCTATGCTTCATTGATTCATAAAACGCTTCTGCGAATTTCAGCACTACGTTTCCTGCGAAACCTTCGCACACAATCACATCAGCTTTATCGCCGATGATGTCGCGACCTTCCACATTTCCAACGAAGTTGAAATCCTGGGAATCCTTCATCAATTCGTGAGCAGCCTGAGCAACGAGATTTCCTTTTTCAGGTTCTTCACCGATATTCAGCAAAGCAACACGTGGATTCTTCACACCGAAAACGTTTTCAGCATAAAGTTTACCAAGAGTACCGAATTGACAAAGCACATCAGGCTTGCAATCTGCATTACTGCCTACGTCGAGAAGTAAAGTGAATCCGCCGTCGGGTTTTGGAAATGCTGTAGTTATGCAAGGACGAATAACACCAGCGATTGCTTTAACGGTATACATTGAACCGACAAGCATAGCACCTGTATTGCCGCAGCTTGCGAAAGCATCAAGTTGCCCTGCCAGCATCATTTTCAATCCGACTGCAATTGTGGAGTTCTGCTTTTTTGAAAATGCTTTCACGGGATGCTCTCCCATTTCAATCACTTCAACAGCATGAACGATTTCCACCGCGGAAGGGTCGATGCCCTTCGCGGTAAGATGATCGCGGATCTGTTCCTGGTCTCCGATGAGTACCAGTTTGATTCCGGGTTCGAGTTCGGAGAGTGCAAGGCACACACCATCAAGCGGTGCCTGAGGTGCATAATCTCCGCCAAGAATGTCAATCCCGATTCGCATCCGTGCGTGCCGTGATTAGTCTTTTTTCTCCATCACCACTTTCCCTTTATAGTAAAGGGCGCCATCGTGCCAATAAGCACGATGCCAGAGGTGCGCTTCTCCTGTTACAGAACAAACCGCTACGTTAGGCATATCAGCCTTGTAGTGCGTACGACGCTTGTCGCGGCGGCTTTTGGAGTGGCGTTTCTTAGGATTTGGCATAACTTATAATTATTAATTGTTGTGTTTTAAATTTTTAAGTGCGTCCCATCGGGGATCGGTTTCTTCACTTGAATTTTCTTCGTTTCCGGATTGCAGTTGTTCGAGTTTTGCGATTACATCGGGATCGCAACCGGGATCTTCCGGGCAAACCAATCGAGCGGGAACAGCGAGTACGATATATTCATAAACGTACTGTGTAAGATCCAGATCGTTGTAATGCGCAGGTAAGCTGATGAGATCATCTTCATCTTCAAACACTTCAGCTTCGAGATTCACCACCATATTGCGATGTGTCTCAATTGGTTGGTAATAATCATTGCCGCAACGGTCGCACTGCATCATTACACGGCCTTCGATTTTAATATCGAGGGTCAGCATGTGTTGCCTGCGTTCCATTTCAATGTGGACGCTGATATCACCTTTCCCGAATTGGGAGAATTCAAGTGATTCAAAGAACGAGTCATTCAAGCTGAAATCGAACGAATAATCGCCTTCTTTCATCCCCGAAAACGGGATCACGAGATCATTGTATTTTCCCATGGTTGAACCTGTTTTCAGAAGGGTCGCAAAACTACTAAAATTAACAGGATTTCAACAACAATTTGGGGTAAAAATTCGAGATTTTAAGCAAAAGGACGTCGAAAACTGCAAAAATGGCACTGAATCGGGAACTAATCCGGCCTGGCAAAAGCTTATCTTTCCCGATATTCTTTCTGGCGCGGCTGTACTTTAAGTGGGTTTGCGCTTATTTCTGCCCAGTTATTCCTCATCCGGAATACATCGACCGCTGTGAATATTGCCTCTCGGAGGGAAGATTCAGAAGCCTGGTTTTTACCTGATATGTCAAATGCAGTTCCATGATCAGGAGATGTGCGGATATACTGAAGACCTGCGGAGTAATTCACACCGGAAGAAAACGCGAGTGCTTTGAATGGTGCGAGACCTTGATCGTGATACATTGCGAGCACGCCGTCGAACTTCGTCCAGTTGCCGGAGCCGAAGAAACCGTCAGCCGGATAAGGACCGAAAGCGAGAATACCTGCATTAGTAAGTTGTTCCACTGCAGGCTGAATGATTGTTTTTTCTTCGTTGCCGAGTTCGCCTCCGTCGCCTGCGTGGGGATTTAAACCCAACACCGCAATTCGCGGTTTGCGGATTCCGAAATCTTCGAGTAAAGATTTCGCCATGATTTTTCCTTTCGCAACAATTCTGTCAGTTGTAACAGCGGAAGCCACATCACGCAGAGGCAAATGTTCGGTAACAAGACCGATTCGCATATTGCCGTTCAGTAAAAGCATGAGCACATCCGACGCGTTGAATTTGCTTCTGATGTAGCCGGTATGACCTGTGAATCCAGGCAGCGCCATTGCAACCGCGTGTTTATCGACAGGGGCTGTTACAAAAACATCAATGTAACCGCGCTTAATATCTTCGATTGCCGCATCAACAGATTGAATAGCAAGTTTCCCGGAAACAGCAGATGGTTTTCCGAAATCCACTTCATCTTCCGCTTCGAAGCATTGTACCAGATTTACTTTTTTCCCGTTGAGCGGCTCGCCCGACTTCACTGTGTGCAACGCAAATTCTTCATTGCCGATAGTTTTACGATGAGCCGTAATAACTTTAGAAGAAGAATATATAACCGGGGTTATTAATTCGAGAATTGCAGGATCAGACAATGCTTTGATGATTGTCTCCGGACCAATTCCGTTCATATCTCCCTGAGTAATTCCTACGCGTGGTTTTGAGTCTGACATGATGTAAAGATAGCTATATACTAGACGTTTGACGTTAGACTTTAGACTTTAGCAAGTGAGTAGTTGGTAGAGATTAGTCGTTAGTCCAGCCGACAACTGCGGAAAGATCGCTATCGCCGGCGGATTTCCATTTGGAAGATTCGGAAGTCCAATAGATTGCGCCTTGCAGGTAGCGTTCCTGTTCCATTACTATTTCATACGGAAAAGCGATGCTGTTCTGAGATGCGCATGCGTTGAGCGGATTGCAGAAATAAAATCCAATGGAAGTTCCATTCAGTTTGATCTGATTGCCCTTAGCGGGAGTTCCATCCAAAGCAATTGTGAATCCGAAACCGATGTTGTAGTCCTTGACTTCCGTAACGCTGTTTTTCTTCAGATCAATCTGAAAATATCCGCGTGCGCAGTGATAAAGAATATTTCCGGCGGGATCGAATACAAACTCAGAGTATTGCTTGTTTTCCGGAAGCTGATCAATAACACCGATCTTCTTTTGCTCTTTCGATTGTACATTCACTTTAGTGATAGTAACAACATCGTGCGTGGAGTTGTAATACGGGAAAATGAAATTGTCTTTATCAATCCAATGCATAGGCAAGCGCACTTTCCCATTGGAAATCAGAGCAACATCTTCGCCGTAGCCGGCATCTTTCACGATTTCCACTTTCGGAGCTGAAGCAGGAAAGAACCAGATTTTAATATTGCGTGAAGTACAATCTGCTTCCACATCACCACCTATTAAGGGATTATAAGCGGGGTTACTAATTTGTTTGAACGAACCTGTTTTCAAATCGAGCAAGGAATAAAACTTTCCTCTGAAAATATCATTCGTAAAGAAGACGATGCTGTCGCCGGAAGCTTTGATAAAACGATCATGCGTTTCAACGAGAACTTTCTTGTCAACGATGTCCACAACTTGTCCGTATGCAGTGATGATGTAGCGATTTCGATAGATCTGATTCGGACCGAGATCGAAGCGAATACGAGGAGATTTGTCGCCGCTTTGTTGTGTGAGGACGTCCATGATTTTTTCACGAGGCCCGGGAATTCCGTCAGAGAATGGAATGCGGACAAGATGAACGATATGATTCACTGCAGGAGCAGGATCATATTCTGCAAGAATGAGGTATCGTTTTCCTGAAGCAGGGGCGAATGCCAATGAAATGAAAACGATGAAGGCAGCAAGCGATAGAGTGTATGTGCCTTTTCTGAATTTCATTTTATCCTTTATACGAAGAAAGAAAATCGAACATTAATCGAACGCCCACGCCGGTACCGCCTTTTGTTCTGTAGCTGTCTTTAGCGCCGAGAAACGCAGGTCCTGCAATATCGAAGTGCATCCAAGGAGCTTTCACAAAGTGTGCCAGAAACTTTCCTGCGGTAATTGCGCCAGCGTATGCGCCCCCGATGTTCTTGATATCGGCTATATCAGAGCGGATCAAATCATCATAATCGTCCCAGAAAGGAAATTCTGCCAGGCGTTCGTGCGTTCTGTCGCCCGCAGCAGCAAGATTTTTCTTAACCGCATCCGGAGCAGTTCCCATTGTTACGATACCGTGATGACCGATTGCCACCATTGCGGCGCCTGTTAATGTTGCGAAATCGAGTACAAGTCCCGGATTGAATTTCTCAGCGTATCCCAAAGCATCAGCCAGGATGAGTCGGCCTTCAGCATCTGTATTCAACACTTCAACGGTTTTGCCCGTGTACATGGTAAGAACATCGCCGGCAACATATCCGCTTCCGTTGATACGATTGTCGGTAGCGGGAACAATTCCGATTACGTGAACATTCAGTTTCGCTTTTGCAACCGCCCACATTACAGCGCCAACAACAGCAGCTCCGGCCATATCGCATTTCATGGTTTCCATTCCGGTGCCCACTTTAATGTTGTAACCGCCTGTATCGTACACCACGCCTTTACCAACGATAACCACAGGTTTTTTGTTGGAAGGACGAGCAGGTTTATGCTCCATGATGGTGAACGTAGGAGGAATATCGCTGCCTTTATTCACGGCGAGTAATCCGCCCATTTTAAGTGAAGTGATCTTCGATTTATTGAGCACTTCAATGCGGAATCCGGCATCTTTTGCAAGTCTGTTGAACTCATCGGCCAATGTAACTGCAGTAAGTGTCACAGGCGGTTCATTAACGAGATCGCGGGCGATGAAAGCCGCTTCGCTGGTGATGCGCAATTTCTGCACATCTGCTTCTTTCACGGATGTGCCAACGAGAATCAGTTCTTCGAGTGCATTTTTCTCGCGAGGAGAAACGTTTGACTTATACTTGAGAAACTGATAGTTTCCCAGAACAATTCCTTCAGCAACGAGCAGTGCATGCTCAGCGTTGTCGCCTGCATCACAGAGTTCCGCTGAAGAATAGCTGTTATCGTTAAACCAGGAAATTACATTCGCTCCTGCTTTACGAAGGTTTTCTGCCAGTTTATAGCGAGACTGTTTTTTGTCTTTGAAAACGACGTACAAACCTCCTTGCGGAGTACAGAGCGCTGCAGATTTACGTTCATCCGCCAAAGCAGAAGAAAAGTAAGCGATATCCGTCTCGGAAAGACTGAATTTTTTCAATTCTGAAGCAGAAGAGCAGATCAGAACAACACATTTATTTTCAGAAAGGCGTGCAGCCCGTTTTATAACCGTCATGTTTACTAATTTTGCAGGAGATAAATGTAACCATTGTAATGGTTTAATAACGTTGGTGAAGCATATTTTTCGCCAACCATGTACTAACAAGAATCAGATAACACATACGGAAGATGAATGCAGGAGAATTACTGAAGCGGGCGCTTAACGAAGAATTTCTGACAGCGGAGGAAGGTGTTTTTCTATTTGAGAATGTTCCGACGGCAGAGTTGATGTTTGTCGGTAACGAGCTGCGGAAACGTAAGAAGAAAGACGGCAAAGTAACTTGGATCATCGATCGTAATGTGAACACAACGAATGTGTGCATTGCCAATTGCAAGTTCTGTAACTTTTACAGGATTCCGGGACATGCGGAATCATACATTACCGATATCGAGACCTACAAGGTTAAGATTGAAGAAACGTTTAAGTACGGCGGAGAGCAATTGCTACTGCAGGGCGGACATCATCCTGATCTTGGATTGAAATATTATGCGGATCTGTTCCGTGAATTGAAAAGATTATATCCGAATCTGAAGTTGCATTCACTGGGGCCACCGGAAATTGCGCACATTTCAAAACTCGAAGGCAAAACACATACAGAAGTTTTGCAGACGTTGAAAGAAGCAGGACTGGATTCGCTTCCGGGAGCAGGTGCGGAAATTCTTAATGATCGAGTACGCCGATTGATTTCAAAAGGAAAATGTTCCGGTCGTGAATGGCTTGATGTAATGCGTGCGGCACATCAATTGAATCTGACAACATCAGGAACAATGATGTTCGGGCATATTGAAACAGTATATGAGCGTTTCGAGCATCTCGTGTGGTTGCGTGAAGTGCAGAATGAAAAACCGAAAGATGCGAAAGGGTTTCTTGCATTTATTCCTTGGCCTTTTCAGGATGACGGCACGTTGCTTCGCAGAGTGAAGGGCGTTCGCAATTCCGTAAGCGGTGATGAATACATACGCATGATTGCGATGAGCAGAATAATGTTGCCGAATGTGGAGAACATTCAAGCATCGTGGTTGACTGTTGGGAAAGAGATCGCGCAGTTGTGCTTGCATGCAGGTGCGAACGATTTCGGTTCCATCATGATTGAGGAGAATGTAGTTTCCGCAGCAGGAGCGCCGCACCGCTTCACCTATAAGGGAATTATGAATGCAATTAAAGAAGCAGGCTTCGAGCCGCAACTGAGAACGCAGCAATATGAGTACAGGGCGTTGCCGGCTAATATTGAGGAGCAGGTGATTCAGTATTAGAGTGGAGAGTTGAGGGAAGAGAGTGGAGAGTGGGCAGTAAACAGTAATGAACAATGAGCGCTACTAATTCCGCTTTGTCATTCGGGAAACAGATTGCCTACGCCTGCGGGATGATGGGATGGGGAATCATGATCAATGTGGTGAGTGTGATTCTTGTGTACTTCTATCTTCCGCCTAAAGATTCCGGATTCACATCATTCATTTCAGAAGCAACGGTCTTTGGTTTTTTCAATCTCATTGCATTGATTACTGCAGGAGGACGATTAGTTGATGCGTTCTATGATCCGTTCATTGCGCAATACAGTGATCAGAGCAAAAATCCAAGAGGAAGAAGAATTCCGATTATGCGTTGGGCGATACTTCCGTCGATATTGTTCTGCATACTTGTGTTTGTTCCGATTTCAGATACAGTAAGCAGCGGCAATGCAATCTGGTTGAGTGTGATGCTGGTGTTGTTCTATGTTGCCACAACAACTTACATTATTCCATACAACGCATTGCTGCCTGAGCTTGCTCACGATTCATCATCACAAGTGAAACTTGCTACGTGGCAATCTGCAAGTTATGTTTTCGGTATTGCGATAGCATCGAATGCGTTCAATATTTCCGGATTGATTCAGAATCAATACCACCTCTCTCCTACTCTTGCCATGCAATACACCACCGGATTGCTTGCACTGCTTGGCGGACTCGCCATGTTCGTAACGGTTTTGGTGATTAAAGAAAAAAACACTGCAACAGCCAATGTGCATCAGGTTTCAATGAAGAAAGCGATACGATCGACATTGACGAATCGCAACTTCATGTACTTTATTGTTGCGGATTTTTCTTACTTCACCGGAGTCACAATAATTACATCAGGATTGATGTATTTCGTAACGGTGTTGTTGGGGCTGGATGATTCCATCGGCAACAAACTGATGATAACGATGGTTGGTGTTTCGTTTTTATTCTATCCGATTACGAACATTGCAGCAGCGAAAACCAGCAAGAGAAACATTGTGGTCTTTTCATTGTCGTTGCTTGCTGCAGTATTTCTGGGTGTGTATTTTCTCGGTAAACCGGATATTGATCCGCAGGTGCAGATTTACTCTCTCATTGTTGTAGCAGCGATTCCCGTTGCAACGTTGAACATTTTACCGAATGCAATCATATCAGGAATCATCGCAGAAGATTTTTCACGCACAGGAGAAAACAAAGAAGCGTTATACTTTGCAGTACGATACTTTTTTGTGAAGATGGCGCAAACCGCAGGCATTGCGATCTTCGCGATGTTGCTTTCATACGGTAAAGATCCGGGGAATGATTACGGGATACGATTGAATGGATTGGTTGGATTTGTGTTGTGCGGAGTTGCGGCGTTGGTGTTTCTGAGATTCAGGGAGAGAAGGTAGGGGCGCGTTTTGAAACACATAGATGCATAGGTAAAACATAGGTTTCACATAGTGCAATCCGAATCAAGTGATCGCACTTCGAAAAGTTCAGAGCGGATGTTTCTGTTATCCATGGAAAGAAAGTAATGTCGGTTTTGAAACACATAGATACTTAGGTAAAACATAGGTTTCACATATTGCAATCCGAATCAAGTGATCGTACTTCTAAAAGTTCAGAGCGGATGTTTCTGTTATCCATGGAGAGAAAGTAATGCCCATTTTGAAGCACATAGATACTTAGGAAACACGTTGGTGATTGCCACAGATTGCGCAGTATACCGCAGAATCATCGAATACATTCAATGTTATATTATTAGCGTACTGTATTATTCGGTCGTGAGTAGACCATTTGCATTACGTTGATGTTGCGCATTGCAAATGCAGCTTCGCAATAACAGAGATAATAATTCCATTTACGCGTGAAGCGGTCGTCGAAACCGAGGCGAAGAACTTCATCGCGTTTTGCGTTGAAGTTATCGAACCAAGTGTGGAGCGTGCGTGCGTAATGCAATCCGATATCTTTCAAATCCACAAGCGTTAAATCGCCAGTTGTATTTACGGCGTGATTCAGTGCCGCAACGGAAGGAAGCAGTGAACCCGGGAAAATATGTTTCTGAATCCAATCCACTCCGTTCTTCAATTGTTCGAAGCGTGAATCCGGACAGGTGATGACTTGGAGCGCAACGATTCCGTTTTTCTTCAGGACTTCGTGACACTTTCTGAAATACGGTTCGTAGTAGTCGGCACCAACAGCTTCCAGCATTTCAACGGAAACGATTTTGTCAAACTGACCTGTGATCTTTCGGTAATCTTCAATGATCACTTTCACGCGATCAGAAAGTCCTTTGGATTTGATCCTTTCATTCGCCAATTTGCATTGTTCTTCTGAAATCGTAATGGAAGTTACTTTGCAACCGTAATTCTCTGCCATGAAAATTGCATTCGCACCCCAGCCGCTTCCGATTTCCAGAACATGGTCTGTAGGTTGGAGATGTAATTGCTCACTCAATCGACGATACTTTTCATACTGCGCCTGCTCCAGAAAAAGATCATTCGATTTAAAAAAAGCAGAAGAGTATGTCATGGAAGGATCCAACCACAAAGAGAAGAACTCATTGCTGAGATCGTAGTGCTCTACGATATTTTTCTTTGAACCGCTCATCGTATTTGCTCTTCGCAAATGACCGAGCGTATTCACACCTTTCAGAATATTGAGCAACAATGATTGCACGGAACTGCCGGAAACTCCGGGTGCGTTTTCAATGTTCAGCAAAAACCATTTGATCACATTGGTGATGCTCGTGGTATTCCACAAACCATCCACGTAGGCTTCACCGAATCCGACATCGCCGTATAAAACACAACGTTTATAAAACTCATCCGATTCCACTCTAATATCCGCTTCTATTCCTCCTTCACCGTTACCAATGGATTTCGTTGATCCGTCGGAAAACGTAATATGCATTCTCCCCAGATTCATCTTTTCGAGAATACCGAGTACTGCTTTTGCGTAAAATCCTGAAGGCTTGCTCAACTCTTTTGTTTTCATGTAATCTTTACCTGACTAAAATACGAAGTTCAATCCAAAACGGATTTTTAGTGTTCATCTACCCTATTTAACACATCCTGTTGTAATTCGGGGAATTCCGCCTTACGGAAGAATCTGATTTTCTTCATCCATAATAAAAGCGCGTTCCAATGAATGAGAAACATAATGCGAAGCGGAATCAACGGAAAACGTAATGCGTAGAACAAAAGTTTACCTGCTGTAATGTTTTTCTTTTCACCGGTTAATGTGCTGATGAATATTCTTTTGTTATCTGAATAATCATCAATTCTGATGTTCAATTTATCAGCGGGCACGTTCAAGTGGAAATCGAATTCCGCATCGTGATTGATAAACGGTGAAACATAAAAGAACTTGGGCACGCGAAGTGCAAACTCACCATTACTCAATCGGGAAATGTCAAGAAGGTACGGCTTCATTTCGCGAAAAGTGTTGCTCACTTCTGCTACCGCGCAAATGGGATTCGAATCCTTATCAAAGCAAAAATAGAACGATACCGGATTGAAGTTGTACCCTAAAACATTGAAGTTCGTCAGCAGCATTATCCTTTCAGGAACAACCTTCACTTCATTTGCAGCGAGGAACTCAAGAATATTATCTTTAACGGGACGCGTCACACCTTTCTTCAATTGAAGGTGTTCGCTATCGCGGAAGGAGAAAAATCCAAAAGCATTATAGCTCAGCATGCCGAACTTTTCTGCGAGCGTACTGATTTCATCTATATCCACATAAAACATGAACACGTTGTAATTGAACCTGTGCGTCTTCGGAGCAAGACGATGGTGCATAACGCGCGCATGATACAGGCAGGAATTCATCAGAGTGTTTTGCAAATTTCAACAGCACTCATGTACGCATCCTCATGAAAGCCGTAACGGAAATAACTGCCGCAGAAATATATCGGGCCGTTTGCATTCAGTTTATGCAATTCGGATTGCGCCTTCATTGCAGGCACATCGAAAAGCGGATGTTCGTAATCGATAGCACGAATAACTTTTTCAGGAGCGATACTTCCCGGAATCGGGTTGATGGAAACAAAATAATTCACTTTATCCGATACGTCTTGCAAACTGTTCATCCAGTAAATTGTTGTCGGCGTGAGTTCTCCATTAATGTTTTCAATTCTGTAGTTCCAGCTGCTCCAAACTGATTTTGTTTTCGGCATCACGGATTCATCGGTGTGCACAACAGCAGCATTCGGTTGATAGCGGAAGCAAGACAACAAACGTTGCTCATCAGCAGTAGGATCAGCAAGCATTTTCAGCGCCTGATCGCCGTGAGCTGCGATAACTACTTTATCGAAATTAAATTTATCGCCGCCAACGGTTTCAATGGTTACACCATTACCATTTCTTAAAACCGATTTGATACCGGATGAAACTTTAATACGGTCACGAAACGGTTCAATGAGAATCTTCTTGTACGATTCGCTTCCACCTTCGAGTGTGTACCATTGATGCTGCGTATTGAGTCCGAGAAATCCGTGATTCTGAAAAAAGCGAATCAAAGTGATCACAGGAAAATCCAGCATCTCCTTCATTGGTGTGCTCCATACTGCGGAACTCATCGGGATGAGATACTTCCACAGCATATCCTCACCGAAACCGAATTCGCGAATGTATTTTCCCAACGACCAGTCGGCATATTGCGGCTGATCCAGAATTTTAATACTCTGATCATTGAATCGTGCAATCTGTCGCAACATCTGAATGTATCGCCAATTGAAAATATTTCTTCGCTGAGCAAAAAGACCATTCAATCCGCTTCCGCAATATTCCAGGTTGTCGGGGACGAACTGGACACTGAATGACATTGATGTTTTCTTAACCGGCGCTTTGATATCCGCAAACATTTTCGTCAGATGCGGATACGTTTCATAATTGAAAACCATGAAGCCTGTATCCATTGCCACCTGCTTGCCGTTTTCATTAACGAAAATCGTGTTCGTATGTCCACCAATGTAATTGTCTTTCTCAAATACAGTAATGTCGTACTTGTTTTTGAGAAGATGAGCAGCGCCCATTCCTGCAATTCCGGTTCCTATGATGGCAAGTTTCTGCAATTCAAAAATGTTTGTGCATAAGATTATGCACCGCGTTTGTTATTTCTTTCGAAAGAGATAGTGGCTTACCATCCATTCCGTTCCGTTATTGTACTTCCACAATTCCGAGCAGGCCATATAGAATATTCTCCAATACACCCACCACTTCAATGCCTGATCGTTTCCGTAAGTTGTGCGGAATAATGGCATGATCTGTTCGCGGTGCTTATCCATATTCACCAGCCACGCTTCCGCAGTTTTGCTGTAATGTTCGCCGTTTACCTGCCAGTGTTTTTCATTGACAAGATCATCATTGAACTCCATGAGCAACTTATCTCCCGGCATGATGCCGCCTGTGAAGAAGTATTTGCTCATCCAATCAGTCTCGTCAATCACTTCAAACTTGTATGAGAATTCCTTGTGTGTAAAAATATGCACGAAGAGTTTTCCTTCAGGCTTCAAAGCGTCCGCTACCAGTTTCATTAACTTCTGATAATTGCGCATGTGCTCAAACATCTCAACAGAAACAACACGATCAAACTTCTTGTCGATTGAAAACTGATTGATGTCGCAGGTGATTACAGTAAGATTGGTAAGCCCGCGTTGCTTTGCCTGCTCGTCGATATAAACTTTCTGAGTTCTTGAATTAGAAACAACAGTGAAATTGCTCTGCGGGAACTTCGTTGCCATGAAGAGTGACAGTGATCCCCAGCCGCAACCGAGTTCAAGTACGTCTTGTCCATTCTGCAATTCGGCGCGCTCACAAGTCAACTGAAGCATATCCGATTCAGAAGTATCGATATCCGTTATGCCCGATTTCCAGTATCCGCAGCTGTACTTCAGATGTTTTCCTAAACAGTATTTATAAAACTCAGTCGGAACTTCGTAGTGCTGTTCGTTTGCTTCTGCGGTGTTGATCGCGATCGGAGAATTTTTCAATTCATTAATCAATTGATCGAGATGTTTGCGCTGCGCTTCCGGACTTCCTTTGTCTTCGTCTTTCAAACGTTGACGCAACAAGCGGCGGATACCTGAACGAATGAGGGCGTCAGGAATAAGATTTTTTTCGAGGAGAGTGTTGTACCACATATCGGAAGTCAGTTCGTCAGTTCTTTTTAAACCAAGGAACAAATATGCTTGTGGTTCGTTGGTATTCTTTATACAAATCGCCGCGTGAACGAATAGCTTGTTCTTCTGTCATCGGAATTCCGGTTACTTTGAAAATGAGATAACCGATTGATAAAGGACAGATGATTGCGAGATACCCGTAAGGAGAAGCCAGTGCCATGATGAAAACAGAAACCCAAATCATCAATTGAAAGAAATAGTTCGGATGGCGGGAATAATTCCAGAGTCCGTCCTGACAAACTTTTCCTTTGTTGGCCAGATTCTTCTTAAAGTTTTTCAATTGCCAATCAGAAAGTCCTTCACCGATGATTGACAGCAACCACATTGCGGCGCCGATGTATTCTATGATACTGATTTGAGGGCTATCGTTCAATGCGATGAGAAAAAACGGAAGTGCGAGCATCACGTTTGAGAATGCCTGTGCCTGAAAGAAGAAAAAGAAAATGGTGTCGCTCCATTCTTCGCGTAGTGCTTTATAGCGCCCTTCTTCTTCATCGAGATGCGAACCGACACGAATGAGCAAGTAAATTCCCAGTCGCAAACTCCACAACGATGCAAGTCCGCAAACGAGAACTTTTCTATCTGTGAATCCGTCAGCGAGAAACCAAATTACTGCAGCGATAACAATAAAGTTGAATGCCCAGAAAATGTCAACGACACCGTAGTTGCGAATGCTTCTTCCCCAAATGTAAATGAGGATCATAATGAAAGAAACAGCTGCAAAGGCAACAAGTGGGATGAAGAGATAAGGGCTCATGGCAGGGAATTATAAATCAGTTTTTCCGCATCTGCACGATGCCGAACCATTTCATTACAACGATCAGAGGATAAGTCGGATCCAATTCGAACCAACGTTTACGGAAATTCACGGCGTTCGGACTTTTGTGATGATTGTTCTGCATGAGTTCACCCATCAGAAGGAAATCGAGCGGCACTGTATTTTTGCTGTGATCGTGATTATCGTAGTTGCTGTAACCATACTTGTGTCCGCACCAGTTTACAATAGCGCCTTGCACAGGGCCCATGAAAAAGTGAATCGGCAGAAGTAAAAACAGCCAATATGTTGGTGCGAATTTCAGATAGAACAGAAAATATAAAACGCCGAAACCGATTCTTACAATCCACGAATCGCTGAACTTATCGAGTGCTTTCCATTCTGGATAATTTCCGCGAAAAGGTTTTTCAGGTTCTGCCCCGTGCTTTGCGTAATTGAGATAAATGTCTTTTGTACGCATCGTCATTTGCCAAACGTCGCGGAAGAAGTGCGGAGAATGCGGATCTTTCTCAGTGTCGCTGTACGCGTGATGCATCTTGTGCATGATTGCATAAGCACGTGGATTCAGAAAAGATGAACCCTGGGTAATGAATGTGAAGAAGTAGAAAAACTTTTCCCAGAATGGCGACAGCGAGAACATTTTATGCGAGCAATAGCGATGCAGAAAAAATGTCTGACTGAAAAGAGAGAGAAACCAATGAGCAATAAAAAACAGTAAAATGTACATGCGCTTAGCCGGAGCGTTGTGTTTATTGGTAAAAGTAACAGATTTAGGTGATGTAAACTGTCACCAATCCGTCATTTCAGCTATATACGAACAATGAAGGTAGTTTGGATTTACATTGTGATACAATTGTTTAGACAAAGTTGCCTATCAGCGCCAAATACTAAACATGAGGTCTGGCAGCCTTTAAGAAAGTTATAAATTTGCAGGCGTTTCGGAAGGTATTGGCCCTGTAGTTCAATGGATAGAACGAAAGTTTCCTAAACTTTAAATCCAGGTTCGATTCCCGGTGGGGCTACAAAAGCTGCTCAATGAGCAGCTTTATTTTTTGTAACGGGAATCGAGTCGCTAACGCGATCATCACGACGGCAAAATGTCCACCGGACATTTTCAAACACCGTCGTTTTCCCGGTAGGGCTAAAAAAGCTGCTTATTGGGCAGCCTTTTTAGTTGCATTAAATGAGATTGACCAAAGAGGTTCTAACAACTGATTCCTACAGATTATCCAAAGCACTTGCATCTCCGTGCTTCGCAACAACATAATTACCCATAATGAGGTAATCCATATCAGCGCGCTCGAAACTATCAACAGCTTCTTCAGGTGTACAAACAATAGGTTCTCCTTTGATGTTGAATGAGGTATTCACTAAAACAGAATATCCTGTTTCTTTCTTGAATGCCTCAAGCAATTCACGCATCGCAGGATTCTCAGTTTGATTCACTGTTTGAATTCGAACACTGTTATCGACGTGTGTGATTGCAGGAAGTTTTCCGAGGTATTCCGGCTTCACGTTGTACACCAACAGCATGTATGGGTTCGGGAAAGCACAATCGAAATATTTACCGCAATCTTCTTCGAGTACAATAGCAGCGAACGGACGGAATCCTTCACGGAACTTCACTCGCGCATTCAAAACTTCTTTCATGTCCTGCACAACAGGACTTCCGATTATACTTCGGTTTCCTAAAGCGCGCGGACCGAATTCCATTCGTCCCTGATACCAACCGAGAATTTTTCCTTCTGCGAGTTTCTTCGCTGCAAATGCTGCATAATTCTTCTCCGTTTTCTTCCACGGCAAATTGAATTTCTTCAATGCGGCTTCGTATGCGTTATCATCAAAACCCGGTCCGAGGAACGCGGTTTCCATTACGAACTCGCGTTTACGATCGAGATACTGATGATTGTACAGGAGCGCACTTCCCATCGCCGTACCCGAATCGCCTGCAGCAGGCTGAATGAAAATATTGTCGAATACGCCGTGCTTCGCAATGAGTCCGTTTGCCACTGAATTCAAACCAACGCCACCGGCAATGCACAAGCTGTTGAGACCTGTTCTCTTTCGCAAGCTACGCGTCATGTGAAGAATTACGTCTTCGACAATCTGTTGCGCTGCACTTGCAACATCCAATTCATGCTCTGTCCAGTCTTTACCTTGAGTTTTAGAAGGACCGAATGCATCTGTGAATTTTTTACTCACTCCGCTCTTACGCGTGTAATGATAAGCGAAGTAACTCATGTCGAGAGCGAAACCACCGGCATCCGTAAGCTTCACCAACTCTTTCATTTTCTTGTACACTGCAGTATCACGACGTCCGTAAGATGCAAGACCCATCAATTTTCCGGGACCTTCAATCAGTTTGAATCCGAGATGACGTGAGATTGCCTGGTAGAATGCGCCCAATGAATACGGCGTGTCAACAGTTCCGAGTTTCGTGATTTTATTTCCGCGACCGACAGCTTGTAGTGAAGTCGTCCACTCTCCTGCTCCGTCAATGGTGAAGATTGCTGCTTCATCATACGTTGAAGGATAAAATGCACTTGCTGCGTGACACATGTGATGTTCGAGCAAATGAAATTTAAATTTCATCTCTTCATCCGGAAACATCGCGCGCAATGTTTTCGGCAGCTTGCGCATATGTCCGAGGTAATTGAGCATTCCCAGATTTTCCTCCACAGAAAAGTCGCGCTGCTCACGTATCAGGTTCGGAACTTTGTTCCAGAACTTGAGCATGTAAACGGGAATCTTCGCATAAGAAATCGAAGGTTTCCAGAAAAAAGTGACATGATCGATATCCGACATTTTGAGTCCTGCAAAACGCAGACACTCGCGAATGGATGCTTCAGGAACACCACCATAATGCTTTTTACGGTTAATACGCTCTTCTTCGCATGCGAAAACTACTTTATTATCGACGATCAGTGAAGCCGCAGAATCGTGACCGTAAGCATTAAATCCAAGTATGTTCATAGAGGTTATGAGGTGTAGGACAAATATAATATTTAGATTGAGTGTTACGATTCTAAACGTGAATCGGCATTTGTGAAATGTCTTTGCTTATATTTGAAAATGATGCTTCGGGCACTTATTACATTTTGGGTAGTTGTGATTTCCCTGCAATTGAACGC
>Ga0172372_10001263_pt1 | contig 39367 bp, 35 predicted proteins | sample LakKiv5m_2_FD_114544 | JGI IMG/M metagenome (GOLD analysis project Ga0172372, IMG submission 114544) | Freshwater microbial communities from Kabuno Bay, South-Kivu, Congo - kab_092012_9.5m | ecosystem: Environmental > Aquatic > Freshwater > Lake | place: Democratic Republic of the Congo...
GTGAGTTTGGTCGGATGTATCGGTATCGGACTAGCGAAGCCCCAAAGACGGATCATCAGCAGCAGTGCGCCCAAGAGGACTCAGGGTCCTAGGAGACTCAGAGCTGAGTTGTTCTGCAGGATAGGACCTTCTAGTGGCTCAGGCGCGTCGTCTCGACGGGCCAAGCGATTGAAGCTGCCAGTGCCGATAAAAATCTTTTGAAGGCTTCAGTAGCCTGAGCGCACAAGGTGCGCGCCTGACGGGTGAAAAGACGCGACCGATTGCCCATGAGCCCCCTCTAGAGGGTGGGATCCTAAGCGAATTTTCACTTCGGCCCCAAGAAAACAAATGCAAGCATTCCTGCGACCTCATACCCAGGGACCCTCTCTCCAGGGACTGTCCCCGGTGCACCAGTAATACCCAGGGACTGTCCCCGATGCACCAGTAGTGGGGACAGTCCCCGGAGAGTGCCCGGGGAGTGAGACGGCAAAATCCCTCGAGGAGTTCATCTCGCCAATGTTCCCGCAGGATGGCTCCATTGCGCTCGTTGACTTTGCCCTAGCGTTTCTTCCTCGAAAGCCACCTTGGGACTTAAAATAACTCGATCCAATCAAAACTCCAGATTCAGCTGGGGCAAAAGAAGAACGCTTCAGGGCCTAGGCAATCAACTACCCTGGGAAGACTATCTCCCAGGGCATTGACCGATGGACTCGATCCAACGGTGATCTGCAGTTGATTCGATTCATCGGGTAAACTTCGACCTTCAGATCCCAACCTCTTTGCGTTGAGACGAACTCATCGTTGGTCTCTTATCATTCGTGAATTGCCGGATACGAATTGAAAAAGGGACTGCAAGTTCATGACAGCGGTGTTGGACATCCGTCGACGACCATGATTTTGCCGTCTCCCATCCGCCCAGTCTTGCAAGTCGTCTCAACAATTTCCAAGACTTCTTCGAATCGCAACGCATCGACCCATATCGAAAGCTCCACTTTCGGGAGGAACGCCAATTCAAATTCGTCGCCAGAATACTGATCAAGCATGTTTTTCTGTCGCCCAAACCCTTTTACCTCTTTGACCGTGAGCGCTTCGATCGGAGCAAACTTGAGTTCTTCAAGAAGCCCCTCAATCAAATGAGGCCTAAGAACTACCAAGATCTGCTTGTACCCTATGTCCATGACCCCTCCTTTCGGGCTTTCCATCGATCATTTCCGTTGCTAATATCTTAGCAAATCCCGCCCGCGATTACACGTCAAAGATCATTTGAATTGCCTCCCCGAGTTCCTCGCCGTGCCTTACGCTCAGATTGGTCCTATCGCCGTCCATTTTCCCTCGCGAGTCGAAACAGCAGACGCTTGGGCCGCTGAGCATCCGGAGTGGCACGTTCCGGAGCTTATGGAAAAAACGGGAATCCATTGCCGGTACATCTCCGCTGAAAATGAAACCGCCTCGGATCTTGCTTATCAGGCTTGCCAAAAACTATTTTCTCAACACAACATCGATCCATTATCGATCGATTACTTGCTGGTATGCACGCAATCTCCTGACTATCCGCTTCCTACGACCGCTTGTTTGCTTCAGGACCGGATCGGAATGAGGACCAGCAGTGGCGCTTTGGATTTCAACCTAGGATGCTCAGGATTCGTCTATGGATTGGGGCTTGCCGAAGGACTAATCGCAAGCGGTCAATGCAACCGGATCCTGCTTGTGACAGCCGAGACTTATACCAAATACGTCGATCAAGACGATCGCGCACTGCGTCCGATTTTCAGCGACGCCGCTGCAGCTACCTTGATCGAAAACTCCACGACACAAAGCCTTCTTGGTTTCGAGTTCGGTACCGATGGTAAAGGCGCAAACACTTTGATTGTCAGCGATGGGGGTTCACGACCTAGCCAGGATGCAATAGAGCCCAACCGCAGAAGGCGTTGGAACAGTAGGCTCTACATGGATGGCCAAAGCCTAATGGATTTTACCGTCGTCGCGATTCCCGATTTGATCCGCAGTATCCTTGAGAAATCCCAGCTTTCTTTTGACCAGATCCAACAGTTGCTAATGCACCAAGCAACTCGAAAGATGCTTGAGATGCTCCAGCAGGCTCTCCAAGTCGACGACAATCGACTTCCAATTCGCTTAGCCAATCGTGGAAACACCGTGTCTTCAACTCTGCCAATCCTGATCGATGACCTTCGTTCCGAAGGTGTCCTGGGGCCTGGTCAAAAACATTTGCTGATCGGTTTTGGTGTCGGCTGGTCATGGGCTGGCTGCGTCTGGAAGACTTAGCAGTTACTTTTTTAAGTCCTCGTACGGTTCAAAATGAAGGAAACCCACTTTTTTTGTAGTATTGCGTACGCGTGTAGCCATGACCACGACCTTCATGACTCAAAAGCCTCAATCGATGCGACCTAATGCGTACAGCGCTGACGTCCAAAAAAACAGCTTGGTTCGCTTGGGAGCAGTTGCCTATTTAAACACAAAACCGCTGATCTACAGCTTGGAATATCGCCTATCGGGAGTCGGAGACTTGCGACTGGAACTCCCGAGTCGATTGGCTTCTCAACTGCACGAGGGTCAATTGGATATCGGTTTGATCCCTGTGGTTGAATACCTTCGCAATCGTTCTGAGTATCGGTTGATAAGCGATGCGGGAATCGCATGCCAAGGGCCCGTATGGTCAGTTCGCGTGCTTTTTCGTGTTCCCCCTGAGTATGTCAAAACCCTTGGCACCGACGAAGGTTCACGTACTAGTGTCGCTTTGTCCCAAGTCTTACTTGCCAGTAGGTACGGATTGCAACCCGAGTTGGTTCCGTTCCCGATTGGAACAAAACCTCAGGATTGCCCGGCCGACGCAGTATTGGTCATCGGAGATCGAGCGATGAACCCAGAGCGGTACCGTTCCGATTTTTTTCTCGACTGGGATTTAGGCGAGCAGTGGTATCAACAAACCGGACTCCCATTTGTGTTTGCGATGTGGGTTGCGCGTGGGAATTTCTTCGATGAAACTCGAATGATCGAAATCCTTGAGTCAAGCCGTGATGCAGGTTGCCAGAACGTCGAAGAGATCATTGCCAAGTATGCAGTTGCTTATGGTCTAACAAACCAAGCCTGCCGAGAGTATTTGACTAAGTTTTTGAGGTTCCGAATCGGAAGCCAAGAGCTTGGTGGACTCGAAGAATATGCAACGCAGTGCGAGGCTTTAGGATTGCTTTAAAGCGAACATCACCTCGATTGCAAACTGTTTCATCCATTCCTAGATTAAGTAGTCCTGGTATAATCAAGGCTTACTTTCTCAATTGTGACGGTGTTGCCAAGCTATGATTACGACAACGAGATCTTCAATCCAGGCAATTTTAGACAAATCCATTCAGGGGCATCGGATTGATTGCGGCGAGGCGCTGACGTTACTCGAGAGTTCTGAGCTCAGTGCAATCGGTCGAGCAGCGCAGGCGGTCACGGAGCGACTGCATCCTGAAAACTATCGAACTTATAACATCGACCGGAACATCAACTACACCAATATCTGTACTGCGGTTTGCGATTTCTGCGCATTTTATAGAACGCCGAAAAGTTCTGAGGGATATGTGCTGGATCGTCAGGAATTACTTGCGAAAATTCGCGAAACTGTAGAGCTTGGTGGAAATCAAATTTTGATGCAAGGTGGGCTTCATCCGCATTTCAAGCTCGATTGGTACGAAGAGTTGCTCAGAGACATCAAGAGTTCATTTCCAGAGGTAAACATCCACGGTTTTAGCCCACCGGAACTTCATCATTTCACGAAAATCAACAAGTTGTCGATCGAGACAGTACTCGTTCGGCTAAAGATTGCTGGATTGGGAAGTATTCCTGGTGGTGGAGCCGAGATATTGGTCGATCGAGTTCGATCGGCCATTACGCGAGGCAAGGTGATGACGGATGATTGGCTCAACGTGATGCGTAGTTGGCACAAGCTGGGTGGTATTTCGACGGCAACCATGATGTTTGGTCATGCTGAGACGCTTGCCGAGCGCATTGAGCATCTAGACAGGATTCGTCAATTGCAAGATGAAACCCATGGGTTCACAGCATTCATCTGCTGGACCTTTCAGCCAGAAAACACGCAAATGAGCCATCTTCCGCCAGCCGGTTCCTTCGAGTACCTCAAAACCCAAGCCGTGGCGAGGTTGTTTTTGGATAATGTGCCCAATATTCAAAGCAGTTGGGTCACCCAGGGCCTGAAGATCGGTCAGTTGGCGATGCTCTTTGGAGCCAATGATATGGGTTCTTTGATGCTGGAGGAGAATGTGGTTGCAGAGGCGGGCACTGTCCACTATTTGACTCTCGATCAAATCCGCGATGCAATCAGTCAGCTAGGTTTCATTCCCAGGCAAAGAGATGTGTTTTACCATCTCGTCGATGAAGCGCTTGAAAGCAGGGCAGTCGAAGCAAATCGGATCAAAAATCCGATCCAGCAGCATGCCAAAAAACTACTTCAGATAGCCGACAAGTAGTTCTGGACATCCGACTTCGCATCGGCTCTCAAGAGAGCATCGAGTTCAATCCCAGCACGGATTTCAGCGCGGTCAAGAAAGTTTCAGGTTGGTTCTTCCATGCGACTTCCGTTGCCGTTTGGGTGCGAAGATCCTTGATTTGCACGAGTCCTTGATCGAGTTCTCGTGCGCCTGCGATGAGAGCTACAAGAAAACCTCGTTGATCGGCGTATTTAAGTTGCTGCCCTAGTTTTTTCGGTTCGGGGAATACTTCGGTCGAGATCCCGGTTGATCGGACCATCGTGGCCAGAGCAAAGTAATCATTGATTCGATCAGGATCGAACAGAGGGATGAAGACTTCCGCGGTTCGGGGAGTCTCATCCAAACGCCCGAGTTTTTCTAGAGCCGCAAGGAGTCGATCCAATCCCAGCGATGCTCCGATGCCCGGAAGTTGTTGCTTGGTAAATAGTCCGGCGAGGTTATCGTAACGACCACCGCTGCAAACACTGCCGATACGAGGAAGTTCCAACAACGTGGTTTCGAAAATGATCCCTGTGTAGTAATCCAGGCCGCGCGCGATAGAGACATCGATTTCGAAGCGATGAGCTGGAACGCCTGCAGCAAGCATTGCGCTGGTGACACGCTCTAGCCGCTCGATACCTTGGCTGGCCAACTGGCTTGATGGAAGCAGTTGAGCTAATTGCGAAAGAACCTGCTGATGAGGTCCTTGGATTTGCGCGAACTGAAAGATTCTGTTGGACTGGTCGGTTGTGATGCCGACTTGATCAAGTTCCTTGGCGACTCCCTCAGGACCGATTTTGTCGAGTTTGTCCAGAGCTCGAAGGACGTGGGTCGACTGGTGTTTCAGTTCCAAGGAGTCCAATAAGCCTGTGAGGATTTGACGATTGTTGATACGGATGCGAAATTGCTCGATCCCAATTTCTAAGAGGAGTTCGTGGATAACCAGTGCTGTTTCGATGTCCGAGACGACACCGGTGGTTCCGATGGTATCAAAGTCGCATTGAATGAATTCGCGGAACCGTCCGTCCTGGGGGCTTTCACCTCGCCAGACTGGCGCGATGTGGTAGCGTTTGAAGGGGGTTCCAAGTTCATTGATATGTTGGGCAGCAAATCGAGCAAGTGGTACCGTAAGGTCGAAGCGCATTCCGACGGGTCGGCCACCGGCGTCGATGAAGTGGTACATCTGCCGATCGGTCTCCTCGGATCCCTTTCCGGTAAGGATGTCGAGGTATTCCAGGGCCGGGGTGTCAATGGGCATAAAGCCGTAGCGCCTGTAGACCTTCTTGGCCGTTTCCATCAATTTCTCCCGCTGGATCATTTTGGCAGGTAGAAAATCGCGGAAACCTTTCAGGGTTCTTGGCTCGATAAGAGTCATGGTGGGAATGTTTCTTGGGTTTGGATCGGCACAGGCGATAGCTAAGCGGGGGCGATTATAGGTCCATCGCGGCGTTTCGACCAAGCCAACTGAGAACAGTAATTCCAGGATAGAACAGGCCGATCGACCGCCAAACCCGCGAGTTGGGCTGTGAAGCCACAAGCCTTCGGGCACCTCCTTACAAAACTTGAACCTTTCCATCTATCTTTTCCGAAAAACCCAAGTTGGACACTTGGTTTTTGGGAGTGCAACGACTGCTTAAAATGCAGGCGGAATAAAAACACCCCTCTTCTGGGGTGCTGCCCGTTTTGTGTGCAGTGCTATCAAATAGGCCTAAGTCATTGCCAGCATTGATGTTACGAGGAGGGTATTGCCAGCATTGGATTATTAGGCACGTGTCCGCCGGAGGGAGTCTAGGTAGTCGCAAGCGTGGCCAGCTGAGGGCTTAGTCAAGGTGGAGGATCGATCCCCGAGCACGGTCGGCGGGAATTGGATCGTCATGGAATCGACCAGCAGTATCGCGTCAGGAAGGTGAATTGAAATGAGCCAAGAATTAAGCGTTGGAATGCCTGTGGTTGCCCAGTCGGTTCCGCAGTCCTCTAAGTCCGGTGGCAGTGCGATTGGGGAGAAGCTTGCGGCCGACATGATTGTCTTTAAATCGGTTGCCGACGAGCTTCGGGCCAAGAGTTGTCAGTCGGAGAAGTTTGAGGATCGATGCCATTGGGTACAGCAAGTCGCTGCGGAGCTTTTCGGCGTCGCTCCGACTTGGACAGCCTTTTATCGCGAAACCTTGGGGGTTGATGGTGTCGCTCATCGAATTTTTGCCCAGGCCGAGGATTATCGCAATTACGAAGATAGCGAGTGCCACTTGAAGGTCTTGGAGATGCTAACGGTTTTGCGTTCGAGAGACTTGACCGATTGCGATCCGACGGAGACTCAACGAATGATTACCGTTCGGATTCCCAAGAGTCTTCACGACCGAATTTGCGAGGAAGCCAATGAACTGAATGTCAGTGTCAACAAGCTTGCGATCACCCGCTTGTTGCAGCGAGTTGATCTTGCGATGCTACCCTCGTCTGGTCAGAAGCGTCGGGGTCGCAAGCCTGGGGCGCTATACCGCAAGGCAGTTGCCTGCGAGCCAGTTGCTGGTCAGGCCGAGCCCACGGTGACTATCGGTTGATTCCTGGGAAGTTCGTGTGCAAGTTTAAATCGACGGGTTACAATACGACCGTCGGGAGGTCGGGCAATCGCTTCTTGGTGGAGTCTCGCGTGCGGGATTTGCCAGGGGGAGGAAAGTCCGGGCTCCTACGAGCATGATGGTCGATAACGTCGACGGGTAGAAATACCGGGGGAATGCAACAGAAAGATACCGCCGGGCCGCATGGTTTCGGTAAGGGTGAAATGGTGGGGTAAGAGCCCACCAGAAGGCGGGCGACCGTCCTTCTCGGCAGCCCCATCTGGAGCAAGATCCAACAGGGTGAGGCCCTCAGTCCTTGGGGGCCGTGTCTGACTCGTGATGCGAACACCCGGGTAGATCGCTCGAGCCGCCGAGCAATTGGCGGCCAAGATGAATGATTGCCCATGGCGATAACATTGCCAAGACAGAACCCGGCTTACAGACCTCCCGACATTTTTTATCCGACTTGGGCAGCCTCATGGAATGCTTGAGTTCCATTTCGGATTGTTTTTGTCAAATTGCGAACCCATATTCAGTTTGTGCACGGCAAAGTCAACCCATCGCTGATCTACTCAGTTCTCTTAGAGCTAGGGCTTGGGGTCGCTGCGGTTGCCTTGGGATGGTTCCTGGGGGTAAATCCAAGAGAGCACTTGGTTCCTTGGTGGGACTGGAAGGGGATTCTAAAGAGCTTTGCATTAGGTGCGTCCGTTGGGCTTGGGCTGGCCATTTGCATGCAAGTTTTTTCTTTGCTCCCTATTCGATCGCTTCAGAAGCTTGATCGGATGGTTCAATCGCAGTTAAAGACACTTTTGGGGCCGATGGGGATCCCTGAGTTGCTGTTGCTATCGCTCAGCGCCGGAATCGGTGAAGAGCTGTTGTTTAGGGGTTTGATCCAAGGATGGTGGTTATCCTTCTATGAAAATCCGACGATGCTTGAAGCGTTGCCGGGGATTTTGGTGTCGGCGGTGTGTTTTGGTTTTGCGCATCCTTTGAGCAAGACTTATATTGCTATAGCGACGCTTGCGGGTCTATTGTTTGGGGTCTTGTACTGGTCCACCGGCGATCTTCTTGCGTGCGTATTGGCGCATGCCATATACGATGCCATCATTTGCGTTTACTGGAAATGGTCCGAGTCCCGTAGCCAGATAAGGTAAGCCACTGAATGACAAGCAACCTATTGCCGGATCCAACACTGTTGTTTCGATTTAAAATCAACGTGCATCGGATGCCTTTGGTAAAGAACTTAGAAGACCTGACGGCATGGAGGCTTGTCGATGAGCATCGGATACCTCCGCTAGGACAATTCAATAGCGGATGTCTTCCCATTCAGGCACGGATAGGTTGGAATCCCCAAGGTTTATTTTTTGCATTTAGCCTTGGTCTCTGGAGCCACTATACCGAACGGACTCCGATACCCTTTCAAGCCAACATCTCAGTCAACAGCCGATACGATTCGAGCGTACTTCGAGAGAATGAGTTTTGCTCGGGTTTTCATTTTCACATCGAAAAAAGGCAAGTTAGCAATGGGATTGGAAATGGTGTTCAAAGCGACTTGGAGGTACTGCGAGTGATGAGCCTAGTTGGCGGCAACAAGCCTATGCCCGTCGATGAGTCTCGAAAGGAATCGTTGCGAGGGTGGATACGAACCACTGCGACGGAGTTATCTGCATGGATTCATATTGGAGCGTCTGAAATTCCGGGCTATCGCCCCGAGGAGTTTCCAGATATCGGATTGAATTATGATCTGGCCGCGTTCGATCCAGCAACGTATGGATCTGTTCTCCACTGGCATTTGGTTCATTCTTTTGTAGGTAATTCCAGGAGCAATCCAAGTCTTTGGACACAGTGCCGATTGGTTTAGACACCTTGGAAACCGTCGGCGAAATATAAAGGAATCACAACTCTGAAAAAGATCTCATTGACACGGCTTGAAAACAGCAGCGATAACCAGGACTATTTCGATGCAATCGACCTTTCGCTAGATCGGTTGATCGATCTGCCGGAATCGGGCATTGGATCATTGGTCTTGGATTCATCGAGGGGCAAGGTGCGTCTTGATCGACTCTTTGCGATTCAAACCAACGTGATTTCCGGGGCTTCAGGCTTAGAAAACAGGCTTGATCTTCGTGGAGATTTTTCTCGATTTAAAAACCTCTGCTCAAAGACTCGGTCTGGAATCACGACGATCCAAGGGAGTGTTGGTGACCGTTTTGCAAGTTCCCAGCAAGGGGGAGTGATCTTGGTGGATGGTTCCGCAGGCGCAGAGGCGTTGGTTGATAAGCAGGAAGGGTTGTGTGTGATCCGAGGGGATGTGTCGGGGGGATTCGGGGCGCCTCTGCCGGGTAAGCTTCAGGGCTTGCAGGGAGGCGAAACGATTATCTTGGGTAATTTAGGGGACAGAGCTTGTTATCGCATGCGCCGAGGCACTGTCTTGGTTGCGGGTGATATTGGGGAGTATCTGGCACATCAGTGGATTGCTGGAACGGTTATCGCCATGCAAAGCATCGGATCGTATTGGGCTGCGAACATGCGGCGAGGATCGTTGATCTTGGACTGCGTTCCAGACACTCTCTCGGGAGCAACCTTCTCGCGGCCTCGAGCCTTGGAGTTGAGCTTTCTGCCGATTCTTTGGAATCACCTTCGCGGAGTCCTGATGCAGGTGTCTGAGTCGAGTGAAATCTCCGAGGGATTTCTTGCAAAAATTGTCGCGCTGATCGAAGCGATACCATCGAGCCGACGAGTCTTGCGTCGAGTTGGGGATCGGGAGTGTGAAGGCCAAGGTGAAGTGTTGATTGTTCAGAAATAGTATTGCAAATTGTCCTCTCAGGTTTTTGGAGTACGGCTTATGGCACCCAAGAGAATCGGCATTTTTGGTGGTTCCTTTGATCCTATTCACCTTGGGCATCTTTTGATTGCCGAGCAGTTTCGAAGCGAACTCTCGTTGGATTTGGTGAAGTTCATTCCTGCCAAAATCTCTCCGTTTAAGCTCGACTACGTTCCGACTGCCGATAAGCACCGGATGGAGATGATTCATCTGGCTATAGGAGCGAATCCGCATTTTGAACTTGATCCGATCGAGATCCATCGGGGTGGGGTCAGTTATACCGTCGATACCGTTGAGCAGCTTCAGGCATCGGAGCCTCAGGCCCAGTGGTATCTGTTGATCGGTGCTGATTCGCTTAAGGATTTCAAGAAATGGAAGTCACCTGACAAGCTACTGAGGATGGTTCGTTTGGTGGTTGCCAAACGAGGTGGTTGTCCTGAACCGGATTGGACTCAGCTTGATGGTATAGTCTCTTGTGAGGACCTTCTTTCGATCCAGAAGTGCCGATTGGACATTCCAGCGGTTGAGATTTCGTCAACCGGGATTCGACATCGTATTGAGGAGGATCGAAGCATTCGATATTTGGTACCGGCGAGTGTTGAAGTTTACATCCAGGAGCATCAGCTTTATCGCTCTTCGATGCAAACATCGGCGGGACGGCCGACGTAGAGCAAAACATCGCTTGCCGAAATCGAGCCGCTTCTCAATGCTCCTTCCATGGTTGCGGGCCAACCGGTTGCAGTCCAGTCTCCGGCTAGGAACAATCCTTGGTCACCCATTACCCCCGACTCAACTCTTGCATTTTGGTGTCCTGACTGAACAGAAAAAACGGACTGAGGGTCCGTGACTACTTTTCCTCTTAGCATCTGAGCTCCGGAGTTTCGCAGTTCTGGAAAAGCTTCTTGAAGATCTGCTTCGACCATGCGTAAGATCTCATCGGAATTGCCTTTGGGTAAATCCCGAGAGCCACTGATTACGATTTGGTAGTAGTGCTCATTGTGGTTTGAATTCTGGGGATCGAGTTTGTCTTGCGGTCCGGGGAAAATCCATTGGCACAATCGATTGATTAGGATTGCGTGTGGGTCGCTAAACCAGGGTTTGGACCACCAAGTATGTACGCCTGTGATTGGGGCAGACTCCAAGTTCTTGACTTCATGAATGAGCGATTTGTGTGCCTCTGGCAGGCTAGTAGAGTTTCGTTCCAGCATGTCGCCGAGTCGATGCCAAGGCACGGCTAATACCAGTGCATCGAAGTCAGGCAAATCGATGCTCGGTTCTGCGGTTGACTTGATTTGCAGCGACCATCTTGCATTCTGGTTTTGAGTAAGTCCCAAGACCGTTTTACCTTGGACGATTCTCACACCATGTTTCTCCAGTAGTTCCCTTGAGGACTGGTCGACCAATTCGGAGAGACTTTTCTTCGGGACCAGCAGATGAAAAGCATCCTTCGTTGCAGCGAAGCCATCGATGATGACTTTGTGGACCGAGCCCATGGTGATGCGATCGAGTTGCTCACCCAGAGCGCTCACCAAAATCGTGTTCCAGAAGCAGTTGATCGCGTTTGGAGTTTGTCGATGTTTTTTCAACCAGTCTTTTGCGCTAAGTTCTTGGAAGTGTTTAGTAGGAGAGGTTCGGATCAATTGGATCAGTCCCCAAGCGATGGTAGCTCGATCGATGAGTTTCAGATCGGGCCAATTCAGCAGTAACCCCGAGAGATGCAATGGGGCAGGCAGGGGCCATGCATTTGCGGAGAACCTGCGTCCGGAATTGGAGCGAAACCACAGAGTTGATTCCTCTTGCCAAAGATCCTCTTGTCCTATTTCTTGAATCCAGCGGACGAGTTCATGGCAGCATCGCATACCGACGTGTTGGCAGTAGTCAACGACCTGTGGGCTACTGGCATCGCTGAATGACCCGACTCGCCCACCCAATCGATTGCGGGATTCCAAGAGCCACACTTGGCAACCGTGTTTAGCAAGATGCATGGCAGAACGAATACCGGCCAATCCTCCTCCGATAACCGCGACATGCGGAGTATCTTGTATTTGGACTTTGGCGTCGAACGTCTTGATGGTTGAGCGACTTGCCTGCCTGCGAAACCAGGGGGTAAATGCATGCGACGCATAAAGTTTAGTTTTTTGGAACACGCTCAGCGACGGACGCTTGTGGATTGGAGTCCAAGGGTTTTGTTGTATCTTTTGGAAGATCTGGTAGTAGGTATTCCAGATCATCGAGAACATTCGCTTTGAGTCTGTATCGATCGCATCGTAGATGCCCCAACCGCTGGCATAGCAACCGGCGGCTCTTTGGGTGTAAATCCTTATGAGTTCAGGCCAATTACCTGACTTTTTGATCCTTTGCGCTTTGATCGATGGGTCGTTGATCGCTAGAGACTCGATGAGTTGATTTCGTTCAAATCCAAAACGGCACAGGTCTTCGGTGGCTAAGTACATACGCCCACGCTGGGCGTCTTCGACTAGGTCCCTGAGGATATTGGTCAATTGAAAGGCATGTCCGCAGTGGATCCCCATGCGGTATGCCCGGGTGCCGACTTGAGGGCTACCTGCATTGGACCAGATGGCGATGCAGCACAGACCGACCGCCGAAGCGACGCGGTCCATGTAGGCTTGAAGATCCTTGTAACCAAAAACCTCCCATGGGTTTGTATCCTGGTCGACACCTAGAAGGATTTGATGCAGGAGATCTCGAGGTATATTGAACCGCTCAACCGAATCAGCCAGAGCTTGTTGGATGCTCGCAAGCCGAGGGCAAAAATCCGTCTCTGCATTGAGGGAATCGAGCCACTGAATCCATTTTTTCAGATCCCATGAGTTGGGATTGGGGGTATTATCGGTGGCATCATCAGCAAGTCGGGAGAAGGCATACAGGGCCGTCATGGCTTGTCGGCGATCGGGCCGAAGGAACTCAAAGGCGCGATAAAAGTTCGAACCGCTTAAGCGTGCGATCTCAAGGCAGGCGTTGTAGGACTTCTGAGTTTGGTTCACGAGAGTGATCCTTGCTTGGTGATGCCAGAAAGGGCTAGCAGGACCAACCTAGCTTTTTGGAATTTGGTGACTTCGATTGCGTGGTTCCAGACATCGAACTGTTTGGTTGCGATGTTCTTAAGTATTTGACGGCCTCCATTGGAGAACAAAAAAACACTTCGTCTGAGCCATTTTGGACCGTGTTGGCAGAGAGGTTGGCCTCGGTCGAAATGCTCGTTGGCAAAGCGGATCCAATCCGACAGGGCGTTGGGGGCGTTGCCTGTGCCTTTTGCCCAATCATCGGTTGTGATACTTGATTGATCCATTCGAGAATGGGGCAAATAGAATCGGCCTCTTCGGGCATCGAGTCGAACATCTTGGCAGAAATTCGCAATTTGCAATCCGGTGCAGATGGCGTCCGACCAAGCGATTGATTTTGGGTCGGATGCATTGCTTAGGCCAAGGATCAATCGACCGACGGGATTTGCTGAGCGGCGGCAATAATCGAGCAACTGCAGGTCGTCTTGGTAGGAGGTTACCGTTTGATCTTGAAGGAACGCCGAGAGCAGATCTTCGAACGGTTCGATACTCAGGTTGTAAGATTGGACTGTGTGTTGCAAGGCGACCAATACCGGGTGAAGTGATTTGCCTTGAAAGCATAAATGCAACTGGCTTTTCCACCATTGCAAAAGTTCGCTGGAGATGCCTGAACTGCCCGTTTCATCTGCCAGATCATCCGACCAGCGGCAGTAGGCGTAGATTGAGGCAAAATGGGGTCGAATTTGAGGGGGGAGCCAAAGGTTGGTTACCGAAAAGTTTTCGTAGTGGGATTTGGCAAGTTGCTGGCAGTACTGGAAGGCTTGATCCAAGCCCACCCTTGGGATTTGGCAGTTCGGACCGCACCAAGACAGATCCGAAAGTACTTGTTTGGCCCCTGCCCGTAGCCTAAGCCCTGGAGTCGATGGAAGGTTCGATTCGATAGAATGTATGTCGGACAAGGAAGAGTACCGAATATTTCCAATGGTGGTTCAGTCACGTGATTTAGGCTCTGGGAGTCTTCGCGATCGCTTGCCCAGTTGCTATGATTTTAACGCAGAAAACGATTTCTAAAACCTTAGAGCGATCCCATGAAGATTTTACTAGCTGCGCCGCGTGGATTTTGTGCCGGGGTCAACATGGCTGTCCAGAGCTTGGATCTGGCGCTAAAGCATTTTGGGGCACCTGTTTATGTGTACCATGAGATTGTCCATAACCAGTATGTGGTTAAGTCTTTTCAATCCAAGGGGGCTGTTTTCGTCGACAGTCTCGAAGAAATACCACCGAAGTCGACGGTCCTTTTTTCTGCGCACGGAGTGGCACCGACGATCCGGAAGCTGGCTAGCGAACGCGAGCTTCATGCCATCGATGCGACCTGTCCGTTGGTGACTAAGGTTCATTTGGAGGCGATCAAGTTTGCCAAGGAGCACTACACGATCGTTTTGATTGGTCATCAGGGACATGACGAGGTGATTGGGACCATGGGAGAAGCGCCCGAAGCGATCGTGTTGGTTGAGTCGACTCAGGAGGTCGATCGCCTCGAGTATGGGCCGGACACGAAGCTTGCGTATTTGACCCAAACGACGCTAAGTGTTGATGATGCCAATCGGATTATTCAGCGGCTTAAGAGCCGTTTTCCCTGGATCGTCGGTCCGCCGAAGGAAGATATTTGCTATGCAACGCAGAACCGGCAAGAAGCGGTTCGTGTTATCGCTGACGAAGCGACCAAGGTGATCGTACTAGGTTCACAAAACAGCAGCAATTCCCAGCGTCTCAGAGAGCTTGCTCAGGAACAGGGAAGAACCGCTTATTTGGTCGATGGGCCTGAGGATCTCTCGGTGGAGTGGTTTGAGGAATCCGACGTGGTGCTAGTGACCGCTGGTGCCAGTGCTCCGGAGGAAGTTGTGGCAAGCACCTTGGCTTGGTTAGAGAGCAATTTCGATTCCACACTGGAATTGCGAGAAGTCCGCAAGGAGGAGGTCCATTTCCCGCTGCCAAGAGCTTTGAGGGTGCTTCAGTAGTCTTTTTCGGGTCTTTAGGTTGGCTTTGGTTGGAATCAAAACCGATGGCCGATTTTAGGGCCGTTGGCGCAGGTCGTTAGGATTTCGGGTCCATTTTCGGTCATCAAGATCGTATGCTCAAACTGGGCCGACAAACTGCCGTCGCGAGTTCTCACAGTCCAATTGTCGGTCGTATCGGGTTTTGTGAAGCGTGCTCCGGCATTGATCATCGGTTCTACGGTAAAGCACATGCCAGGTAGCAAGTGGTCTTGGCGACTTTTGCGATCCGGAAAGTGAGGGACGTTTGGATACTGATGAAAACGGCGACCGAGGCCGTGGCCGACGTATTCGCGAACGACTGTAAATCCATATTTGTCCGCTTCTGCCACGACATTTTCACCGATGACGCTGACGGTGCATCCGGGTGTCAGGGCGGCAATGGCTCGGTGCATTGCATCGAAGGCGCATTGGGTGACGGCTTTGGCCTTGTCCGACGCGTTACCGATCAAGAACGTTTCGGATTGATCACCGTGCCAACCGTCGACGATGGAGGTGATATCCACGTTGATGATATCTCCGTCCTTCAGGGCGTAGGGCCCGGGGATGCCGTGGCAGATCACGTCGTTGACGCTTGTGCAGCAGCTTTTGGAGTAACCAAGATAACCGAGTGTGGCGGGGGTGTGTTTATGGGAGATTGTATATTCGTGTACGAGTCGATCGATTTCCCCTGTGGTGATACCCGGTTGGATAAATCCTCGAATGTAGTCCATGAGTTGGGCGTTGAACTGACCGGCAGCCCGCATGCCTTGACGCTGGACTTCCGAAAGTTGGAGTTTTCTTAGATTTTGAAGCATTTCGAGGCGGTGACCTTGCTGTCTAGTGCGGTTTGGCTAAACAGGCCATTGGAGTTATAACACGGCATCAAATCATCGGCATGAAAATCTTAACCAAAACCCTATGGAAATAAAAGCCAGTCGATTCTCGACCTGCGGATTGTTGTTGGTTGATTCGACCATGTTTTTGGGCCGAACTCGATGAAGGACTCTTCGGATTTTGTTGTCGAGAGTTTACGTCAGCCGATCCAGATCGTGTATCAGGACGATGATATTGTCGCGGTGTTTAAGCCTGCTGGGGTGATCGTCCATCGCGGTCCGAGCACGGGCAAGGAGGAGCCCGTTCTTTTGCAGATCCTCAGAGATCAGCTTGAGCAATTTCTGTATCCGGTCCATCGGTTGGATCGTCCAACGGCAGGGATCGTGCTCATGGCAAAATCGTCCCAGGTCGCCTCGAAACTTGGAGAGATGTTAATGTCTCAGCAGGTGCATAAGCACTACCAAGCGTTGGTTCGAGGGCACATGCCTAGTGAGTGCAAAGTGGATCGTCCTTTATTGCATCCTAAGTACTTCGAAGAACGTTTCTCAGGCGAACATCCGCTCCAAGCGGCCATCACCCATTTCCGATGCATTCGGCACTACGAGGTCCCCTGGCCAGCTTCTGGTTTTGCAACTTCGAGGTTTTCCTTGCTGGAGATTCGGCCAGAGTACGGCAGGTGGCATCAGATCCGCCGGCACCTGAATTGCCTAGGGCACCCTATTATCGGAGACCATCGTCATGGGGATCATCGATGGAATCAGATGTTCTACCAACGGACTGGCATCTACCGAATGTTGCTGACTGCCATGCGGTTGGATTTCCGTCATCCGACGACGCAGGAGCCCGTGTCGATTCTTGTTGGTAGGGGCCAAGCCTTTGACGAAGCGATCGAGTTATTAACCCCATCGAATGACTGATCAGCCTTTAGCATTTCCGATTTTCAATCCAATGCCCGTGATCATGCGACCACGTTGGGTGCGAATGATCATTTCGGATCGAAGTAAAAACGGTTCGACTTCGTCTTCGAGGGTATCGGAAGAAACGCCCATCGTGTGCGCGATGGCTTCGAGTCCTGCCGGGCCACCTTGGAAAACGCGAGATATGGTCTCGAGATATTTTCGGTCTTGTCGATCCAGACCCAGTTCGTCAATACCGAGCATTTCGAGGGCTTTTTTCGTCAGATCTTTATTGATCCGCCCGTCGGATTTGCTCATGGCATAATCGCGCACCCAGAGGAGTCTACCGTTGGCCACGCGGGGTGTTCCTCGGGACCGTTTGGCGATCTCGATCGATGCGTCATGAGATATTTCCACTCGCAGTTTTTCTGCGTTGCGTTCCAAAATCTTTACCAGATCCTCTTCGTTGTAATAGCTCAGATGTTGTCGAATATGGAATCGATCGCGAAGTGGACCGCTGAGCATACCGGCCCGTGTCGTGGCGCCGATGAGTGTAAAGGGTTGTAGTTTCAGATTGAGCGTCCGGGCGTTGACGCCTTCGCCAAGCACGATGTCGACACGAAAGTCCTCCATGGCCGTATAGAGGAACTCTTCGACGGGTTTGGGGAGACGATGGATTTCGTCAATAAATAGAACCGATCGCCGTTGAAGATTCGTCAGATAGGGGAGGATCTCTTTGGGCGCCTTTAAACTTGGACCGCTAGCCATTTCGACATGCACACCCAATTCTTGGGGGATGCATACCGCAAAGGTGGTCTTACCCAGACCAGGAGGACCGTCTAACAAAATGTGACCTAGTGGGTCTTCGCGTTTATTGGCAGCATCGATCGCGATTTTAAGGACTTCCATGACCTCACGTTGGCCGATCATTTCGTCGATGCGTTTAGGCCTTAGAACCGCATCATTCTCGGAACGCGTGGATCCCAACCCGAGCCCCTTGTCGGTGGTTGGCTTATCCGCTTGGTCGCTGTCTGGGTCGTCTATGGTCTCATCAACGCGACCAGGCCCCTTTGAACCAAGGCCTTGGTCATCGCGATCTTCCTCATCGTTTGGGCCGATTTTCCGCTCGCGTACCATCCCTAAATCCCCCGCTCCCCAACCAAAATCCCTTAGCACCGGTCACCCTAAATGGGTTTTCTTGATTCAGAGTTATGCTTGGAATTGCGGGGGAAGTCAAGGCGAGCCATGGGGCTCTGTGGTGGGTTCAAAGAGCCTAAAATCGCATCGGAAATTGGATAGAATTTCGAAAAAACCTCGTTCCTGGAACTTTTCAGCGTCCAAAGTCTCTTTTGATTAATGCTTTTTGGTACTATTCTCCGTACTTATCCATACATCGGTGGTGATCGACCCTTTGAAGGGCGATCATCGTTTTCTTGTCAAAATCGGATATCCAACCACCCGGCCACTTGTCAAAAACATGAAGAAGCCAACACAAAGATTAAGCCTTGAGAATTTAGAATCCCGAAATCTCTGCGCTGCGGACTTAGCTGCGGATCTCCAAGTACCCACTCCGATGGCTTACATGTCGAGCCAGGTTGCGTTTTACAACGCTGCCAAGCCTGCTGATGTCGATGGTGACGGCTCGGTGAGTCCTATCGATGCCTTGCGATTGATAGATATGCTCAATCGCGTAGGATCGATGGATTTGGCTTCCATTCGTTCCCTGCGGGCGGCTTCTGGGGCAGAAGGGGAAGCCGAACCGATTGGCAACGTGGACACCAACAATGACGGGTCGTTGAATCCCGTCGATGTTCTGATCGTCATCGACGCGCTGAATTCTCCTGAGGGTATTGCTTCGAGCGAAAACCAATGGGTTGAATTCGATGGATCCGAACTTCCTTTTGCCTACTCCACTTTCGTCGAGACTTCCGAGGGCGACCCGGCTATGGATCTCCCCACGGACATTTCGTTCGATGATGTCCTGATGTTCTTCAACACCTTGGACGATTTGAACCCCGAGATCAAGCCGTGGACGGAATTCGATATTGATCAGGTTTTTGATGAGTCCGGTGTGGACATCGAGTGGGTCAAGCGAACTAGCATCGACGAAGAGCTACCACTGATGTTCATGGACGAGTCTGTATTTCCTGTGCTTTATGGCGATGACCTTGAAGACCAGCCCGTTTACGCAACGATGAACCCTGCGGTAACACCCGCAGTGGCTGTGTTTTCTCAAAGTGGTCTCTTTGCACAAGTTGTTCGCAGGAATCTTGCTGAAAACACCTCGGTCAGCGCTTCTGGGATTACTTACTTTTCAAGCAATTTCCTCAAGGGTCTCAAGTAATTCCTGTTCCACCTAAGGAATGGGTGATGCTTCGACACTTAAGGGAATTCCCTCAAGTGTTTGGAAAATGGACCTGAATGCATTAAGATAACCCGTGGAGCCACTAGGCTCTGCGGGTTTTTTTCTACGCTACTTACCAGGGGAATTGCCTCACATGCGACGACGTCTACTCACACTTACTTCCTGTTTGGCAACTGCAACGGTTCTATGCCAGGGTGTCGCGTTTTGCCAAGGCATCAAAGAGTCATTTGTTGCCGAGGGCATGTCCCAAAAGATGGGAGGCTATCGCCCCATTCGAGCCGAAATGAGCGATGAGTCCAAGGGGATCGAGAAGGCTCCCGAGGGTCTTTCGGCCCCCAAGTATGGTCGTATCGAGATTGACGGAAAGAGTTGGGCTTTCATTCTCGATGAGCCAGAGGAGGACAAGGCCACGCTTTACATCGATGCAAACAATGATGGGGATCTTACCAACGATCCTGCGGTCTCATGGATGCCGCGCAAACTAGGTGGCTTCAATACCTACAATGGAACCGCGAAGGTGGAATTGAGCAAGGATCAATCCGGAGCGATTGGTCTGTATCGATTCGACCCGAAAGATCCTTCGCGCGCACCCTTGAAGAACACTTTGATGTTTTTCATCGACTTTGGGTCCCAGTACCAATTGGAAATCGACGGCAAGGAATTCAAGACTTTTGCGGCTGGGCCGTTATCTCCAAGCGGATCGCTGCCTTTGGATCGCAACGACGATGGGAAAATCAGTCGTAATTATGAGATGGTCAAACTCGGTGAGCCATTCAATTTCACGGGCAATAGCTATGTCCTGAGCGCCGTCGACGGAAAACTGAGCCTGAGCAAGTCTGACAAGGAGTTGCCACAGCTACCTCTTCCCCCGGATTTGAGAATTGGCAAGACGGCGTTGGAATTCACCGCCACTTTGATGGACGGCAAGGAAGTGCATTTCCCGAAGGATTACAAAGGCAGATTGGTCATGCTTGACTTTTGGGCGACTTGGTGTGGCCCTTGCATTCGTGAAATCCCCAACATGAAGAAGGCCTATGAGGAGAATCACGAAAACGGTTTTGAGATCTTGGGGATCAGCTTCGACCAAGAAAACATGGAAGAAAAGGTGAAGGGTTTTCTTGAGAAAAACGAAATGCCTTGGTCTCAAATCTACGAGGGCAAGTATTGGGAAACATCACTTGGCAAGATGCATGATGTCAGTGGAATCCCATTTGTGTTGCTGGTCGATGGCGACACCGGTGAGATCCTTGGTACTGCCAAAGAACTGCGGGGAGAGGGGCTAAGCGAATTCATCGCTCAGCAGTTAGAAAAGAAGAAGTCTGGGCAGTAATCTAGGTTACTTGCTTTCAGGAGCACCGGTATCTAGGACGGCCATGAATGCTTTCTGTGGAATATCCACAGATCCGATGGACTTCATCCGTTTCTTGCCCTCTTTTTGCTTGGCCCACAGTTTTCGTTTGCGGGTGATGTCACCACCATAGCATTTTGCGGTCACATTTTTGCGAAGTGCGGGGACTGTTTCACGAGCGATCACGCGCGAACCGATGGCCGCTTGGACGGCGACTTCGAACATATGTCGATCGATTTCTTCTTTGAGTTTTTTCACAACGGCTCGACCTCGACGATCTGCATCGCGGCGATCGCAGATGATGCTTAGCGCATCGACGCGTTTTCCATTGACGAGGATATCCATTCGGACCAAATCGGCTTCCTCGTAACCGATGATTTCATAGTCCATGGTCCCGTATCCTCGCGTGGCGCTTTTGAGCTTGTCGTGCAAGTCGTAGATGACTTCTGCAAGCGGCAGGTCATAACTGACCATCGCGCGAGTTCCCGACAGATATTCGTTGCCTTTGAGGATACCGCGACGATCTTGGCAGAGCTTCATCACCACACCGATATATTCGGTGGGTAGGACGAAGTTCACGCGGACGATCGGTTGGCGAAACTCTTCGATATCTCCTGAATCGGGAACTTCTTGGGGGCGGTGGATTTCGAGTCGTTCGCCGCCTCGTTTGATGATTTCGTAAGTGACGTTTGGTGCGGTTTGAACCAGATCGATGTCGCATTCATTTTCTAAGCGTTGCTGAATGATTTCCATGTGCAGCAAGCCCAGGAATCCGCATCGAAAACCGAACCCGAGGGCTTCGCTTGTCTCGGGAGCAAATTCGAACGAAGGATCATTGATGGAGAGTTTCTCAAGTGCATCGCGGAGTTCGGAGAAATCCTGCCCGTCACTTGGATAAAGTCCGCAGTACACCATTCGTTTGGGGGGTTGGTATCCCTCCAGAGGTTTTACTTTGTCATCGTTCGCGTGAACAACAGTATCTCCGATTCGGACGTCTTTGAGCGACTTGATGTTACAAATAAGGTATCCGACTTCGCCGGCTTTGAGTTTATCAACGGCTTTTCGCTCTGGGACGAATTGCCCGAGTTCAAGGACTTCGTAGTTAACTCCTGCGCGATAGAACCGAACCTTGTCTCCCCGTTTGACCTCTCCGGACATGAGTCGTACGTAAGTGATCGCGCCGCGATAGTCATCGTAATGAGAGTCAAAGACCATCGCCTGCAGGTGTCCAGAAGTCACGCCTGAGGGAGCGGGAACTCGGTCGATGATAGCTGTTAGAAGCTCGTCGATTCCGATCCCTGCTTTACCTGAGCACCTGACGATTTCGTCTGGATCAATCCCCAACACTTGGTTCATCTCTTGGGTGACTTCATCGACCCGAGCGTGGTTCAGGTCGATCTTGTTGATCACCGGAATGATTTTCAGGTCGTGGTCCATGGCTGAGTAAGCGTTGGCGACCGTTTGGGCTTCGACCCCCTGAAACGCATCTACCAGCAGCAGAGCGCCTTCGCAGCAAGAAAGCGACCGGGAGACTTCGTATTGAAAGTCGACGTGTCCTGGGGTGTCGATGAGATTCAACTCGTAGACATGGCCCTTGTAATGGTGGCGTAACGACACCGCCTTGGCCTTGATCGTGATCCCTCGTTCGCGCTCGAGATCCATCGCGTCGAGAAGTTGTTCCTTCATTTTACGCGTCTCGACAGTGCCAGTTCTTTCTAGCAATCGGTCTGCGAGGGTGCTTTTTCCGTGGTCGATATGCGCGATGATGCAGAAGTTTCTGATCCGCTCGATAGGGATTTCTCCCAGTGATTTTTGTTCTTTTCCGTTCATACCGTCTTATGGTAGTCGCTGCGAGCGATTCCCGCAGCGCCAATGTAGCCCGCATCGGCACCGAGGCTGGCAAATTCTATGCTGGTTCCGTGTTTCAGATGGTCAAAAGTGCGTTCATGGAACCCTTTTCTTACCGCTTGCAGGAATCGCTGACCGGTCTTGGAGGTTGATCCGCCAAAATTCATCGCCCCTCCCAAAACAACCAACCCTGGATCGACCATGTGGACCATGCTGGTGATCCCGACGGCTAGGTAATCCCCTGTTTGCTCGATAAATTTTAGGCTCCAAGCATCTCCTTGCTCTGCAGCTTCAAAGATTTTCTTGGCCGTTATGTTTTCAATTTCAGTGCTAAGCGAGCTTTCGGCCCCGGCGAGGAGTTCCTCGCGAGCTCGCAACGTCACACCCGAGGCACTGGCATAGGCTTCCAAATGACCTTTCCCACCGCCCCAGGCGCAAAGCCGTGCATTTGGACTCGGATCGATGATCATGTGTCCGCATTCACCGCCGAAGCTGTTTTGGCCGACAATCAGCTCGTTGTCGATGATCACACCTCCGCCAACCCCGGTTCCGAGTGTCAGTAGGACCATGCTATCGTAGATTTTTCCGGTCCCAACCCAGAACTCACCGAAGGCCGCCGCGTTGGCGTCGTTGGCATACGAGACAGAAAGTCCTAGATGGTCCTCAAGGCACTTAACGATCGGAAAGTGATGCCAATGGGGATGGTTTGGGGGTTCGAGCAAGAGACCTTTGCGAATGTCCTGACTTCCTGGTGTGCCCAATCCCGCTCGAACCACATCCTGCTTACTCAGTGAGCAGCGAGTTAGAAGTTCTTCACAGGCCAGATTCACCCGTCGCATCGCATCGTCGGGGCCGTTGGGCTCTTGGGTCTGGATGGCAACGAAATCCAAGGTATCTCCTTGATCATCGGTCAGCCCGATCTTGATCCCTGTCCCGCCAACATCGATTCCCAAGAAAAAGGGTGCTTTGGCTTGCTCTGCAGAAACGAATCTTTGTTGTGTCATATCCGAGCAAGCCTTAAAGTCAAAAAGCCAAAAGAGATCTGCGACAAACCACCGCAACACTAGCCATAGATCAAGTGAATCTTATTGTAGAGCGTGTTGGGATCGGGCAAGCATGAATTTAGGCCGAGTCAATTAATTTTTTCTGGCTCTTCAGGGGTGATTGTGGCTTAGCCCCCCTAGGCTTGATCGTAGTCTAGCCCACTAACTTCGTGAGTACTTTGCCTTCGTCGGTCGGACCGATCAGGCGATTGAATAGCCCTTGGTATTCGTAGCCGAATCGGTAGGGGTCCAATCCCAGCAAATGAAGAATGGTGGCTTGGAGATCCTTGGGGGTCACTGGATCTTCTGCGACGTAGTAGCCGATTTCGTCACTTTGTCCGTAAGACATACCGCCATGGATCCCCCCGCCTGCGAGCATCATCGAGTAGGCGTAGGGGTGATGATCTCGACCGAAGAATCCCTTGGTCGGAGTATCTCGCACGTTGTTTTGCGACATGGGAGTACGACCGAATTCTCCTCCCAGTACGACCAAGGTGCTCTCGAGTAATCCTCGTTGTTTGAGGTCCGTCAACAATCCCGAGACCGCTTTGTCTAGTTGTTGGCATTTGATCGGGAGTGTTTCGTCGATGGACTCCCCAGGAGAAGACCCATGATGGTCCCAACCCCAATCGAACAATTGCACAAATCGAACACCGGATTCGACAAGCCTACGAGCAAGCAGGCAATTGTTAGCAAGCGTAGGATCATCTCCACGGTAGAAAACGCGAGGGTCGGTCTCGGACTCGGCCTGCGAGACGTACCCAGGTTTAGCTCCGTAGAGATCAAGGGTCGATTGGGTTTCGCTCCCAAGTTCCATCACTTCAGGTACAGAGACTTGCATCCGATAGGCAAGTTCGAACTGTTCGATGCGAGTGAGTGTCTCGGGATCACCGATTCGATCGTGGTGCGATTGGTTCAGGTCTTTGAGTGTATTGAGCATCTCTCGTCGCAACCCTCGATCCACCCCCTTGGGATTCGACAGGTAAAAAACAGGATCACCGCTGGTGCGATACTGAACGCCTTGGTAGACGCTTGGCAGGAACCCACTTCCCCAGAGGCTCTTTCCTGCATCCGGAGTTTTACCCCCGGACAACAGAACCACTTAACCGGGAAGGTTTTCATTTTGGGAGCCTAGACCGTAGGTGGTCCAAGCCCCGAGGGTTGGGTAACCCAAGCGGGACTGGCCGGTATGAACCAGCAACTGCGCTGGGGAGTGATTGAACTGGTCGGTTTGCATCGACCGAATAATCGCAACATCGTCGGCGTGAGAGGAACGTTCTGCGAGTTTCCTGTGCCAATCGCTGATGCATCGCGAGTTGCTCAAGATGCACTTGCCGGCTTGCTGTCGTTTTGTGTTTCATGATTCGATAGGATCAGGGGCGAGTCAGAAATTCATCCAGATTAAGCATTGTCGAAGTCAACATGGACCAGGCTGCTATTTCGAGGCGATCAAGATTCGCGTTTATCTTAAGCGGGTAATCCGCAAGCAGGGCGCTGGCCGCTTGCGGGTTCTCCTTGAAGTAGGCTCTGGCTCGTCCCAAGAGTTTTTCAAGTCGATCCAATTCGGCAGGTTCGATGGGCCGTATCAGTACCGATGCAAATCCTCGTTGGATTCGATCGGTATCTGCGCTGGCTCGGCTCAACCAATCCGTAGCCAATGCAATCGAGGCTTCGACGTAAACAGGGTCGTTGAGAGTTACTAGGGCTTGAAGAGGAGTCAAGATGCAACCAGCCACCACAACCAACTTCATGATGCGAGTCTTTGCGAAGTGTTTCCGGAGGATCATCTATTTCTCAGTGGTTGTTTTTGACATGGGATTTTTGATGATTAGTTTCGCATAGAAGACGCCTTTGGGATCCCCCCGCTGGAGCGACTCTTCGATGCATGCGATATTTCTGATGGGCTTTCCTGAATAGACAACTTGGTCATGCCAAGTCGCTTTGACGTCTTGATTGCAATCGACAAAGTCATCCTTTAAGAAGACAGTCAACTCGGCAAGCGGCGACTCTAGGATCGAAATCGATTGGCCTTGGCGCGAAGCGACGGTCAATGCTCTCTCTGGGATGTCGGCTTGAGTGGCTAGCCAATAAAAACGGCGAGAGATGACATCGTCCTGTTTCCAAACGACTTTCATCGGATATTTTTCGCGGGTGAACTTGTTCATCCATGGGAGTGCTTCCGCATCTTGGCGGTCCATCCAATGTCCTTTGCCTTCATGGAGTTTAACAAAGTGCGTGTAGCCCTTGGGGTCTTCTTGGTTCAACTGTGCCAAGGAATCCCGCCAAGTTTCAGCCGTCTTATTACGGTTGTAAGCACCGTCTTTCTCTCCCATGTGAATGGTAAAAGGGAGGTTTCTGAGTCCTAGAGGGGATGTTTCATTGGGGTGTCCTGCCATCATGGCTGCTGCAGCGAAACGGTCTGCCATCCGAGGGGCTAGTTGGTAGACTCCATCGCCTCCTGCCGAGTAACCCATCAAGTACACTTTGTCTGGATCCACATTCTCGAATAGGACAAAGTCCTCGATCAATCGATCAAAAAAACGATCGATATGGCCTTCGTGCCAAAGATTCCAGGTATTGGTCGGAGCGCGTGGTGCGACGTATACCCCTTCGTCAACGCGATAGAGTTTTTTCTGGTTCTCCCATTGGCTATCGTTGACTTGGGCAGGAGCACCTCCACCTCCATGCATCGAGATGTAAAGGCTTCGACCCGACTGCGGTTTTTCACCAAAGACTTTGTAGTCAAATGGCATCTTCAAACCGTCAAGTTCGATCGTCTTGCGTTGGAATTCGGACTGACGAGATTCCTTAACTCTTTCTTGATAGTCGGCTACAAGCAGTTTCTCGGCCGCTTGTGCTTGTTCAAGCGTCAATGGAACCGTGGCAAAACTCTGAGAATTGATAGAACCGCGAGCATCGACCGGTTTACCAAGGTATGCTTTAAGCTCCTCAACCACGGTCGCATCGGAATTCGAATCGCTTGATGAGCCATCGAATCTCCAATCGAACAGTTCTGATCGATCTGAGACCGTGAATTCCTTCTTATAGGTCGTTTTTTCGAATGCGTATTCGACCCAGTAAATTTGACCTTGCTTGAGGTAGAAATGCAAATGGTCGTTGGCATCAAAGGATTCGTTTTTGGTTTTCCCTTCGGCGATCACCTTTCCGTCAGTATCAAGCACTTTAAGGTTTGCGACGATGCGTTTGGACGTTTGTTTGTCGAGGGCTCTGAAGGATACCATTTGGGTTCCTTCGGGGATTTTGAAACCGATGTTTGTGTAGCGATCGGTAACGTTCACTGCAGAGATGTAGTCGATGGAGCGATCCCAGACCATCGGGAACTTTAGGGGTGTGCGTTGGAAGCTGACGGCATAGATCGCGTGTTTTAAGTCATCTCGTTTGGCCGTAGAGGCTCGTCCGATGAACCAAGCTTGATCGAGCTGATCGCCGCTGGGTTCGGCGGCACCGGTGAAGTGCCAGCCATTATCCCAGACTTCTACCCATGAGTGATTGCCACTGTTATCCGACCAAAGTGGGGTTCCCACAAAGCGTGCGGGAATCGCAAGGGATCGGCAGGCATCGATCAACAATACCGACAGTCCGGTGCAAGATGCCAAGCCTGATTGCATGGATTCGTAGGGGCTTTGATCCGCCTTGGCACGTTGGGTTGAGTACTTGACTTTGACCAAGGGGAAGAGTTTTTGATTGAGCATCGCGGCGGCTTGGGCCGGAGTCTTTGCCCCTTCGATAAGCGTTGCAAATCGTTCGCGAAAATCCTTTCGCCATGCGTCTCTACGTTCATTGATATTGACGTAAGGCAGGATGTTGTTGAGGAAGATTTCTTTGGGGATCTGGTCCTTCCAGGGAGCTTTATCCAGCGCTTCGTGGGCAAGCTGGATTTCGCTTAAGAGGAAATCGGCCTTGAGGCCCTTGAGGTCTCGAGGTGGCATGTTTTCGATCAGGAAAATCGCCGATTCTTTTTGCGATTCGGGGACGCCAGCCAGAACCTTTTCGAGTTCTTGGCGATTCGCACCAGCTTGGGACAGCGATGATTCTAGAACCGAAGCAGCCGTGGCTCGGGAGTTGTTGGGATCGGTGATGATGGCGTCTTGGGCAAGACTTTTGGGAAGTACTGCAAGCCCCATTAGGCCTAGAGAACCTCCGACAACCGCCGATAGTACGGCATGAAAGGATGGGGCGTATCGATGTGGGTTGGGTAGCGTCATGAAAGATCTCTTTTTGCCTAAAGCATCGAGCAATTGGACTGCACAAACATAAGAAAAACTGCGGATTCTAACCGCAACCGCATCGCCAAGCAAACCGAGCATCCGGAGAAAGAGGCCATACCATCAGGCATTGGCCCCGTGAAATCCTGTACAATTCGGACGATAAGATCTCGACCATTCAAAAAGCCAATTTGATGAAAAGCCAATGCCATGCTTGACCTTCGACACCTTTACCTTCCTGCTTCTTTTGTGGTTGCTCTTGCATGGGTTGGTCTTTTGATTCCATCGAGCATCGCCTTAGCCTTTGACGATTCAATCGCCACTAAGCGGCCCAATGTACTACTGATCTGTATCGATGATTTGAAGCCAAGACTTGGCTGCTATGGGGATTCGATGGCGAAGACACCATGGGTCGATCGTCTGGCCCGAACCGCTGTCCGCTTCGAAAACGCTTATTGCAATCAGGCCGTTTGCTCACCATCTCGCAATGCACTGTTGGTCGGGCTTAGACCTCAGTCCCTTGGCATTTACGACCTTGCGACTAATTTTCGAAAGGGCAAGGCGGATGCAATCACCATGCCTGAGCATTTTAAAGCCAACGGCTATTTCACCCAATCGCTCGGGAAGATCTTTCATGTGGGCCATGGCAATAACGATGACCGGGTATCCTGGAGCGTCGAGTCGTTCAAACCCAAGGGGCGTAACTACCAACTCCCGGAAAATCAAAATCTCAACAACTCCAAAGATGGAACCAAGGCGGCCGCCTATGAGTCGGCCGATGCCCCTGAGGAACTCTACAGCGACTGGCAGATCGCCGATGCCGCGATCCAATCCCTTTCGCAGAAATCCAAATCCGAGGATCCTTGGTTTTTAGCCGTCGGGTTCCTAAAACCTCACCTTCCTTTCGTCGCTCCAAAGAAGTATTGGGATCTGTACGATCGCGATCAGATTGAATTGGCTTCGTTCCAAGGACCGCCTGCCGATGCACCGGCGTATGCACTCCAAAGCAGTGGAGAACTAAGGGCGTATTCGAATATACCCTCTCAGGGTCCAATCCCCGATTCGGTCCAAAGAGAGTTGATCCATGGGTATTTGGCAGCGGTGAGTTTCACCGATCATCAAATCGGCAGGCTGCTCGGGGCCCTTGAACAACTTGGGCTCTCAGAAAATACCATCGTTGTCCTTTGGGGGGATCACGGTTGGCATCTTGGAGATCACGGTATGTGGTGCAAGCACAGCAACTACCAACAAGCGACCCGAATCCCGGTCATCCTCAGAGCCCCTGGCAAAGCCAAGGGGGTAGCTACTCAAGCCATGATCGAATCGGTGGATATTTATCCCACGCTCTGCGAATTATCAGGGCTGCCGATTCCCGGTAATCTTGATGGGAGAAGTTTTGCCAAGGTGTTGGAGGATCCTACATTAGGTCATCGCGATCACACCATACAGGTTTATCCTCGAAGCAAAGAGGGGGTGGGCCAAGTTCTCGGTAGATCCATTCGGACCGATAGGTACCGTTTGGTAGAGTGGAAGGCCTGGGAGCCCCAAGAAAATTCGGCGGACTTGGAGTTGTACGATTACCACCAGGACCCCTTGGAAACCAAGAACATTGCCTCGGCGCAGCCGCAATTGGTCGCTCAGCTCCAAGCGTTGCTCGGTACGCACCCTGCCGCAAAGCCGCCGGTCAAAGCTGCTGGAGTGGCGGATCCCAAGCTGGCCGAGCGTGAGACTTTGTTTAAGAAAAAGGACGCTGACTCCGACGGCCACTTGTCCCACGCCGAGTTCATGGCTGGTCAAAAAGATCCAGATCAAGCCCGCCAGAGGTTCGTCAAGTTCGATATCGATGGGGACGGAAAGCTCAGTCGCAAGGAGTTTGTTACCAGCGGTAAATCAGGCAGTTAAAGAGCCAATTCCGTTGGCGGTTAACCCCGCAGGTCTCCAAAAAGGCTGTCCGGAAGAAAAATTTGCAGCATTTTCGATTTTTCTTGCGCAGGATTTCCTCCGAACCCCGTCGAAGAAACGGTGCTTCTATGTTGCTTGCTAGTGGCCAATCTCCTACTATTTCCAAGGAACGACGCTTGGAAATCCAGAGGTGCCCCTGGCAACTGCGCCGGTTCAATACGAGTTACTTCCTTGCATTGGAAAGAAAAACGAATGAATACGATGTCGAGATTCTCTCGCCGATTTGATTTTAGAAAATCCCTGCTCACTCTCTTGGCTTCCTCGGTGCTGGCAAGCTCTCCTGCCTGTTGGCTATTGGCTGAGGAACTTCCACGTGTTGCCAATGTCACCGAGCAGCCTGCCGATAATCGGATGATCATTCGGAACGTTCGAAATTTGGTAGAAGAAGGACATATCTCGCAGCCCAAATTCAACGACGAGTTATCCAAGCGAGGCTTCTCGTTGTTCCTCAAGCAAGTCGATCCACTCAAGGGATATCTTCTGGAGTCGGATGTGGAAGAGTTCCGTCAGCAAGAAACCAATCTGGACGATATGTTGCTCAAAAACAACATCTCGTTTGCCTACACCGTTTACAAGAGGTATCTGCAGCGGCTCAACGAAGTCATGCCGCTGGTTCATGAGCTCATCGATGCACCCCATGACTACAACGTAGAAGAGTATCTTGAGAGCGATGCCAAGTCGATTCCTTATGCTAAGAACATGGACGAACTTCGCGATCGTTGGCGAAAGACGATCAAGCTGAGTTACCTGAGTGCTCGTGCCGATGGCGACAAAGACGAAGAGACCAAAGAGAAGCTGCACAAGCGGTATCGGACTTATTACAAGAACCGATCGCAAACGGACGTCTACGAACTGCTCGAGATGTACCTGACAGCACTGACCAGTTCGCTCGATCCGCATACCAACTACATGGCACCTCGTGAGAAAGCCAACTTTGATATGCACATCTCCCTAAAGCTGAAAGGGATTGGTGCAACGCTCCGGGCCGACGACGGTTCGACGATCGTTGAAATGATCGTTCCAGGGGGTGCGGCGGACAAGGATGGGCGATTGAAGGTCGGTGACGAGATTGTCGCAGTGGGCCAAGAAGATGGTTCGACTGCCGTTGAAACTCAGGACATGAAGATCGACGATGTTGTCTCGATGATACGAGGCGAGGCCGGCACGAAGGTGAAGATCCACGTCAAGCCAAAGTCTGGTGGGGAACGCCAGATTTATGAGATCACTCGGGCCGTGATCAAACTCGAAGACTCCGCAGCCCAAAGTGAGATCATCGAGCGCGGTCAAAAAGCCGATGGCACTCCCTACCGCGTGGGTTACATCAAACTACCGAGCTTTTACTTGGATATGGAAGGCGCACGCTCGAACAAAGAGGATTATCGACGCACGTCGAAGGATTTGGAAGTAATCCTTAAAAAGTTCAACGAATCCAACGTCGATGTTTGCGTGTTGGACTTGGGACGCAATGGTGGAGGCTCACTGCCTGAGGCCATCGCAGCAACTGGATTGTTCATCGACTATGGTCCGGTTGTCCAAGTTAAGGATCCAAACGGTCGCGTCATTCCAATGCTTGACGAAAACAGAAGCATTACTTGGAAGGGTCCTTTGGTTGTCAAAATCAGCCAACTGAGCGCCAGTGCCAGCGAGATCTTCGCTGGGGCCATCCAGGACTATGAACGCGGCTTGATCGTAGGCGATCCGAAATCTCACGGCAAAGGAACGGTGCAAACCCTGCTGGATTTAGCCCCAGCTGCCTTCGGCATCGGTGCTGCAAAGCCTCAAGGTGCATTGAAGTTGACGATTCAACAGTTCTATTTGCCCGACGGTCGCTCGACGCAGCTTGAAGGCGTGTCCTCGGATGTGATTCTGCCATCGATGACCGCAGAGATGGATATCTCTGAAACCGACTTGGACTACCCTTTGCCCATGGATACCGTCAAAGCGCAGCCGCACAAACACTATTCGATGGTCGATAGTGCCATTAAGTCGACGCTGCAGAGCCTTTCGGCAGAGCGGATCGCCAAGAACACCGACTTTGGTAAACTGCTCGGACGAATTGAAGCTTATCGCAAGCAGAAAAACGAAAAGCTGATCCCACTCAAGGAATCCGACTACATGGCTCGTCGCAAAGAGACAAGCATGGAGAAAGAAGAGGAAAAGCAGTTCGATAACAAGGCGGAGCGAGACAAGATTTTCTTGAGCGATTTCTACAATGAAGAAATCCTCAATGTCGCTGTCGATTACGTCAAGTCGCTAGCTGCCGCCAATCTGCTTGTGACCAAGTAATCGCCATCGGTAGCCTTTATTCAATCCACTTCGGCGGTGTCCTCCAGTCCATGGAACACCGCCGATTGGTTTTTGGGAACTCAACTTTAGAGACTTTCCTCGACTCGATTGTCGGTTGCAACCAAGAGCCGTCATCTTCTGACCTACATGAATCCTTCCTGAAGAACCAAGTTTAATGGGTACATCTGAGAAACGCTGTCTGAATCTAAGTCGCTGGCTAGTTGGCTTGGCCTTGCTGGCCGCTGTCATGGTCTTGGTAAGTCGCGCAGTGATCTACGAAACCGATCATCAGATCGCGAATCTTGCAGGGATTGTGTTTGGCTTGCTGAGCCTATTACTCGGTTTTCTCGCTCTTTGGTTTAGTCGATCGATCGCACTGAAATGGAAGCTGGCTTATACGGCCTTGCCGGTTTTACTGGCTGGATTGTTCAACGTGTGTTTTGAGTATGTTGGGGTAACGGGCGAGGTATTGCCCAGCTATAGGATGCGAAGTTTCTTGCGGAGCAAACCGCCGGTAAGACCTCAGCGACCTGAATCCGACGAATCGCTAACTCCAGATTCGATGAAAGCGTATCAGTTCACACAGTACCTGGGGAACCAGCGCACAGGAATCGTCACTGAGCCCCTGTTTTCAATGGCTTGGGATCAAAAGCTTCCTGCGGAGGTTTGGCGAAGGCCCATTGGGGCAGGTTGGTCGGGCTTTGCAATTGCTGATGGAATTGCAGTGACACTGGAACAAATCGACGAGGAAGAGTCGCTTACGGCTCTGTCGCTGGTCAACGGCCAGACGCTATGGCGGGCCAAGCGTCCTGGTAAGCATTTTCATGCTCTAGGCGGACTTGGCCCTCGATCGACTCCCACGTTGGTTCTCGATGGCGACCACTGGATTGCGATTGCATTGACGGCGACCGGGCACCTGCTGTGCGTGGATCTAAGCACCGGTGCGGTGCGATGGGAGCAGCAGTTGTTGGAGTTGTCGAACACCAATCAGAAGGACTTCGAAGTTGCAGTCAATTGGGGACGTGCCGCATCGCCATTGGTGCACAGGGACCGTGTTGTTGTTCCACTGGGTGGTGCACCCGGGAGCATTCAAGGTTCCTTGATGGCCTTTACGCTAGAAGATGGTAGTGTCCTTTGGACTCAGGGCACTTCGCAAGTCAGCTACTCCTCTCCTGTATTGATGAATATCCACGGTTTACAACAAATCGTGAGTGTCAACCAAGGGGATGTCACAGGGCATGCATGGGAGGATGGACGAGTCCTTTGGACGACGGCTTGGCCAAGTAGTTCCAATGGGGCCGCATGTGCTTCGCAACCGGTCCAAATCGATGGCAACAAAATCCTCTTGGGTAAAGGATACAGTCAAGGCTCCAAGGTATTCGAAGTCACGCTCGATGCAGAAGTACAGAAGCTGGAAAGTGTAGATAGAGCCAGTTGGGCTACCAAAGAGGTTTGGGCCAACAGCAAGACACTCAAAACCAAGTTTACCAGTGCGATATACTTCGACGGTAAGTTGTTTGGGTTAAGCGATGGGATCCTTGAATGCGTTGATCCTGCCGATGGTTCGAGGATTTGGCGAGGTCAACGGTATGGTCAAGGTCAGGCGCTGATGGTCAATGGAGCTTTGCTGATCAACTCCGAGGATGGCAGGATCATCGCTGTCGATCGGGAGACTGGAAAACCCATGGGCGAAATGAGTGTTCTAGAAGGAGTCACTTGGAACACCTCTGCGGTGGCTGGCCCTTATCTTTTAGTGCGAAATGGGACCGAAGCCGTTTGTTTGGCTTCGCCTGTTCCCCAGTAGAGAGAAATCGATTCCGTGAAATCAGAACCAGCGCCAAAGACAGATCCGATCGGCACGCCCGGAGGCTTGATTCTGGGTTTCGATCCTGGGTTGTCCATCACTGGATATGGAATCATTCGCGTGAAGAACCAACAACCGGAGTTGGTCGAAGCTGGAATTCTCAAGATGCGTCGCGATCGCACGCTGGCCCAGAGACTTAAAGAACTGCATGATGGGGTCAAGGAAATCATCGAATCCTTTCCGATTGCTGTGGTTGCGATCGAGCAGCTATACTCGCATTACCAGAGGCCAAGAACGGCCATCCTGATGGGGCATGCTCGGGGGGTATTGTGTTTGGCTGCAGCCAACGCGGATCTTGCCGTGCACTCCTACGAAGCGACGAAGGTCAAGCGGATGCTTACGGGAAACGGGCGCGCTCCTAAAGATCAAATGCAGCAAGCGATACGTTTGCAACTGAGGCTCAAGGAGCCGCCGGATCCGCCCGACGTGGCCGATGCCCTTGCGATCGCACTGTGTCATTACTTTACGGCCAAACAGCACCCACAACTCACCGAAGAAAAGCTTAGGAAGAAACCTTGATTACCAAGATCTCAGGACAACTACTTTCTCTCACAGGAGACATCGCAACGTTGTGTGTCGCACCCTTTGAGTATGAAGTCGCAATTCCCGAATTCACACGCCGGCATTTGCAAGGGAGGATCGGAGAAGTAATTTCGCTCCATACGATCCATTACATTGAGGGGAACGCGGCCCAGGGAAGTCGGCTGACACCCAAGTTAGTTGGTTTTTTGACGACCGCCGAGCGTGATTTTTTTGAGTTGTTTTGCTCGGTCGATGGAGTCGGAGTCAAGAAGGCGCTGCGGGCGATGACCAAGCCTGTACAAGACACTGCGGTGCTTATCGAACAACAAGATGCCAAAGGTCTGTCGAGTCTGCCAGGAGTTGGTCCTGCAACGGCCGAGAAAATCATTGCAACCCTTCGTAGAAAGATGCCCCGTTTTGCATTGCTTGTACGCCAGGATTCACCGGGTGTTGAACCACAAACGACCGGAGTTGTCGAAGAGACCTTCCAAGCCCTATTAGTGCTTGGGCACTCCGAGGCCGATGCCAAGAGACTGATCGACCAAGCGATCGCAGGGGGGAAGAAGTTCAAGGATTCCGAATCGATGATCCACGCCATTTACCAACGTCAAACGGGACAGGCGGATTGATTCATGCCATTTTTGATTGCGACAGCATTGCTTCCAATGATCGGTTTGTTACTGGTTGTGGTTGCAGCCATCGTTATTGCAGTTCACCCAAAATCACGCACCTACGGTTTTGCATCTTGGGTGGTAGCTGCAGTGCTTGCAGGTCTGATCTATCCAAGCTTGTATTTGGAATACTTGCCAACTGATTATTCCAAGTTCCTCAACATCCTGTTGCAAATCGCGATGTTTGGGATGGGTGCAACGCTGACGATCGAAGATTTTCGCCGGGTACTTAGGATGCCCAAGGCGGTATTCATCGGTGCGGTGCTTCAGTTTTCGGTGATGCCATTTCTGGGGTGGGGACTGTCCAGATTGCTTGGATTGCCTGCGGAGCTAACACTTGGGATGGTGCTCTTGGGAGCAAGTCCCGGAGGAATCTCCTCGAATGTGATCACCTACTTGGCCAAAGGAAACGTCGCACTTTCGGTTTCAATGACTGCAGTGTCTACGTTGCTGGCTCCGATCATGACCCCACTGATGGTGTATGTTTATGCACGCGAGACTGTGGAGGTCGATTACTTCAAAATGTTTTTGAGTATCCTCAACACCGTGGTGGTTCCAGTTGCACTTGGGCTGATTGCCAACGGACTCATGAAGCGCTTCAGGATCGACCCCATGAGGTCCGAGAAGTTCTTGGCATTGGTCTCGATGGTTGCCATTTGCGGAATTTGTGGACTGATCGCAGCCAAAAGTCAAAGCCAAATCGTCAAGGTAGGAATGGTGCTGCTAGTTGGTGTGACGCTTCATAACCTTCTAGGGTACTTGCTTGGATACTGGGGAAGCCGCCTTTGGGGACTTGGGATCCGAGACAGCAGAACGGTTGCCATTGAAGTCGGGTTGCAGAACGGTGGCATGGCCGCAAACCTAGCGGTCGATGTATTAAAAAATGCGTCTGCTGCGATTGCGCCAGCGTTGTTTGCACCGGTGATGAATGTAAGTGGTTCGATTCTTGCTTCGCTTTGGGCTCAAAACCCGCCGACCGATGATCCACATCAAGCTGATCCATCCGTTGGCGATTTCCCCAGTCCTAAGTAATTCCACTTAGTGCAGTGCTTAGGGTTGCAAAGAGAGCGCTCTGCAGGTGCGATGGCTGCCAGGACATTCTTGCGTTCCGAACTTCCCTTCACCTTCTCTCATGATGCTCCGGTTTCCCCCACGCCCTCCATACTTGCACTGGTGGATGCGGGTGTGAACCGATTATCTGGTTCGGGTAAAGTCGTCGGACCCGATGAGCGAATCCCACCATATCATGCGCTGCGCGCGGTGACGGCCATGGCTGCTTTTCAGCTCAAGGAGGAAAAAAACAAAGGAACACTGGAGGCGGGCAAGCTCGCTGACCTGGTCATTCTTGAACAGAATCCTTTGAAGGTTGAATCGACCACGATCAAGGACATCAAGGTGCTTGAGACCATCAAAGAGGGCAAGACGGTTTTCAAGAGGCCGTAGTCATTCAGCAAATATTCTTTTCCTTGTTGTCGGTGATCTACTGAACACCGACGACACTTGGTGCATTTGCATACCGTACTTTACTTGACGGATGGGGGCCTAAGGAAATTGACTTTGCGGATTTGTTTCTTTTCAACTACAACTTGGAGGTGGAGATAGCTTTAGGACTAAGCCTGGAGTATTCGTACGGACAGGAAACAGCGTGCAGACAAGAACTCGGTATGAGGATTGTAAGGAGTTGCTCAGCACGGCTTGGCCGCTGATGCTCTCGACGGGGCTCTTTTCGATCACGCTATTTGTCGATCGATTGTTCTTGTTTCAGTATTCCGATGCGGCTGCTGCTGCTGCGATGTCCGCCGGAACGTTGTTTTGGTCGGTGACTTGTCTGCCTGCTGGAATCTGCGGTTACACAAGCACCTTTGTTGCTCAGTATTTAGGTATTCGACGAGTCGACCGAGCGATGCATGTGGTTTGGCAAGGTTGCTTGTTGGCGCTTGCTCTTGTCCCACTGCTTGTCCTGATGGGGCTCTACTCGTATCGGCTTTTCATCGCGTTCGGTCATTCTCCGGAGCTTGCTAAGTTCGAGTACGAGTTTTTTTTAGGCTTGGTGCCTGGGGCATGTGCGACGATCCTGAGCTCTGCACTAGTGGGGCTTTTTGCCGGTAGCGGACGGCCTATTGTGTTGCTTTACTGCGATGCGATCGCCACGGCAACCAATGTGGTGCTCGATTACGGGATGATCTTTGGAAATTTAGGGTTTCCCAAGTGGGGGGTTGCTGGAGCAGCGACAGCATCGAGTATTTCGCTGTGTCTTAAGTGCGTTTTGCTTGCAGCATTTGCATACTGGTATCTTCGGACCAATCGGTTTGGAAGTTGGCCAACAGACGCAGCCGGGGGCATTCAACTACGGAATTTGTTTACCTTGGAATTACCGCTGATGAAGCGGTTGGTACGCTACGGATGGCCTGCAGGTGTTTCGGTAGTTGCTGAGGCTTGGAGTTTTGCCATCATCATGATGCTTGTCGGAAATCTAGGGGAACGACCTGCCGCAGCCACAACATTGGCTCTGGGTGTTAACGTATTGGCGTTCATTCCATTGATCGGATTAGGTATCGCCGTTGGAGTTTTGGTAGGTAAGTATCTTGTGCAATCCCAAGTTCAGACCGTGCAACGGGTGGTCGAAGCCGCATTGATCATTGGGGTTCTGTACAGCGGAGTTTTTGCGATCCTTTACGGGCTGTTTCCAGAGCAAGTCATGAGCATCTACGCGATCGGAAACGATCCGGCGCGTTTTGAATCGATCAAGCCAGATCTTAAACCGCTCCTTTACTTTATCGCCGCCTATTGCGTCTTTGATTCCTTCCAAGTCATTTTTTCTGGGGTGCTCAAAGGAGCTGGGGATACGCATTTTGTGCTGCTTGGGCATGCGATCGCTGGTTTTGGAACCGTTGGTCTAGCGGTGCTTGGTCAAAGGATCTTTGGCTGGGATGGACTTTACTACTGGTGGGGAGTGATCAGCCTGTGGGTGGTTCTCTTGGCAATCTTCTTTACGGCTCGTTACCTGCATGGCGGTTGGAAATCCAAACGGGTGATCGAACCGAATCTGGTGTCTAATGAGATTGATGTTGATCGTTTATCTTAAACGCTCTGGTCTGCGGTGGTTTGATCGGGTTGTTGTGGCTGGCTCGATAGGACTATTGGGACAATAGTCCGACGGTCCTAACGTCGGACGCTTGTCCTCGTGCTCGTCGGACGCTTGTCCCAAGCGTCCTGGCTGTTGTCTTTGCGTCGGACGCTTGTCCCAAGCGTCCTGGCTGTTTCTACAACCCGCTCCGATCTGGTTCTGTGCCCTGGCTTGCTGGTCTGCGGTGGTTTGATCGGGTTGTTGTGGCTGGCTCGATAGGACTATTGGGACAATAGTCCGACGAGAGGAGAGGACATCCGATCCCAAAGGGTATACTCACCGCTCTTTAATCGAGCGGATTTAGGATTCGAAGCGATGTATTGTCGATAATAAGAAAAGTGATCGTCATCTCGGATAATATGATCAAAGGGCTCAGGAAACCAATACATTCCATGTCTGTTCAGAATCCGGTTTATTTGACGCGCGGTGTATCTCATCCAACTTTGTCCTACCACCGATAAGTTATAGCCGTCTCTGAATTGTACGATCGCGTGGACATGGTTCGGCATAATCACAAACGAATCGAGGTCATATCGGTTGGAGTTAAAAAACAAGATGGCGTCTGAAAAAATTTTCGCAATCTCCGGCCTCTTTAGTTCGCATCCACCATGACATGCATCCATTGCTGTGTTGAACAGGTGGTGGAATTCACGACCTAGTAGAAGCCTCGTTGCTAGAGGTAGGCCGTCAAGAAATGCTTTTCGTCTCTCGGGGAAATTTCCGAAAACGACACTTGCAATTGCTGGATCCAGTTTCTGAGTCAGAAGCCAGTGCTCGAACTTATCCGCCATTACCTTTAAAACCTGTCGAGGTATTGAATCAGCCGTCCGAAATGTGACGAAAATCGCCACACCAGCTTGAAACCAATGGGGCCTTTTCCGATGGTAGATGTCAATTTCTGCGTCTGTATCGAATGGGAAAAACGGACCAGTTGAATCCTTCTCCATGTGACTGTTTGCCGTTTTTAAGCTATAGAAATTCAATCCCTTGAGAGCTTGGATTATTCGAACAGAGGTAGCCTAGTTCTACCCCCCTAGTGGGATCTCTCTGTTTTAGTCTCGCGATTCATGGTGTTTGCTGTGGCTGGCTCGATAGGACTATTGGGACAATAGTCCGACGGTCCTTACGTCGGACGCTTGTCCTCTTGCTCGTCGGACGCTTGTCCCAAGCGTCCTGGCTGTTGGCTTTGCGTCGGACGCTTGTCCCAAGCGTCCTGGCTGTTTCTACAACCCGCTCAGATCTGGTTCTGTGCCTTGGCTTGCCGGTCTGCGGTGGTTTGATCGGGTTGTTGTGGTTGGCTTGATAGGACTATTGGGACAATAGTCCGACGGTCCTAACGTCGGACGCTTGTCCTCTTGCCCGTCGGACGCTTGTCCCAAGCGTCCTGGCTGTTTCTACAACCCGCTCCGATCTGGTTCTGTGCCCTGGCTTGCTGGTCTGCGGTGGTTTGATCGGGTTGTTGTGGCTAGCTCGA